>Ga0265313_10000551_pt1 | contig 39034 bp, 39 predicted proteins | sample 4123metaG_FD_203122 | JGI IMG/M metagenome (GOLD analysis project Ga0265313, IMG submission 203122) | Rhizosphere microbial communities from Carex aquatilis grown in University of Washington, Seatle, WA, United States - 4-1-23 metaG | ecosystem: Host-associated > Plants > Roots > Rhizosphere >... | reverse complement strand
GTGCTGGCACTGGCCTGGTTGCTTCTGGCGAAAGGAGCGGCGCTCACCCGCGGATGGATCGACTCGCTCGGGCCCCCCGGTGGTCAGGTGGGCGGCGTCCTCAACCGGATCGGGCGCCTCACCGGCCCGGTCGGCATCTCCCCCGATGACCTCGCGACACGAGCGCGAGCCCTCGCCGAGAGCGCAGCGACGCGAGCAGCGGCCGTTGCCGAAGCGATGGTCTCGACGACGGCGAGCTCCCTATTGGGTCTTTTCTTCACGATGATGTCGATGCACTTCATCCTGCGCAATTGGGACACCCTCTCTCGGCGCGCCGAGGAAACGTTTCCCCTTCGTCCCGACTACACGGCGGCGCTCTTTGCCGAGTTCCGTCGCGTCGGGCGAACGACGCTTCTGGGCACCATCGGCACCGGCATCGCGCAGGGCGTGCTCGCCACCATCGGCTTTTGGATCAGCCGGGTACCCGAGCCTCTCTTCTTCGGCGCAGCCACCGCGGTGGCGTCGCTCGTTCCCGCCGTCGGTACGCTGCTCGTGTGGGTCCCGGTTGGAATCGCTCTCATCCTGGCGGGGCACCCCACTCGCGGAATCCTCGAGCTGGTGTGGGGAACCGTCGCCGTCGCGGGCGTCTCCGATTACGTCATACGTCCGCTGCTCGTGGGGGGGACGGGCGAGGTGCCGTCCCTCGTGACGTTCGCGGCGCTTCTCGGCGGCGTCGAAGTGTTCGGGCTCAAAGGGCTCCTGGTCGGGCCCGTGGTGATGTCGCTCGCGATCGCGGTGCTGCGGCTGTACGCGCGCGAGGCGCGCACGATGCGCACGTAGGCGCCCCCTCGTCAGGTGAGGACGGTGCGAATCCATCCTCCGAGCGCGCGCAGGACCGGATCCGGGATCTCGTGTCCGCCTCGGAAGGGCACCCACGTCACGTCGAGCCCGCCGGTCTGCAGGAGGTCACGGAGCTTTTCGGCGTACGCGAACGGAAGCAGCGGGTCGAGCATGCCGTGGCTCTGGAGCACGGGCAGCCCGCGCCGACGAGACGCGAGCGGCGCCCACTCGTCGGCGGCCACGAGCGTGCCCGAGAGAAGCGCGATCCCGGCGAGCGCCCGGTCCGTACGGAGCGCGACGTCGCAAGCGAGCATCGCCCCTTGCGAGAAGCCGCCGAGGACGACGTTCGTGGGCTTCAATCGGGCGTCGAGCTCGTCGAGCAGGGCGCTGACGCGGGCGCTCGCGTCGGCCATCCCGGGCGGCACCTCCCCGGACATCGCCTCGAGCTCGCCGCGCTCTGCGGCGGAGAGGCGCCGCTCGATGTCGATCATCCACCACGCGCGCGAGTCTCGCGGAGCGTACCCCGCTCCCGAAGCAAGCCCGCCGTCGCCTTGAAGCGCGAACGGCGCGGCCGGAAAGGCCCACCGCGTGCCCCGAGGCGCGTCGAGGACGCGCCAGAACGGCACGAGGTCGTCGCCGGGGGCGCCGAAGCCGTGCAGCAGCACGACCAAGGGGCCTTCGCCGCCACCCTCTCGATCGACGCCGCCCGCGAGACGCACCTTCAGCCCCGCCAGATCGAGCTCCTTCATGAACGGGGAGCTTACTCGTCAGAAAGAGCACACGCGACTTCCGCTCTTTCGCAGCTTCATTCGTACGAGCGTCGCGGCGATCGCTTCTTTTACCTGCTCTTGGCCGATCGATCGAAGGAAGGACCCGTACTCGGTGAGCCTCGCTTGCAGCACGTCATCGACGACCACCCGGTTGCCCTCGAAGATCTCGACGTGCTTGGCGTCTTCGTCGCTGAGGTCGAAGTTGATATATCCGCGGCAAGCCGGCGCCCCGCAGAGGCACCGATCGCGGTGAGGCTCGTTGTGACTGACCCACCCGTAGAAGATGGTCACTTCTTCGCCGGGAGATATCGGTCGGGTGCACTGGATGCGCCCCTCGCCGTCGGAGAAGATGGCGGCGTTCGGGTTGCAACTGTGGTTGCAGAGCCACCCGCCCGGCGCGCTCGTGTCGGGGATGATGACCGTCCGCTCGCCGGACAACAGGGTGAGCTTCGACTCGGCGGCAGCCACGGCCTGGGGATCCCGCGCGTCGACTCTCCTCTGCTTGGGGGCATACGCGACGACGAAGTCCCCCGGGCCGAAGCGTCGCCGTGCGAAGACGCCTCTTCCCGCGATCGGGCTGTCGCGGAACTCGACGGGGGCGAGGCTGAACATCGGTTTGACCGCTCGGCGCGTGGCTGGCACGAGGGCGAGTATGCTCGAACCGGCGGGGCGGACAACGTCGCGGACGGGGGCGGGGTTGGGGGCGAGGTCGGGGTTGGGGGCGAGGTCGGGGTTGGGGCCGCGTTGGCCCGGGTCAGAGGCCCAGGGGAATGTCGATCGCGCGGTGCTTGCGCCAGGCGCGGTCGCCACCGGCGATCTTCTTTTCGGCCAGCTCGTGCATCAGCAGGTTGAGCGGCCAATAGGCCACGTTCTGAATCCACGAATGCCTCACGCCGAAGTCGTATCGCTTGCGGATCGACGACATCGAATACATCGATTGCCACGCCCGCACCCAACCGGCGCGCAGGGCCTCGCGGGACATGGTGGCCGGGCGGTAGAAAGGCGAGTCGGTGTCGTGGTCGCTGCTCAGCCACCACGCGTCTTTCGTGATCCGGCCCTCGGCCTTCAACCGCTTGTAGAGCGCCGTCCCCGGATAGGGCGTGAGTAGCGCGAAGACCGCCATCGTAACCTTCGCCTCGATGCAGAACTCGACCGTGCGTTCGAACGCGTCCGGCAGGTCGTCGTCGAGGCCGAAGATGAAGCTTCCCCAGACGCCGATCCCGTGATCGGACAGGCAGCGCACGACATCGCGGTACTTGTGCGGCTTGTTCTGCTTCTTGCCCGCGTGGCGCACGGCGTCGTCGCCGACGGACTCGAACCCGATGAAGAGCGCGCGGCACCCGGAGCGCGCCATGACCGCGACGTTCTCCACGCGGTGGAGCGCTGCGAGCGACGCCTGCCCGACCCAGTGCTTTCGGAGCGGCACCATCGCCTCGAAGAGCTCATGGCTGTACTTCGTGTGAATCATCACATTGTCGTCGCCGAAGAGAACGCGCGGGCCGCAGGTGCCGAGCTCGGAGATCACCTCAGGAACGGGGCGGAAGCGGAACTTCGTCCCGTTGTACGTGGAGACGCTGCAGAACTCGCACGGGAACGGGCAGCCGCGCGTCGTCTGGACCACGTCGAAGGGGACGTAGCGCGCCGACTGGATGAGATCGCGCCTCGGCTGCGGAAGGCCTACGAGCGGCTTGTATTCGTCGTGCTTGTAGATCGCGCGCCGCAAGAGCGAGCGCGTACGCCCCAGGCGGTCGCTCCGGGCGTCGCGCACCACGTCCTGCCAGATCCACTCGGCTTCGCCGCTCACGACCGCGTCGGCGTGTGCTTGCGCCTCTTCAGGGAGCGCCGTGACGTGGATCCCCCCGAGCACCACCCGGCTGCCACGGGACCGGTACGCGTCGGCGATCGCGTACGCGCGCGCCGCGGTCTTCGAGTTGACGCTGATCCCGACGAGGTCGGGCGCGTCGTTCTCTTTCGCGAGATCGATCGGATCGAGTCCGTCGTCCCGGAACGTGAGCTCCACGTCGTCGGGCGTGTGAGCGGCGAGGGTCGCTGCCCAGAGCGGCTTGATGTAGGTCGAGTCTTCGTTCGACGGCGCGACGAGGTGGACGTGAAACGGCTGCGGCATGGTCCCGCTCGAGGATACGGAGCGGACCGTCTTGGATCTACTGTTCTGCCTCTCTCGGCGGCGCCGATTCCGCTCTCGCGGGGAGCGGGGCGGGTCAAGCCGCCACGTTCAACCTTCAGGAGAGCGCGGGACTAGGCCAACCCGAGCCCGCTTCCAGCAACACGGGCATCGAAGCGCTGCACCGGGCCGCGCCAGCGCACGTCGTCGACGAGCGTCTCGACGTAGTCGCCGCTGGTGAACTGTTCGATAGCACGGCGCCAGAACGCAGTGGCAGCCGCGTTCTGGACGGCTTGGCGGACTTCCCACCGGCGCGGAAAGAGCGCGAACGCGGCCGTCGCGGCTGCGAGGCCGACGCCTTGCCTCCGGTAGCGACGGAGCACGAAGAACTCGGCGACGTCAGCGACGTCGGGATCGCCGGTCAACCGACTGCGCTCGTCGAGAATGGCAAACCCGGCGATGCGACCCTCGGAGGCCCCTGGCACTCGAATGATGTAGGCGTGGCGCCACGGCTCCGACCAACAAGTGGTGACCGGCGTGCCGCCGGCGAAGCAGCCGCGCTCGTCGACGTCCAACGGCAGGAGCTCGCTGAAGTCGTAGGCGTAGAGCTGCATGAGCCGCGAGAGCAGCGGCTCCGCAGCGGGAGGGGCTGCGACCAATGAAACGTCCATGGCAACCATAGTATGCCGCCGCGCTCGTGCGGGTCTCGCCATGCCCGTGAGCGACATGGCATCATGAGCTCAGCAATGCAGCGCCTTTCGTGCACAGGTCTTTGCGTCCTTCTTGCGTCGGCTACCGCGTGCGGATCCATGGGCTCCGACACCACGGGCCAGCCGATTGCGGGGTCCGCTACGTCGAGCTCGGGCAGCCCCAACACCGGCGACGCCACTTCCACAGCGCTCGGCTCGTCGACCGCTCCGGCGGGTGGCTCTTCGGGCTCTGCCTCGACCACGAGCGTCGTCGCCTCCACGGCAACTGCCACGTCGAGCTCCCCATCGACGACGACATCGACGGCGTCCGCGACGGCCACGTCGAGGACGGCGACGTCGACGGCGTCCGCGACGGCCACGTCGATGGCCCCTTCCACGACCACGGCGATGGCGACCGCGACTTCGACCGCCACGGCGTCCAACCCCGCGGGGTCCAGTCGTTCCGGCGACATCGTGGTCAATCCGGCGACGGCGCACCAGTCGATCTCGGGCTTCGGCGCCTCGTCCGCGTGGGAGGGGGGCTTCGCCAACGCGGCCGACGCCGACACCCTGTTTTCGGTGACCACCGGGGCCGGGCTCTCGCTGCTGCGCGTGCGCATCGCCCCCGACGGGACGACCGCAGCGGGCGAAGTGGCCATGGCCAAAGCGGCCCAGCAGCGAGGGGCCTCGGTGTGGGCTACGCCGTGGTCGCCGCCCCCGGCCGACAAGTCGAACAACAGCGCCGTGGCGGGAGCCCTGTCGAACGGACAGGGCTTCGCGGCCACGCTCGCGAGCTACGTCGCGTCGATGAAGGCCGCCGGCGTCGACCTGGTGGCGATCTCGGCGCAGAACGAGCCCGACGCGAAAGTGAGCTACGAGTCGTGCTCGTACACGGGAGCCTCGCTCGCGTCGTTCATCGGCTCGAACATGGGGCCGGCCCTCGCGGGCACCGGCGTCAAGATCGTGGGCCCCGAGACGCAGAGCTGGTGCGACTTCTCCAGCTACGCGCCGGCGATCTTCGCGAACGCGGCGGCATCCTCGTACACGTCGATCATCGCGACCCACGAATATGGCTGCGCTCCGCCGACCCAAAACGCCGCCGTCATGCAGGCGATGAGCTCGGGCAAAGAGTTCTGGGAGACGGAGATCTACGATCAGACGGCGGCGTCCGATCCCGGCATGGCGAGCGCGCTCCGAGTCGCGAAGCTCATCACCGATGCGCTGACGATCGCCAACGTCAATGCCTGGCACTACTGGTGGATCTATCCGACCGGAGCCGGCAACGGTGCCCTGTGGGACATGGGGACGGGGCAGCCCAGCAAGCGCTTGTGGGTGCTCGGAAACTTCAGCCGCTTCGTTCGGCCGGGATTCAAGCGGATCGACGTGGCCGGCACCACGGCCGGAGTTACAGTCGTGGCGTTCAACAACCCCGCCGACCAGACCATCGCGATCGTCGCGGTGAATGGGAACGGCGGCTCGACCACCGTGCCCTTCTTCGTCTCGGGCACGGCCTGGCCCCGTCAGGTCACGCCGTGGGTCACGTCGGCGAGCGGCAACTTGGTCTCGTCGGCGGCGATTCCGCTCTCGGCGGGGCGCTTCTCCGCGACGCTCGCGGGCTCGAGCGTGACGACGTTCGTCGGCAAGCCGTGACGCCGGATCAACGGGGTGGAACCTGCCCCGGAGCTCCGCCGTCATCGCGGCAGGGGCCTGCTCTGCTCGACGCGCTGCTACCTTCGCGACGTGACGCGCGACGCAACGACGAACGAGCTGACCGCGCTATGCGGAGCGTGCGGTCTCTGCTGCAACGGGTCGCTGTTTGGGCGCGTCCCACTCGCTGCGGAAGAAGTCGCCCCGGCGCGGCGGCGCCGTCTGCGCGTGCTGCGTGACGGGCGAGCGTTCGAGCAGCCGTGCACTGCGCTGGTGCGCGAGGTCGCCGCCGCGGGCGCGGACGATGCGCACGGTTGTGCCATCTACGACGAGCGGCCGAAGGCGTGTGCGGCGTTCACCTGCCGGCTTTACGTGCGGCATCGGCGTGAGGGGGGCGTGCTCGCGACGCGGCTCGTGGCCGTGCGACGGGTGCGGGAGCTGGTTGCCCTACTTGACGCGGCGGGGATCTCGGCTGCGGATTTCGATGGCGAAGCGGACACGATTCGCGCGCGGGGAGCAGAAGGCGCGCGGCTGGTGGAGGCGTTCGCCGAGCTGTCGCGCAGGCTCGAGGAGGACTTCGCGCGGGCGCCGGAGGGGTAGACGCGTGCGCGCGCCCCGCATCGACAGATCCCGGCCCTCCGAGTACCTCATCCGGTCATGAACCATTCGACCCGTGTCGTAGGCTCCATTTGTTGCGCGTTCGCGTTGTCGTGCACGACCTCGCCACCCTCGGGCGGTGCGGCGACTGCAGGTCGGGCCGAGAGCGTCTCCACGGCCGCTTCGGTCCCCCCGTCGGCCTCGTCGGCCGCGCCTCCTACGGGAGTCGACCCTCTCACGGGCAAGCCCGCCCCGGATTTCACGGCCCCGGCGCAAGACGGCTCGACGGTCCATCTAGGCGCGCTCAAAGGCAAGACGGTGGTCCTCTATTTCTACCCGAAAGACGAGACGCCCGGCTGCACCAAGGAGGCGTGCTCGTTTCGCGACGCCTGGGAGTCCATCGTAAAGACCGGCGCGATCCTCATCGGCGTTTCCGCGGACACCAACGACTCGCACCAGAGCTTCGCCGCGCATTACAAGCTCCCGTTCTTGCTCATCACGGACCCCGACGGCAGCATCGGACGCACGTACGGGGTGCCGTTCAAGGGGCACCACAAGCGCCAGACCTTCGTCATCGGACCGGACGGCAACGTGCGCAAAGTCTACCGAGAGGTCGACGTGACCGTACACGCCCAGCAGATCCTCGGGGACTTGACGGCGTCCAATTGACGAGGCTTCGCCTCGCCGATTGACCGGCGACGCCCACTCGTCGAGTGGCGAGCCGGATTCCGGTGGGAGCGAGACTCGCTTGGCGACGGGCGAGTGTGCCTGGTGGACCAAGCTGGCTCGCCCGCCGATGTTGCGGCTCCGTCGAGACCCCGAACCTGAACGGCGCGTTGACACGCCCGCCCAACCAGGGCCCACTCTATGCGTGGAGCACGGAGACCAACTGGCTTCTCCCTATCGCACTCGAGATGCGCCGAATTGGGACGCCCATCTGGGCCTGGAGCGCTCCGTTCACCGCGCGCGAGTCCGGAGGCCCTTGGTCGCGACCGCCGCAATCTTCGTCGCGATGCTTCTGTACGGAGTTTGGTTGGTATACATGCTTGGCCAACTTGGGTTGGTACCCGTGCTGGGCCAACGTCGCTTCGCCCTGGCGTTCCTGTTCGCGGTCATGGCTGGCGCGCGGTATGCCATCGAGCCTCTTCGCGCGCTGGGTGTGCGAGTCGTTCTCTATCAGCGGGGGCTCGTTGTGAATCGGCGCCGCGCCCGTGAGGTCATCCTGTTCTCGGACGTGCGGGAGGTCTGGTGGGATCGGCTCGTGATCGGCACGGATGCCGCGTGGGTCTTTGCTCTACGGCTCGCTGACGGGCGTGGCGTCTCCCATCGCGTGCCCCTCATGGTCGAGCGCCACGACGTAGTGATGGCCAGCGTGGCCAGCGACTGTTCGGCCCGTCTCTTGCCGGAGGCGCGCGCTGCCTTTCGGGCCGGTCAGACGATGACGTTCGGGCCCGTGACGTTCGATCGCGATAGCGTTGGCTTCGGGCCGGTGCGTATCCGGTGGGCCCAGATACGGCTCGTTCGCTTTGTTCCCGGAGAGGTCGCCTTCTTTCGAGGGACGTTCGACCTTCCGTGGGAGACGGTCAGGCTCGACCGTGTCCCTCACCCCCTGATCTTCGTCAGCCTCCTCCGAGAAGCGGCTCCCCGGGTCGAGATTCATCCCCCCGTCCCGGGCGAGTAGGCCGGCGTGCCCGGGCTGGACGAGCCGACTCACGGCCCACACCCGCGCACCGGAGCGTGTTCACGTCATGGAGCGTCCGCCGCTCCGGCGTCGACCAACCGCACGTACGCGCTGCATTCAGCGCGTAGGGCGTCCGCACCGAGCCACCGCACGGTGGCGAGTTGACAGCGCAGGTCCTGCACGTCGCGCGAGTTGGGATACGCCGCGAAGAGCGGGCGGGCGATCCGATACGCGTCGCTCACGGCCGCCGCGCGAAGCAGCTGGGTCGCACGAACGAAGCGTTCGCGGTCCTCGTCGCGCAACTCCGGTGGGGCCTGCGGTCGCGCCGCGAGCCCGCGCGCGGCGGCGGCGGGCGGGCCCCCGTCGGCGGCGACAGGACCACGCGTCGGCACCGGCGCCGCGCTGGAAGCGATGGCGGCGCCCATCATGTTCTCGAGGTACTTCTCCGCTTGCTCGCGCTCGCCCGCAGGCCAAGAGGGCGACTTGGCGTTGCGAACGTAATCGAGCTGCGCGCGAGCGACCGCCGGACGATCCTTCTCGGTCAGGGCAAATCGCATCAACGCGATCGCGTCTTCGCCGAATCCATCCATCTTCGTGTCGTACGCGGGGTGCATCAGGCTCGTCACCTCGGCTTCGTGCAGCGCTCCGAGCACGTGTCCGAGCTCGTGGAGGAACACCGCCTCCGCCCGATGCCGCCTCCTCGCGCGCACGACGTGCTCGCGCTCCTCGTCGCTCAGTTCCACCAGGGCCCGGTCGAAGGCGTCGTGCTCCCCGAGACGACTGGCCGCTCGAATCACGACGTGCTTGCCGAGGACCTCCGAGTATCCGAGCTGGTGAAGCGACTCGGTCGGACCGGGGAGCGCCCCGATGAGACCCACGACCACGTCGACGTCTTCACCCGGATCATCCGTGCGTAGCGCCCCGAGGGCGGTCTCGAGCCGGTCGTCGCGGTCGAGCGACCACGGCTCGATCTTGTCCAGCTCGAGACGCAAACCGATGGCCGACCGCAACATACCATCCGAGTCCGAGAGGAGTTGCTCGAGCTGGCGCTCCGGGGTCACCGTCTGCGCTAGGTAGTGGGCGTTGGGCCGGAAGCGAACGCGGTAGGTACGCGTCGCGACGCGCGACGCTTGGTCGACCGAAGGAGCATTGATCGCCTCAGGTGTCGATTCAGCGGCAAGGCGTTTTTGGGCCGCCTTCGCCTGGCCCCAGCGGGAATCGTAGCCGACAAAGCACGCGGCGCTCGCGAGCAAAGCCGTCGTCGCGAGAGCCGCGAGCGTCTGCAATCCCGATTTCCTTTCAGAGACCAAATCAAGCCGACCGCGAACGCGCCCCCCGACCCCTCATTGCTTCTGAGACGCTAACACCGATCGCTCGGGCAACGCGACGGAGATCAGCGGGCTCGCCGCTCGCCACCGAGATTCTCCGCGAGGTCCGGCGCGCGATCGACGCGTCCCGAGCGATCACTTCACTGCGCCCGCAAGCAGGCAATGAGGACAATCAAGAGCACAAGTGCGCCCAGTAGCTCACGGTGCCCTACCCTAGCGGCACCACTTTCGAACGCTTTTTCGGTGACATTCGGCTCGATCGAATTTCGGGGCCAAAGGCCGTCATGGTTCTTTTCCGGATCAACGAGAAGTCCACGGGCTTCGGCGCTACCGTTGCGCACCGATGCTCGAAGCCGTGCTCGCGCTCGCCGCCGCCGTGGCCACCGCTTTGGCCCGGCCGAAACGGCCGCTGGAATCGAGCGGCAGCCCAGAGATCCCGTGAACAAACACCAACCGACGGCGCACGACCTCCTTCGCCAGACGACGCGACCCCGACACGATCGACTGGAGACCCTGATGGAGCTCACCTCGCCGGCGCTGTCGCGCACTACCTACCTGGAGACGGTGCGCCGCTTCTTTGCTATCTACTCTGCCCTCGAGGAGCGTCTCGAGCCTCATCTCCCCGCCCTCGATCGGGTGGGCCTGGAGTGGGCTGCCCGGCGCAAGACGGCGTGGCTTCGGCGAGATCTGCAGGCTCTGGGCGACGTGCACGAGGAGTGTCTGTCGACGGTGGCCCCGGAACGCGTACCTCGTCTGGAGACGCTCCCCGCCGCCCTGGGCTGTTGCTACGTCCTGGAGGGAGCGACCCTCGGAGGCCAGGTGATCGGGCGGCACGTTCGCCAACAATTGGCGCTAGGACCGGAGAACGGGGCGAGCTTCTTTGCGAGCTATGGCGCCTTGGTTCCTCAGAAATGGCAGGCCTTCTGCGTTTCGCTTGAACGAGGCTTGAGCGAATCCCCGGCTCGCGCGGAGGCGATTGCGGCTGCCGAGGCAACCTTTGGCTTGTTTCTCGAGCAATTTGGCGATGCGTCGCTCCCGACTCGAGAGGCTCAGTGCCATGATTGACGCGTCCGAATGCGCCCGGGAGGCGGTTCACATCCCCGGCACCATTCAACCGCATGGGGTCATGTTGGTGCTCTCGATCGACCACCTGGAGGTGTCCTGCATCAGCGAGAACGCCACGCTCTTGATGGGCCTCGATCCCCAGAAGGTCGTGGGGTCCCCCTTGAGCTCCTTCGCCAAGGTGCGCAGCGGTGCAGGGGCCAGCGTGAACCTTCGTGAAGACCACCCGGAGGAGCACAACCCAATCCGTTTGGAGCTGACCAGCGGACGGACCTTCGACGCCATCGTGCACCGCCACGATGGGCGCATTCTCGTCGAATCGGAACCAGAGGATCGCGAGGATGCCGTCGCCAGCTCCAACATGTATCGCCTTCTGCAGCGCGCGCTGGGACGACTCCGGGCCGCGCCGGACCTCCATGGCGTCTGTGAAAAGGCCGCGAGCGAGATGCAGGGGATGACGGGCTTCGATCGGATTCTGATCTATCGCTTTCATCCGGACTGGTCCGGGGAGGTCGTCGGTGAAGGGTGCGCTTCGGGACCACGTCGCTACTTTGGCCTGCGCTTCCCGGCCTCGGACATTCCCACCCAGGCGCGAGCGCTCTACACCTCGTGCCTGGTGAGAATGACCGCGACGTCGACCTATGTGCCCGCGAAGCTGGTCGGCCGCCAGGACGGGCGGCCCATTGACCTGACCCATGCCATTCTCCGGTCGGTCTCGCCCGTCCATCTCGAATACATGCGGAACATGGGGGTCACCGCGTCGCTGGGGTTCTCGATCATCCGCAACGGCCGGTTGTGGGGATTGATCACCTGCAACCACGAGTCCGGGCCGAAGGTGGTGCCCTACGAGACAAGGTCGGCTTGCGCCTTGCTGGGAGAGTTCGTCTCGACCCGCGTGGACCAGTGCGAGGAGCTGGCCGAGTCCGAGCAGTTGGCCTCGGCCCATGTCGTCCAGACGGGGCTGTTGCAATCCATCGCACGCGAGCGGGACGTGCCTGCGGGCTTGACGCGCCACCTGCCCTCGCTGTTGGACGTCACCCATTCAACCGGGGCGGTGCTCTCGTACGGTGGAGAGATCCATGCGGTCGGCGCGGTCCCTCCTCTGGACGCCGTGAAGACCCTGGTCACTTGGCTGGAGGAGCATCCCCCAGAGACGCGGGTCCTCGATTCCTTACCCGAGCACTACCCACCGGCCGCGGCCTGGAAGGATGTGGGGTGTGGGCTCATCGCGTCGCCTGTCTCGTTCGCGCGGAGCGCCGTGGTGAATCAGCGCTGCTGGCTCCTATGGTTTCGGCCTGAGGTCGCTCAGACGGTTTCGTGGGGTGGGAATCCCGACAAACCGTTGGGCGCAGGCCCTGAAGGCCGTCTGCATCCGCGGCTCTCGTTCCAGCTCTGGAAACAGGAGGTTTACCTCCGGTCGGCGCCATTCAGCGCAGCGGAGGTGACGGCGGCCCAAGCGCTCGCCGCCGTCCTCCCCAACGTCATTGTCGACATCGAGGCCAGTCGGAGAATCAAGGAGGGGGCTCGCCAACTTGAGGCCACCAATCGAGAGCTGCACGCCCAGATCCGACAAACCCAGAAGGTGGAGATGGAGCTGCGGCAGGCACAGAAGCTGGAGGCCGTGGGGAGATTGGCCGCGGGAGTGGCTCATGAGATCAACACCCCTCTGCAGTTCGTGGGCGACAGCATTGCGTTCTTGACCGAGGCCAGCGGGGCCCTGCTTTCCAGTTCGCGGGCCGTGCCACCGGGCCTGAGCCCCGAGGAGGCAGAGGACTGGCAATACTTCCAACGGGAAATGCCCAACGCGATTGGGCGAGCCAAGGAGGGGGTCGACCGGGTCGCGGCGATTGTTCGGGCGATGAAGGCGTTCGCTCATCCGGACGGCGCCGAGAAGGTGCTCGCCGATCTCGACGAAGCGATCGTGGCCACCGTGGAGATCGCCCGGGGTGCGCTCTCCCACGTGGCGGATGTGTCCCTCGATTTGGGCGCGTTGCCGAAGCTCCTTTGCTATGTCGGAGAGCTGAATCAGGTCTTCCTCAACCTGATCATCAACGCCTCCCAAGCGATTGAGGACACGCTGAGCGCGACCCGCACTCGCGGCCGAATCTCGATCCGTTCGTGGGCCACCCCCGGCGACATCTTCGTCTCCGTCAGCGATGACGGTTGCGGCATTCCCTCCGCCATCCGGGAGAGCGTCTTCCTGCCCTTCTTTACGACCAAGGAGGTCGGTCGGGGGACCGGTCAGGGCCTGGCCATCGCGCACTCGATCGTGGTGGAGAAGCACGGGGGCGGCCTCTCCTTCGAGAGCGAGGTCGGGCGCGGCACGATCTTCACGATTCGGCTTCCCGTAGGGTCGCGTTAGTCGTCCATGGGCAGAGGGGTGACGCTTTCGCGTGAACGAGGGTCTAGCCGTCGCGCCCCCGAGTGGCTTTGACCGCCGATAGGATACCGAATCCCATCAGGACGAGCCCACCGGCAACGATCCACGGTGTGGGTACGTGCAAGAGGGTGGCGGCATAGATGAACCCCCCCAGTGCGATCGCGATCCCAACCAGATACATTCCGAAGGACATGTGGTCCGCTCTCGGCCCTCGCCGCCGATCCAGTCTACGCCTCCCGGCCATTGGGAGCCAGAAGCCCGGCGCCGGCGGGAATCGAATGGTGTGAGATCGTTGTGATCGTCCCTCCTTTGTCGCCCAACGCATCGGCATCGCCAGCCAAGTCCGAGCCGGTCGAGGTCATCACCCCCGCGCGCACCGAGGAGCGGCGCGCCTTCGGCTTTCTCGCGCTCGTCGCATTGGCTGCCCTGGTGTACCTGGCGCTGCCCGTCGGAGTAGGGCTGTTTCTCGGCGCGCTTCTCGCTTTCGCCTTGGAACCGATCTACGGCTGGCTTCGAAAAAGGGGGGTGAAGGCCAGCACGGGCGCTCTCTCATGCGCGCTCGGCGCGACGGTGGTTGTGTCATCGGCAGTCCTGGCGATTACGACCCTGCTCGTCACCCGCGGAATCGTCCTCCTGGCGGTCCTGCGGGCGCAACTCGCGCCTGGCGGGGGCGCTCGCACATTCGCCGAGAACGCGATGACTCGGCTGGCCTCCTTGCACGTCAACACGGCGGATATCTCTCAGCGCCTCGAGAGCGAGACGGTGTCCCTTGCCTCACGCGCGGCGGGAGTCACCGCGGAGGTTGCGGGGCTGACCTTCAGCGGGCTCCTGACGCTCTTCTTCATGACGCTGGCCGCGTACTTCGTCCTTCGTCATTGGAACGGCATCGTCACGCGCAGCGAGCGGATGCTGCCATTCGAGCGAGGGCACACGCACGCACTGATGGACCAGTTTCGCAGCGTCGGGCGCGAAGTTCTCTTGGGAACGGTCGTGACCGGCGTCGTCCAAGGGCTCTTCGCTGCGTTCGGGTATTGGGTGACGGGCGTACCCGAGCCGGCGTTCTTCGGTGCCCTTACGGCGCTCGCGTCGCTCGTCCCGGGCGTTGGAGCGCTCCTCGTATGGGTTCCCCTCGGCATCGCCCAAATCGCGTCCGGCCGAGCGGGAAGCGGAATGGTCGAACTCATCTATAGCGCACTGACGGTTGGAATTGCTTCGGACTACTTCATTCGTCCGCGGCTCGTGGGGCGCGAGAGGAGCATCCCTTCCATCTTCATGTTCATCGCACTCTTCGGAGGTGTATCGGTGTTCGGCATCATTGGCTTGATCTTGGGCCCAGTCACCGTGACGCTGTCGCTCGCGATCTTGAGGACGTACGAGCGTGAGGCTGCAGAGCGGGCGTCGTGAGGCCCGGAAAAGGTTCCACGGATCACCGGCCGCGTCTCGAGATGAGAGTATGAGCCCCATCGGCCGAACATCCCGCCGCCTCCTCGCGTTCGCTTTCTTGCCTCTGCTCGCTTTGGCGCCCGGAGGGTGCGGCACAAGCCCGGCGCGCACGACGGGGCCGGCAGTCGCGGATGCGGGCAGTGCGGACGCGCTCGCGGCCGGGTCGTCGGCGTGGCCGCCCGTCATCGACCCGCGGGCCTTCGGGGCGGCCAGCCTCGCCTCCGTCACCGTCGCCGCGTTCAGCCAGACGGGCGTCTCCGCCATGGATCCGCAGGTGCTCACCCTGGGGCCCGACATCGTGCCGCGGGCTTGGGGTCAGTGGGACACTTCGGGCCTCAACGCAGCCGACTACGCCGTTGGCTACGCCGCGTCCTGCAAGGCGCAGGGGATCACCTTCGTGGGCGGTCTTACGGCGTCGGTGATCTTCATGGATCAGATGAGCGCGACCGATTTCTCCGATGCGGTTGGGCGCGATGCCACGGGCACCCCGGTGGCGCATTCCGAGATCGTGGCCGGCGCGTACCGGGGCGCGCTCGCGAGCCCAGTCTTTCGTCAGATGCTCATTCACACCGCGGAGCTTCAGATCGACGGCGGCGTCGACGGACTCTTCTTCGACGAGGTCAACAGCAGCTACATCGGGAGCAACTACGGCGGCGACGAGGGGTTCGACGATCACGACGTCGCCGACTTCGGTCGCTTTCTTTGCGCCAAGCACGCGGGAAACCCGTCCGCGTTCGCCCCATTCGACCTCCTGTCCGCCGACCACCTCGATTGCTCTTCATCCGATCCCGGCGCGTCGTTCGACTACCGAGGGTATCTGGCGCGCCACGGCGCGCAGGGCCTGCCGCTCGGCGCGGCCAACCCCCTGAGCGCAGAGTGGGGAACGACGGTGCAGAACCGTCCTGATCCGGCCCAGGCCACGTTCGTCGAGACGTATCCGTCACTCGTGTATTGGCAAGCGATCGTCGTCGCTGTGCGCTCGTACGCGCGCCAGATGTACAACAAAGAAATACTGATCACAGCGAACGGGATCTTTCCTTTCGTCGACTTTCAAAGCGTCGGCCTCTACGACTGGAACAAGGACGGCGTCGGCCCGAGAGGTTTCGACTACGTTCCGGTCACAGGCGCGGCGCCTGACCCGCACTACGACGGAACGGTCTCGTTCCTTCCGGTGTTCGCATCGCTCAAAGCGAGATCCGCCCGGATCCAACAGGCCGTGGGGGGCGCCGAGGTCCCGCTTCTCCTGTTTCTCGATTGGCCCACCGACAGCATGAATCGCTACTACGCGCTCCCGCTCGCGGAGCGGCAGGACTACGTGCGGGTGGTGCTGGCAGAGGCCTATGCCATGGGCGAATGGTTTGCGATGCCGCTCGCCACAACCACGGATACAAGCACCGCGACCGCCCTTGGCATGATGGATTTTTTCGGCTCGATGCGGGCCTTCTACAAGGCGCACGAGCCTCTGCTCGCGGGCGCTCGGGATTCGGTCGCCTCCGCGACGGTTTCGACGCCCGGCGTGTCGGTCCACCTCACGACACTGCCCGACGGACGTAGTGTCCTTCACCTCATTAACCACAACTATGCGGCGGGATTCGTCCCGCAGACGGGCGTGATGGTCACCGTGCCGCGAGGGCAAGCGCCGACATCGGTGACGCTCGCGTCGCCGGATCTTCCGGCCGACGTCGGAGTACCCTTCACGAGCTCGGGCGGCGCCGTCTTCGTGAGCATCGACACGCTGCGCTCGTCGATGATCGTCGTCGTCGACTGAGAGCGTGCCTCGCAGTCGTGCTTACATGACCAGACCGATTCGTAACAAGTCGATGGTCGGAATGACGCTGTTGCCAAGCGTATCGGCGGTGCTCTGCGCAGAGCGGACGAGCGACAGTGGCAACGTGCTCGAGATGGCCATGTCCATAGGAAACTGCACCCCCGCCTCGACGCCCCATGCCAACCCGTTTGGCAGAATCCAAAGAAAACCGAGGCGGGGGTTTATGACCCACGAATCGATGGCCAGCGTCTCGGTCAACGAGATCGATCGCACCACCACTACCGTCGACGCGTCCAGGTGTTGGTAGCCAGCGCGTAGGCCGACGAAAAACGCGCCGCGAAATGGAAACACGCGGGCATCGCCAGAAAGCGACCACAGACTCACACGCACGCCGTCGATCGACGTGGCCGGAAACACGCCGTACTCCCCGCCGAGAGCGACGACGCCGCCCATCACCACCATGCCCTCGACGGCCAGCGGTCGGGGAAAGCCGACGCCACCAATGGCGCCGATGCGCACGGGGCGGGTTGTAGATTCGCGGGTCGCGTGTTCGGCTGAGGCTGTCGCGTCTCGCGGTGTTGCGTCGGTGGTCTCCCGGGCGAGTGCGCCATGACACCAAAGGAGCACGCCAACGCTGAAGGCGAGCGGGCTCGTTCTCGGGCGGTGAAGAGCTCCAAGACCCATGGGGCGAGCACCATTGCTGGAAGCATGCCGTGGCCCTCAGCGGCGACTTCCTATACCGGCTGGTTCCCGTTGTTCACGCGGAAGGCACCTTGGTCATTTGGCGGCTGGAGGTTCGCGACATCGACGACTTGCGGACCGCCGTCACCTGTCTTCTCGGACGCGAGCCCAACGGTGCCGCTGGCTGAAGGCATGTGAGGTCGAGAAATTTGTCAATTCCCTTCTTTCGCATAACGAGAAGCTCGTAACGCCAAAAGAAGGGACAAGCGGGGGCAACGCCTCTCGGCCGGAGCTCCTCCTTGCGTCTCACCGCGTGCATGGACGCTCGGCAATCGAAACACGGTCGGCCCGCCTCTTGCGCTCACCGTTGCCAAATGCACCTGGATCCCAACCAATACTCGAACATCAATGATGTGGACGTGACGTCGCCGGAACCCACGGAAGAGCCGGACGAGGCTTGGAGGCCCACCGAATCGCGGATCGCGTATCGGCGAGACGGCATATCCACCAAGGCGGTGCTCGCATCGTTGGTGACGATGGGGGTGCTCGGGACGGGCGGGTTTCTCTTGATGCACTCCTTTATTCGCGGCGACCTGTCGGAAGGCTCGCAGCGGGCCGTGGCTGAGCTGCCTGCCGCGACCTCGCCGCCTTCATTGATTCCACCCCCACCACCGCCACCGAGTGCGCCCTCCTTCTACATGAGCCCGACCGCCACCTCCGAGCGGATTCCGTTCAAGCTCCCCGCGGGCGCAGAAAGCGCGACCCCTGCGGTCGCCGGGACGGCAATTTTGCCGGTTTCGTCCACCCGGAACGTGGTGGTCGACCTTGCGGCGGTACCGACGCCTAGGGTGCTTTCAAACGTAAATGTCTATCCGTTTCCCGTGTTGGCGCGCCAGGACGTCGCTCCCGCGCAGCGTTCGCCTTCCGCCCATCCGTCCCGTCCGGCCACGGGTCTCGACGAGAGTGCGGGCACGAATCCCTACGATGAAGCGCCGGAGACGACGACGGTCGCCGCCTTGCGGGGCCCGGCGCAAGCCCACGGCGCTCCCGGAGACAATCTGGTCGGCAGTCAGGGCCGCTGAACCGTGCTGGTCGCGGCGTCACTTGTCCGCCCTGCGGAGCTTTGCGTTCGCGTCGCGCAGGGCGGTACGTAGCCCCTCCTCCACGACGGGGTGGTAGATAGGCATCTCGAGCATCGTGCCGATCGTGAGGTGCTGCTGGGAGCCCACGCAAGGAGGTGGCCGAGGTGCTCGGCGCAGGGTCCTGCTACCTCGGCTCCGAGGAAGCGGCCCGAGACGGGATCGGCGTAGAGGCGACCGAGGCCACGATTCCGTCCCATGATCCGGCTGCGCCCCTGATCCTCGAAGCTCACCTCCCCCACCACGACGTCGCCGTCTTTCGAGAGCTTCTCGAAGCCTGGACCGATCACGGTCAGCTGCGGCTGGCAGAAGGTGATCTGCAGACGAGAGCGCCTAACCCCTGGCTGCACGTCCGGGTAGCGTGCGGCGTTGTCGCCGGCGATCCGCCCCTCGTCGACGGCCTCGTGGAGGACGGGGATGCCGTGGCTCGCGTCTCCGCGAGAACCTACTTGATCGCGACGGCGCAGCGCCCGACGATCGCGAACGACGGCCTTCGCATGCAAGGGTTGACCGCCGACAGCGGGCACGTGTTGCTCGCGATGCAAACTTTACCGTCTCCGCTGGCGAGCGAAACGCATGCGGGGACGACGACCAGCATGGCGACGAGCGCCGTGACGATCGCTGCGAAGGCCCCTCGATGCCTCATTTCAACCATTCGTCTTCTTCGCGGCCGGTCGCCGCGATGAGGCCGCCTTCGCCTTCTTCGCGACGGGTCGCTGCGATGCGGCCGCCTTCCGCCGTGCCACGGCGCGCGCGTGCCTTGAGAGCGCCATGGGCGACGCCGCAGCGGATCCCTCGCTGTCGAGCGCTCTGCGACTCGCCCGCGAGCGCGTCCGCGACGGCTTGTCATGCGTACGCGCGACCTCGGCGTCCTGCACAGCCTGTTTCCGAGCGGCCGCGGTGGCTCGTTTCGGCGGCGGCAGCGCCACCCCCGCGCGGCGCGCCTTGGAGAGTCCGATTGCGATCACCTGCATAGCGGAGCGGGCGCCGTGTTTGCCCGCACGGACGTGGTCGATCTCCTCGCGCACAAACGCGCCAGCCCGCGTGCTCGGGGACTTGCCCTCGCGCTTATCCTCCGCAGCGCGCTGGCGGGTCGTCTTCTTCGACATGTCGCGTCCTTCCCTGGCTCGCTTGTCAGAGCACGCCTCCGCATGCTTGGAACATGCCGACCAAGGTCAGGCGCTGCGACCGGCGACAGTTCGGGTCAAGAGCAACCCTACCGGTGCGCCGAAAGGCGTACGGGCGTGGGGGTTGCCGCTAGCGGCCACCGTCAACGTCAGCGGGCTCAAGCGCCTCACTTGATCGTCCACTGCTGGCCATTGTTGGCAACTTGCAGAAATGTTGCTGGACGAAGCGCATTCGGGGGCCCCGCCGCCTCGCATTCCAAATGGCGGTAGCTATCCATCCAAAGATGGAACCCTGGCCCGAGCTCCCGATCGCGGCATGGCGTGACAGCTACGCGACTCTCCATCTCTATACCCAGGTGGTCGGCAAGATTCGCCTTGCCCTGACGCCGAAGACGAACCAATGGTGGAACGTTCCGCTCTACGTGACGACGCGTGGCCTGACGACCGCGCCGATGACGCATGGCGATCGCACTCTCTCCATAGAATTCGACTTCATCGAGCACCGCCTCCACATCCAGGACAGCGACGGGCACCTTCGCATTTTGCCCCTCGTCGCACAGTCGGTCCGCGACTTCTACCTCGCGCTGTTCGCCGAACTTGCCGCCATCGACGTGCACGTGAAGATCCATCCGGTGCCGCAGGAATGCCCTGTGACGAGTCGCTTCGCCGACGACATCGAGCACGCGAGTTACGACCCGGAGCGAGTGCACGCGTGCTGGCAGGTGTTGCGGCGCATCGAGCCGGTCTTTCAGATTTTCCGCGCCCGCTTCAGGGGGAAGTGCAGTCCGGTACATTTCTTTTGGGGAGCGTTCGACCTGGCCGTCTCGCGTTTCAACGGACAACGGGCGCCCGCTCGCCAGGCGAGGATCGACAGGGACGCCTACGACGAGGAGGTCATCTCGCTCGGCTTTTGGCCTGGGGATCCGTGGACTGGCGGGACGGACGCCATGTTCTATTCGTACACCGTGCCGGAGCCGCTGGGCCTGCGGAGCCAACGCGTTCGGCCCGATGGTGCGTTCTTCAGCGAGGCGCTCGGCGAGTTCGTGCTGCCCTATGAGGGCGTGCGCCGCTCGCCGGACCCCGCGAGAGCGATTCTAGACTTCGCGGAAAGCACATACGACGTCGGCTCCACGCTGGCCGGCTGGAACCGATCTGCACTGGCATACCCGTAGCTCGCTGCGGCCGTCGAAACGGAGGCGATATGCCGGCGTCGTCGCTTTCCCCAAGCTCCCCCGTAGCGGTTTGTCGGACGAGCCGCGCCAGCGCGGCCGGTCGTAGCGTCGCAGATGTTCACGCTCTTGCGGCGGAGATCATCCGAGGCGGGCGGCCCGCGCAATCAGCAAGAGCCCGGCCCCGACGCCGACGGCCCCCATCGCTCGCGCGACGCGCTCACCGGCTGGCGCGAGACGCTCGACGGTGATCGCGGCCCCGACGATCGCCATCGCGCGAAGGTCCATGACGCCGACGACCAGAAGGATCGCCATCCAACCGATGCAGCAGCGGCTGCAGTGCAGGCCTAGGCGCAGGCCGTGTCGCCAGGCCGTACCGGCGGCGGCCGGCAGCCTATTGCCCCGCCCCGGGGCTTGGCGGCAGCAGGCGAGGTGACGCGCCTTCCATGCGGTGAGCTGGAGGAAGCCGGCGAGGAGGACGACCACCCCGACCGCGGTCGGAACGGCACGCGCCAGCGCCGGCTGTTCCATTTCCAGGATCGCGAGCGCGACGCCGGGCGGGAAGGCGGCCATGCCGAATGCGGTCCAGACGACGAAGTAACCCACCCCCACGAGCACTGTCAGTCGACCGAGGCGCCGCTCGCCGGCCGGTCCGACCGCCGCCCTGTAGCGGAGCAACATAGGGACCAAGGACGGCAGCATCATCGCGACCATCATCACGACCCACATGCCGAGAAAGGACGCCGCGGCGCCCGGCCACGTCTGACCGGGCATCCGCATCCAGGCCATGGACATCGTCCAGCCGCCCGGCATCGGCATGTTGCCCGTCGCCGACATCGACGAGCACCAGACGATCGTCACGGCCGCGCTGGACGCGAAGAGCAGTGCCGAGACGCCGAGAAACGCGGACTCCCGCCTTCGCGCCGCGACATCCATGACGTCGCTCAGCCCTCCTCGTACTCGTCGTGGCGGCGCCACCAGACCCCTGCCTCGTTGCGCCCCTTAGGTGCGCGGTCGAGCCACTGGTACATGCCCCAAAGGCCGTCGAGGCCGCGCGCATAGGCAGAATACGTGTGGTAAACGACGTCGCCTTCGAGCGCGAACGCGCTGAGGCCCGGCCTCTCGCGCAGAAAAGTGGCCACGTCGGTTCCGGCCGAGGCCGCAATCTCCGCGGCCGGCCCCTCGGTGGGAGTTCCCCGGATGGGCGGCTCACGCCGATAGTTGTACTCGATGCTCCCCTCGCGCTGTTCTTCCTCCGTGAACCGGACGCTGAAGTCGGCGTTGAAATCGCCTCCGAACGAGGACGCCCAAGGGAACGTCCAGCCCATTCGCCGCTTGTATTCACGCAGCTTCGCGAGCGGTGCCCGCGAAACCGCCGTCAGGGTGACATCGTCGTGGGCCAGATGGATGACAAAGCCGTTGAACCCGTCCGCGATAGCAGAGCAGGACGGGCACCCCGCCGTGTAGTCGGGCCCGAACATGAAGTGGTAAACGAGGAGCTGCGAACGCCCTCGAAAGAGGTCCGTCAGCGAGGCGCCCCCCTCCTCGGTCTCGAATCGATACGTCTCGTCGATCCGGACCCAGGGCAGCTCCCGCCGCCGCCGGGCCAATTCGTCGCTGCGTCGCGTGAGCTCCTTCTCCGCCACGAGCAGCTCCAGCCGCGCAGCCATCCACTCCCGCCGTGTCCCGGTCTTGTGCGTCGTCATGGCCATCTTCCTTTCTTCGGGCTCTCAATGCCGCGGAGCCCGATAGCATCGGGGCGCCCATGGCGCCGACCTTGTAGGCCTGCGACGAGGCCCCAAACCGGCGCGGCCGCACCCGCCTCACGTGCACCTCGCTGAGTCATCCCCGTTCGAAGCGGGCCCGGCGAGGTCGGCGACCGGACAATTCAGGTTGTACGCAAACGCGGCCGCTGAACCGCAACGTTACAGCTTCTGATTGAAGATCTGCTGAACCTCGGCTGCGCTGAGCGCGCGACCATAGATGCGGAGTTCGTCGATCTTGCCATTCACATATGGATCCGGAGAAAACTGCGAGCGTCCAAGCCAGTTCTGGGTGGTGGTCCCCAGACTGGCCGGATTGAGAGTCATGCCGGTGTTTTGCGCGACCGCCGCTCCGTTGACGTAGAGAGTACCGGTGGTTCCGCTCAAAGTGACACACACGTGTTGCCAGGCGCCGGTGCTCGGCGCAGGCGCATTGAGCACCTGATCGCCAACGGGGCCCGTGGTCGAGATGGTGAATTGCAGTGTGCCGCTTCTGCTCTGCGGCGTGAGGAACATGTACGCGGTCGTACCGGTGCCGAAGTCGAAGATATGGGCATTCAGCAACGCGGTGTTCAGATTCACCCATATGGAGATCGAGACCGCCGTCAGGCCGCTCACGATGCCCGCGGGCAAGCTCACGTATTGTCCGCTGCCGTTCATCGTGGCTGCGTTGTCTTGGAGACCGGCGGCAAACGTGGCCCCCTGCATCGTGGCCGTGTAGTTGTTGCCGGAAACATCGGCCGAGGTCGCGCCGCCCGTTTCAGCAAATGGGTAGAAGGCCACAAGACCCACGGTGACCCCACTGCTGTCGGCCGGAGCGTCGACGCTCCCGGTGTCTGTCCCTCTGTCGGCCGGAGCGTCGAGGCTCCCCGCGTCCGTTCCGCCGTCGACGGCAGCGTCGGCGCTCCCGGTGTCTGCCCCTCTGCCGGCCGGAGCGTCGAGACCCCCCGCGTCCGTCCCGCCGTCGACGGCAGCGTCCATGCCAGCGGCGTCCGTCATGGAGTCGGCACCGAGCGCCACGGCGTCGCGAACCCCGGCGTCGGCAGCCCCCGTATCGCGGGTCCCAACGTCGAGAGTCTCAGCCTCCAGAGTCCCGGAATCGAGGGTCGCGGCGTCGGCCTCCGCATCGAGGACCTGCACAGGGCCAGACGCACCGTCGATTGCCGCGTCAAGAGCACCCGGATCGACACCACCGTCGTCGAGGCCGCTGAGATCGAAGAAAAGCGAACACTGGCAAAGCGGGGCGAGTGACGCCACTGCAATTATGGCGAATGCTTTCGAGAATGCCGTCCTTGCATTAGCCATCTATTGAAATAGAAAGCATAACACCAGGAGGTCTCTTTGCGTCGCGAGCGGCGAGTAGCACGAGATGGCGGCAACAGCGGACCGAAGGCGACGGTGTGTTACAAGAGGCCAACCTATCCTGCGAGAAGGGTACTGTGCGGAAATCGCGAGGGACATTCCGGACGCGTTTCCGCGCAGCCAGGCAACTCGCTGACGCTGGCCAGCCGGCGCCAGTGAGACCGGGCTCGTCATCGACGGGGTCGCCCGTCTTCGTCGTCCGTCTCCTCGTCGTTCGGGGCGTCGCCATAAGTGATGCCGCGGCCATTCGTTCCGACGTAAACGCGCCCGAAGACGCGTGGGTCGCCCGTCACCGGACCGATGGCGCCCCACTGGTGCCGTCGTCGTTGATGCGCACCCACTTTGAGCCCATGTCGGTCGAAAGCAGCTCCGCACCATCGCGCCCTTGTGCGTCGGGTCGAGGTGCTAGACGACCACGTAGGCCATTCCGCTGCACGAAGTCCCGCTGGGGCTGACGATAAGTCGGTTTTGATGACCCCCGCCGCCCAGGCGGCAAAGCATCACTCGAAGCGAAGCGCTGCGAGCGGGTTGAGGCGCGAAGCCTTGCGCGCCGGGAACACCCCGAACACGACTCCGACCAGCACCGAAACGCCGAAGGCGACGGGGGTCGCCAGGCCCGGCAGAACGAACGGGACGTGAATCGCCTGAGCCGTGCCCCAGGCGCCGGCGAGCCCCAGCCCGATACCGAGGACGCCCCCGACACCGGACAGCGTCATGGCCTCCACGAGAAATTGGGTGAGGATGTCGCTCGAGCGCGCGCCGATGGCCAATCGCACGCCGATTTCGCGCGTGCGCTCAGTGACCGATACCAACATGATGTTCATGATCCCGATGCCCCCCACGAGCAGCGAGATCGCCGCGACGCCCGCGAGGAGCGTTGTGAGGACCCCGGTGACGGTCTGCAAGAGACTCTGGATTTCACGCGGGTCGCGCACGCCGAAGTCGTCGTCGTCCCCCGCCAGGATGTGGCGTCGCCTTCGGAGAATCTGAGTCATCTCTTCTTTGGCTTGGTCGACCTGGTCTTTGGACACGGCCGAAGCGATGATCGTGCCGATGCGGTCGTTTCCCATGATGCGGTGCGAGAAGGTCGAAAAAGGCATGAACACGACGTCGTCCTGGTCGATGCCAAACGCCGACGACCCCTTGGCCTCCATGACTCCGACGACGCGGCAGCTCACGTTCTGGATGCGCAAGTCCTGGCCGATGGGCTTCGCGCCTCCGATGAGTGCATCGCTCACCGTTTGACCAATGACGCAAACCTGGGCGACCTGCCGCTCGTCGTCTCGATTGAGCAGACGGCCGGCGGACACGGCCCATGCCCGGATCTCGAAGTACTCGGGACTGACGCCGCCGATGTTCACCGATCGATTGCTGCCGCCGTGCACGACCCGCATCTGGCGCTGGCCCGCCGCGGCGACGAGGGCGACGTCGTGCGCTTGGTGGCGGATCGTGTCCAGGTCGCCCCCCGTGAAGAGCGGCACCCCCATCGACACGGGGCCGAAGGTGCGCTGCGCGCCCGGAAGGGCAAAGAGCATGTTGCTTCCGAGCCCCGAGATCGCCTCGCCCACGTAGGCGGTCGCGCCGCGTCCCATCGACTGCATCATCACGACGGCCGCGACGCCGATCACGATTCCGAGCACCGTGAGAAGCGACCGCATCTTGTTGCGGAGCAGCGCCGAGAGCGCAAGCATCGTGTCGGCGAAGAGCAATTCAGTCCGCCTTTCTTGTGTCGTTCACGATCCGCCCGTCGCGAAACACCACTTGGCGGGGCGCATACGCCGCGCAGGTGGCATCGTGGGTGACCATGAGCACCGTGATGCCGCGCTCGCGATTCAGTCGCGCGATGAGCTGCATGATTTCGGCGCCCATCGCGGAGTCGAGGTTGCCGGTTGGTTCGTCGGCCAAGAGCACGTCGGGATCGTTGACGATGGCCCGGGCAATCGCGACGCGCTGCTGCTGTCCGCCCGATAGCTGATTGGGGCGGGCACCTTCGCGCCCCGCGAGGCCCACGGCCCCGAGGGCGTCGCGTGCGCGCACGGCCCGCTCGCGCCGCCGCACTCCCGCGTACACGAGTGGCATCGACACGTTCTCGAGCGCGGAGGTTCGCGCCAAAAGATTGAACTGCTGAAACACGAATCCGAGGCGCTCGTTGCGAAGCGCGGCGAGCACGTCGGCGTCGAGGTTTTGTACGAGCATGCCCTCGATGCGGTATTCGCCGTCCGTCGGCACTTCGAGACAACCGAGGATGCTCATCACGGTCGTCTTGCCCGAGCCCGAAGGGCCGGTGATGGCGACGAACTCTCCGGCGGCGATGTCGAGATCCACCGAAATGAGGGCTCGCACCAACGCGGCCCCCTCGCCGTACGTCTTGGTCACGGCGTGCAAGGAAAGAAGGGCAGGCGCAGGCTCAATGGGCGAGTCCATATGCCTTTCTCCCTTCGGGCGTGAGCTCGGTGACGACGGTGCGGCCGGGCGCGACAGGCCCCGGCGCGACGGCCGTCAGCTCTCCGTCGGAGACGCCGGGAACGACTGGTATTCGACGGAGGCCGTCGCTCGGTTCGAGGACCCAGACGCCTGGCTCGCCCGGCGCGGAGGCGCTCGAGCCGGGCGGCGTGAAGCGAAGAGCCGCCGCCGGCACGCGCGTGACGTCTACGGCAGATGCCGTACGCACGCGGGCCGACGCGGTCATGCCGGGCTTGAGCGCCAGATCGAGATTGTCGACTTCGATGACGGTTCCGTACGTGACGACGTCCTGGACGACGACGGGTGAATTTCTCACCTCGGTCACTCTTCCCTCGAAGAGCCGTTCGGGATACGCATTGACGGTGAAGACGGCGCGCTGGCCGACCGCGACTTCGCCGATGTCCGCCTCGTCGACGGCGGCAACGACGCGCATCTTGCGAAGGTCGGCGGCAACCTGAAAGAGAATGGGCGTCTGGAGCGCCGAGGCGACGGTCTGACCGGGGTCGACGTTGCGGGTGATGACGACGCCGTCGATCGGAGCGCGAATGATCGAGTGGTCGAGATTGGTGCGCGCGACGCTGTACGCCGCTTGTTGGGCCGCGAGCTGAGCCTGGGCGGAGTTGACGCGTTCGTCGTTCAGTCGCGCCGCGGCGACGGCATTGTCGTGGTCGGAATCCGAAAGCACCTTGTCGCCGTAGAGGCGCTCGACCCGGACCAAATCTCGAGCAGTGCGGTCACGATCGGTTGAGGCCTGCGCGACCGCGGCGCGGGATGCCGCGAGCGTCGCCTGGGCTTGCGCGAGCTGCGCGAGGAGCGACTCCCGGTCGAAGCGCGCGAGAACCTGGCCCGCGGTGACGCGCGCGTTGTAGTCGACTTCGACCGAGGCGATCTTTCCGGAGATCTCGGCCCCGACCTGGACGGTGGTCACGGCTTCCACGTGGCCGGTCGCCCGAACTTCTCGCACGACGTTGCCGTGCGACACCGGCTCGAATCGGAACCGCGCCGCGAGCGGGGCGGGTCGCGGCCGCAGAATCAGCCACGCCCCAAACGCCACCGCGGCGGCTACCGCGAGCAGCCCCCAGCCAAGCATGCGACGGCGCCGCTTGCGAGATGCTTCGCGGTCGATGATTTCCTCGAGCGTTCGCTGGCGCCGCGGCGGAGCGCGGACACCACCGGAGGAATCGAGAGTCATCGGCAGAGGCGTCGCAACTCGTGTGCCGTCGCGAATTCTCGGGTGCGCGACGCAACGGGCTCACTCCGCGGGAAGTCCGGTGTTGGAGGCCCCACATTCCGGCGTATATTTTGCGTGTGATCGAAAAGATCGCGTGCTCGGGCGCTGGGTGAGGCGGCAAGACAAGCGCGAACGACCGGAATACGCTTGATGGCTCCGGACCGGATTACGGCGTTTGACGGGCGGTGGAGCCTGCCCTAACGGTTGGGGCACGTGCGCAGCCTGCAGATCGCCCATCTGACCGAGTACCACTTCGGCTCGCAGGTGACGCTCCTCCCCCACCGCATGCTGCTCCGGCCGCGCGAGAGTCACGGGTTGCGCATCGCATCGTCCGTCCTCGAGATCTCTCCGACACCCGCGATCCGCTGGCAGCGCGACGTTCTGGACAACTCCGTGGCGGTGGCGACGTTCGCCGCACCCGCGAGCTCCCTGCGCGTGGCAAGTCAAGTGGTCATCGAGCACTACGACGAAGCACCCCTCGACTTCGTCGTCGAGGGCTACGCCGCCATGCATCCCTTCACCTACCTGCCGCACGAAGGTGCCGACTTGGCGCCGATGCTCTCGATGGCATGGCCGCAGGACCGTGCGGCGCTCGACGACTGGTTGCGAGGGCTCTCGCTCGGCTCGGGCCGGCTCGAGACGTTCGTGCTTCTAGACCGGATCAACCGCGCGATTTGCCGGGACTTCCGGTATCAGGCACGCGAGGAGCCTGGTGTTCAGTCGCCCGCGCAGACGCTTTCCAACCGAAGCGGCTCGTGTCGCGACTTCGCTGGGCTCTTCCTCGAAACGTGTCGCCATCTGGGGCTCGCGAGTCGCTTCGTCAGCGGATACCACACGAACCCGGCAGGCTTAGCTGGCGCTGGCTCGACGCACGCGTGGGCCGAGGTGTACTTGCCGGGGCCGGGGTGGAAGGGCTTCGATCCGACGGCTGGGGTGGTGACCGGGAGCGAGCACATCGAGGTGGCCGTCGCGCGCCATCCGGAGACGGTGCCCCCCGTGGCTGGCAGCTACGTCGGCCCCGCCGCCCCGCGCCCCACCCTGCGTGTCTCCGTGCGCGTGCTTGCGGTTTGACCCGCGAAGATGCGGGCCCTACGCGACGCCATCGAAGGAGACGTCAAAGCAGGCGAGCTCCCTCTGCCCGTCCGAGGCGCTTGTCGAACGTCAAGAGACTCGCCCCGACGCTCCGGGCCTTGCCGACGACCAGATAATCCGCGAAATCCGCAGGCCCGACGGCGTACTGAGCGAGGGCCCCCTCCACGAGCTCGATCTCCTCTAGGATCACCCCGCGCGTTCGGACCAGGCGCGAAAGGCGGTCGTGAATCGTCGCGCGGTCCCATTCGTAAGCCGCGGAGAGCACCCAAGCGACCTCCGCGAGCACGATCATCGACACGAAAATACCCTGTCCCTCGGCGTGCTCCAAAAACGCGCGCTCGGCCCGTTTGGTCTGGGACGGGTCATCTCCGACGAGAATCCGAACGAGAACGTTCGTATCAAACGCGACCACGACCTGCGACCCGGGCAATGGCTCGGTCCATCTCTTCGACGGAGACCACCCGCCCTACGGCCGGTCTGTCGACGAGGAGCTCCTCGGGCTCGTGCAACGAGGGGATGAGGACGAGGCGGCCCTGCTCATCGATGGTCCCTTCGACTTTGCATCCGGGCATCAGCTTGAGCCGTTCGCGCACCTCTTTCGGGAGCACGAATTGACCGCGGCTGCTCATGGTCATCGTGAACATACGAAGAATGTAAGACGCTCTTACTTACTTCGCAAGAAGCGCCCCCGGAGACAATGGAACGGCGCCGGGACGTCACGGCGCCTCCTCCTCCTCGCCTGGGCTTCCTGGGGGCGCGCACCTTCTTCGCGGAGCGGGCTAATGAAGGGCTTGCGCCCCATACAGCCGCGACAAACTATACAGCCGTTCAGTTGTGCGCTAATCGTGCGGCCATGAACCTCGATGCCAGGGTGCTGCGGGTGATGTTTCGACGGACAAGCTGCCAGAAGGCGGTCGGCAGGCGAGAAATCGCGGAGCGCGCAGGCGCGAGCGTCGCCGCCATCGACGCCTCCCTTGGCCGGCTGCGAGCCGCCGGTCTCGCGGAAACACGCGAGATCGGATCGCCTCGCCTGACTTTGGAGGGGCTGGCCATCGCGGTCGCTCTCGGAGCCGTCCGACTTGGCGCCCGGCGCGCGCCGAACCCCGTGTCTCGGGCGGCGTGAACGACCCGTGCCTGCGAGCGGCGAACCAGCTAGGGGGCAACGAGGAAAATCAGGACTCAAGCGCGCCCAGTACCCCAACGGTGCCCCACCCTAGGCGCACCGCCTTCCAACGAAGTCCCTGCTTTTTCGGTGACATTCGGCTCGATCGAATTTGGCGACCATACGGGATTGCAAGCGCAGACAATCGTGACGCCCGCCAGGTCCAGCGCGTACGCCTGGCGGGGCACGGACAGACCTCGTGAAAACGCGGCGATTTCGAGGGGCGCATCCCATGGGGGCGCGGACGGCGCCTAAATAACGGGGCCAGCATCGCAGGTGTGGCATTGTGGCGCTGGTCAGCGCGCTCATTCCCCAACAAGGGCAAAAAGCGGGGTGCCCCACGCCATCTTCCGGCCGGGTTGACCACACTTGCCGATGGAGTACTTTCGATGAAAAATCTTGTTCTGCTCGCGGTTCCAACACTGGTCGTGGGTTGTGCCTTTCAACTGAGGGCCAGGGCACCCGAGCCGGTCGTCACTGCAGAGGTCGTGGCCGCGCCGCCCGCACCCTCTCCTCCGCCTGCTCCCGAAGCCCCGGCAGCACCCGCGGTCGAAGTGGAGGTGGAGGCGGTCCCAACGGGCGACCCGGAAGAGGTCTCGGCGACCAGCGAGCCCCCCGACCCGGTCTACGAGGAACAGGTGGATGCTCCCGGGAGTGGGTACGTCTGGGTGCGGGGCTATTGGGGCTGGAACGGTCTCGACTGGGGCTGGCATTGGGGGCACTGGGAAGTAGCTCCCGAAGGCCGGGTGTACATCGAGCCCTACTACGAGCGCGTCGGGGACCGCGTCGTCTATGTCCACGGATACTGGGGCGCTCGCGATGCTCCGCGCCGGTCCTATGGCGGGGAACGTATTCGGTTTGCCAAGGCCGAACGACCAGCAAACTACCATCGCGGCGAGCGCGTGGCGGTCGAGCACAGAGCTGGACCGCCTCCGGGCCGTCGCCCAGGTGGAACCTACGAGCGCGCCACCGGTCCCGCGCGGCCGATCCCGCACGAGACAGCTCCCCATCGCGTCGTGGCCGAGCAGAGGGCCGTCAGCGCCCCGGCCGAGCCGCGGACGGAGGCAAAAGCGGAGACGAGGAGCGAAGCGAAGACGGAAACGAGGAACGAATCCAAGACGGAAAAAAGAAGCGAGCCTCACAGCGAGGCGGTGCCCGGACGCGCGCCTCCACCGGGAAACGCACACCCCACTGCCGCGCACGGGGCCACGATGAACGCCGAAGGCGAGGCGAAAGCCGAGAAGCCCGCGCAGCACCCGCCGCCGCCCGCAAATGCACACCCGGCGCCCAAGAAGACGGAGAAAAAGAAGTAGCGCCTCGCGGCTCGACCCAATCGCTGCGCCGCGTAGAAACGGCCTTGTCGAAGGTCCGCATTCCGCCGGACGCGCCACGTGCAGCATCGGCTCCGCGAGACGAATCCCGAGCTTCATAAGCTCGCCGCGAATGCGCTCAGCGCCCCAGAGCCGGTTGTCCGCGGCGATTCTCCGGATCAGAGCGACTGTATCGGTCGCCACCTTTGGTTTTTACGAGCTTGGGCCTTGTCTTCCACCGCCACAAGAGCTTGAAGCCTTCACGGTGCCAGCGAAGCACAGTCTCTGGTTGGACGAGAAGAGCCGTGACGCCAAGGGAATACGCTGCCACTGGCAAGTCCGCGGCGCACGGCGCTCGAGACTCATGCTGGGGCCGCGGCTGGGATTTCGGCGAGATCGCGCAGCCGAATCCCAGTCATCCGAAAGACACGCCATTGTTCGATGATGTCCGCGCCGAGCGATTGGTAAAAGGTAATGGCGGGCTCGTTCCAATGCAGGACCTGCCATTCGAAGCGACCGCAGCCTCGCTCCAAAGCGACGCGCGCTACTGCCACGAAGAGGGCCTTGCCCCAACCACGCCCCCGTTCCTGGGGCAAGACGTAGAGATCCTCGAGGTAAAGCCCGGGTCGACCGAGAAAGGTCGAGAAGTTGTGGAAGAACGAAGCAAAGCCGATGACGCGCCCTTTCTCCTCGGCGAGAAACACCTCCGCGTAGGGGCGGGGGCCAAAGAGGTGCGTGCGCAGGTCGTCCTCGGTCGTCGTGCATTCCGATTCGAGGCGCTCGTAGCGGGCCAGCGACCGGACCAGCTGAGTGATCGCGGGAATGTCGTCCCCGGTGGCGCGGCGGATCATGACAAGAGCAGAGTCTTATGGAATCCGCCGCCGGAAGCAATCGGCACTTCGGATTCCGCTTCCCTGGCGTTGCTCGTTTCTCCATGGTTTCCGGAACAAGGCGCGCTCTGGCTCTGCCCTCGCGCACGATCGCCATCGCGCTTGCCAGTCATGCGGCACACGTCGCCGACTTCGCACGCGTCTGTTCGCTACCTGCGGACGAGATCCGCACCAAGACCAGGGCGGCCACCCTCACCTCAAGCTGGCGCTGGCAGCCGCCGGCCCGCTACCCCGAGTACATGTCGCACGTCTGGTTCGCCGCGAGGATGTCGATCCTCAGGTCGAGCGCGTCGTCCGCCCCTTGACCGGGGCATGGCGAGACACTCTACAGGCAGAACCTTCGTGAGGTCGGCATGATCGGACCAGTCCTTCGGGCTCACGAGAAGGTCGATCTTCGCGAGCCGTGGGTGCGGCCCGGGGGGACGACGTTCCACTTCGTCAACGACGGCATCGAGAGCGCGCTCCGCCAAGCGCGCGCGGTGGCGGGCGATCGCGACATCCGCATCGCCGGCGGCGCCAACGTCATCCAGCAGTACCTACGCGCCGGGCTCGTCGACGAATTCTCGCTCGCGATCTCGCCGGTGATGTTCGGCGGCGGGGAGCGACTGTTCGCGGGCATCGGCCGCGACGTCGGCGTCGAGCACGTCGAGACCATCGCATCGCCGCGTGCGACCCACATGCGCTACGCCGTGCACAAACCGTAGCCGCGGCCTCGAAGTGGCCTGACCCGCAGCTTGAGATCGTTTTCATGCGCCGAGTGTTCGTGCGGATCGGAAGTTTCCCGTAGCCTGCTCGGCCTTTCGTAGAATCCACGCCATGGGGCTCTTGACCTTCGCTCTCAACGTGACCTTGGACGGGTGCAACGACCATCGCGAGGGGATCGCGGACGACGAGATGCTCGACTACTTCACGCATCTGATGGATGAAGCCGGAGCGATGCTGTTCGGGCGGACCACCTACGAACTGATGGAGGGCACGTGGCCGGCGGTGGCGCGCGACGAGAGGGCACCGCGAGCGATGCGCGAGTGGGCGGTCAAGCTGGAGGCCAAGCCGAAGTACGTGGTGTCGGCCTCGCGTAGCGCCTTCCCATGGGTAAACACCGTCCGCGTTGAGGGGGATTTGCACGACGCCGTGAAGCAGCTCAAAGAGAAGACCCCGCGAGGCATACTCGTGGGCTCCCCCAAGCTCTCGGCTGCGCTCGAGCAGCTGGGGCTCATCGACGAGTACCGTATCGTCATCCACCCGGTCCTCGCCGGCCATGGGCCGACCTTGTTTCAGGGCCTCCCGCGCGTGCGCCGCCTCGAGCTCATCTCGACGGCGCGCCTGAAGTCCGGCGTGTTGACGACGCATTACCGGCGCAAAGAAGGGTGACGCTGCGACGCTCGCGACGGTGCGATTCAATGCTGTCCCTGCTCCTCGGGTCAGGCGCTTTCGACTCGATCTCAGTAGGCGTCCAGCGTGCGCTTCCACGCGGGCCGCTCCATGCAGGGCGCCCGATACGCGCGAACGTGCTGGTACGGCGTGAGGAGTGCCTGATCGGTGCCGGCGGCGCTCAATACGTGCGTCATCAGGATGTCGGCCACCGTGAAGTCATCGGTGGCGACGAACATGCGGTTCGCGAGCCAGCCATCGAGCTGCTTCAGCCTCATGTCGGACCACTGGTCGCCGCAGACGCTACTTGCGCCGTCCCGCCGCAAGAGCCGCAGCGGCGGCAAGCTTCTGTTTGGCCTGCCATGGCGGCCCACTCCGTCGGCCTATCTCCCGCAGGAAAGCGTCGACATCGTCAAGGCCGAGGGCTTTCGCGGCGTCGTGAAAAACGCGCTCGCGGTCGAACCAGCAAACGGTCCAGCCGCGTGCCTCCCCCGCAGTTGCCAGCGCCTCGCGATACAGGACCGAGTCAGCGACGTTCGCTGCACGACTGTCCCTGATCCGCTCCTCGGTTGTCGGCGGAAGCTCTGGGCATGCACGGATTCCCATGGTCGCAATTGGCACGGGCACCGCGGCAGCCAACGCCTCGAGGCCCTCTCGTGCGCCGCGGATGGCGGATTGGCGCACCTTCTCGACGAGCGCCACGGCATCGCCGAGGGAAATGGCCCGCGCCCACGAGCTGTTGACGTAACGGCCCACCGCCCAGGACCCTTCGTGATGATACGGGTGCGTCGGCAAACCGCGGGTGAGGTCGATTCGGCGCCGATCGAGGAGCTGACCGCCAGGCCCGACGGTGATCAACACCGCCGAGTTGCCATGTTCGTCGACTCCGAGCGCCGCCCCGTGATTCAATCGCGCCTTCACCAAGCGCCCTCCGCTCGATGCGAAGCCTAACGTTGGAAAGGCACCTTGCGATATCCCTTGTTCGTCGGCTTCGTCGGGGGCGTACAGCCGGCCTGGGGCTGCTCAGCCGCCTCTGAACGCCGCTCCCCCACCGCCTCGACACCGTCCGCTCTTGCTCTATGTTTCGAGGATGGCGGTCGGTTGGGCGCAGGACGGCGCCGTGCAAGATCAGATCGACGCGACGGTCGACAGCGCGGTCAAACGTGCGCGGAGCCGGCTCGCGCAGGGAGAGAGCCTTCTCGCGTGCGAGGAGTGCGGCGAGCCGATCCCCGAAGCGCGGCGCCAAGCATTGCCGGGCGTCCGGACGTGCGTCCCGTGCCAATCCGAGGCGGACCGGCTCGACGTGCACCAGAGCCTCTACAACCGCCGAGGCAGCAAAGACAGCCAGTTGAAGTAGAGCCTGCGATCGCTTGCGCGTTTTCGTTTTCGACGCGTTCGTGGCGCGCGTACGCCGCCCTCTCACGGCCGCACTTTCGAGCGTGAAAACGCCGCGCCCGCGGTAAGACGGGTTGGGCCACATGGACCAGGTCACGGCGTTCTGCGAGGCGCTCTGGAAGGGCGATACGAGGACCATCGCGCGCCTCATCGTGCGCATCGATCCCAATGCGGAGGACCGGTGGCGTCGAACCCCGCTGGGGATGGCCGCACAGTACGCCGACGAACGTCTCGTGCGGCAGCTCCTGGAGCGGGGCGCGGACGTCGACGGCGGACGTTCGCTTCTCACCCCCATCAGCCGTGCGGCGGCGCGCGGCGCACACGAAATCGTCGAGCTCCTCCGAGGCGCGGGAGCCTCGCTGTCGGTCATCGCGCACGTGTACTTCGGCGATCGTCGCGCCGTCGCCGCATCGGAGCTCATCGTCGACGAGGAGGGCACTCCGCTGCTTCTGCACGCTGCACAATCACTCCACGCCCAGATCGTCGGAGACCTGCTCGATCGGGGAGCGAACACCGCCGAGGCCGATCGGTTCGGCGAAACGGCGCTCCACCGCGTTGCGGACCTGCGACGCACGGATGGGCCAAAGGCCGCGCGGATCGCGACGTTACTCATCGAACGCGGCGCAGCGGTCGATGCCCGGAATCGCGATGGTGTCACGCCGCTTCACCAAGCGGTTCGCGCGCGAAATCTCGCGGTCGTTGAAGTCCTGCTCGAGCGTGGAGCGAACCCGAAGGCCGCCGACAAGCGCGGCTCGACGCCGCTTCATCGCGCGTCGTCGGCTTCCGGGGCGGGCGGGACTGCGGGCGTTGATCCGGCTCCCTTCGTCGCGGCGCTTCTCGCGCACGGGGCAGACCCAAAGCAGAAAGACAAGCGCGGTCGCACAGCCTTCGCCGCACGACGCTCGAAGCGATGACTCCGAATCGTCGAGCGACGCGCGAGCGCGTCTCGCCCTCCGTAGACAGACCTGTCGGTTCACCCCGCCTCGGCGTGGCGATCAGGGTTGCCAGAGGTACGAGAGGCAGTCGAGAAAGTTCGATCAATCTCAGACCACTCGAGCCGACTCCAGCGGGTCTCTTGCGGATTCCGGCTATGGGCGTCACGAAGACCGTAGAGTCCGGCCCGACCGTGCACCGATTGGGAGAGGAAATGCCCGCGACCACCACCGACGAACGCCGCCGCAGCTTCGACCAGATGGCCCAGCTCTACGCCCGCGCGCGAGGGGCTCCGCCGCCCGAGCTGTTCGATGCCGTGGCTATCTTCGTGCCCCCACCCGCGGACGCGCTCGAGATCGGCTGCGGGCCGGGCAACGCCTCGCTCCCGCTGCTCGAGCGTGGGTTTCGGATCCGCGCGGTGGAGCTCGGCGAGAACCTGGCGGCGTTCGCGCGGCAACGGCTGGCGGCGTTTCCGTTCACCGTGGAGGTGGGCAAGTTCGAGGACGCCTCGCTGCAGGCCGCGAGCGTGGACCTCGTCGTGTGCAGCTCCGCGTTCCACTGGCTCGAACGCGAGCGCGCACTGCGCCAAGCGGTGAAGGTGCTCAAGCCTGACGGCGCGCTAGCGCTCATCTGGGGCTCGGCGCGCCGCACCGCCGAGGACGACCGCGTGGACAAAGCGATCCAAATGGCCTACCGCGCCCACGCGCCCGAGATCTCGCGCCAGACCGTCGATCGCATGGCCGGCAAGGTCGACGAGATCGGACAGGCTGTGCGCGACACGCCCGAGCTCGCAGACTTCGAAGAGCGGCTCTTTCCGCAAACGCACCTCTTTGACCGCCAGCGCTACCTGGACACGCTCGCGACGTTCTCCGATCACGCGACGCTCCCGGCCGAGCAGCGCGCCCGGCTGTTCGAAGCGATCGGCGAGATCATCGACGGCGAATTCGGCGGGCGCGTGGAGCGCCATTCCATGGCGCGGCTGCAGCTCGCGCGGCGACGCTAGAGCGGCGGGCGCTCTGGCTCATGCCTCGGTTCCGGAACCGCTCGGCGTGGACGAGCCGGCCCGGGCAGCGCTCACACGACGCCTCCGGGCTTATCGAGATAGAGCCGGCCGAAACATCGTCATCGACAGCGCCCTATGCCGTTGCGGATTGGGGAGTGGACTTCGGGGCTCGATCGGCCGCCGCCCCGACGAACTCTCGGGCGAAGCGATCGACGGCCGCCCAATCGGTGAAGATCGTGTCGCGCGATGCGTCGACGGCCCCCATCTCCTTTTTCGCGATGGCCTTCATGGCCACTCGCCTGAAAAAGCCATAGCGCGAAAAGAGGAGGGCGCCCGGGATGATCTCGACAATGTCCGGCTTCCAGCCGAGCTTTGCCGGAAACTGTTCGGCGATTCGACGTGATGCCGCGCGCTCCTCGGGATTGTTCGAAAGGATGGACAGGCATACGGAGAAGAACCCGCTATGGCGCGAACGGAGCCCGTCGCCATAGCGCTGGACGAAGCGCTTCGCCGCGCGCTGGTAACCCTGCGCGTGCATCGACGCACCGACGAGGATGCGGTCGTAGCGATTCGGGTCGAAGTCTCGCGGCAAGGCAGCCGTATCGACGACATCGGCATCACAGCCGGAGGCGCGCGCCGCTTCCGCAATGCGCTCGGCAACGCGCGCGGTCATTCCATCGGTCGTGGCGTAGGCGATCAGCAGGTGCATCGGGCAGGCCTCACGCTGGACAGGTGCATGCCCGGTGCCGGCACGACATACGCGCCGATTCCGAGGGGCTGCCGATCGGCAAGGAGCGCAGCCGATGCGCGCCGGCGCAGGACCGGCGCGGGCGGAGGCTCCGAAGAAGGACTTCACCGGCACATCGCGGAGATCCCGGCCGGGCTGCGCGACCGCCAGCGCGATTCGGCGGACCAGCCGCGTGGTGACCCGTCGGGAGCCGCGTCGTGACAAGCTGAGTCATGCGCGCCGCCCGATACGAGAGCTACGGTGCCCCGGAGGCAATTCACATCGAGGACATCGAGACCCCCACGCCGGCCGACGGTGAGCTTTTGGTGCGGGTGCGTGCAGCGACGGTGAACCGGACCGACTGCGCGATCCTCGCGGCGCACCCGTTTTTCATGCGGATGTTTACGGGCCTGTGGACGCCTAAGAGAAGGACGCTCGGCACGGACTTCGCCGGTCGCGTCGAGGCGGTCGGCGCTCGCGTGACGCGCTACGCCGCAGGGGACCTCGTTTGGGGCTTCGAGGAGCTCGGCGCAAGCTCGCACGCCGAGCACCTCGTCATCGCCGAGGACGCCGCAGTGGCGCGGATGCCGCCCGAGCTCGACTTCAAAGACGCTGCCGCTTGCCTGGAGGGCGCCTTCTATGCGTGGAGCTTCCTGAACAAGGTCAAGGTTGGCCCCACCACGCACGTCATCATCAACGGCGCCACGGGGGCCATCGGTTCGGCGCTCCTTCAGCTTTGCGTGGACGCCGGCGCTACCGTCACGGCCGTCGGAGACACGAAGAACCTCGACCGCCTGCGGTCACTGCGCGCGACGCGGGTCATCGACTACCTGACAGAGGACTTCACCGATGATACGGCAACTTACGATTACGTCTTCGACGCCGTGGGTAAAAGCACCTTCGGTCGTTGTCGCCGCCTCCTCAGACCCGGCGGCGTCTATATGTCGTCGGAGCTTGGCCCCGGCTGGCAAAACCTGGTCCTGCCGACGATCACCGGGCTGTGCCGGCAGAAGCGGGTCATCTTCCCGATTCCCGAGGACAAGCCCGGATTCTTTGCGCACATGCACGAGCTCGCACGTTCCGGCCGCTTCTGTCCGGTCATCGACCGCACCTTTCGCCTCGACTCGATCCGCGAAGCCTATGCGTACGTCGCTGCCGGTCAGAAGACCGGCTGCGTGGTCGTCGACGTCGGCGGATGACGCTAACGAACGGGCAAAACGGGCGCCCCCTAGGCAAGGGTGAGGAGAGCCTCCTGGGCTCGCAATCCGGGGCAAACGACTTTCTCGCCAGCACAGGTCTCCTGCCAGCGATGTGCCCCGGCCACCGGCCCCGCGGCAGCATGCAATCCTCCATAATTCCCTGGCTGTCGCGCTTGCGAACGCGAAACTCCAGGATGTCTTGGTGAACAGCAGGGTTACGATGGCCGCGTTCCCGTCACTCGCACGGGCAGCAATAGTACGCGATGCCCGCAGGAACGGCGCCCGCGAAGCGACAGTTCGCTGGAGGGTCGGGGACTGGGCCCGGGCCAATCCCCCCGCAAGACACAGCGTACTCGCTCGCCGCGCACTGGTCCTGGCACGTGGCTCCCGTGCTGGGCCCACAGCCCGGGCATTCAATCGCCCCATCCGTGGTGCATCCGCACCCCGCGCCCGATGGATAAGTACACGCGACCATGGCGCGAACGGCGTCGCACGAGGTTCTGGAATCGTTCAGCGAAGCGGGCCACGAGCACGCGGCGAGTGGAGAGCCGGAGCTCGACGAATCGATCGGCGGTGCCCGGTTCTGCCAAACGCCACCCTCATGGGGCCAGGTTCTGAGGTTTTCGCCAACCTCATGGGGCCAGCCAATCGCCAGGGTCATGGGGCCACCCGCAAGGTGCATGCCGTAAATTCGCCAACGTCATGGGGCCA
>Ga0265313_10000550_pt1 | contig 39066 bp, 36 predicted proteins | sample 4123metaG_FD_203122 | JGI IMG/M metagenome (GOLD analysis project Ga0265313, IMG submission 203122) | Rhizosphere microbial communities from Carex aquatilis grown in University of Washington, Seatle, WA, United States - 4-1-23 metaG | ecosystem: Host-associated > Plants > Roots > Rhizosphere >... | reverse complement strand
GTGGCGCAATCACCGACCATTCTTCGTCCGTTACTCCGATCCGATCCTTCACCGATTCACCTCCTCACAAGATGAATCGTTGAATCAAAACAAGAGTCAGTCGTCAAGCTTTGTCAACAGAACCTAGGTGCTCGACAGCCTCCCGCGTTTCAAAGCTCAAGAGCGATCCTACGAAGTTCTTCAGATCAACGTCACCGAGAGTGGCAGGGATCTTTTCTCTTCGCTTTGATTGGAAAAGAATGAGTTCTCTGCGTTGGTCGTTCACGACGATTGCATCAATTCCCTCGTCATGCTTTCGGTCGCAAACCGCATCCTGCGCTTCCACTTCGCCCAGACGGTAGACGGTTTCAAGGAACCAAATGAGAAGCGCAGCGCTCCCCGTCCTGCCTTTTGCTTGATAGAGCTTGGCGTAATCTTCCAGGGCCCGAAAATCTGATGCATCGGATTGAATTCTTTTAGGGCGGCTCGCGCGCATCTTGCCCCCGAAAGCTTTAACAGACTGGTTGCGGTTAGATCACTCGCTACTGGCAATTGTAAGGCTCGGACTAAAGCTTACATATTCCCGGCTGAATGTAACACTTCCGCAACTTATGGTGCAACCACCTTGCCGGATTCTGGGGGAGCGGGCTGTGCGAACCACAATCATTTGGAGTTTGACGACCCCGAGTACCGCTCGTGCCGGCGCCTCGGGATTAACCCGCCGGGCCTACCTCCCGCCGCCCCCCGACAGGAATCGGGCCATGATCTGGGCCCGGCGCGGGTTGGTGAGGGACGCCGCGGCGGCGAACTCGAGAGGCCTCAGGAGCTCCGCCGCCGGGAACATGATGGGATCGGCAAGCATCTCCGGCGGCAGGAGAGCCAGCACCCGCTCGTCGGCCACGGCATAGCCATGGGCCACGACCTCGTCCCGATTGTGGATCGGGGTCAGCAGGAAATCGATCAGGGCGTGGGCCGCCGCCCGATTGGGGGCGCCTCTGGGCACGGCGTAGTAGTCGCCCCAGACCTGCCCGCCCTCGCGGCCGATGACATAGGCGATTGCCGGGATGTCCTTGTGGAGCTGCTCGGCGTCACCGGTTCCGGCCATGGCGGCCCGGGCCTCGCCGCTGCGCAAAGCGGGCTGGGGATCGTCGGTCACGGCCAGGAGATGCTCCTTCGCGTTCAGCAGCAGCAACTCGGCCGCGGCCAATTCCTTCTCGTCGTTGGAATCGAAGGAATAGCCATAGAACTTGAGGGCGCTGCCGATCAGCACGAGGGGCTCGGCCGCGACCGTGACCCGCCCAGAGAGCTTGCCCCGGGCCAGATCCCAAAAATCCCTCCAGGTCGTCATGGGTTGTTCGACCGCCCCCGTGTCGACGCAGAATCCCGTGGTCCCCCAGTTCTTCTGCACGCCATAGATCCGCCCGTTCACGGTGCCGGGCTTGGTGAAGCCCGGCTCGACATAGTGCTGGGGCTGGAAGGAGGGGATGAGGGCAATCAGGAGCGGCTGGAGCAGGCCGGCCTGGACATAGGCCTCGATCCGGCAGTCGCCGGCGACGATCACGTCCCAGCCGGTCTTGCCGCTCTTGAGATGGGCGAGCATCTCGTCGTCCGAGGTGAAAATCTCGGTCGCGACCGTGATGCCCGTCTCGGCCGCGAAGGCCTCGAAGTTCTTCGGATCGTGGTAGTTGGCCCAGGTGGCCAGGCGCACGGTCGTCGCAGGAGCGGCAGCCTCTGCGCGCCGCGGCCTTGCGAGTTCCGGGATGGCCGCAGCGAGCGAGGCGGTGGCGGCGCCGAGCCCCGTTGCGCCGAGAAAATGCCGGCGCGAAATGGATCCCCGCTGCAAGCGGCGAAGAGTCTCGAGGAATCCGCGCCGCGGATCGTCGTTCGACGTCATGGACGCCGGGCAGGCGCCGCGGAGCCGGTCTCGATGGGCAGGTTGAGGCGGCGGATCGCCCGGGCGAGATCGCCCGCCGGCAGCCGGTCGGCCACGATAAGGCGGACCTCGGGCAGCGGACAGACGTTCTCCAAGGTCAGCACGCCGAACTTGGAATGATCGACAAGCAGCATGTTGGTCTCAGCCCGGGCCATCATGGCTCGCTTGAGGACCGCGGCGCTCGGATTCACGTCGTTGGGGCCTTCGGGCGTCAGGCCGCTGCAGCTGCAGACCGCGACATTGGCATTGAAGCGGCGCAGGAAGCTCTCGCTGTCGGAACCGAAGACGCTGCCCTCCCGCGCGTCGTAGCGCCCGGGGCAGACGACGACGCTGATGGTGGGGTTGGTCGACAGGGCCGAGGCGACGCCGAAGCTGTTGGTGATCACCGTCAGGTTGCGCAGCTCGGCCGAAAGCCGTCGGGCAAAATGCAGCGTGGTCGAGCCGGCGTCCACCATCAGCACCTGGCCCGGCTTGATGAGCCGGGCGGCGAGGCTGCCGACTCGCTCGCGCTCCTCGACATGCTCCTTGTAGCGCTCGCTCAAGGTCGGCTCGGCGCCGAAAGGCCTGGCCGTGGCGCCGCCATAGGTGCGGCTCAGCATGCCCTGCTGGCCGAGCTCGTCGAGATCGCGCCGGATGGTCTCGGTGGAAACGCCGAAATCGCCGGCCAGGTCGGAGATGCGGATCGCCGGCTGGGCCCTCAACTCGCCCAGGATTCGCGCCTGGCGCTCGGTCTTTTTCAGCTTTTTCCCGGCTGCCATGATTCGCCGCCCCCGTACCGACTTTCGCAGAACGTCGGTACATCGCTTTAACTCTTAGTATCGGATTCACGCAGAAATTCGTGACGATGCCCCCAGTCACAAATTTCTGCGATCCGATACTACCGGGCCGTCAGCAGCGCCTGGGCGACTTCCGCGAAACCGGCGCCGCCGCGCCCACTGGCGACCCATCTCGGTTTGTGACGGAGGCTGGCGGCGAAATCAAGGACGTTCGCCACGCCGACCGCGTTGGGGAAAAAGCCGAACATGGGACCGTCATTGGGCGAATCGCCGACGAAGACGATCTCTTCCCGGGCAGCGTCGAAGTCGATGGCGAAGGCCTCGGCCAGCAGGCGCCGGGCCATGGAAAGCTTGTCGTAGCTTCCGAACCAGCCGTTGACATGGATGGAGCTGACTTTCGCCGTGGCGCCATGACGTTCGAACAGAGCGACGATGCGGGCGACGGCGTCCGCGGAGAGCCGCGGTATGTCCTCACAATAGTCGATGGCGAGATCGGCTTCCCGATAGGCCTGGTCGGCCGAGATGGCAGCACCGGGCACCGCGGCCAATATCTCCTGGCCGATCGCGACAAGGCGCTTGCGGTCCTCTGCCCGCGTCGCCTCGTCCCGGGCATAGGCGCGCAGCATCCGCTTCTCGCCGTCCAGGTAGCGGAAATAGTGGGCGCCGTTCTCGCCCACCACGCCGTCGACCGGCCATTGACGGGCGATCAGGTCGCACCAGCCCGCCGGCCGTCCGGTCACGGGGATGACGATGAGTCCCGCCTCGTGCAGCCGTTCCATCGCCGCGTAGCTGAGGGCCGGGAGGCGACCATGGTCGGTCAGGGTATCGTCGATGTCGGTCATGACTACGCGCACCCGCGCTCGCGCGGCGGCGGAGAATTCGCCGAGCGGGCGCAGCGTCTGGCTCATGCCTTGGCTGCGAGCGCAGAAAGCCGTCCGGAATCGGCGGCGAGATCGAGGAAGCCGTAACGATCGCGGATTTCCCGGGCATGGAGCACGGCCTCACGATAGAAGTTTTCCGGGACATGGATGTCGGAGGCCCGTGTCGGCGCACCGGCGCCGAGCAGCGCCTTCTCGACCTCCGCCGACGATCTTACGACGGCGCCGATGCGCCGGCGGATCTCCGGCCATTCGCGGGCAAGCCGTCCTTGCAGCGCGGCCGCGACATCGGGACTGAATGCCTTTTTCGCGAAGGCGGCCCAGCAGGAAGCGCCCAGCTCGGCCCCGAAATGCCGCTCGAAGTCGACCGGCCCGAGCCCGCTGGGCGCGACCGCGGGTGCGGGACCTTCGAGCATCGTCTCCTGGATGCGGGCCATGGTGAGGGTGGTGACGGCGATGTGCTCGCCATGGAACGAGGCGGGCCAGGCGGGCTCGCCCAGCATGTCGATGTAGTGGCTGATCAGATGCTCGCCCTGGCTCGCGGGATAGCTGCCACCGCAGAGAGTCATGCCGAGGCCCGAGAGGACCAGGGTGCGGGCAAGAACTTCCATGGCGTCCAGATCCCCCGCCATGAGCGCCCCGGCATTGGCCAGCAAGGCGTCCTCGTCCCGGCGCAACAGCATGAAGGGCGCAAGGCGATAAGTCTGGTCGAGCAGGAGATGAGCCAGCAGCCAGTCAGCCTCGGCCGTGGACCGGCAGGCGCTGTCCCCGAGCCCGGAGCGGATCATGCGGGCCGGTGCGGCGGCCAGCACGCCGAGGTCGAGAAACACGGCCTGGGGCGGGCGCGCCGGCAGGGATTTCTTATGCCCATGTTCGGTGATGGCGGCGCTCATGGAGGTGTAGCCGTTCATCGAGGGCGCGGTGCCGAACACGGCGTAGGGCTTGGCATCCAAAAAGGCGGCGTGCTTGCACAGGTCGTTGATGGTGCCGGAGCCGACGGCGATCAGGGCGCTGGCATCCTTCGTCCGGGCCCGGATCGCGGCCACCGTGGCGTCGTCGGCGTGAGGGGCTTCATCCAGCACGACCTCTTCGATGGGCCCGGCGGCAGAAAGCGCCGCGACAACGCGCTCGCCCAGGACCCGGCGCGTGGTCGGATCCGAGACGACGGCGAGCCTGGGCCCGAGGGCGAGTGAGCGGACCAGCTCGCCCTCACGGCCCGCCAGCGTGCGCGCGATGACGACACGACGGACCGGCACCGAGAGCAGCCCGGGGCCATCGGGATCGGGCAGGGTTCCGGCGAGCAGCCGGTCGAGGAGATCCTGGCTCATGCTTATCCTTGTTTCGGGCCGGCAACGGGTTCGGCAAACATGGGGCGAAGGGATGCGAACAGCCGACGATAGCGCCCGTAGGCGTCGTCGTAGGCCGCGCGAGCGCCAGCATTCGGCTCGATGCGCCGGGTTTCGGGCGCGATCGCGCTGGCCGCCTCGTCGAGGGAGGCAAAGCCGCCGGCCGCGACGGCCGCCAGGAGCCCGGCGCCAAGCGGCGAGCTGTCCGCCAGGTTCGACAGGAGCACGGGTCGCTGCAACAGATCGGCGCGGATCTGCGCCCACAGACGGCTTCGAGCGCCCCCGCCCAGGAGAAGGATTTCGTCGGTTGCGACGCCGAGGCTGGCGAGCCGCTCCACCACGTCACGCATGGCGAAGGCCAGGCCCTCCAGCAGCGCCCGGGCCATGTGGGCCGTGCCATGGGCGGCGCTGAGGCCATAGAAAGCGCCCCGGGCCTCGGCGATCCACTCCGGGGCCATGGCGCCCGACAGCGCCGGCAGGAAGACGACGCCATCGGCGCCGGCCGGCGCCTCGTCCGCCAAGGCGGACAGTTCCTCCGGTCCCGACAGGCGAAAGCAGGTCTGGAACCAGGCGAGCGCCCCGCCCGACAGCCAGCCGGGGTTCTCGACGAAAAATCGGGCCCCGGCATAGCCGTGGGTCTCGACCAGCGCGCGGGCATCGATGACGGCTTTGGGATGCACGGCGCCTACGACTTCGGCCGTTCCCAGCGTGACGACGACGCGTCCGGGGGCCACCACGCCCGCGCCGAGCGGATTGGAAAAATCATCACCGGTCCCGACCGCGACCGGAAGGCCTGGACTGAGACCGGTGAGGGCAGCGCCTTCCGTGGTCAGTCGGCCGGCCACCGCCTCGGATCTGTCGATGTCGGGCAGCTCCTCGGGCGCAATATCGAAGAGGGCACAGAGCTGCGGATCGAGGCGCCGGTCCCACAGGTTGTAAAGCATGCTGGTGGAGGCAACGGCCTCGTCCAGCACCGCCCTGCCGGTCAGCCGCGCCACCAGGTAGGACGTGGGCTGATGGAAGCGGGCGATTCGGCGGGCCTCCGGGTGGTGACGCTTCAGCCAGCGGATCTTGGCCGCCATGTGGCTCGCGTCCAGGACCAGCCCGCCCCTGTCCATGACCGGAGCGGCGGGAATGCCGGCGATCTCGGCGCCGGCGCGCCGGTCCATCCAGATGAGGCAGGGGCCGAGCGCCTGTCCCTTGTCGTCCACCGGCAGGCAGCCGTCGAGCTGACCGGCGATGCCGAGAGCGCCTACCTTGCCAGGGTCGAGTCGGGCCGCGGCCAGCGCCTCGCCGATCGCCGGCCGGAGAGCATCGAGCCAGAGCCGCGAATCCTGCTCGGCCCAGAGCGGTTTGGGGAAAACGGGCTGATAGGCCCTGGAGGCCACGCCCAAGGGCTTCAGCCTCTCGTCGAGGACGGCCGCCTTCAGGCTTTGGGTTCCGATGTCGACGCCGACGACGAACACGTCCGCTCCTTGAGCCTGCCAGCTAGTCGGATCAGTGGCCCATCAGAAAGAAATCGGCGGCCCCGCGAGGGGCCGCCGTAGGTTCGAACTCACGCAGATGTCTATTTGCTGCCGTCCGGCAGGCCCTCATAGATCAGCCGGCCGATCTCATCGAACTTCTTCGGGTTCGTGGCCCTGATATAGAAGGCGCCGATGATGCCGATGCCGACGACGGCAAGGTCGATCCAGACGATGTAGTTGGCGAGTTTGTAACCGCCGCCCAGGAAATCCATGTTCGAAAGGCAGAGATAGACGACATAGGCCTGGGTCACGAAGGCGATCAGGGGTGCCACCAGCGTCTTGAACCAGTGGTGCTCTTCCCGGTGATGGGTCCGGAAATACATGATGATCGCCAGGGACACGACCGCCTGGGCGGCCAGGATGATGACCACGCCAATCACCGCAAACAGGCCGTAAACGCCGATATAGGCCTGCCCGTTGGGGTCGTTCCAGCCGTCGTGGAGCGCGTAGATGACGATGCAGAGCGCGGCGATCGCGCTCTGGACGAAAGACGCCACGTGGGGCGAGCGGTGCACCGGGTGAGTCTTGCCGAGGGATGCCGGAAGCAGGCGTTCGCGGCCGAGAGCATAGAAATACCGGGCCGCGGTATTGTGGAAGGCCATGCCGCAGGCGAATGAGCCAGTGAGGATCAGGACGCTCATCGCAACTGTGACCCAGCTGCCGATGAACTGCGTCGCCGGCTGGAAGAAGAATACCGCCGAGTTGTTCTGCGCGACGTTGATCGCATCGTCGAGCTTGGGATAGGCCGAGAGGCCGGCCCAGCATAGAACCGTGTAGAATATGCCGAGCCCGACCACGGAGATGTACATCGCCAACGGCACGATGCGCTTCGGGTCCTTGGACTCTTCGGCATAGTTCGGCGCCATTTCGAAACCGACCCAGGACCAGAAGGCGAAGAAGAGTCCGATGCCCGCCGCACCTGCCGCCAGCTTGCCTTGGGCCGGGAAGCCTTGGAGCGCCAGGACAGGATTGAGCGCCGAGAGCTGCACGTTGGCACCGTTTCCGGCATGGGCGAACACGCCGATGGCGAAAATGATGAGGATCGCGACCTCGCAGACCAGCGCCACGCCCAGGATCGCCGTGGATAGCTTCACGTCGAAATAGGTCAGGACCGAGATCCCGGCGATCATGGCCAGCGCCAGGATCGGCCAGGGCACATTGATGCCGGTCCACTGCAGGATGTCGACATTGCCGAAATAGGCGAAACCACCGGCGAGCGACACCTCGAACATCGAATAGGCGAACACCGAGCCGAAGCCGAAGCCCATGCCGAGCTCGCGCCCGAGGCCATGGCTGATGAAGGAATAGAACCCGCCCACGGCGCTCACCTTGCCAGCCATCTCGCAATAGCCGATGGAGAAGATCAGCAGGACGACGGTTGCCACCAGGAAGGCGGCGGGAGCGCCGAAGCCGTTGCCGTTGCCGATGACGATCGGCACGTTGAACAGCATGGCCGAGATCGGCGCCGATCCAGTCACGGTCAAGAACAGCACGCCGATGAGCCCGACGGCCTTGGTATGCAACTTGTGGACATCGTCCCGGCCGGCGACGTCATAGCCCATTGATGGGCTACTTTTCCCCTGCCCTACGCTGCGTTCCATCGTCATAAGTGTCCCTCCTGGCTTTGACGTCACCCGTTGATACGGCCCACCCGCCCATCGTCCCCTGGCGGTTCCGGCCTACATATCCGCTTTCGCCCGTTCTCACTGGCGGGCGCGCAAGCGGATTCCGCCTCGCGGGTCATTGTCGGCGGATTCGCTCCCCGCCGTCGAGCGGTTCCAGCGCCGTCCGAACGACCCAATGTTGCATCGCCCGCGCCCGGCCATTGGCCAGATGGTTGCAAGCGACACAAAATCTGCTTGCAGGATAACATTATCTGTTGGAGGTTCCAACATGATTTCCGGCCTGGAACAGGCCATTGCCTCAGAGGCATAGGGATTCCTGGACCGGGGACGCCTGAAATTTACTTGGGAACCGCCAAGCATTTTGCGGTTCTCCCAACATTCGTGTAAAAGGAGGCCGGCATCCATGCGCCGCCAGAAAAGTGTCAGGAGAGCAGCCCGGTGGACTTCATTTTCATGCTGACGCGCCAGGACCAGACCGTCACGGACTGCCTGGAAGTCTTCGAAGAGATACGGCCGCTGGGCCTGCGCCATGTCGGCTTCAAGGATGTGGGCGTCGACCGTGGCACGCTCCAGCGACTTACCCGGGCGATCAAGGATTCCGGCGCAATCAGTTACCTGGAGGTCGTCTCCACCAGCCGGGAGGCCGCGCTCAACTCGGCGCGAATCGCGGTCGAGATCGGCATCGACCGGCTGCTGGGCGGCACCGACGTCGCCGAGATCATGAAGATCGTGGGCCCTACCGGCACCGCCTACTACCCGTTCCCCGGCAAGCCCGTGGGCCATCCGACCAAGCTCGGCGGCACACCCCAGCAGATCGAGGAGCATTGCCGGAGTTTCCTTGCCATGGGGTGCGCGGGCGTCGATCTGCTGGCCTATCGGGCGACCGAGGCCGAGCCCATCGAGCTGGTCAAGGCGGCGCGGCGCGGTCTCGGACGGGAGGGCTATCTGATCTGCGCCGGGAGCGTCGACAGCCCGATGCGCATCCAGGCCCTGAAGCAGGCGGGCTGCAATGCCTTCACCATCGGTTCCGCCGCCTTCGACGGATCCTTTTCGACCCGCAAGGGCCGGCTTGCCAACCAGCTCAAGGACATCGTCGCCGCGGCGGCCTAGAACACCTCCAGATACTCGTTGCGCTCCCAGTCGGTGACATGACTGCGGAAGCGGGCGAGTTCGTGGCGCTTGACCGCCAGGAACAGCTTCAGGAATTCCGGTCCCAGCATGGCGCCGAAGGCCTTGTCGCTCTCGAGATGGGACAGCGAGTCCTCGAGGCTGCGCGGCAGCTTTTCATGGACGGGATCGTCCTCGCTCGGGCCCGCGGACTGGGGCTTCAGCTTCAGCTTGCCCTTGAGGCCCAGCAGGCCGGCAGCGAGCGTGCCAGCGGCCGATAGATAGGGATTGGCGAGCGCCGAGGCCCCGCGCATCTCGTGATGGGTCGCCGAATCCTTCGATGCCTTGACCCGGACCAGGGCCGAGCGATCGTCGATCCCCCAGCTAATATTGGACGGCGCGAAGGTGTGGGGCTTGATCCGGTGATAGCAGTTGGGTGTCGGACCGGCCAAGGCCATCAACGCTGGCGCATGGGCGAGAATGCCGGCCGCGAACTGCCGCGCCGCGGCCGAGAGCCCGTCCTTGTCGGCGGGATCGAGGAAGGCATTCCGTCCGGTCTTGCTGTCGACCAGGCTGATGTGGAAATGGCAGCCGCAGCCGGCTGTGGTCGCCGAAGGCTTCGACATGAAGGTGGCGAGGTAACCCTCGCGGTGCGCCACCTCCTTCACGGTGTTGCGGAAGGTGAAGGCCTTGTCGGCCGCTTCGAGCCCGACGGCCGGGCCATAGTTGATCTCGAACTGGGAGGCCGCGTATTCGCAGTTGTGGGTGATGACGTCGATGCCGATGCCGATCAGGTTGTTGAGAATGGCATCGATGGCGCCGACATAGTTGTTGCGCGTCGAGTTGAAGATATGGACGCCGCCGAAAAGCGGCTCCTTGCTGTCCCGGGTGAGCAGGTAGAACTCGTACTCGTGACCCATCACCACCTGGAAGCCCATCCCAGCCGCCTCGTCCAGGAGCCGGCGCAGCACGGCGCGCGGCGCCGCCTTGTAGGGCGTGTCGTCCTGGAAATGGGGATCGCAGATGACCTTGGCCGTGTCGGCCTGCCAGGGCACCCGGCGCATGGTCGAGAAGTCGGGATAGAGCTTGGAATCCCCGTAGTTGATTTCCTCGTTGAGCCCCGTGCCGGAGATCACGTTGGAAGCCGTATCGAGGCCGAGAATGCCGCCATAGAAGTTGAGGCCCTTGCGCGCATAGCCCTCGACGGCGTCGATGGGCACCAGCTTGGAGCGCGAGATGGCGTGCAGGTCCGGCAGCTCGAAGCGCACGAAGGCGATCCCCTCGGCCCGAAGCTTGGCAACGTGCTGACTGATGGCGTCCTTGGTCTTGGCGGCTTTGGCCATGAAGCAGATTCCCCGGTCTGGACCGTCGTTCGGGCGACGGCGCGTTGATTGTGGATTCGCGAGCCGGGCGAAGGCTAGCCCGAGTAATCTGGCAGGTTCAACATCGATGTTGCGACTTGCCACGGTTTTCGCCGCAAGCAACACTCTGCGCCAACCGTCGGGGCAAGCGGCAGGCAGGATCCGAACATGCGATTGAAGGGAAAGCGGGCCTTCGTCAGCGGGGCCGGCGGGGGCATCGGCGAAGCGACGGCGCGCAAGTTCGCAGCCGAAGGAGCGGCGGTGATCGCCGCCGACATTCGCCCGGAGGCGGCCGAGGCCGTCGCCGCGAAGATAGCAGCAGCCGGCGGCCGGGCCGTGGCGCTGGCAGGCGACATCGCCGACGCCGCTTCCTGCGAAGCTCTGCTGAGCCGGGCGGCGGCCGCCTTTGGCGGCGTCGACGTGATGTTCAACAATGCCGGCATCGTGCTGGCGGCCGACGAAGGGCCGGTCGAGACTCCTCTCGACGTCTGGGACAAGACCATCCGGGTCAACCTGACCGGCGTGTTCCTCGCCTGCAAATTCGGCATTCCCCATCTGCTCGCCGCCGGCGGCGGGGCCGTGGTGAACAACGCCTCGGTGGTCGCCCTGGTTGGCTCGGCCTATCCGCAGATCGCCTATACCGCGGCCAAGGGCGGTGTTGTCTCCATGACCCGGGAGATGGCGGTCCTCTATGGCCGCAAGGGACTTCGTTTCAACGCCATCTGCCCCGGACCGGTCGATACCACACTGGTCAAGGCCTTCATCGGCGAAGCGGGCAACTGGCGAAGCCGCCGGCCCTATATGCCCATGGGCCGCATCGGCAAGGTCGAGGAAGTGGCCAATCTCGTCGCCTTCCTCGCTTCCGACGAGGCCTCTTACATCACCGGCGCCGCCTATGCCGCCGATGGCGGCATCTCCGCCGCCTACGTCATCCGGGATGAGGATTGACGAATTCTAACCGTGGTCGGCGCGCCCGACGATCTCGTGCAGGCGGTGATTGAGCGGCGCCAGCGCCGCTTGGGCCTCTTTGTAAATGCCGAAATATTCGCTGTAGAGCGCGTGATCCTTGGTGTCCGGCTCGACACGATCGAGGACCGTGACGCATCGCTCGACCGCCGCCTCGGGCCCGGCGAAAAATCCGACGCCGATGCCGGCAACGAGCGCCGCGCCGAAGGAGGCATCGCCATTGCCCGGCCGCTCGACGGTGAGGCCGGTCACGTCGGCGATGATCCGGCGCCAGGTGGCGCTGCGCGCACCGCCGCCGATGAGCTTCACCACATCGAAGGAAAGCCCAAGCCCTCGCGCGGCCTCCAGGAGATCGCGGATCGAATAGGCGATGCCTTCATAGAGGGCGCGGGCGAAATGGGCCCGGCCATGGCGCATGGTCATGCCGATGAAGTCGGCGCGCAGCAGAGGATCCCAATAGGGCGCCCGTTCGCCCAGGAGATAGGGATGGAAGAGGAGTCCTTCTGCGCCGGGCGCGATCCCGCTCGCGAGGCGGTCCATCTCCCCGAAGGCGGCAGCGCCGTCGTCGCCTTCGGCCGGCAGGAACATGTTGTCGCGCAGCCAGCGGTGCGCCGAAGCGCAAGAGTTGGTGCCCGTCGCGGTGTAGTACATGCCGTCCACGATATGGGGATAGCAGGAGATGGGCGGGTTCACGCTCGGCCCCCGGGTCGCCAGATAGAGCACGGCCGAAGTCGCGATCTTGATCGCGCCGATCCCCGGCGCATTGGCGCCGACGCCGAAGAACTCGACCGTGGTGTCGTTGGAGCCGCAGACGACGGGCGTACCCTCGGCGAGGCCCGTCTCTGCGGCAGCCTTGCCAGTCACCTGCCCCACCACATCGCTCGGCCGGACGATAGGCGGCAGGGTTTCCATGGGCCAATCGATGAGCGCCGCCAGCTCGCGCGACCAGCCCTTGGTCCGGTCGTCCGCCATGAGGGCGCCGACGGCGTCGCTGTAGTCCGTCTCCCAGGTTCCGGTAAGGCGCGTGCGAAGGTAGTCCTTGGAGATGTAAAGCCGGCGCACCCGCCCCATCGCTTCGGGCTCATGGCGCTTCAGCCAGAGCAGCATGGCCAGCGACCAGGTCGGATTCACCCGGTTGAGGGAGGTGCGGATGATCCTCTCGCCGGCCTTCTCGTGCAGCTCGCGGGCTTCGGCGGCGCTGCGCTGATCGCTCCACATGATGGCGGGACGGACCGGACGATCCTCGCCATCGGTCAGCACCGGGATGTGGGCGCCGCCGGAGAAGCCGATGCCGGCGACCTCGGACGGCGCGATACCCGCCGCCTTCAGCGCCGCGGGAACGGCGTGGCAGAGAGCCGCATACCACTCGTCGGGATTCTGCTCCGACCAGCCGTACTTGGGATTGCTGGTCGCCACCGGATGGGACGCCTCGCCCGCCAGCGTTCCATCGGCGCGGATCGTCGTCGCCTTCAGGCTGCCGGCCCCAAGATCGATGCCGAGTAGATATGCGGCCCGCGCCATCCGGTCGGATCCCTGGTGTGACCGGGGCGTTTTATCGCAGGTCGGACGAGGCCGCGCCAAGGCATAATTGTTGGAGGCGCCATGTTTGCTGTGGTAATTTCCAACCTTGTGCCGGAACTGGACCGGCCCCGCGGAGGCGTAACCATGCCCGTTACTGAAGTGGCGGCTCAGCTCGACCAGAGCCTCGTGGGCAAACGCCTGCCCCTCGACCAGATCCCGGTCATCGACTTCGGCCCATTCCTCAAGGGCAGCCCGGCCGAGCGCAAGGCGGTCGCCCGCAAGATCGCCGAAGCCTGCCGCAATATCGGATTCTTCTACCTGACCGGCCACGGCATTCCCTCAGGCATGGTCGAGGGCGTTTTCGCCGAGGCCAAGCGCTTCTTTGCCCAGCCGAGCGAAACGAAGCAGAGGATCGCCATCGAGAAATCGGCCTGCCACCGCGGCTACTTCGCGCTCGGCGGCGAGAACCTCGATCCGGAGAAGCAGCGCGAGGCGGGGGATTTCAAGGAAGGGCTCAAGATCGGCCGCGACCTGTCGCCCGATCATCCCCTGGTCAAGGCCGGCACGCCGCTGCACGGGCCCAACCAGTGGCCCGACGGTCTTCCCGGCTGGAAGGCCGTGATGCAGGGCTATTACGACGCGCTGGTGAAGCTCGGCCGCGAGATCATGCATGCCTTCGCGCTAGCTCTCGAGCTGCCTGAGGATCACTTCGACCGCTGGCTCACTGGGCCCATGGCGACCCTGGGGCCGCTGCATTACCCGCCCCAGCAAGGCCGCATCACGGCCCAGCGCATCGGCGCCGGGGCGCATACGGATTTCGGCTGCCTCACCATCCTGGCCCAGGATTCCGTGGGCGGCCTGCAGGTGCGCAACAGCGCCGGCCAATGGGTCGATGCGCCCTATGTCCCGGAAAGCTTCGTCGTCAACATCGGCGACATGATGGAGCGCTGGACCAACGGCGTCTTCAGCTCGACCCAACATCGGGTGATCAACGCCTCGGGCCGCGACCGCTATTCCCTGCCCTTCTTCTTCGATCCCGTGTTCGACGCCGATCTCACCTGCCTCGAGACCTGTCACGGGCCCGGCAATCCAGCCAAATACCCGCCCACCACCGGCGGGCAATATCTGCTCGACCGGATCGACGCCACCTTCGACTATCACCGGGACAAAGAGGGGCATCGGGACGACAACCGGAAGACCTGATCTCCAACTCGGACCGGCTTTGCGCGGCCAAAGAACAGCGGTAGGGTGCGGTACCCTTCCCGGTCTTTCCCAAAGCGCCCATGACCCCCGCCGACATCGGCTTATCGGTCGTCGTCCAGTTCCTCTGGGGCTTCGGCTTCGTTGCCGCCAAGCCGGCAGTGGCGCATTTCCCGCCCTTGATGCTCATGGGCATGATGTACGTGGTTACATGCGTCTGCTTCGCGCCGCGGCTCCGGCGCATCCGCACGCCCTGGCCCTCGCTGCTGCTGATCACGACTTTTGTGGCGACGGTCCAAGGTGCGCTCATCTTCAACGCTCTAGCTGCCCTGCCCGCGTCCATCTCGATCCTTCTGCTCCAGACCCAGGTCCCGTTTGCTGTCTTCTTTGCCTGGATCCTGTCCCGGGAACGGCCGAGCCCGGCGAGGCTGCTCGGCATCCTGCTGGCCTTCGCAGGGGTCGCCATCGTCGCCGGCGCGCCGACAGGGACGGCGTCCTTCTGGCCGGCGGTGATGATGACGGCGGGTTCGGCGTCCTGGTCCTTCGGCCAGGCCGCCGCTAGGCGCTTCGCGCGCGACGATGGCATGACGCTTACCACCGGTATCGCAGTGACCGCGATTCCCCAGGTGGCGATCGTCTCGGCCTTGACCGAGCACGGCCAGCTGGCCGCGCTCACCAGCGCTTCGCTCTACACCTGGACGATCTTTGCCTTCTTCGCCCTGGGCGGCTTCGTCCTCGCCTATGCCATCTGGTACGGCCTGCTCCGCCGTTATCGCGTGGACCAGGTGACTCCCTTCGGCCTGCTGATGCCGATCATCGGCGTGGCCGGCGGATATCTCTTCCTCGGCGAGCCGATATCGGTCTCCGAACTCGCGGGCGGCGTTATCATCCTCGCCGGCGTGGCGGTAGTCGTCTGGGCGAGAGAGCCGGCACGCTTGCGGGCGGGTTAGCGCGCGTACTCGCTCTTAGGGGTGAACAAGACTGCTGATTTTACTCAGCGCGCTGAGGTAAGCTTGTCCTCCGTCTTTGTATCGAAGTCACTGGCTTCGTGCCGCTCGCGCAGCCGGGACGAGGGCTCGCCCCATGTACGGTTGACCATGCGTCCTCGCCGTACGGCCGGGCGATCGAGAAGCATGTCGGCCCAGCGTCGGACGTGTTTGTAATCCTGAACGCTCAGGAATTCACCCGCGCCATACTGCCAGCCCTTTGCGAGGCTGCCGTACCAGGGAAAGATGGCCATGTCTGCGATCGTGTAGACGCTACCCGCCATATAGCTGTTTTCGGCCAGTCGACGATCGAGCACGTCGAGTTGGCGTTTCACCTCCATGGCGTAGCGGTCGATCGCATATTCGATCTTGGTCGGCGCGTAAGCGTAGAAGTGGCCGAACCCGCCCCCCAGGTAGGGCGCGCTCCCCATCTGCCAGAACAGCCACGACAGGCACTCGGCGCGCGGCGCGGTGTCGGTCGGCAGGAAGGCGCCAAACTTCTCCGCGAGGTAGAGGAGAATGGCCCCCGACTCGAACACGCGGACCGGACTCGGCCCGCTGCGGTCCACCAGCGCAGGAATTTTCGAATTTGGATTGACGCCGACGAAGCCGCTCCCGAACTGCTCACCTTCGTCGATGTCGATGAGCCATGCATCGTACTCGGCACCACGGTGCCCGAGGGCAAGCAGTTCCTCCAGCATCACCGTGACCTTCACGCCGTTCGGTGTACCGAGCGAATAAAGCTGCAGCGGATGACGCCCTACCGGCAGCTCTTTTTCGTGCGTCGGCCCGGCGATTGGACGGTTGATTTTGGCGAACTGACCGCCGCTGGGCTTATCCCAGACCCAAACCTTCGGCGGCACGTAGTCAGATACATCGGTCATTTTCTGCATCCGGATAATTTGAGGGCGATGGACGATCAGGCCGCACGTATAGCACGCCGCGCCGGTCGATCGGCAGTTTTGCTGCGCGGAAGATGGCGGGATCGGAGGTCATCCCCAACATGGGCACCTCTCCACGTCGCTTGGCGAGTGCCGTCCTTACGTCCATGCCTGGCAGTTTGCGCGACGTCCAGGAACGGCTCCGGCAAAGTTCTCGACTGGCTTGTTCAGCGGTCATGGCGTTGTTGTGATAGCGTGGAATTTCAGGTGTGCCTCGAATCTCCCCGATTCTCGGAGCCAACGATGATAAGTGATCTCGTCGATCTGCAGCGCTATCCAATTGCGGACCTGAGCGTCTCCGCGGCGCAGTCCCTGCTGGCCCGCGCGCATCAGGAATTGGCCCGCGACAGCATTCTTCTGCTTGACGGGTTCGTGCGTCCTGGCGCGGTCGCAGGCATGGCGCAGGAGGTACTAGCGGCGCTGCCCAATGCGTACAGACGGGATCGGACCATACGAGGCATCAGCCTGTACAAGGGTGAGCGGCCCGCGCCCCCCGGTCACGCGATCAATGTTCCCAACCGGTCATGTCAGGCGATCCTCGCGGCTGACCAGATACCGGCCGAGGGTACGCTCCGGTCGCTGTACCAATGGCAGGGCTTGACCGATTTCATTGCCGCTGTTGCTGGAGTTGAACGGCTCTACCGCTCCGCCGATCCGCTGGCCTCGGTCACGGCAACCGCGATCGGAAATGGCGATCTGCATGGCTGGCATTTCGACGAGAACGACTTCGTCGTCAGCCTGCTTCTACAGGAACCGATCGCCGGTGGGCAGTTCGAGGTTTTGCCCAATGCGAAGACTGACGCGGGAGTCGATTTTGATCTCTGTGCTTCCGCACTGGCAGGAACAGCCTCGGGCGTGGTCCGGCCGGCGCTCAGGGCTGGAACGCTGAGCCTTTTCTGCGGGCAGCGCGCCTTGCATCGAGTAAGCCCGGTCATAGGAGATCGCCAGCGGCTGATCGCCCTTTTTTCCTATGACCGCCGGCCGGGGATGATGTTCTCGTCGGATGTCCACATGGGAGCCTTTGGACGAACCTTGGATAGTAAAGTCATGAATGCGGTCAACGGTTATTCCAAGACGCCGGAAGAAGTGTAAGGAGCCCGACTCCCAGACTAGCTAGGTGCGATGGGCTGACGACCCGAACCGCTGCAGGCCAGGGGAGCTCACTTCGGCGGCGTGGTGCGATATTTCTTCTTCAGGCCACTCGACGGCGACTTGCTTACCGGGTGGACCGCGTAGAAGAAGGTCACCTTCTTCTTCGCTTCGTAAACCAGGGCCGTTCCAGCGGGGATCCACAGAATGTCGCCCGGTCCAGCCCGATAGAGCTTCTTGCCGACCCGAAGGTCGAGGCGTCCGTCCTTGATGAACAGCACTTCGTCATAGGTGACGGTCCAGGGGATCGCGCAGTTCTCGAACACGCCGATCCCCGCGCCCAGTTCGGCGCTGTAGCCGGCATTCACCACGGCGTGGACCGGGCCGTCTTCGGTCGGCTTCATGTCGAGGTCGCCGATGCTGAAGTGCTTCACCTTGGGCATGCAACTCGCTCCTGCATAAGTTCAACTCCATCCGCTTCGGCCAGTCAGCAATTCATAGGGCGAGGGCCAGCTTCCGTCCCTCATAGAATGCCATGGCCGCGGTCCGCGCCGCGACCGCATCGCCCAGGCTGTGCACTTCCAATTTCGAATCCGCCAGAGCCTTCTGGAGCTTGTCCTCGGGCGTGTTGGTGGTGGCGAGCACGAGCGTATCGAACTCGCGTTCCTCCTCATCCTGGGTGTAGAGATGCACGAGGCGCGCCGTGTTGCCGGTCCAGGCGCGCACCGCCGTGGTCAGAACGACCTCGACGCCGTATTTGGCGAAGCGTTCGCGCGTCGTCTCGCCGGTCAGGCTGACGTCGAGCGCGCCGGCCGGCTTCTCCGCGCTCGTCACCACGGTCACCAGATGGCGCTGCTGGGCGAGATGGAGAGCGGTCCCGCTGGCCGGCCACCAGCCGTTGATGTCGTCAAGAAGCAGCACCCGGTGTCCCGGCACGACCCGGCCGGCGAGCACGTCATGGACGGTGCAGACGTTTTCCTGCTCCACGCCCGGCAATCGGGAAAGATGGGGGAACGCGCGCTGGAAGCCCTCCCGCGACGGCTGCGATCCCGTAGCCAGTACCACCGCATCGGCGCCGGACTTTTTGATTTCATCGACCGTCATTTCGCGCCCCTTCACCACCCGGACCTGGAGCTTTTCGAGCTGGCCCTGATACCAGCCAAGCAGCTGGCCGATCTCGCCGCGCTCGGGCTGGCCGGCGGCGAGGCGGAATTGGCCGCCCAGCTCCGTGTCGCGCTCGACCAGGGTCACTCTGTGGCCGCGCTCGGCGGCCATGCGCGCGGTTTCGAGCCCGGCAGGGCCGCCGCCCACCACCAGGACATTGCGCGGTTGCTCGGCGCGGGGCGCGCTGTCGCCATCCCACTCATGTTCCCGCGCGACCGACGGATTTACCAGGCAGGAGATCCAATAGTCGCGGAACCGCCGGCCGATGCAGAGCTGATTGCAGGAGATGCAGGGCCGGATATCCTCGGTGCGGCCCTCGCGCGCCTTGTTGGCGAGATGAGGATCGGCGATCTGGCCACGCACGATGCTGACCAGGTCGGACTTGCCTTCCGACAGGAGTTTCTCGCCGTTGGCGGGCGTCTTGATCCGCGCCTCGGCCGTGACCAGGGCATGCTTCACCGCCTGCTTATACTTGGCCGCATCGTCGGCGCCGAGGAACATGGGAAAATGGAAGGACGGCACGATCTTCATCAGCTGGTTGAGATAGCTGCCCGTGCCGACGGAGAAATAGTCGACCAGCCCCCGCCCGTCGAGATAGGCGGCAATCTCCTGCTTGTCCTCGATGGTGAGGCCGCCAGGCACCGGCTCGGCGCCGGAAACCGTCATGCCGATGATGAAATCCTCGCCCGCCATCTTGCGCACCCGCCGGCACAGCTCGACGGCGAAACGCAGGCGGTTCTCCAAGCTTCCGCCCCAGCGATCGTCACGACGATTGGTGATGGGCGACCAGAACTGATCGACGAGAGCGCCATAGCCTGCAAACAGATCGACGCCGTCGAAGCCCGCCTCCTTGTCCCGGCGGGCTGCCTGGACGAAGGCCTCGAGCAGCTCCTCGATCTCCGACTCGCTCATCGCGTGGCTGCCCCATTGGTCGCCGAGGGAGGGCATGCCCGAGGGCGACCAGTAGGGTTCCCAGGAGTTGTCCTGATCGCCATGGGCCCCGGTGTGATAGATCTGATGGATCATGGTCACGTCGTGCCGGTGGCACTCTTCGGTGATCCGCCGGAAATGCGGGATCACCGAATCGTCCTCATGGAGAAAGTTGCCGCGGATCAGCCGGCCGGTGCGGTGGGCGGGCGCCGGCTCGACCACGATCATGGCGACGCCGCCCCTTGCCCGTTCACGGTAGTAGCCGAAGTGGCGATCGCCCGGCAAACCCTCGTAGCTCATGTTGACCGTATGGGCGCCGAACACGATCCGGTTCTTCAGGGTCCGGTGACGCAGGCGGACAGGCGCGAACAGATGGGGGAAGGAAGCGGTCATGATGCCCTCGGTGTCGCGATGGAAGGAGGCGATCGGATCGACTAGGACTTGCTGAGACGCGGCCGTTCGATGCCGGCGAGGTCGCACAGGAAATCGCCCATGGCGGAGAAGTCCCGGCCGGCGAAATCCCCCGCCCGGGCCGCACTGAACATCTCCCGCGCCGCCGCGGCGACTGGCATCGGCACCTTCGCCGCGTTGGCGGCGGCGAGGATGAGCGAGAGATCCTTATGGGCGAGATCGATGGTGAATCCGGGCGCGGTGTCGCCGGCAAGAACCTTGTGCTCCCAGTTGAGGCGGAATTGGCCGTTGGTCGCCGAGGTACCATGAATCACCTCGAGCGTCTTGGCGAGGTCGAGCCCGAAGCGCTGGGAGAGAGCCAGAGCCTCGGCGTTGAGCTGGCAGGAGACGATGGCAAGATAGTTGTTCACCAGCTTGGTCCTGATCCCGCTGCCTGGGCCGCCGCAGTGATGGATCGTGGTCCCCATGGCCTTCAGCAAGGGCAGCACGCGCTCAAAATCCGCGCGGGAGGCGCCGACCATGAACAGGGATTCGCCCCGATCCGCATGGGCCGCGAGGCGGCCGACGGGAGCGTCGACCAGGGCGAGGCCGCGCACGGAGGTCTCCCGGGCCAGGCGATCGGTCGTCGCCGGATCGATCGTGCTCATGTCCATGACGAGCTGGCCCGGACGGTCATGGGCCAGGATGCCGTCGGGGCCGAGGACCGTATCCTCCACCTCGACCGAACTCGGCAGCATGGTGACCAGGATATCGCTGGCTCGCGCGACCCCCGCCACGCCGTTGGCGGCGCTGGCGCCCTCGGCCTCGAGAACCCGGACGGGCTCGGGATTGATGTCGTGGACGACCAGGGCGAAGCCCTTGCGGCACAGGTTCGTTGCCATGGGACGACCCATGCGTCCCAGCCCGATGAAGCCGATCCGTTCCATTCCACCCTCCCCGATGCCGGCGCCAACCCTATCGCGCGGAAACCCGGCCCACAAAGGAAAGCTTGGGCTCGGCGGAGCAGCGGACGTCGTGAAAAAGCCCTATGATCCGCGCAGCAACACCGACAGTCCCGCAGGAGCCGTGCGATGAACGAGCAGTCGAGCAAGACACTGGATACGGGCCACTACACCGGGCTGGAGCGGCCGGTCCCAAGTCTGCCAGGCCATTTCTATTACGACCCGGCCCACCATGAGCGCGAGCTTGCGGCCATCTGGTACCGCAACTGGCTCTATGTCTGCCGCGCGGGCGATGTGGCCGAGCCGCGGTCCTTCCGGGTTTTCGAGATCGGCAATCAGAACATCCTGATCCTGCGAGATGGCGACGGCGCGCTGCGCGCCTTCCACAACACCTGCCGCCATCGCGGCTCGATCCTGTGCGCCGAACGCGAGGGCAGGTTCAAGGCAAGCTTCATCCAATGCCCCTATCATCGCTGGACCTATAGCTTACAGGGAGAGCTCATCGGCGTTCCGTCCATCGCCCCGGTGGAAGGCTTGGACAAGGGCAAGCTCCACCTCTACGACGTCGCCGTCGCCGAATGGGGCGGCTTCGTGTTCATCAATCTGGCGGGCGCCAAGGCGCGGCCGTTCCTGGAATCGCTCGGGCCGAAGGCCGAGCGCCTGGACAACTGGCCGCTGGCCGACCTCGCCCTAGGTCACAGCTATCGCAAGACGCTCGCCTGCAACTGGAAGATCTTCTGGGAGAATTTCAGCGAATGCCTGCATTGCCCCGGACTCCATCCGGAGCTGAGCCGGCTGGTGCCGATTTATGGCCGCGCCATCATGGGGCCATTCGATGATCCCGCCTGGGCAAGCCATGCGAGCGAGGGGGATCCGAAGTTCCGCGGCGGCCTCAGGCCCGGCGCTGTCACCTGGTCCATGGACGGCCGGGCGACGGGCGCGACATTCCCCGACCTGACCGAGCAGGAACGCCGGCAAGGCGCCAACTACGTCTCGCTTCCGCCTTCGATGTTCGTGGTCGGCCACGTGGACTATGTCCGCCTCGTCTGGCTGAAGCCGCTGGGGCCCGAGGAGACGGAACTGGGAGCCGACTGGTACTTTCCTGCCGCCTCGCTGGCCGACAAGGATTTCGATCTGGAAAATGCCGCCGGCCTGGCGCGCCTCGTCCTCGACCAGGACGGCGCCGCCTGCGAACTCAACCAGCGCGGCCTGCGCTCGGCGGCCCATCGGGAAGGCGTGCTCCTGCCCCAGGAATACGCCGTGCACGCCTTCCAGAACTGGGTTCGCGAGGCTCTTGCCGAACCGTGAGCCGGCTCAGCCGAACTTCGGTTCGGTCCGGGCGACGCTCGGCCTGGTGCTGAAGGCCTTCCACCAGCGGCTCAGCTTGGGGGCGCCCGCCATCAGTTTCTGGCCTTCGGGCGTGGCGCTGAAATAGGCGATGACTGGTCCCAGATGCAGGTCGGCCAGGCTGATCTCGCTGCCGCATAGATAGGGCCCCTGGTCATCGGCCAGGGCCTCCAGGGCGGCGACCGTCTTTTCCGCATGGGGCAGTGCGTCCTTGATGACCGTCTCGTCGGGTTTGCCGCCCTGCATGGGCACCACCACGCGTTGCCAGACGACCTTGCCGATGAAACAGCCGTAGCCATAGGAATCGACGATCGAGACGATCTGCGCCATGCGGGCGCGCTTCTTGGCATCGGCCGGCTGGAGCTTCGGCCCCGGGAAGGCCTCGTCGATATAGCGGGCGATCGCCGCCGTCTCGTAAAGGCCGAAGCCGTTCTGCTGAAAGGCCGGCACCTTGGCGAAGGGCTGGCGGGCCAGGTGGTCGGGCATCTGGCACTCGCCCTTCATCAGGTCCACTTCCTTCAGATCATAGGCGATGCCCTTTTCCTCCAGCGCGAGGCGCGCGGTGCGGACATAGGTGCTGTAGCTCGGGCCATAGACGATGGGGTTCGACATGACGGTTCTCCTGGCTGGGGCGAAATTCCCGGATCGATGGGGACGTGAAGATACTGCCGTGGGCCGATGTATGGTCCGTAAACTTTCGGTGATCGTGCGCGCCGTCTTCTAACCGTCATAAAGGTCGAGCAGGCGGACGCAAGGACCTGGCGTACGGAACCGGGCGCGGAGGACCGATGACGCGAGAAGAGAACCCGTCGGTTCAGGCCTCAGTTCTTGTAGCTCGTATCCTCGCGATCGAGAGCCCGGATATGGGCGGCCCATTCCCGGTCGCCGAGCGGCTGGTCATCCATCTCATATTGGCGGGCAACCTTCTCGCAAACTGCCTCTGAGGGAATGATCAGCTCGCCGCCGCCGGCCTGGGCCGCGATTTGAACCTCGCAGGCCTTTTCCAGGTAGTACATCAGGCTGAAGGCCTCGGGGATGGTGCGGCCGGCGGTGAGCAGCCCGTGGTTGGTGAGGATCATAGCCCGCTTGTCGGCGAGATCCCGCACCAGACGGGGACGCTCGTCGAGGTCGAGAGCGATGCCCTCGTAGTCGTGATAGGCGAGCCGCCCATGGAACTGCATGGCGATCTGATTGAGCGGCAGCAGCCCCTGCTTCTGGCAGGAGACCGCCATGCCGGCCTTGGTATGGGTATGAAGCACGCAGCCGACGTCATGCCTGGCGGCGTGGATCGCGCTGTGAATGGTGAAGCCTGCGGCGTTGACCCCGTATCCGCCTTCCTCGACCAGTTTTCCGTCGAGGTCGATCTTGACCAGGTTCGAGGCAGTCACCTCGTTGAACATCAGGCCGTAGGGATTGAGCAGGAAATGACCGGGGCTCTCGGGCAGCCGCGCCGAGATGTGGGTATAGATGAGGTCGGTCATCCGGTAGCGGGCGATGAGCCGGTAGCAGGCGGCGAGCTGAACGCGCGTTTCCCACTCGGCCGAAGAATAGCGCGTGTTCGTCTCCACCGTCGTCAAAGGCGTCCTGGTCCTGCTCATGTCCTGCTCCTGGATTTTCTTCCCGATTGAGTTCGCCGGCCTTCAATGCCCGGTCGGATCGCCGTGCCGGCTGGTCTCATAGAGGAACCACACGCGCCGCTCGGCTTCGTCGATCCAGACCTCGATCAGGCTCGCCGTCGCCACGTCGCCGCGCTCGTCGCAGAGATTGTGGGCCTGGCGCATGCTGACGATCAGCGACTTGTTGTCCTCCCTGAGCTCGCTCAGCATGTCCAGAGGATCGACGTAGTCGGCATCGTTGTCGGAAATCCGCTGCAGGCGGGAGATATGGCCAATGGACCGGATGGTCGTCCCGCCCAGCTTGCGCACGCGCTCGGCGATGGTGTCGGTGATCGCGTCGATCTGGGTCGCCTGCTCATCCAGCAACAGATGGTAGTCCCGGAAATGCGGCCCGCTCATATGCCAATGGAAATTCTTGGTCTTGAGATACAGCGCGTAGACATCGGCAAGCAGGGCATTGAGCGCACCCGTGAGATCCCTCGTCGCGTTCGATCCGAGATCCGTCGGCGTGGCCAGCGGCGCCTTGCGCCGCTCCGAGGCATCCTTCGATTTCGCCATCCTTCCGGTCCTTTCCACAACAGGTTAGCGGCCGTCCCCGGCATAGTAGCCGACAAGCTGGCGCCATGCGAGTGGTTGCCGGGCAGACGGGGCCGGCTTGCCGCCTCCGGCCCCGTCGAACTAGGCTGATCCCCCGCTATCAATCGCACGGCGTCTTACCGCAGCAGGAGGGCAAGATCATGACCCCGGACTTTCGCATGTTGATCGGCGGGAAATTTGCCAAGGGCGAAGGCGAGCTGGATCACGTCCTGAATCCGGCCACGGAAGAGGTCATTCTCGATCTGCCGGCCGCCTCCCCGGGCCAGATCGACGCCGCCGCGCAGGCGGCGGCGCACGCGGCCAAGACCTGGAAACGGACCACGCCAGCGGAGCGCTCGACCTTGCTCCTGAAGCTCGCCGACAGGATCGAGGCCAACGCCGAAGCACTCGCAGCCCTGGAGGCGGAGAATTGCGGCAAGCCGAAGCACCTGGTCCTGCGCGATGAAATTCCCGCCATCGCCGATTGCTTCCGCTTTTTCGCCGGCGCCGCCCGCTGCCTTCAGGGACCGGCTGCCGGGGAATATCTGGCCGGCTACACCTCCATGGTCCGCCGCGATCCTGTCGGCGTGGTCGCCTCCATCGCGCCCTGGAACTATCCCCTGATGATGGCGAGCTGGAAGCTGGGACCAGCCCTTGCCGGCGGCAACACCGTGGTGATCAAGCCTTCGGTCCAGACGCCGCTCACCGTGCTGAGGCTGGGTCACATGATCGCCGATATCTTCCCCGAAGGTGTCGTCAACGTTGTCGTCGGGCGCGGCGGAACCGTCGGCCAGGCGCTCATCACCCATCCCAAGGTAGCGATGATTTCGCTGACGGGGGACATCGGCACCGGCAAGAAGATGATCGAGGCCGCGGCGACGAGCGTGAAGCGGACCCATCTCGAACTGGGCGGCAAGGCGCCGGTCATCGTGTTCGACGATGCCGATCTCGCCGCCGCAGTCGATGGGGTGAAGAGCTTCGGCTATTACAATGCCGGCCAGGATTGCACCGCCGCCTGCCGGGTCTATGCCGGAAGCAAGATCTACGACAGGTTCGTGGCCGACCTCACGAGCGCGGTTTCCAAGATCTCCTTCGGCAAGGCGGACGACGCCAGCAACGAGATCGGCCCGCTCATCTCCGCCAGCCAGCGCGAACGCGTGGCCGGGTTCGTCAGCCGCGCCGCGGGCATTTCCGGCGTGGAGATCACCACGGGCGGCAAGCCCGGCGGCGGCAAGGGGTTCTTCTACCAGCCCACGGTGGTGGCCGGTGCCCGCCAGCAGGACGAGATCGTCCAGCGGGAGGTGTTCGGGCCCGTCGTCTCAGTCACGCGCTTCAAGGATCCGGAAGAGGCGATCGCCTGGGCCAACGACACCGAATACGGACTGGCCTCGTCGGTATGGTCCAAGGACCTTGGCAAGGCGATGGCCACCGCCGCGCGGCTGGAATACGGGGCGACCTGGGTCAACTGCCATTTCATCCTGGTGAACGAGATGCCCCATGGCGGCATGAAGGCCTCGGGCTATGGCAAGGACCTCAGCATCCATTCCCTCGAAGACTTCACCGTCCCCCGCCACATCATGATGAAGATCGCCTAAGCGTACGAACACAGCCGCAACGGCCATATCCTGGAAAGGTCGGATTCGATGAGCTATGCGCAACTGAAGAAACGGCTCGATGCCGGAGAGACCCTGATCCTCGACGGCGCCACGGGCACCGAACTCCAGCGCCGGGGGGCGAAGATGGATTCCTCGGCCTGGTCGGCGCCGGTGGTGCTGGACGACCCGAAGCTGCTGACGGAAATCCATGCCGACTACATCCGCGCCGGCGCCGACGTCGTCACGGCCAATACCTTCTCGGCCTTGCGCATGCTGCTGGCGCCGTCCGGCTTTGGCGACAGGGTCGAGGAAATCACCCGCCGGTCGGTCGAGGTGGCACAGAAGGCCCGCGCCCTGGCGGCAGGGGGCCGGCCGGTCGCGGTGGCGGGCTCGATCTCCCACATGGTGCCGACCGTCGAGGGCGAGAACAGGTCCGATCCTTCGCGCATGCCGTCCAATGCGGAGATCGCCGACAATCTCAACGAGCTCGCCCAGACCCTGAAGAAAGCCGGCGCCGATCTCATCATCCTGGAGATGATGTTTCATCCCGAGCAGGCGAAGATGGCCCTGGATGCGGCGCTGGCCACGGGCCTGCCCGTCTGGTTCGGGATGAGTGCGCGCCGCAGCAAGGACGGGCGCATCGTCACCTTCGAGTCCGAGGCCGACCTGCCCGTGGAACCCATCACCGGCCTCATCCCCGCGTCCGGCGTCGATGCCGCCGGCTGCATGCATACGGCCGCGGAAATCATGCTGGAGGCGCTGAAGCCGGTGAGAAAGGCCTTCAAAGGGCCGATGCTCGCCTATCCCGATTCAGGCTATTTCGAGATGCCCGAGTGGCGCTTTGTCGACGTGATCACGCCTGACCGGCTTGAGCGCTTCTATCTCAGCTGGCTCGAGGTCGGTGTGCAAATCATCGGCGGCTGCTGCGGCCTGACGGCGGACCACATCAAGGCCGCGGTCTCGGCCCGGGACAAGTTCAAGAAGATGCGGCAAAGAGTCGGGTCATAGCGAGCCCGGATCACGAAAGGCCAAGCACGATGAGCTATGCGGCACTGAAGCAACGCCTCAATGCGGGGAAAACCCTGATCCTCGACGGCGCCACTGGCACCGAGCTCCAGCGCCGGGGGGCGAAGATGGATTCCTCGGCCTGGTCGGCGCCGGTGGTGCTGAGCGAGCCGAAGCTGCTGACGGAAATCCATGCCGATTACATCCGGGCGGGAGCGGACATCGTCACGGCCAATACATTTTCCGCCTCGCGCATGCTGCTGGCCCCAGGCGGCTATGGCGACAGGGTCGAGGAGATCATCCGCCGTTCGGTCGAAGTGGCCCAGCAGGCTCGCGCTTTGGCAGCGGCAGGCCGGCCGGTCGCCGTGGCGGGTTCGATCTCCCATATGGTTCCCGTAATTCCAGGCGCCAACAGGACCGATCCCACGCGGCTTCCATCCGACGCCGAAATCGGCGAGTCCGTCAACGAGCTGGCCCAGGCCCTGAAGAAGGCCGGCGCCGACCTCATCATTCTCGAAATGATGAACCGGCCCAATCGCATCAAGCTTGCCTTGCAGGCGGCGCTCGCCACCGGCCTGCCCGTCTGGTACGGCATGAGCGCACGCCCGGGCAAGGATGGCCGCCCGCTTTCCTTCGACTCCTCGGTCGATGCGCCGCTCGAGACCATCATCGGCCTCATCCCCGCTTCGGGAGTCGATGTGGCGGGCTTCATGCATACGAACGCCGAGATCATGCTGGAAGCGTTGAGACCGCTGCGGGCGGCCTTCAAGGGGCCGCTTATGGCCTATCCGGATTCCGGCTATTTCGAGATGCCCGAGTGGCGCTTCGTCGACGTGATCACTCCCGAACGGCTCGAGCGGTTCTTTCTCGGCTGGCTTGAGGCGGGCGTTCAGGTCATCGGCGGATGCTGCGGCCTCACGGCGGAACACATCGAGGCCGCGGTGTCGGCGCGGGACAGATTCGAGAAGGCCACGAAAAAGCCCGTGACGTAAGCCTCAGCTTCCCCCCGCTTCGTCCCAGTACTCGGAGTTGAGGATGCTGACCACGCCATGCTGCTGGTCAGCAAGACAGAAGCCGATTGCCCGGCTGGTGGCGAGGAAGGACCGGCACAATTCAACGATTTGCGCGGCTTCGGGAAGGCCATCGCGGGCGCGACGGGGCTCGCCGGCGCCGGCGACCACCTGGCGGAAAAGCGTGTCGAGGGCGACGGGTTCCGCGGAGTCCTCAGGCGGCAGCGCATTGATCAAAAGGCCCACCCATCGCGCCGCGTCGGTATCCTCGTTCGAGCGATCCAAGGTCCGGGCCGCCAGCCGACGGAGCGGACCGGTCGCGAGTGCGATCTCCTCAGGGCTCTGCGGGTCCGGATCGCCGGCCTGCTCCACCGGCAGGATCGACGTTTCCGGGCCGACTTCGAGGGCGAGAGAAGCGCTCCCGGTCGGAACGTCGAGAGCTTCCAGTTTCGCCGCCGGCAGTCCGATCTGGACCGACAGGTACCCCTCTTGCACGCGGATGACCGCCAGGCCCTCGGCATGCAGCCGCAGCTGTCGGCCGTCGGCGAGGGTCGCGTTCAGCACCAGGTTTCCGCCGGGAGCCACCCTGTAGCTCTGACCGTCGGCGGGCGCCTCGCGGGCTTCCTGCAGGCAGAAGCTGGCGAAGTAGCCGCTGCAGAGACCATCCCGGCAATGCAGCGGCGTCGGCATGCCGTTGCTGGCCATCAGGCCGAGGATCTGAGGTGCGGCTTCCGCCCTGCCGGGCACGAGCGCGACCGAGGTGATGAAAGAGAGCAGCAGGAGGCTTCCGATCTTGAGCATGGGCCGGGCACTCCCCTTGATCAGGGTTTGGCTGCCGCGGGCGGCCGCAGGAACCGCTTGCGACTGCTCGGGAGAGCGCGGCGTCCGATGCCTTGGGCCATGCCGTTCGCGTTCAATGGCGCTCGCCCCGGATTGAAGTCTACAATTGAAGCGGTCTGGACTCCACCCGGTAGGGCGCCTCCAAGAACTGGCCGATGGGCAAGGACATGGACTCAGAGGAACCCTGGTTCCGGCCGCGCCGATTTGGCTATGGCTTCACGCCGATCAGCGACAAGGGGGTGGTCGCTTGCGTCCTCGTGATGGTGGCGCTCGGGCTTTGCATCGGACTTCCCTCCATGATCATGGGACCGTCCCTTGTCGCGCTGGCAGTGTCGGCGATCGGCTTCATCTCGGTCTTGGGCCTGTTCATCGCCATAGCGTCCAAGCACACAGATAGATCGCGCTGACGCCTCTGGCGCAGCCGCCCGCTAGACGATCTGGTTGACCAGCGGGACAGAGCCGGTCCACAGCCGCTCGAGATTCTCCAGCAGGATGTCGAGGACATTGTCCTCATATCGCTTGGTCTCGCCCGCCGCATGAGGCGTGATCAGCACATTGGCAAAGGCCCATAGGGGCGACGCAATCGGCAGCGGCTCCTCGGCGACGCAATCGAGCGCCGCGCCGGCGATCCGGCCCTCGGCCAGGGCCTCGATGAGGGCCGGTTCGTCGACACAACGGCCGCGGGCGACGTTGACCAGAAAGGCCGTCGGCTTCATCCGCCGTACGGCCCCCGCGTCGATGATGCCGCGGGTCTCGGGGGTGAGCGGACAGGTGAGCGCCACGAAATCGGCCGTCGTCAACAGCTCTCCCAGGCGGTCGGATCCGGCGACCAGATCCGCACCTTCGACGCTGCCGGCGGGATGGCGGCGGATGCCCAGCACGCGAAGTTCGAAGGCCTTGGCAAGCCGCGCCAGGCGCGCGCCGATCCTGCCCAGCCCGATGATGAGCAAAGTCTTGCCCGCGACTTCGTCCTCCCGGCCTTCGAGGCTGCGGGCCATGCCGCGCCAATGCCGCCGGCTCTGGTTGTCGCGGGCCTCCGGGAGCCGCCGCGCAAGAGCGAGGATCAACGCCATGGCATGTTCGGCCACCGCGCGCTCATTGACGCCCTGGGCGCTCGCCAGCCGGATGCCGTGATCCGCCAGCAGGGGACGATCGAATTGATCGACGCCGGCACTGACCGACTGGATGAATTTCAGCCTGGAAGCCGATCCCAGAAGCTCGCTGCGCCAGAGGCCCGAGACAGCCAGCACATCCGCTTCGCCGATCCTGCCGGCGAGTTCATCGGCCGAGCGGACCTCGAAGCTGGCGATTCCGGTGGCGCGTTCTAGGAAGCGCTCCCGAAGCCGGTAGGCCAGATGCGCGAAGCAGATCGTCAGGTTTTCCCGTGGCGGGATCATCGCACCTTTGGCGCCGGGGCGACTCATGCGCTGGCCAGCGCGTCGCGATAGACGGCCGTGTCCACATTGCCCCCGGAAAGGACGAGGGCGACACGCTTGCCGGCCATCTTGTCGCGGTCCTTCAGCAGGGCCGCCAAGGTCGCCGCCCCTGCTCCTTCCGCGACATTGTGGGTATCGGCGAAATAGGCAGCCATGGCCCGCCTGATCTCATCGTCGCTCACCGTCACCACCCGCTCCGCCCCCTTGTTGATCGCGGCGACCGACGCCGCGATGGGCACGCGGCAGGCCAGGCCATCCGCCATGGTGTCGGCGGAATTGGTGGAAACCGGCTTGCCCGCGGCGAAGGACAGGGCGTAGGCCGGCGCGTTCTCCGCCACCACGCCGATGACTTTGGTCTTGAGGCCGAGCGCGTCGCGAGCCGCCATCACGCCGCAGATTCCCGAGCCGAGGCCGATGGGCACATAGACCGAATCCAGCGCCGGCACGGCCGAGAAGAGTTCCAAGGCATAGCTGCCGACGCCCTGGATCAAGGCCGGGTGAAATGACGGAAACATATGCAAGCCGCGCTCCCTGGCCAGCTCGACCGCATGCTCATAGGCTGCCTGGAAATCATGGCCATGCTCCACCAGCTCCGCGCCCAAGGCCTGCATCGCGGCGTTCTTCTCCATGCTGTTGCCGCGGGGCACTACGATCACCGCCTTCAGTCCGACCTCCGCGGCGGCATAGGCGACAGACTGGCCATGATTGCCACGCGTCGCCGCCACGACGCCGGTGACGCCAGGCTCGCTGCGCTTCAGATGGTCGGCATAGACGATGCCGCCGCGAACCTTGAAGGCGCCGACCGGCGTGTGGTTCTCATGCTTCACCCAGACCTCCGTCCCGGCGCGCTTGCACAACAGCGGCCAGCGATACTGCGGCGTGGGCGGAACATGGGCCGCCACCAGTCGGCTGGCGGTTTGCAGCTCGGCCAGGCTCGGGAGCATGGCGCGCCTCGTGCGTTATGAATCGGGTGTCGTGGCGGCTTCGAGCGAATTCCTTTGCGCTCAGATTCCCTAATATGCCGGGAAATGACAGGAAAATTTTCGAAAGCCCACGCAATACGGGACGGGCATCGCGCTTGCCTGGGGGCTCCATGCTCCATCCGGTTGATCCACCGCGCCAGACAGGCTCAAATCAATGACCTGGAATCCCGACCAGAACGCCGCCCGCATAGACCCGGCAATTGGCAAGGAGCAACCGAAATGGACAAAGTCCGAGTGAACGACCCAGGTCAAGCAACAGCGCTACCCGCAGTGGGTTCCGTCTACCTCGAGGCGGCTTCCTCCGACTGGCAACCGGAAGGCGACAAGTACTGGATCAAGCCGCTTCACAACAATCCGGCAACCGGTCAGCGGATCTGTCTGGCGAAAATCGACCCGGGAGCCTGGTTCCCGCTGCATGCCCATGAGGAGATGGAGCACATCTATGTTTTGTCGGGCTCATTCTACGACCAGGACCGCACGCTAAAGGCCGGCGATTACGCATGCCGGGCACCGGGCGCAATGCACACCGCGGGTAGCGTAGAGGGCGCTGTCATCTTGCTGGTGTACAATCGCGTTTGAGAAGGGCCGGCGAAACGTTGCTGTCTGGGCGCGATCAGGCCTGACGGCGCGCTAGCCGTGATGAGTCGGGAGTCAGCGGCGCCCGCCCTCGCCGTCTGGCCCCTACTCGGAACTTGGCATGGCCTTGGCCGCGTAGTTCGGCCGTTCCGGGCAATCCGGATCGAGCGGATATATGGGCCGCCGGACGTTCTTGAATGCAAACAAACTGTTGTCGCTGCTCGTGACGCCGACCCCATTGCACGGGATCTCGTGCTTGGCGATGTCGCGGAATCCGGCGCGGTAGTGGATTCGGGATTTCAGAATCAGGTAGCGCTTGGCCGTGGGCTCGATGCCAACGCTGCGGAAGCAACCGAGGTCGTATGGCTCTGTGTGGCGCGAGCAGACGACGACCTGCGCCCGACCGGTGTCGAGCACGGCCGTCTTGCCCATCGCCGCGATGGTGCCGCGCCCCATGGGCACCGTGATGGCGAAGTTGCCATCGGTGATCGCGCGCACGCGGCCGGTGAGGCGCAAGGGCTGACCGGTCATGCCGATCGCGGGCATGTCCGACTTGCCCCCGAGATCGAGGCTGATCTCCTTGCCGACGCCGGCGGCTTCCATGGCGGACACGGCCTCAGGGTCGCAGACGCCGAACATGGCGATGTCCTGCAGACCCTGGTCCAACGCCTCCTTCAGCACCGCCATGGTGTCCTGGGTGCCGCCGGATGCGGCATTGTCGGCATGATCGAGAAGAATGATCGGCCCGTCGGCCAGCGACTTCGCGCGCGCAATCGACGCCGCGAGGGGTTCCGCCTTAAAAATCCACTCTGCCTTTTCGTGCCACGCGGCGGAAAGCAGCCGCTCGCAGGCCGCCTCGGCTTCGGAGCGGCTGCCGTCTGCCACGGTCACGACCGATAGCCCGGCCTGACGAATGTCGGCCAGCGGGAAGCCGCCGAAAACGCTGGCCGCGAGCAGGCCGTTCGCCTCTTCGGCCCGTGCCCGGGCCAATAGCGGCCCCATCGGCCGATCGTCGTGCCCCATCCGCAGGGTTTGCGCCAGGATCGGGCGTTGGCCCCAGCTCATCACCGGCTTCACAGCGCCTTTCAGTGCCTGGAGCATGATGCGCGCGGAATGGGCGCCCGTCTCGTACATGTCTAGATGCGGGTAGGTCTTGTAGCCCACGAGCACCGTGCAGTTCTGGACGATCTCGTCCGTGAGATTGGCGTGGAGATCGAGGCTGATGGCGATGGGCAGATCCGGCGCCAGTTGGCGGATGCGCTTCAGCAGGCTGCCTTCGCCGTCATCGGTCGACTCCGCCACCATGGCGCCGTGCAGGTCGAGGAAGCAGACGTCGCAGCCCTTGACGATCGCCGCGCAGATCGCGTCGCACATCTGTTCATAGGCAGCCGCTTCGACCGGGCCGCTGGGCGCGGCATTGGCCGCGATCGGCGTTTCGATTTCCATGCCCGCGCCCTCCGCCGCGTCGAGGAAGGCGCCAAGGCCGGTGCCCGTGCCCTTGAACCGGCGATAGACCTCCTTCCCAGTGGGCACGCTCGGGCTGCCGAATCGCGCCAGGGGTGTCGGCACCGGCGAGAACGTGTTGGTCTCGTGCTGCATCATGGCGATGACGGCGCGCAAAGGCATCAGGAACCCTCGATGTCGGCTGTTGCTGTTGTCGTCGCTCTAGTTTCCGGTGCGCTCGATCTGCAAATGGTCCGGCACTTATCGGCATCGGCGGCGAGCCACTATCCCCGCGCCACGCCCCATATCTCGACGGTCATTTCCTTGGTGTGCATGTACGGCTGCGGCACGACCGTCGTCGGAGGCAAAGGCCCCGGTATGCATGCGGCCAAGGTCTCGAGAAACGACCGGGTTTCCGCTTCGGTTCCGTTGGAGGTGAAATAGGCGACGACCAGCCGGAGATCCGAGGTCGACTTGCCGAAGGCACCGAGAAGGTCATCGAGGTAGCTCATGGTGAACTGGGTCTGCGCCAGGACCTGCCCGGGGAGCACGACGCGGCCCGCGTTCGAATCGGTCGCCCATGGCACCTGGCCGCCGAGCCAGATCGTGTCGCGAAGCCGGATACCCTGCCTGTAGGGCAACGGCACGGGCCAATCCCAGACCCGGTGGGGCCACCGGTCGTCCCGCGGAATGTACTTGTCGAAGCCGTTCCAGCTTTCCCGCATCGCCAGAACTTCGACCTTGGTTAGCGCGCCGGCTGGCCACAGGGCGTGGCAGGGAACGACGGTTGCAACCGGACCCGGCTCGCGAAAGAACGAGGCGCGGGTCCTGGCCATACCCTCCCATTGCGCCTGGGTCTTGCCGAAGTAGTAGCCTTCCTTCTTGATGCAGTCCTGGAACGAGGCTCCCAGCTCCTTCAGGGTGGCCTCAAGACGGGACATGACGATTTGCGTCTGTTCGATGCCGTTGTCCTTGGCAAGAACCTGAGCCTGATCGTCCACTGCCGTACGGCCGGGAACGGCGATGAATTCGCCGGCGCGCAGTCCCAGCGTCACCTTCCGATGGGCGAGAAGCTGACGGTATTTCGCCGGCACATCGGCGGTCACCACGCGCTGATCGGCGTCGGCGCGCCAGCCCCGCATCGCGATGGCCTGGATCTGCAGCTCCTGCCCCGAAAAGGGTTGCAGCGGGACCGGGTGCAAGGTGATCGCGGGCAGCGGATCCTGTTCGAAGTGGCGCGCAAGGGCGGCGAAGACTTCCCATTCGTCGTGCGATCCGTCGCTTTTGTAGAAGACCTTCAAGCGCAAGATATCGCCGAGCTCGCAGCCTTCGATCGCCAGGGCGGCGGCCAGGTTCGACATCGCCCCTGGAACCTGCGGCTTCAGGGCATCCGGATGCCGTATCGCACCCCGGGCGTCGAAATCTCCCGCCCCGCCCACGAAGGTCAGGCGACCGGCCGTCCCGGACAAATAGTGCTGGCCGGAAATCGGCCATTTCCAGTTAGCGTCCGCCATTGTCGACCCCGCAGAGGCGTTGACCCGGTTGGAGCTTATCGACCTTCGGCCGCCGGACAAAGACCGGTCTGCGGCAGCTCAGGCGGCTACGATATTGTGCTCGGGCCCGAACGGGAATCCGGTGATGTTTTCCGCCCCCGTCTCGGTCACCACAAGGATGTCGTGCTCCCGGTAGCCGCCCGCCCCTGGTTCCCCTTCCGGCAGCATGATCATCGGTTCCATGGACACGACCATGTCGGGCTTGAGCGTGGTTTCGATATCCTCGCGCAACTCGACCCCGGCCTCCCGGCCATAGTAGTGGCAGAGCACGCCGAAGGAATGTCCGTAGCCAAAGGAGCGGTACTTGAGCAGCCCGTGGCTCCGATAGATTTCATTGAGTTCCGCGGCGATATCGCAGCACCGGGCGCCGGGCCGGATCAGCTCGAGGCCGCGCCGATGCACCTGGCAGTTGATCTGCCAGAGCTTCATATGCGCGTCGCTCGCATGGTCGCAGAACAGAGTCCGCTCCAGCGCCGTGTAATAGCCGGCGATCATGGGAAAGCAGTTGAGGCTCAGGATGTCGCCGCGCTGGATCTTGCGCGAGGTGACGGGGTTGTGCGCCCCGTCGGTGTTGATGCCCGACTGGAACCACGTCCATGTGTCCCTGAGCTCGGCATCGGGAAACCGCCGGGCGATCTCGCGCACCATCGCGGCCGTCGAGGCCAGCGCCACTTCATGCTCCCCGACGCCGGCCTTGATGGCGGCTTTGCAAGCCGCGCCGCCGATGTCGGCGATCCGCGCACCCTCCCGGATGAGGGCGATCTCCTCACCCGACTTGACGGTGCGCATCCACATGGTCGCCGCGCCGACATCGGATAGCTCGACCCCCGGCAGCGCTTCCTCGAGCAGCCGGTGATTGTCGAGAGTGACGTGATCGAATTCGATGCCGATTCGCCGGCAACCCTTCGTCTCCTGCTGCAGGGCGTACAGGAAATTGTCCTTGCGCCAATCCGTGTAGGCGACATTGCCGCCAAAAGTCCGCCGATGGGGTTGGCCGCCATCGATGCCGGCGCTGATGGAGATCGCCTTCTTGTCGGAGACCACGAGGCCGTAACGCCGGCCGAAAGAGCAGTAGAGGAAATCGGCGAAATAATTAACATTGTGATAGGAGGTCAGCAGCACGGCGTCCAGCTTCGCCTCCGCCATGTGACGGCGAAGGTTCGCCTGCCGGCGGCTCATTTCGCCGGCCGAGAACGTCGGCGATGCCTTCGCGCCGTTGTGAAGCTTCTGCAACCGTTCAAGTTCCATTGCCGTGCTCCTGACTTTGCCCCCGAGACCGGGCACGAGCGTAGGAGCGTTGCCGAGGGACTTCAAACCGCAACTGGATGCTCCCGCACTCGACCTGCCGGCGGGCAGACCCTGGGGGAGCGGTGAGCCGTTTAACGGGAGGTCGACAGCACGGCGTTCACAACTCTGTGCCGGAGGCTTGAAACGGAACGGGGTCGGCGCAATGTTTCCTGTCGAGCGTTTGTGCGCCAGCGAATGTCGGAAACATCGATGCAGAGCCTGACCTCAATAGCCACCCCTGTGCCCACTGCCAGCCGGAAGCTGTTTCTATTGCCGATCCTGGTGCCGGCGATGCTGCTCTGCCTTGCCGCTCCTTCGTTCGCCCAGGACCAACGTCCGAATCTGATGGCCTACCTGTATGCGCCCGCAACCGACGTGACGGACCACTTCGGCGCGCCCAAATCCACCCAGCATCTGGCCAACGGGGATACGATCCTGATCTACCACTGGACTCGATCCCAGACCGAAGGCGGTTACACGGCCAGCAATGCGGGGCCGCTCTACCCGACGGGGCTTGCCGGCGGCGCACCCTACTCGGGAAGCCCGGTGGGAACCGCCCGCTGGTACGTTCCAACGCAGACTGTCGAACTTCCCTGCGATGCCCGCTTCACAGTGGGCAAGGATGGAGCGGTGCAGGACGTGAGCTGGGAGGGTGAAGGCTGCCTCAGCGATTGAGCGATTGAGCTCAATACCGGTCGATCACCGGTATTCCCAGCGTGCCAAAGCCGTCCATCGAGGTCAGCACGGCGCCGACCTCATCCAGTCCAAGCCTGCGGCTGACCAGAGAACCTGGATTGAGCCGCCCCGTCTCCACCATGGCAAGCATCGCGTCATAGCCCACGGCCGGCATCCCCTGGCTCCCGACGAGCAGCAGCTCTTCGTTGGCAATGAGGTCGATCGGCACGGCGATTTCGCCGCGCTCGGCGCCGCCTGTCATGCCGATCTGCAGGTGACGCCCGCGCTTGCGCAAGGAGCGGATCGAGTTCTGGCAGGTTGCCTTGATGCCGAGCGCGTCTACCGAGACGTGGGCGCCGCCCTTGGTCATCTCCTTGATGGCACCGGCCGGATCGTTGCGGTTTCGCGCATTCAGCGTGGCCACGGCGCCCTGCTTGGTCGCTGCCTCGAGCTTCTTGTCATCGATGTCGATGGCTATGACGTTGGCGCCCAAGGCGGTGGCGATCTGCACCGCCGAAAGCCCGATGCCGCCGCAGCCGTGCACCGCCACCCATTCGCCCGGGCGCACCCCTGCCTGATTCACGAGGCCGTGGAACGACGTCATGTAGCGGCAGCCGAGGCTGGCTCCATCAACAAAGCTCATGTTCTCGGGCAAGCGGACGAGATTGACATCGGCATGGGGGATGGCCGAGAAGCGGCCAAATCCTCCCCAGTAGTTGAACCCCGGCGAGAACGAGCTTTCGCACATGTTGCTGTGGCCCGTGCGGCACATGTGGCAGCTCCCCTCGCCCTGGCTGAACGGCACGATGACGCGGTCGCCTTTGCGGAAGGCGCGAACGTCGCCGCCCACCTCCTCCACCACGCCGCAGAACTCATGGCCGAGGACATGAGGGAACTCGAACGTCAAGCCGAGCCAGTCCCAGTCCCCGACCCAGCCATGCCAGTCGCTGCGGCACACGCCGTTCGCCTCGACCCGCACCAGCGCGCCATGTGGCTCGATCCGCGGGTCCGGCAGCTCACGCACGACGATCGGCTGTTTCACCCCTTCCATCACGGCGGCACGCATGTTCGGTCCCCTCCGATGCAGGTTTTCTAAGTTGAAGCACTTGTGCGCAGGCGGCAGGCGCTGCCCTGCTTGGCTGTCGTCGCCTGTCATCGCCCATGACGGCCATCTCGTTTATGGTACAGCAATTGGGTGGGGGACCAAGAGCCAAGCGACAGATGACCTCCGTCGAGACCAAAGCCTGTTCGCTTTCGGAACCGGGTGCGCCCACGACCCGGGCGACCGAGCGGCTGAAAGCCATCGCCTTCCTCAGCTCCGGGACTTTGATTTTCACGCTTCAGGACGTGGTCATCAAACTGATGAGCGGCGGATTTCCCCTGCCGGAAATCATGGTCATTCGCTGCGTGGTCGCCAGCATACCCTTGCTGGTGCTCGTCCACTATGACGGTGGTCTCAGCCGGCTCCGGATACGGCGCCCATGGCCGCTGCTCGCCCGCGGCGCGCTGCTTCTTGGTTCCTATACGAGCTACTACCTGGCTATAGCTGCCATTCCGCTGGCTGAAGCGATCTCCCTTTCATACTCCGCCCCGTTCTTCATAGCCATGTTGGCTGCACCCATCCTGGGCGAGAAGCCGCGCCTCAGCAGCTGGCTTGCGATCATCGTGGGCTTCATAGGGGTGATCATCGTCTGCCACCCTGGCGCCGGCGTGATCGACCCTGCGGCAATACTGGCTGCATGCGGACCAGTCTTTTATGCGCTGGCACAGCTGATGGCGCGGCGGCTCGGCATCGGCGAGCGGGCTTCGATCATGTCCCTGATGCAGAACCTCGTGTTCTTCGTTGCCGCAGTCGGCATGGGCATATTTGCAGGACGCGGCGGTTTTGCAGGGAGTACCCACCCCAGCATGCAGTTTCTTCTGCGCGCCTGGCATGTGCCGGACCTGAGGGACTTTCTCCTGATCTGCTCGACCGGTCTTGTCGCCGGAGTGGCCAGCTGGTTGATGACCCATGCGTATCGCATCGGGGAGGCGAATGTCATCGCGCCATTCGAATATGTATCCGTTCCCTGGGCGACGGCCTGGGGCATCGTGATCTGGGGAGAGATCCCCAGGCCAAGCACGATCGTCGGCATAGTCGTGATCATCGGCACCGGCGTATTCGTGCTGCTGATGGGCCGCCGACCGCGCCCATCGGCACGTATGCCGGAATAAAGAGCCCGTGGCTCGAGCCGCCGCCTCAGCGTCTGGTCTCAAGCGGGCAGTACAGTAACAAGCCACCGGAACGGACCCGGTGCGTCTGGCTGGGGCGCCAGGATTCGAACCTGGGATCACGGGACCAAAACCCGTTGCCTTACCGCTTGGCCACGCCCCAATGCCGGCCGCAATGGGCGGGGAACTTAGGCCCAAACATCCAGGGAGTTCAACCCGCGGCCGAAATCCGC
>Ga0265313_10000547_pt1 | contig 39193 bp, 29 predicted proteins | sample 4123metaG_FD_203122 | JGI IMG/M metagenome (GOLD analysis project Ga0265313, IMG submission 203122) | Rhizosphere microbial communities from Carex aquatilis grown in University of Washington, Seatle, WA, United States - 4-1-23 metaG | ecosystem: Host-associated > Plants > Roots > Rhizosphere >... | reverse complement strand
AGGGCATGAGGTTCACGGACTACTACGCTGAAGCGAGCTGCACCGCGGGCCGCGCCAACTTCATCACCGGCGAGCTGCCCATTCGGACCGGGCTCACCACCGTCGGCCAGGCCGGCTCGCCGCTAGGAATGCCCGATCAGGCACCAACGATTGCTGCTGCCCTCAAGGCGATGGGGTACACGACCGGCCAGTTCGGCAAGAATCATCTCGGCGACCGCAATGAGTTTTTGCCGACCGTCCACGGCTTCGACGAATATTTTGGGTACCTGTATCACCTGAACGCGATGGAAGACCCATTCTGGTACACCTATCCTCCCGAATGGAAGCGCACCATCGGCCCGCGCAATCTGATCCATAGCTGGGCCACGGATCGCGACGACCCTACGACGGATCCCCGTTGGGGCAGGGTGGGCAGGCAGAGAGTCGTGGACGAGGGACCGCTGCCGCCGGGACCGAGGGAGGGAATCCACTACAACATGACCACCTTTGACGAGGTGATCACGGACTCAACGATTGCCTTCATGGACGGGGCGAAGAAGGCGGGCAAACCGTTTTTCGTGTGGATGAACCCCACGCGGGCGCACGTGCTGACGCACCTCTCGCCCAAGTACGACGCCATGCGTAACCCGCAGACGGACTTCGGGCTGGAGGAAGCGGCCATGAAGCAGATGGACGACAACATCGGCGTCGTCCTCGACTGGCTCAAGGCGAGCGGTCTCGACAAGGAAACCATCGTCGTCTTCACGACAGACAACGGGGCCGAGGTCTACACTTGGCCCGACGGAGGCACGACCCCGTTTGCCGGGGCCAAGGGCGAGGTCACCGAGGGCTCCTTCCGGGTTCCCGCGATCGTGCGCTGGCCCGGTCGCGTGCCGTCGGGATCCGTGTCGAACGGGATCATGTCGGGCCTCGACTGGTTTCCCACGCTCGTTGCAGCGGCGGGCAACCCCAACGTCACTGCGGAGCTGCTGAAGGGCAAGCCCATAGGCGACCGGACCTACAAGGTACATCTCGACGGCTACGATCAGACTGACATGATCACCGGCAAGGGACCTTCCAAGCGGCACGAGGTCTGGTACTTTGCCCAGACGAAGCTCGGCGCAGTTCGGATCGACAACTACAAGTACCGGTTCATCGACCAGCCGCGGGGTTGGATTGGTGCGGTCGTCTATCCGAACATGCCCATCCTGACCAACCTTCGCCATGACCCGTTCGAGCGCATGAACTGGCCGGACCGTGGCTTCGCGGAGGGGTCGATCGGTTATTGGGATTCCTTCAAGCACGAGATGTGGCGCTTCCAGATTCCGGCCAAGGTCATCGCCGACTACATACCGTCCTTCGTCCAGTATCCGCCAATGCAGGCTGGTGCGAGCTTCAACGTTCAGGACCTGAAGGAGAAGGTCGAAGAAGCGCAGAAGGCTGCCAGGGCGACTCAGAACTGACGCTCCTGGTTGGCTCACTGAGCGTAAACGGGAATGACGTCGCCCGTGTCGCCTGACCGGCGGTGGTTATACACAAGCACCGGTACGTCGGACCGGACGGAGAGCGATCCGAGGAAGATCGGCGGCAGGCCCATTGCGCTCACGAGGTCTTCGGTGAAAAACTGGGCGTTCGGCGGAAGCGTTACGACGAACGGCTGGGTGGGCGTGCCTCCGGTCGCGTTGATTGCAGCGAGCTCCACGGTCGCCGTCGTGGCGCCCGGGTTCGAGACGCCGAATCGTGAGAGCGCGGTCGTTGTCGTAGCCCCCGCCGCGAGCGTGACCGCGGAAAACGTTGCAGCCGACGAAGCTGCGAGCTGCAGAGTGATGGGCTCGACCCGGATGAGAAACGGCGAGAATGCGCTCGTGACGGCGCTCTCGAGACCCGGCGTCGCCGGGTCCGCTGTCACGTTGTCCACGAGCTTCGCTTGCGCCGTCACGCCCTGCGGCGTCGTCACGACGAGGAAGCCGTGCTTGCCGGACGGCGTCGTCGTGGTCTCGCGCAACACCCAGCGCACGACGTCGGGGATCGACGTGTCCGCGTTGACGGCGATCGGCACGTCGCGGCTGCTCACCGAGCCCGACGTTCCGCCCGTCGTATCTTCGGTGTCGACGAACGTCACCGTCACGTCGGCGGGGTTGAGCGTCGGATTGCTCACGAGGAGCGAGGTGCTGAACGCCGCGGTATCTTCGACGTAAGGCGCGTACACCGTCGAAGCCGCATCCGAGATGCTGCGCACGGGCTCGAACCCGCTGTAGGCAGTCTTCGGGACGACCGTCCGTGCCGCCGCCGCCACCGGCTGGTTGGAGCTGAACTGCAGCTGCCCCACGAAGCCGCGCGGCAGCTTGAGCTGCTGCACGACGTCCGCGTAGTTGACCGAGCTGTGCCCACCCAGGATAGCCAACGTCGCCGATGACGGCGTCTCGCCGCCCCCCGCCGGATAGGCGACGAGCTGCAGGATGGCCGTGTTCGGCGACAGGTTCGAGAAGACCGTCCGCGTCGCGTCCGAGTCTTCTTCGATCGCCGGAAGGAAACCCGCGAGCTCGCCCTTCATCGACTGCCCGTCCTCGAACGCCGAGTCACCGGTCGCGTTGTTCACGACGGATGCCTCAATCCGCAGGAGGTCGGTCCCGAAGACCGCGAGGCTGCCCATGACGTTCTGCACCGTCGTTGCGCCCTTCAGGACCCGCACGATGTCCGTCACGGCGTGAACCTCGCCCGGGGCGGCCTTGAACTGCGCGTGCCCGAGGACCGCCCCGTTCACGCCATAAAGGAAGCACGTCGCCGTGAGTGGCGCGTTGCTCAGCGAGTTTGCGATGAAGAGCGACGTTCGCTCGTTGGTGACACCCGACACGTGCCCGTCGCCGTCGACCGCGAACGGCAGGACGGCGCCCGATGAGAGGTCGCCGAGCGTGCAGGGGTGGAACTGCCAGTGGTTGGCGGTAATGCCGGTCGTGTTGTTGAAGCCGCCGATGACATGCAAGCGCAGCCCGAGGACCGCCCCCATCGTGCCTTCGACGCCGTTCGACGCGCCCGCGATGGGCATCCCCTGCGTCCACGCGCCGGACGCCGGATCGTAAATCTGCGTGTACGCGATGGGCTGTCCACCGACGACGTAGATCTGGCCGGCCAGCACGCCGACCGCCGGATCCGTGACACCGAAGGGCATCGGGGGCGCGGTCGTCCACGTGTCGGTCGCGGGTGTGTACACCACGTGCGAGCTGCCCCCGATGCCTCCGCCGAAAACGTGCATGTCTCCGCCGAACGCGACGGCGTGAACGTCCTGGTCGACGGGCAAGAAAGGCGCGTTCGCCTTCTGCGAATACGCGTCGGTCGCCGGGTCGTACTGCCACGTCTCGTTGAAGAAGCCGGTACCGTACGCGATGTAGATCTTGCCGCCGATCGCCGAGACCGCCGACGCGTTGTTGAAGAAAGGCAACGGCGCGCCCTGGCTCCATGTATCGCTCGGCACGTCGTACTTCCAGAGCGTCTGCCCGGAGAAGTTGCCTCCGAAGACGTAGATCGTCTCTCCGATCGCGACGGCGGACCCGTACGTTACCCCCACACCGGGGGGCGGCACGTCCGCCTTCTGCGTCCAGCTGTCGGCCGTTGGATCGTACGCCCACGTATGGTTGCTGAGGAAGAAGCCGTCGATCCCGCCGATCACGTAGATCTTCCCGACTGACGGCACTGCCACCGCCGCGCCATTCTCCACGCCGCCGTTCGAGCTCGGGACGGCCGCGAGCGCCGACCAGACCTCGGAGCAAGCGCCGACGATGAAACTCGCGACGCTCGACGCCGGGCTCGACCCGCACTGGTTCGTGGCTGTCACGCGCCAGAAGTACTGGGTCGCCGTCGCCAGGTCGGACGCCGGCGTGAAGGTCGTGTCGGTCAGCATCGTGTCGGTCACGATGCGGGTGAAGGCCGAATCGGTGGCGATCTGCAGGTGGTACTGGGAGGCGCCGAAGGCGAACGGCGTCGGGACGACCGCCGCCTTCTTGATGGCATCGGGCACGAAAGGCGCGGTCCACGAGAGGGTCGGGCGGAGCGGGACGTTGACGGCTCCGTTCGTTGGGCTGAGCACCTGCGGGGCCTGGGGCGCGTTGGCGTCGATCTGCACCGCCGTGGTCGCGACACGCGGGCCGGTCGGAGGCGGGTTGACGGCGGTGCCCGACACCGTGAAACCATACGTCTGTCCTATGGTGGGACGCGTCGTGAGGAGCGTCATCGTCGTGGAAGCACCCGGCGAGACGGGGTTGGTCGCGAACGTCGCCGTGGCGTTGGGCGGAAGGCCCGTCGCCGTGAGCGTGACCGGCGAGGTGAAGTTGGGGCCGTTCAGCGAGGCCACCGAAACCGTGTACCCGAGCGAGGCGCCGGCGCAGACTTCGCCCGTTGCGACGGGCGCAACCTGCAGCGTGAAGTCGGGCGGGCCGCATTGTGTGTAGACCGCGCTCACGTCGTCGATGTTCATGCCAGTGCCCCCGAAATCACCGTTCTGATGGACGCCGAATGATACGCGCACGGTCTGTCCGGCAAACGCTTGGAGCGAAAACTGCCTCAGTAGGTACGTCTGAGCGTCGCTGAGCTCGCTCATCAGCGTGACGGTCGGCCCGACTGGGCTCAGCGGCGTCACGGTGACGTACTGCGACGCGGTGAACGCGTTGAAGTTGAGCGGCCATTCCCAGAACGAGAGGTTGGGGCTCGCGCCCGCCGGAATCGTCAGCACCTGGGAGACGGCCGAGTCGCCAAAGGGCTCGAAGGTGAAGAAGAACTCGCCCACGCCGAGGGCGTTGGCGCCGCCATGCGGGTTGGCCGTCGAGACGACCGGCGCAGGATCCGATGCGACCACGTTCCAGCCCGCGAGCCCCTGCTCGAAGCCCCCGTTCCGCACCAGATCGACGGTTCCGGTCCCGCAAGACTCGGTCCGGAACGTCGAGCAGGCCGATACGGTCTGAGGAACGCACGAGTTGGACGCCGCGACCTGCCAGGAGAGGGAGGTGAACGTCGGCAGCGCGTCGCCCGGCGGTACCGGGAATGACGTCGACGACGTCGTGTACTGATGGAGCGGCGTGCCAGAGCAGTCGCCGCTCGTGTAGAGGCTGAGAGTGTACGAATCGGCCTGTGTCGACGCCGCCCACGTGAACGTCGGGTTGAACGCGACCCCGTCCGCGCCGCTCGCCGGCGACTGCAGCACGACCGCGCCTGGAGCCTGGTTGCGCACGACGAAGGTCGTCGACGCCGTGGCCGTCACGCCGCCGCTGACCCCCTGGACGGTCAGCGTGTAAGTCCCCGCCGGCGTGGACGCCGTGCCTTGGATCGTCATCGTGGCGGTCGAACCTTGCGCGGGCGGCGACGAGATGGGGTTCGGGGCGAAGGTCGCGGTGATCTCGCCGCCGGGTGGGGGAGTCGGGCTCACCTGGGTGAGGCTCAGGGCGACGTCGCCGGGGAAGCCTTCGGGGCCGCCCAGTGCCGTGACGTTGACCGTGCCCGCAGTCGCGCCGCAGACTTCGTCACTCGGATCAACGAGGAGGGGATTGACGTGCGGGCCAGAAACGATGCAGTTGTTCTGCGAGTTGGAAAACTCGGTTTGCACGTCGTAGGTCACGCCGTCGCCACCCACGATCTGGGCATTTTGGTCGTTACAGATGTCGCCAATCTCCCCGTAGGACGGGTCGTACCAGGCCATGGGTAAGCCAACGGTCGAGGTAAGACCCACTTCGCTGTCGGTGATGGTTTCCATGAGCTCGTGCGACGCCACCTGCGTGTAGTTGCCGAACACTGTCGACGCAGCGCCACAACCGGTCTCGCAGCCCGACCCAGGCTGAAAATCGGGGTGCACCCCGTAGTAGACCTCACCTGCGCCGCCGGCGTCGGCAATGGTTCCGTGGTACGCGCAAAAGAACGAGCACGAAGCCGTGCCGCCGAGCGTGATGGTCTTGCCGTGTGGAAAGAAGATTGCGTAATACGTATTGTCGTTGCCGGCGGCGTCGTGGGTCGGTGCCGGAACGTTGCCTGCCTGGATTTGTGCAGTGAGTTCGGCCTGGATGTTGGTGTCGTCGATGACGGGGCCGTCGTTCTGGGGTGCGGGCGTGATGGTCACCTGACTCGAAAACGTGCCGCGGCCGATGATCTGGTTGGTCCCGGCAACCGGGTCCGTGGTGTTGTACTCGGTCAGCCAGTCCACGTAGGGGCTGTTGAGCACGCCCTGGTAAAATGTCGCCATGCTGGGCGAGTTGGTGGTCGTCACCTGAGGAATGTAGCTGCCCGTGCCATAGAGCACTTGCACGACCTGGATGTTGGACACCACGCGACCGCCAAAGTAGGAGAGATGGGCGCCGAACGGTGCGGACGTTCTCTTTACAGTCGTCGTCTGGCGCAACTGCCCGCGAAAGAGCCCACTCGGAAAGCTCAACGCCGCGGAGCTTCTTGCGACACCCTCCTCGCGCGCAGAGTCGTCGCGCGGAGAGTCGCGCGCAGATGAACACGCGGCGCTTGCGATCGGCAGGAGTCCCAAAACCACCGGCAACCAACGTGAGCAGTGCATGAGGGCTCCCCTTCTTTCACGAGACTGGACGGTTCTCGGATCGCCACCGAAGCAACGCGGACAGCCGTGACGCTGCCTCCACGAAGCCGTGGCGACGTCATACCCGAATGCGTTCGGTTCACGCCATTGCAGTCCATTTCATGCGCCGGCCGTTACGCGCATGCCTCTCGCCGTGTTTCACGTCGAGCGTCTCCGGGAGTGACGAGTACATGTGGTGGCCGGAGACAGGATCCGTGCGAATCATCCGTATTGCCGTCTACACCATACCAACCGCGGGACGAGCTCTCCGCTTTCAACAAGAAAGCCAATTTCCGGCGCAATCCACCCTGATCGAATTTCGGGACCATACGGGATCACGGGGACTGGATCCGCGCCCAGCATGGCCGACCGCGACCCGCTGAGCCACGCGCCTCGGCAGAGCTCGCGCCTCTCCTCGGTTGCCGAGGAAACGCGCGAGATGCCGGCACGGCGGTTTTCCGGTGTGTCAGTTTGTCTCAGATGAGGCAGTGTGCCGCGTCGGACGGAGGCACGACGAAGATCGGCACGTCGATGAAGAAGACAGCTCAGCCCTCGAGGCGCCGACTCCAGCAAGCTCGGGGCCGAACCCTTGCTTGTACTTCGGCGCTTTCTGCCATAACCATCGCTTATTGCAACATAAATTCCGGGCCGCCCATGACCCATGACCTGCCCATTGGCGCAAAGGGCGCGAGCTCAACGCGGACGACCGATGCGCACCCGAGCGCCGAGTCGGTGATAGCGAGCTTCGAATGGGTGAAGACTCCGCTAGGACCTCTCGATGCGTGGCCGTCGAGCCTGCGCACTGTGCTGCGGCTGATGCTCTCGTCACGCTACGCGATGTGGCTCGGCTGGGGGCCCGAGCTCACTTTCTTCTGCAACGACGCCTACCGAGACCAAACGCTCGGCGCGAAGTACCCGTGGGCCATCGGCCGACCCGCCCGCGAGGTCTGGGCGGAGATATGGGACATCCTCGAACGGCGGATCCGCCACGTACTGGCGACGGGGGAGGGGACCTACGACGAGGGACTTCTCCTCTTCCTCGAGCGTAGCGGGTACTCGGAAGAGACGTATCACTCGTTCTCGTACAGCGCGGCACCGGGCGACGCCGCCGGTGAGATTGGGGGCTTGTTCTGCGTCGTCGTCGAGGAGACCGAGCGCGTGATTGGTCAGCGCCGCATCGCGGTTCTCGGCCGATTTGCCTCCCGTCTGAGCAGCGTCAAGACACCCGGGGACGTGTTCGCAGCGCTGGCAGAGTGCCTCGCAGAGGATGCGCGCGACGTCCCGCTCGCGCTCGTCTACCTGTTCGACGACGCCGCGGCCAAAGCTACGCGCGTCTTCGCGCATGGCATCGACGGCACGCACGCCGCCGCGCCGGCGAACATCAGCTTGGCGGACGAGAGCGCCCCTTGGCCAGTGGCTTCGATCCTCTCCCACGCCGTCCCTCTCGAGGTCGACCTGGACCCCCGCCAGCCGTGGCCTACGGGACCATGGATGCGCAGCCCGTCGCGCGCGCTCTTGCTCCCCATCGCGAGCGCCACGGGCGAGGGCAGTCGCCCGGTCGGGGTGCTTGTGGCTGGGCTCAACCCGCATCGCCCGTGCGACGACAAGATGCGCGAGTTCTTTGCGCTGCTCGTGGGCCAGCTCGCGGCGGGCCTCTCCACCGCGGGAGCCTACGAGGTCGAGCGCAAGCGCGCCGAAGCGCTGGCGGCGATCGATCGGGCCAAGACGGCGTTCTTCTCGAACGTGAGCCACGAGTTTCGCACTCCCCTCACGCTGATGCTCGGCCCGATGGAGGACGCGCAGGCGACCCCGGAGCACAGTCTCGGCGGCGAGGCGCTCGACACCGCGTATCGCAACGCGCTGCGCCTCCTCAAGCTCGTCAACGCGTTGCTGGACGTCTCGCGCCTCGAGGCCGGCCGCATCCGGGCCACCTACGAAAGGACGGATCTGCCCGCGTTCACGGCGGAGCTGGCGAGCGTATTCCGGTCCGCCATCGAGAGGGCAGGCCTGCGCTTCGTGGTGGACACGCCGCCCGTCGAGGCGCCCGTCTACGTGGATCGCGACATGTGGGAGAAGATCGTCCTCAATCTTCTCTCCAACGCGCTCAAGTTCACGTTCGAGGGGGAGATCGTCATCTCGTTGCGGGCAGCCGGCGACAGCGTCCTGCTCTGCGTGCGTGACACCGGGACGGGCATCCCTGCTGCCGAGCTTCCGCGTCTCTTCGAGCGTTTTCACCGTGTGCAGGGAGCGCGCGCACGCACGCGGGCAGCGGCATCGGGCTCGCCCTCGTCTCGGAGCTGGTAAAGCTGCACGGCGGCCACATCCGCGCCGAGAGCACCGAGGGCCAGGGCACCTCCTTCACGGTGCGCATCCCCACAGGCGCGGCGCATCTCGAGCGCGAGCGCGTCGTCGATGCTCCGTCCGCGCGCCGGGTGGTCGGTGCGGCGGCCTACCTGGAGGAAGCCCTGCGCTGGCTTCCGTCGCAGGCGCACGCGCCCGAGGAGGCTTCCGCGACGGTACCATCCGCCCCCACGACATCGCCCGATGCGGCGAAGAGCCCGGCCGCGGAGCGGATCATCCTGGCCGACGACAACGCGGATATGCGCGAGTACGTCGCGAGGCTGCTCGGAGCGCACTGGCGCGTCGAGGCGGTGTCGAACGGGGAGGCTGCGCTATCGGCCGCGCGACGCGAGCGGCCGGCGCTTGTCCTGTCGGACGTCATGATGCCTTGCCTCGATGGCTTCGGCCTGGTGCGCGCACTCCGCGACGATCCGGCATTGAGGTCCGTACCGGTCATCCTCGTCTCGGCGCGTGCCGGGGAGGAGGCGACGACCGAGGGCCTCCAGATCGGAGCCAACGATTACCTCGTCAAGCCGTTTTCCGCGCGCGAGCTCGTCGCACGCGTCTCCGCGCAGATCGCACTCGCGAAGGTACGCGACTCGGAGCGTCGGCGACTCCTCGGTCTGCTCGAGCAGGTGCCCGCCGTCGTCAACTTCCTGCGTGGTCCCGATCTCGTGTTCGAGTTCGCGCATCCGAAGACACGGGAGGTTCTCGGGGGCCGCGACATCCTTGGCAAGCCGCTGCTCGAAGCCATTCCCGAGCATCGCGACCAACCCCTTTACGAGAGGCTCCAGCTTGTCTACCGGACCGGCCAACGGATCGAGCTGCGCGAGCAGAAGGCGCACTTCATGGTGGACAGTCGATCCCTCACGACCTACTGGGACTCGGTCTACCTGCCGGTGCGCGACGAGTCGGGCGACGTCGTCGGGGTCATGACGTTCGACGTCGATGTGACGGACGCCGTCGAAGCGCGGCGCCAGCTCGCGTCGGCCACCCTGGAGCTGCAGGACGCCAACCGGGCCAAGGACGACTTCCTCGCTATGCTCGGTCACGAGCTGCGAAACCCGCTCGCGCCCATTGCGACGGCCGTGCACCTCCTCAAGCTCCGCAGCAAGGGGAGCCTCGCGAGGGAGGTCAGCGTTATCGAGCGCCAGTCGAAGCACATCACCCGGCTCGTGGACGACCTGCTCGACGTCTCGCGCATCGCGCGCGGCAAGGTTACGCTCGACAAAGAGGCCATCGAGGTGGCGGACGTGGTCGCGGCGGCCATCGAGACGGCCAGCCCTGCCATCGAGAGCGGACGGCATGCGCTGACCGTGAGCGTGCCCAAGCATGGTCTCGTGGTGGACGCCGACCGCGGGCGCATGACGCAGGTCCTCGCCAACTTGCTGACCAACGCGGCGAAGTACACGCCCGCGAGCGGGCGTATCCGTGTCACCGCCGTTCGCGAGGATGGGCAGGTGGTGCTCTCGGTCCAGGACACGGGAATCGGTATCTCGTCGGAGCTCTTGCCACGCGTGTTCGACCTATTCGTGCAGGCGCGGCAGGCCATTGATCGGGCGCAGGGCGGGCTCGGCCTGGGTCTGGCGCTGGTGAAGAACCTGGTCGGGATGCACGGAGGAACGGTCTCGGCGCAAAGCGACGGGCCTGGTCGCGGGAGCACGTTCACCGTCCGCCTGCCGGCGGTGGAGGGACCCGTCGAGAGCGAAGTTCTCGTCTCGCCGCCGAGCGTGTCGCGGTCCGTCCTGAAGCAGCGGGTGCTCGTCGTCGACGACAGCGCGGATGGCGCCGACATGCTGGCCGAGGCCGTCGACATGCTCGGGTATCGAGTCGCGATTGCGCACAACGGTCCGGATGCCATCCGGGTCGCGGCCGAATTCACACCCGACGTTGCGCTCCTCGACCTGGGCCTCCCCGTCATGGACGGCTACGAGCTGGCGGCGCGCCTGCGCGAGACGCTCCAAGATGTGAAGCTCGTCGCGATCACCGGCTATGGCCAGGAGGGTGACCGACAACGCAGTTACGGCGCCGGCTTTCTGGAGCATCTGACCAAGCCCGTCGATTTGGACCGGCTGGCCAGGGTGCTGGGCGAGCTCTCCGGCACGACGCGCCGGGCAGCTCCGGGCCAGGGCCCTGCCTAGAACGCGCTTGCGGGAAGTACCTGGATGCGCACGTCGCGGCGCTGGGGCGACCTTTCATGGCACTTTTCGGCTCGAGTTGAAATTTCGTAGGCTTGGTCTCGCATGGGCCTCACCAGTCCCGAAGTCGTGCGCCTGCTCGCGAACTGCGCTGTCGCGCTTGCCTTCGGTTACCTCGGATCGGTACCGCTCGCCGGGCCGATCGCCGTGATGGTCTTGTCGCGTGCGGCCGCAGGGAAGTTCGGCGAAGGTCTCCGCATTGGTCTCGGAGCGGCGGTGGCCGAAGGCCTTTACGCCGGGATGGCCTTCTGGTCGTTTGCGGCGCTACTGGGCCGAAGCACACTTCTGGTCCCTTTGGCGCGCGGCGCAACTGCCCTGGTCCTCATGCCCCTCGGAGTGCGCTTCGTCTTCTGGCGTTCGAAGGAAGACGGCGACCGTCGCCGGGGGCGAGCCGGAACTTCCCTCCTCGGGTTCAGCATCTCGGCGCTGAATCCGACGCTGTTTCTCACATGGAGCGCCGCGGTCGGCGTTGTCCTTTCCCGGCAGCCGCGGCCTCTTTGGGAATGGGACGCCATTCCGTTCGGTCTGAGTGCCGGGGCGGGCGTCGCCTTATGGTTTCTCACTCTCGTACTGCTACTGCGGCACTACGGAGAAAAGCTAGGGCGCGATGTCATGCCCTGGATGGTACGGGGCCTCGGCCTCGTGCTCTTCGCCATGGGACTCTGGTCGGCCGTCGGTCTCGCGCGTTCGCTCGCCCGCGGGCGCGGCCACTCATGAACGGGCATGGCGGTCGAGCGCGTGACCCACAAGGCGGCTGGGAGCATCGTCGACCACTCCACGCATTGGAATTTGGCACACAGGCCTCAACGAATGATTGACTCCGCTCTGCGCAATGACGTCAGTTCGAGCATCCGTAGACGTTTTCCCACCGCTTGTCGGGGTCAAACACCGCGTGCCAGGTGCCCGCCGACAGGCATGCAGCGAACGAGAACAATCGTTGCGGGGCGGGAGCCCATCACGACTCGGAGGTCTTCACTATTCGGAGGGAGTGACTCGCCGTCGCGAGCGGGCTTCGTCGGCGTAAAGGCGCAAAACGGCGATTGCGATGGCCATCAACACTGGGCCGAGAATGAGCCCCTTCAAGCCGAAAACCTCGGCGCCGCCGAAAAGCGCGGTGAACGTGAGCAGCGCCGGCACGTCGCTCTCGCGCCCCACGAGTCGTGGACGGACGACGTAGTCGGGGATTCCGGTCACCACGAGAACGCCCCACGTCAGGTCGACGATGCCGCGCCCGGGGTGTCCGAGAAGGACGAGCACGATCCCGGCGGGCACCCACACGAGCATCGTCCCAACGCCCGGCACCGGGGAGGCGACGGCGGTCAGTGCCCCGAAGAAGAGCGGGCGCGGGAGCCCGATGATGAAATAGCCGATCGTGGCGAGCGCACCTTGCACCAAGCCGGTCACCACAGTGCTCAGGAGCGTCGTACGCCCGACGCGGCGGAACTCGTCGAAGAGCTTGAGGGTGTACTCGGGTCGAAGCGCAGCGTCTCCTGCGCCATCGCCGAGACAGCCTGCCATCGGCGCAGGATGAGGTACATGGTCAGGATCTGAAAGAAGAGCGTCAGCGCCGTGCTCGCCGCCGCGCGACGCCCATCTCGCGCCCAAGCTGTTCGGCTCCTGACAGACGGCTGTCACGGGGGCCCGCATCCTCAGCCGCATGACGAACACCACACCTTTGGACCTCCACGCAACGGGCATTCATTTGTGGAACGAATGGACCCGCATGCGGAACGGCGAACCCGAGCTCGCGCATGCCATCGTGGCGGAGCGCTTCGCGCTCCATCTCACGCCACCCAGCACCGTGGACCCGCAAACCGTGAATACTCCAGCTGCCGTCGAGCGATGGGTCATCGCTCACCGCGCCAAATTCCAGTGTCTCAGGTTCGACACAAATTGTGGGCCATTCGTCGATGTCGCCGCCTGTGTCGTCGGCGGCCCATGGTTTGCCGAAACGTCGACTGACGGTTCGTCGCCGCCCGTCTGCGGCATGGATACCACCGCTTTCCGCGATGGGAGAATCGTCGAGTATTGGACGATCGGAAAAGTTGCCGAGACCGTCTCGGACCTGGGCGCGCCGGCTTCGGGCTTGACCATCGCAATCGCACCGCCCAATCTTCGCCCGAGGTCGTCAAGAGGCCCACCGCGCGTTCGCCTTCGTCACCCCAGGCGTCGGAAAGGAGCCAGGCTAATCGGGGACTTGGGGGAAAGACGCGCCGACTAGCCTGGCGGAGGAGTAGGACGGCAATTCGTCGGAAATGTTTACTCGGGTGGGGAACCGCGAGCCCGAGACCCTGTCGAAGCCGGCGTCGCCGCCTGCCACGGGCAGGAGTTTCTCGACCGGTTTCGCGCAGTGTCTAGCGGTCGAACGTCCGTGAAGCGTTTGCCGAACGACGAACGAATTGCGTAAGCGAGGGAGAGCCTTTTCGGCAATTCCGTGCGAAACGGGCAAGGCACGAGTGCTGCAACTTTCGCCTTCACCCATGCGCCCCGCCTCCGTTTTCGTTCTGATCACATGTGTCTGCGTCGGCTGCTCCGCCGCCCGTGCGCCCGCGCAAGCGCCGCCCGTCGCGGCGCCGGGCTTCGAGGCACCTGCGGCGTCGCCGGCCTCCGCCCCACCCGCAGCGACCGAGCCGTCGCCCGGCCCGGCGGAGGTCGAGTGCAAGCTCTCTTGCCAGCCGCCGCGAATGATCGCGCGCGCCGCTCCCGATCCGGATTACACGCAGCGCGAGATCGACAACGCGAACACGGTTTTGGCGGGGATGACCGACGATTTGCTCGGTTGCTACAAGAAACGGCTGCGCGTCAATCCCAAAGCACAAGGGTTGATCTCGGTCGAGATCATGGTGGGAAGCGACGGGCGCGTGCGCAAGGTGGACACGAGCGGCGCGACCATCCTAGGCAACACCACGATGGCCTGCATCGTTCATCGCATCGAGCAGGGAGTCTTCGAGCCACCCCACGGGGGCGGAAATATTCACGTCCAAGTACCGTTCATGCTCAGCGTCGTCACCGAAGGGGACGAGACGTAACCCGCTCCTATTGAACGATGATCTCGACGCGGTGGTGCGCGTGGCGTCGGCGGTCGGCTTCGTCCGTCGTGTCCCATTTGCCGACTCTCGTCACGATCCGCTCGCTCGAGACCCCTCTCTTCTCAAGATAGTGGGCGACGGCTTCGGCGCGCAGATGCGACAACCGCGAGTCCGTCGAGTCCGCACCAGTCTCGTCGGAGTAGCCGTCGATGACAACTTGTTGCGACGGGTGGACGCGCAGCGTAGCGGCTTCCTCGTCAAGCCTCGCCCGTTCGTCTTCCGTGAGATCGGAGCTGCCCACGGCGAACGCCACCGCAGGACGGTGGGGGCGCGCGGCCATACGCCGATCGACCGGCTGTCGTTCGCTAACCCCGGCGCGTTCCGTCCGCGCGTCGCGCTCGGCTTGGGCCGCGATTTGGGCTGCGTATTGCGCCTTCTCGTCCGCTTCGTGCTGCGCTCGCGCAGCGTCCTGGGCGTTCAGTCGGGCCCCTTCTGCGTCGAGGCGTGCTTGGCGCGCATCGTCCTGCGCGTGTTGGTTGTCTTTCTCTGCCTGGTGCGCTCGCTCGGGTGCGGAGGCATGCATCGAGTTGGACGCGCACGCGGTGACGAGAATCGCCGCAAGTGCGGGCGCGATGGTGTGGCTGAGGTTCATGGTGTCTCCTTTTCGGCTTTTGCGTAAGGCAAAGCCAAACGCGTGCCACCTCGTGCTCGCGGGATCTCGTGTGCTTCGTAGTGCACACGTTTGCACTGGCCTTTTGCGGTCCGCGGTTCGTCTTTGCACGTCGCCGAAGCGAGCCATTTGAACGCCGCACCCGTTCTTCTTTTGCACAATGCCATTTGACGCGCGCGGCGCGAATGTTGCGTCCTGGTCGTGTCCGACGAGGAGTACGACGTCAATGTCCTCATAAATTGGGGGGACGGCAGCAAACCCGAGGGTCAGCGCTGCGTGCTCTGGAAAGGGATGGTGACGCGCCCGAACGTCTGACCGTCGATTTCATTTACCAAGGTCATCTCGAACTCCACCGCCGATTCCCGCCCGGTGACGCTCTGGAAGTAGACGAAACCGGCGATCGCGCCGCCATCCGCCAACGCGCCCTCCGGAAGGGCCTGCGAGAGCATCTCCTGGGTCGGCAGCTTTTCGGGCCACTTCGCGTCGAAGCCGTCGTAATACATCGGCGCGTACGCGACCCCGGCGGGCCACGCATCGACCGGGGGGTAGACCAGGGCGGAGTGCGGCTGCGAGGCGGCAGACGTCAGCCCGGGGCCGCTGAGCGTCCCGTGCGCCTTGATTGGCGCCTTGGCCACGTAGTGGAATCCGCTCGACCCGGAGAGACTGAAATCGCGGTGGCCAATGCGCAACGTCTTCCCGCTGTGGTTCTCGATAGTCACTCGCACCGGCGTGAAGAGAATCCCCAAGCCTGGCGGGTCCCCTTTCCACGAATCTCCCGTCACCCGGACGATTACGCCGGCAGCCGCCGTCTCGGCTACGTTCTGACGGCCTTGAGCGAGTGGCGCACCCGCAGCAGGTTCGAGCACCCGTTGGTCGACGCAGGCTTCGAGGGCAAATGCGGCGATTGCGGCGGCAACTAGACGTTTCATGGTGTGGCTTTCCTTTCCTGCCTCGAGCGTGACCCCCAAGGAACGTTTGGCCCTTGCGGTCCCACTTCGCGGAGCACGTGTTCGCAAAGCACGTGCCCACGTGCCAACCAGCACGGCGCGGGCACGGAAACGCAGGGCAATCGACCAACTCGTGCAGCTCCCGCACGGACCCGCATGCGGAATCCGCATTGGAATGGCAGCAACGGCCACCCCGCAGTGACAATTCTCGATTCCGCGCGATTCACGCAGCGTTTCGCTCGTAGAGGGAGAGCAAGCCACCGAGTCCTTCGCGTCGGCCGATACGGCCGACAGGTACCGCCGAAGGATGGTCTCCGGGCTCACGAGCGACGCCATCTTGGCTAGACGCTTTCGGCCGTGCGGCTTTCCCTTCTCGGCCAGCAACCGTCGTTCGGCATCGGCGAAGCGAAGCCGCTTGGGCCCGAGCGCGGCACGCAGCACGCGGTTCTCGGCGCGCAAGTACTCGATCGCAGGTTGCAGGAAGCGCGGCGAGATAGTCCCTGTGCGGGTCAGCAGCTGCATCCGTATCCCGGCTTCGGCAGTGCCGTGACTCGCATGCGCGACAGCTACAGGAGAGGGTTTAATTCGGTGAAGAGCTTCTCGAAGCGCGCGAGGAGCACCGCAACCGTTTTCGTCCGGCCCTGGCTTTGCTTGCCAAGAACACGAGCGAACGGCAGACAAACAAATAGAGGCACCATGAACAGCTCGTGGACGCACTTCACACTCGACCGCCAAAATCCCGCCTACTGGCGAGTGACCTTCAACCACCCTCCCATCAACACCATCACGGCGACGACCGTCAGGGAGCTCTCCGAGCTCGTCGATTGGATCGAACGCGACCCCCAGCTGAACGTGGTGGTCTTCGGCAGCGCGAACCCCGATTTCTTCCTCGCGCATTACGATGTGGAGAAGACCAGGCTGGTGGGTCGGGGCCGCGCGCTGGAGATCCTCCTCGTCGCCGACGACTTCGACGGACCTCGGGCGGCGCAATATGGCTATGTCAACCGAGTCGTTGCCGACGACGAGCTCGAGGATGAAGTCGAAGAGATGGCGGCACGACTCGCGCGGTTCGACCGTGAGGCGATCGCGCGCACGAAGTCGTACGTAGACCAAATCACTTTGCCCCGGGACAGTGAGCTTCCCCCCGCGTTGACCGACTTCCGTCAAGCGTTCGGTGGTCCTGGGCCGCGGGCGCGTTTGCCCAAGCTCGAGGAGCTCGGGCTCAACAGCGACAGCGACCTGGAGCGCCATCTTGGAAGGCGCGTCGTCGAGGCCGATCCGCTCACTTGACCATGACGACGAGCGGCGTCGCCGTTGTTCGGGCGGATGGGTCCACACTGACGATGCCGATGTCGGCGCGCTCTGGAGTCCTGCAGACTCGCTATGCCGCGATGCGCGCCAATTGATCGACCAGAGCGCGCGTCCCCGCCAGGCCGAGCTTCGCCAAAGAGCCACAAGCGCGCCGAACGCCTCGCGAACGCACCCTTCGACGACGTTCTCGACGGCGATCGCTTCGAGGGTCCGGACCGGCCGCGATTCCACCCTCGCTTCGAAGACCACTCCGCCGTGCCGCGTGGCGAGCGCACGGGTCATCCGGGCGTGCCGGATCTCGTCTCGGGCAGCGCGCTCGGCTGCCCTGACCAAACGCCAGGGGGCCCCGTGGGCGATGAGCTCGCGACGCAGGTGGCGGAACGCATCGACCGATGCCGCTTCGAGGCGCGCCATCTCGGCGAAGTGGGCGCCCACCATCGTGCCGCGTCCGGGCGGCGATGCAAGTTCGTCACAATGAACGCGGTGTCGCCGTCGCCGCCCGCGTCGGCGATCACGCCCTTCGCGTCGTTCTGTGCATCGACGCTTGCGTCCATCGAAGTCGCGTCGATCGACCGAACGTCGACCGACGTTGCATGCGCTGAAAGGCCCTGGCAAGGACTCTATGGTTCATCGGAAGCCTTGGATTCACCCAGCAACGCGGGTGCCAGACGTGAAGCCGCAACGGTTTCGCGAGAGCGACGGTGCATACCCTGACGTCGGCGACGCGGTCTGGCACAGCGCGGCACACAGCGCGAACGGCCGGTGCGACATGGCAGAATGCGGGTAGTGGAGAATGCACAGAAGAGGCCCCAAGTGATAGAGCGTCGCGGGAAGCCGGTCGCAGTCGTCGTCGCGATCGATCAGTTCATCGAGAGTAGTGGCGGAGCGCGGTGGCGAAAATTCCTGGACGCATCAGCCGAAATTCGTGCGCTCGGCGGCGCTGAGTTGTCCGTGCCACGACGAGAGTGCTGGGCATCTCCCTTCGGGCGCACTTGATGCTCCTCGATACGAACGTCCTTTCCGAGCTCCCGCGGCCGAACGCCAACGTCGACGCCTGTTCGCAGCGCAGGAGACGATCCCACATCAGCAGTAGCCTTTGACTCTGTCGAGAGGGCAGCCGCCATGACGACATCCGGAAAGCGGGCTCGAGCTGGAGGAGCTCCACATCGTGCAGCGATCTCGACGCCACGCGAGCGGAGAAGAGCCGGTCGACTTCGTGGAGGCGAGCTCGTTCGGCAATTTTCTCCGCATGGTTCCGGAGGACCTCCGCGAGTCGCTGCGAGTCGCCCTGGCTGCTGCGTTCGAGGCGCGAAGAGGCCCAGAGGGCATCGACCTGCGCGAGTACGTGGAGGTCTTCGTGGCGAGTCGTGCCAGATGACCCTAGGAAACGCCCATTTGTTCATCGACAAATGGCCATGTCTCATTGGTAGACGACCTTTGTCTGGCGGCGAACAATCGACTCTGCGCGCAAGACGACCGCTACCCGTTGAAATCGGACCTTCTCTTCTGGACAGAGGCCATTTTCTCGTCAGTAGCGCCCTTTTTCCAATCGGCGGTGGGCCTTTTGTCGTCGGCAGCGGGCCTTTGACAATGGCGAGTGGCCCGTTCCTCGTTGGACGACGTCAGTCGTCCGTTGGCGAACGATCGCGCGTCGCCGACAAAGGGTCTTTGCCGATGGAAAGATGTCATTTTCTCTTCGGCCGAGGACCTTTGCCGATGGTCAAAGCACCTCTTCTCGTTGGCAGAGGGCCTCGGCCCGAGGAAAAAGGGCCTTTTCCCGTCGACAAGGGACGTCTTCCTATGAACAAAGGGCCGTTCGTGCCAACTGGAGCACCTTTGGCAGGACAGAACGGCGCGTTCGACGAGAGCTGCCCCCGCAGGACCCTGGTATGCGGAGCGTTTGGCGAATACGTGGGAAGGGCTTACAAATATGGCTTTCGCATCCAAGATCCGACCGCCAGACGTCGCGTTGATCGCACCGCCGCACGGGATATTTATGAACGGCTGGCCGACGTACGTCGCCGTCGTATTGTTCTGTCATTGCAAAGAGCTGCGCCGTGACGGCAGCCTTGGCCGCGGTTTCGTGCTTGGCGTAGCGGTTGCTTTAGCCTCCACCACGGAGGTCGCCCGGAGTGCCGCAATCTCGTCTCTCACCCGTGGCCCGATCCGAGCGCTCGCCGATGCACGAGCCTCGGGGGAGAAGGCCTCTGCCGTTCTCGGCCATGGCGGGCCTAGCTCGGGCGGACGGCGGGGTGCTGGGGACCTGGAGCGTCGTGGCCGTGGATGAACTCGCCGATGAGTGTGCGGCATCTTTCATTCACAACAGACGAAATAGATCATGAAAACGATTGCGCTGGCTCTTATAGCCACGTTGGCGACCGCCTGCGCACCGACCAGCAGGGCGGCGGCCCCCGAAATTCATTCGGCTAGTTTCCCCGATGTGGGCTTGACCCAATACCGCACGTTTTCCTTCGGATTGGCCCTGGATCCCGAGCCGACTTACGAAGTCTCGCCGCAGTCGCTCGAGGTGGCGCGGCACATGCGAAAGTTCATCAGTTCGGTCCTCCTGCAGAAGGGGTACGTGGAGGATAACATCAATCCAAATTTCATCGTCCGGTTCGGCGCCGGAACCAAGAAACTCGATTCGGGTGCGGATCCGAGTTGGTCGTCGGGGGTCGATGACAATGTCGACGTCCACCGGATTGACGTCGAAGTCTACGATGCTTTCACGAGAACCAAGGTGTGGACGGGCTCCCTCACCTGGAAACACGATCTTCGCGAGAAGACCTACGGCGGTCTTTTTCCGCGCGACGTGCAGAGCCTCCTCGCAACCTTTCCGGTGCGGAGCCCCGAGGCGAACGACCGCGCGAACGCACAGGCCGGGGCGGAAGCCCCGCCGCGATGACGCCGCGTCGCGTCTCGAGGCGGGCGAAGCCCACTTCGCGCTACGTTGATTGGAGCGAGGGAACGCCGTCGGTGCCGAAGCACGCCCGAAGAAACGCGGGCCTCGGACCACGAAGACGTCAAACGGAGAAGCGAGGGACCGATGACTGAAATCCAGTGTACATTCCGGTCGCGATGTTTCCGGCGCCTGCCGTCCAGGTGACGCGCGGCACGCCCACCCGCGGAAAAGCCCCCCGACTCTCGACATTTCTGGTGCTTGTGCAAATGGGAAAGGTAGTGCGCTCGCTTCGTCGTTTCGCCGTTCTCGTGGCCGGGGAGCCAATCGAACGCGTTCGAGCGAAGCACGGCGGTTACGCGGAGATCATCCGTCGCGCGGCGGGCGAAGCTCCCAACGAGTGGATCGACGTCGACCTCCGCGACGGCGCGTGCTTGCCGGAGCCTTCGGCGCTGACGGGAGTCGTGGTGACCGGGTCTTCCTCGAGCGTGACCGAGCGAGCCCCGTGGATGGTCCGCGCCGAGGAATTCCTGAGGGTTCTGGTTCGCGAGCGCGTGCCGACGTTCGGCATCTGCTTCGGCCATCAGTTGCTCGGACAAGCCCTCGGCGGCGAGGTCGTGCGAAACCCGCGAGGTCGCGAGATCGGCACCGTGCAGTTCGAGATCGTCGACGGCGATTCATTGCTCTCTCGGGCAACCGCGCCGTTTCAGGCGAACGCGACGCACGTCGACACCATCGGGCGACTGCCCGAGGGGGCTCGCGTCCTCGCGCGCACGGCCCTCGAGCCTCACGCCGCGGTGCGATTCTCGGACGCGGCCTGGGGCGTGCAGTTTCACCCGGAGATGACCCGGAGCATCGTCCTCGACTACGTGGGGGTTCGCGCGGAGCTTCTCCTGCGAGAAGGAATCGATCCGAGCGCGCTGGCCGAAGGCGCGACCGAAGGTGCGGCGGGCGCGTCGACGCTCGTGCGCTTCATGGAGATCTCGCGAGACAACCGCGCCCCCGCTTGAGCGGGGCCCGGTCACGGCAGACACCCCACTTTACCCGTGACGTGAGCCGCGGTGAGTGGATGCTTGTGCGGTTTGAAGATCGAACCATCCACAACGAGGCCGTCGAGGCATGCGGCAAGGCGCGAACCCTTCAACTTCGTTTTCGGCATCGACTTCTTCCGTCGGTTCTTGTTTGCTCCACTCTGAGCTGACCCGAGGCACGTGAGGCATGTGATGCCGACTTCATCGACCTTTCCGCCATTCGCGGACCCAACTGAGATAGAGAGCTCCATCGTCCAAGTTGGCGCGCCTGTCTTGCGTTCCCGTGCGCATGACGTGTCGCCTGAGCAGATGCAGACGCCTTCGTTTCGAGCCTTCGTCGAACGGATGATCGAAACGATGCGCAAAGCGCCCGGCGTCGGGCTTGCCGCGCCCCAGATCGGGGTCCCTTGGCGCCTCATTGTCCTCGAGGACAGGCCCGATCTGCTCGTCAACCTGAACGACCTCGAGAGGCGCGAGCGCGAGAGGGTGCCGTTTTCCGTGCGCGTGTTCGTGAACCCCGTGCTCACACCCGTCGGCGAGGAGCGCACGATGTTTTTCGAGGGTTGCCTCAGCGTAAAGGGCTTCGTCGGGATGGTAGAACGAGCGCGCGAAGTAGAGGTAACCGGGGTCGACGAGCGCGGCCAGGTTCAGACCTGGCGCGCGGCGGGATGGCCAGCGCGAATCCTTCAACACGAAGCAGACCACATCGACGGAACTCTTTACGTAGACCGAATGAAGACCCGGTCGTTTTCCACGGTGGACCAGGCGAAAGAGCGGTTTGGGGGAAAGCCCATCGAGGAGATCCGACGAGCCCTCGGTATCTGACGAGATCGGGGGTCTGCGCCACTCTTGTCCTCCTCCTACCGTTCCTGTCGCTTGCCTCACCCCACCCGAGTCCCCTTCTTGGCTCGGTCCACGACCGCTTCGAGCTGCCGACGCGCAGCGCGTAAGTGGAAGATCAGGCTCCGGTCCTTGGTGTCCTTCGCCCATTGCTCGAAGCCGACTCGAAGGACGGCCGCCCGTCGGTCGATCTCGCCAACGATCTGACGATCGCCGATGCGGAACGCGAACCCGCTCACGGCCGCGTCGGCTGGCAGCGGCAACGAGTAGACGACGGAGAGCGGCTCGACGTGCGGATTGTGGAAGCGCTGATCGAGCACGACGCGAGCGAGGCCTCCTCCGGCGTCGGCCAAGAGCGTTGCGCCGACGAGGGGCAAAGTGCGGGCGTCTGCTGTGACCAGGCGGCCGCCAACGGTTGGGGGCGCGGCGGGCTGGGTGGTGGGGGTCGTCATGGCGTCTTTCGGGGCTCCGATCGACCAGGGCCTGCTAACGGTGACAAGGATTCGGACCGAAACTGACGACAAGACATGCCAGGCGGACAAACAGCAGGATGGGCGGTCTTCCGACACCGCGATTTCAGCCGATTCCAAGGGGCGCGCGTCCTGTCGGTACTCGGTGTGCAGATGCAGAACGTCGCGATCGGCTGGCAGATCTACACGATCACAAGGAGGCCGCTGGACCTCGCTTGGGTGGGCCTCGCCCAGTTCCTTCCGGCCGCGTGTCTGTCGCTCGCGGGCGGCCATGCGTCCGATCGATTCGAGCGACGGCGAATCCTGATGGCGTGTTACGCGGCGACGGCCGCGCTATCGGCCACACTTTTCGCGTTCGCGCGCCAGGCCGAGCCGCGCGTATCCTCCATCTACACGGTTCTGGTCGGTGTCGGCGTGGCGCGCGCGTTCGCGGGGCCTGCGAGCCAGTCGATCGTCCCGGCTCTCGTTTCACCCGAGCACTTCGGCAGCGCCGTCGCGTGGGGGTCGTCCTTGTGGCAGGCAGCGACCGTGGTTGGGCCGACGCTGGGCGGGGTCGCGTTTGCGGTCACGGGCCACGCTGAGGCGGTCTACGGGCTGGCGGCGTGCTGCTCCGTGAGTGCGCTTGCTCTCGTCGCCGCGATGCGGCCAACCCCCAGGATCGAGCGCCGAACCCCCGCGTCGTTGAAGTCGCTGTTCGCGGGAGTGCGCTACGTGCGAGAGAATCAGGTCGTTCTCGGCGCCATTTCGCTCGACCTCTTCGCGGTGCTGCTGGGCGGTGCGACCGCTCTCTTACCGGTCTATGCGCGCGACATCCTGCATCTCGGACCGTGGGCGCTCGGCTTCCTGCGCAGCGCACCTGCCGTCGGTGCGGCAACCACGGGTTTCGCCCTGGCGTTGCGCCCGATCGAAAGGCGGGCCGGGGCCAAGATGTTCGCGTGCGTAGCGCTCTTCGGAATCGCGACTGTCGCATTCGCCGTGTCACGCAACTTCTGGCTGTCGCTCTCCGCCCTGGTCGTACTCGGCGCGGCCGACATGGTGAGCGTCTTCGTTCGTTCGGCGCTCGTTCAGCTGGCGACGCCCGACACTATGCGCGGTCGTGTGAGCGCGGTAAACATGGTATTCATCGGCGCGAGCAACGAGCTCGGCGAATTCGAATCGGGACTGGCTGCGCAATGGCTCGGCGTCGTTCCTTCGGTGGTGCTCGGAGGAATCGGCACGATCGCAGTCGTCGCAATCTGGGCATGGAGGTTTCCCGAGCTGCGGCGCGTCGACCGGCTGGGGGACGTCCAGTCGAAGGATGCTGTTCTCTTCGTCGCATCCCCGAAGTGAACGAGGGAGACCATGACGCGAACCTCGCGTTTACGAACGAACGCGTTGTCCGCAAGGGCCGTACGCAACGACCGCTCACCTGACCATTGCGGGCAACGCCTCACTTCAGACGTTCGGCGGCGGCGCGGATCTGCGCATCGTTGGGCGGCACGGCCGAGCCGCGGGGATCGCGGGAGTTTTGGAAGTCAACCATCCAGCCCGGGTATTCGGGCGGGAGCGCGCTCGCCTGGTCGAGCAGCTTCACATGCTCGCTCGAAAGCCGAAGTTCCGCCGCGGCGAGGTTGTCGGCGAGCTGCTCGGGCCTTTTGGCTCCGATGAGGATGCTCGTGACGAAGGGCTTGGTCAGCTGCCAGCCGAGCGCGACACGCGCTACAGAGGTGCCCGTGTCTTCCGCGACCTTGCGGAGCGCGGCGAGGACGTTCGGCAGGCGGTCCATGTTCACGGGCGGAAAGTCGAAGGCTGCACGGCGCGCGTCTGCGGGGCCCTTCTTATTGGGGTCGAATTTGCCGGACAGGAGGCCGCCTGCGAGTGGGCTCCACGGCAGGATGGCGAGGCGGCGCGCCTGGCAGAGCGGCACGATCTCGCGCTCGATGTCGCGGCCGGCAATGGAGTAATAGGCTTGGGCGCTCTCGAAGCGCGCGAGGCCGTTTTGCTCCGCGAACGTGATCGCATGAGACGCGAGCCAGGCCGGTAGGTTGCTGAAGCCGAGGTAGCGCGCTTTGCCGGAGCGGACGACGTCGTCGAGAGCGCGCACGGTCTCTTCGATAGGCGTCACCGGATCGAAACCGTGGATTTGATACAGATCGACGTGATCGAGGCCGAGGCGGCGCAGGCTGTCGTCGATGCTCGAAAGGATGTGGCCCCGAGAGAGACCCACTTGATTGACGCCCGGCCCGACGCGGCCGCGCACCTTCGTCGCAACCACGATTTGTTCACGCGGGCGATTGAGGGTCTTGAGCGCCTCGCCGACGAGCCGCTCGCTGTCGCCCTCGGAGTAGACGTCGGCCGTGTCGATGAAGTTGACACCTGCGTCTAGTGCGGCGGAGACGAGCGCGAGCGACTCCGAGTGCCCGAGCCGGCCGATCGCCTGCCACATTCCACTGCCGCCGCCAAAGGTCATGGCGCCGAGACACAGCTCCGAGACGTAAAGACCCGTATTGCCCAGAAGATTGTACCGCATGGCGAGGAGCCTAGGCCCTGGGCCGCGTAGCGCCAACCGTTGCCGCGATCACTCCGACGAGGACGGAGCTGTCAGCCGTCGACACCCCTGTTCAGGGCGCCGCGGTCCTCTCGAGCGATCGGTACGCGAGCGAAGTTCGGGAGGAGGAGGAGGCCGCGCGAAGGCTCGGGATAAACGGGGTCCCGTTCTTCGTCCTCGAGGAGGAGTACGGGATCTCCGGCGCCCAGCCCGCCGAAGTGATCGTCCGTGCGCTTGAGCAGGCGTGGGCGAGCTTGCCGGAGCCTGGGACGGTAGCTCAGGAGGAGGGTGGCCTGCGGTCCGGACGGGCGCGCGTGTGGCGGTCCGTCTGCTCGTTGAGGACGATCCGGCCCAACGCGTCCGGGCAGAACGTGCCTTCTGTCGCGCCGTCGACGAGGGCGGCGCGTTCTTTTCGGCGACGGTCCTCATCGAGTCCCGGCATCGGGTCCTCGACACCCTCGAGCGCCCTCTCCGCAGTTTTCATGGCCCCTTCGACGTGCTTGGGGTTCGAAGGGGGCTGCTCGGCGCCGGCGTCGTAGCGACGACCGGCCATGCGATTTGCTTCGCGCTCGTCTTCGGTTTCCTGCGCTTCGTTGTCGGTGCTTTCGCCATGTCCTCACGGGATGGCTCAAGATCGGGGGGCTGAACGCAGCGCGGCATTGTGCGACAAATAGTCGCATTTGAGTCGTCCTTGCGCGCGGGGGGCCTATCTGCCTTTCGAAGGTAGTCTGTGACCGGGCAGCAGGAGCCGCGCACGCTTGGTACGCGCCTGGCCAAGGGTACCGCTGGTTCGTACAGGCGTCGATGGCCGGGGCGATGCGTACCAGCGGATGGCTGCAGACTCGACAAAGTGACGGTACCGGCCGTGGCCCATTGCGTGACACCTGCGTTGCAGCTCGCGTCGAGCACCGAGAACAAGACATCGGCTTCAAGATCCGCTTGGGTGGCCGGCCATGGCGACAGGGAACGCTCCGGGGGCGATCGCGTTGGAGCGCGAAGACGCTCTCGCGAGGGCTATCGAGGGGCCGTTTTGGCTGGGCGGTGCGACATCGTGGCGCAGCTCGCCAAGGAGATCGAGGCGCGCAGGCTCGGGGCGGCCGGCGTGATGCGCCTGGCTGACGAACGGGCAAAACGAGCGCCCCCTGGGCGAGGGTGAGGAGCGCCCCCTGGGCTCGCAATCCGGCGGCAAACGACTTTCTCGCCAGCACACCGCGATCGGTGCCCCTCTGCCCTTGCCCCGACGAGACCCTTCGACGTTGCCCCCGCCGCCCGCCCCGTGCTGAACTCCGGTCCCGAACATGGCCCCCAAGAAGACCTCCAAGAAGCAGAGCAAGTCCGACTTCATCCGCTCCCAGCCCGCCACGCTCTCCGCCACCGAGGTCGTGGCGAAGGCGAAGGCCGCCGGGATCACGTTCTCTCCGCAGCTCGTCTACAACGTGCGAAACGGCTCGAAGGCGCAGAAGGGCACGGCGAAGAGGACCGCCAAGGCGAAGCCGACCACCACCTCGAAGAGAGCGACTGCCCCGAGGCAGGCCCCACCGGTGCCGAGGCCCATCACGAGCGCGCGGTCCGCCGAGGATCTACTCAAGGCGGTCGCCGCCGAGATCGGGCTCGGTCGAGCCATCGAGCAGCTTCAGGGCGAGCGGGCGAGGGTGAGGGCGATTCTGAGGGGGTGAGTTTGAGGGCACGCCGCCCTAGGCTCCCGCGCGGTCGGGTCGACGAGCACAGCGCGAATGGCGGGAGACATGAGAGCACCTCTCTATATCGAATCCTAGTTCGACGCGTCATCGGGTCACCCTCGCGCGACGGTTTGTCTTACCCTTATGCGACATGCAGGGAGACTCGCATCCGAGCAAGCTCGCCGTCCGTGACCGACGCGAGCGTGTGATCGCCCAGCTGGCGGAGAGCTTCGCGCGGGACGAACTCAGCGTCGATGACTTTGAAGCGCGCATCGATGCCGCCTACTGCTCCACGACGGACGCGGAGTTCGACGCCCTAATCGCCGATCTCCGCCGCCGGGACCTGCCGGCGGGCGACGCCATGGTCGTTGCGCCGACTCTTCGGATCGATGGTTCGGCTATCTTCGGCTCCGTCGTCGTCAAGACCCTTCCCCCGGCGCGCGTTCGTAGCGTCGTCGAGCAATTTCGAGCCCGCCGCCTTCTTCGTCCGTAGGCGCGGCGCAACCTGCCGCGAGCTTCTGACGGGGCTCCTCGCGCTCGATGGTGCGGACGGGCACGTCGGACAACAAAAGGCCCATGCGCGGATTCGGCATTGGATTCACATCTCCTGCAGCACGCGGTGGACCATCTGAACGCAGATCGACCCCTCACCGACCGCGGAGGCCACGCGCTTGACGCTGGTCGAGCGCGCGTCGCCGACACAGAACACGCCGGGGATGCTGGTCTCCATGAGGTACGGCCGGCGGGGCAGCGGCCACCGGGTGCCCGCCAGATCTTCGGGGAGCAGGTCGAGGCCCGTCTTCACGAACTTTTTTTCGTCTAGGGACACGCAGCCTTCGAGCCAGCCCGTGTTGGGGTCCGCGCCGGTCATCAGGAACAGGCTGCGGATGCCGTGCGTCTCCCGCTCACCGCTGTCGAGATGACGCCATCCGATTCGCTCAAGGCCGTCGTCGCCGTCGAGCGCGTCGATCTGCGTGCGCGCGCGCACGGTGACGTTGGGCGCGTCCTCGATACGCTGGATCAAGTAGCGTGACATGCTCTCGGTGAGGCCGCGCCCACGCACCAGCATGTGCACCTGCTTGGCGATTGTCGCGAGGAAGACCGCCGCCTGCCCCGCTGAGTTGGCCCCGCCCACGATGGCGATCTCCTCGCCTCCGCAAAGCTGAGCCTCGAGGTGCGTGGCGGAGTAGTAGACGCCGGCCCCCTCGAAGCGCGCGAGCGACGGGAGCTCGGGCCTTCTGTACTTCACTCCACTGGCGACGACGATAGCGCGGGTCCGCAGCACCTGACCGTCCGTCAGATGAATGCGATACGGCCGGCTGTCGCAGTCGAGGCGGGCGACCGTGCGGCCGATGGCGACCTCGGCCCCGAACTTCTCCGCTTGCGTGAGCGCGCGTCCGGACAGCGCCTGCCCGGAGATCCCGGTGGGAAAGCCCAGGTAATTCTCGATGCGCGAGCTCGTGCCCGCCTGGCCGCCCGGTGCCGTGCTCTCGAGCACCAGAACATCGAGCCCTTCGGACGCGCCATAGACGGCCGCGGCGAGCCCCGCCGGCCCCGCGCCGACGATCACCACGTCGCGCACCTCCTTCGGGTCGAGCTCCGCGCTCAGGCCGAGCTGTGCCGACAACATCTCGATCGACGGGTTCTTGAAGACGTGGCCTCCTTGACACACGATCACCGGAACGTCGTTGACCCCGATGTGAAACCTGTCGAACAGCACCTGCACGTTCGGGTCGGTCTCGACGTCCTCGTATGTGAATGGTTGCCCGTTGCGGCTCAAAAACTCCCGGATGTGTTGCGTGCTGCCTGAGTGCCGTGACCCGAGCAGGACCATCTCGTTGTTGTCCATAGACATCAGCGCCGTCCGCCTCAGGATGAAGGCGCGCATGAGGATCTCGCTCAGCTCCGGATCCCGTTGCACGAGGGTACGTAGGTCGTCGCGGTCGACGGCGATGACCGCTCCGTCGCTTGCCATACGCCCACGCAGCAGGCTGCGCCGGGCCGACAGCATGTTGATCTCCCCGGTGAATCCGCCCGGCTGGTGCACGGCGACCGGCTCCTCGCGATCGCCGATCGTCCGGACGACGTCGATCGCGCCCGACACCACCACGAAGAAGCTCGTGTTCTGGTCGCCCACGTCGAAGAGCACATCCCCCGCGTGGACGTCGCGCCGACGACCGATGGTCGAGATGCGCTCGATCTGCGCCGGCGTGAGCAGAGGGAACATCTGCGCCGAGCGGTCTGTGATTGCTGTGGCCATGAGGGAGGTTCTAGATCATGCTCGCGGGAATAGCGGCAGGCCTGGTTTACCGACCTCAAGACGGACGGGCTTCGCATCCTGAACTAAGCCGAGGTACGGCACGACGAGGCCCCCGTCGGTGGTGACATACAGAGCCGTCGTGTCCCCCGGCGCCCGGCCGAACGCGCAGGCCGTGCTCCCCACCACGCCCTGGTCCGGACCAGCCAGCGTCGCGCGAGCGCCCGATCCGTCGATACGGACACGCTGCTCACTGCGGGCCCAAGCGTCCGGGGCGGTTGAACTCAGCGACGCCGGAGCCTCCTCAGGCCGGTTGCGTGCGCGGCCACCGCAGATGGCAACCAACGACGGAACGAGCCAGGAGATCGTTCTCAGTGGGCACCGGACTCGGGCGGCAACCGAAAATGGAGATGAGCGCCTGGAGACCCCACCGGACGCGAGAGCGACCCCAGCCGCTGACGCTATGGATGCCTGTATCGCAACCGCCGTACGTTCGAATCGAGTCGAACGCGGACGACGCAGGGCGCGAATGGCGATACGCTCTCGGCGCCGGTCGGCTGACGGGCGCATGTCGACTGAGCCAACGCAAGTCGAGGGTGAAAGGAGAGACCACCCATGAGCGGAAAAGCAGATTTGAAAGGCGCCGACCTCGAGAAGGACGGCCTGGCGGAGGCTGCTCTCTCCGAGGACACGCCGGTGGAAGGCCATGCGGCCGGGGAGGGGGTGATTGTGGTCCGCCGCGGCGCGGACATTTTCGCGATCGGCGCCCACTGCTCGCACTACGGCGGACCGCTGGCAGAAGGCGTTGTGACCGGCGATTCCATTCGCTGTCCCTGGCACCATGCCCGCTTCGATCTCGGAAGCGGGCAGGCCGTCGCCGCCCCCGCGCTCAGTCCGGTGGCGTGCTGGAAGGTGGAGCGGAGGGCGGGCCGCGTTTTCGTCGGGGGCAAAGTGGACGCCCCCACGAAGAAGCGGCTCGCTCTGGCCGCTCTGAGGCGGGTGGTGGTCGTGGGCGCGGGCGCGGCGGGCGCGTGTGCAGTCGAGTCGCTGCGGACCGAGGGGTACGACGGAGAACTCGCGCTCATCGGTCGTGACGACTCCGTCCCCGTCGATCGCCCCAACCTATCGAAGGACTACCTCGCCGGCACTGCGCCCGAAGAGTGGATCCCGCTTCGATCGAAGGAGTTTTACGCCGAGCAACGCGTCGATCTCGAGCTCGGAGTCGCCGCCAGCGCCATCGACACCCGAGCGAAGACCGTCGCGCTCTCCAGCGGTCGCACGCTCGCATACGACGCGCTGCTCCTGGCTACGGGCGCCGACCCGGTCAGGCTCTCGATCCCCGGGGCCGATCGGGACAACGTGATGTACTTGCGTTCGCTTCGCGACAGCCGAGCGATCATCGCGCGGGCAACCAACGCCAGGCGCGCCGTCGTCGTTGGGGCGAGTTTCATCGGCCTCGAGGTCGCGGCTTCGCTTTGCGCGCGCGGCCTCGAAGTCGACGTCGTCGCACCGGAGGCCGAGCCGCTTGGGACGGTGCTCGGCGAAGTGGGTGCCTTCGTGCGGACACTGCACGAGTCGAAGGGCGTGCGCTTTCATCTGGGAAGGAAGCCGGCGGCTGTCGGGGCGGAGAATGTCGCGCTCGACGACGGATCGAAGCTCGAATGCGACTTCGTCGTGGTGGGTGTCGGCGTGCGGCCCGTAGTCGATTTCGTACGAGCCGCGGGAATCACGGTCGACCGCGGGGTGCTCACGGACGAATACCTCGAGACCGATGCGCGCAGCGTCTTCGCGGCGGGGGACATCGCGCGATATGCGACGGGCGACGGCAAGCGGCGACGCGTCGAGCATTGGGTGCACGCCCAGCGGCAGGGACAAGTCGCGGCTCAGAATATCTTGGGCCGACGGCGTAAGTTCTCGTACGTCCCATTCTTCTGGAGCGTGCACTACGACGTGACGATCAATTACGTCGGGTATGCGGAGAAGTGGGACCGGGTGCAAATCGCAGGCAGCCTGAAGAATCGCGATGCGGTGATCGCGTACCGTGAGATGGGAGCCATACGCGCGATAGCGACCATCGGGCGGGACCGCGCGAGTTTGATCGCCGAAGAGGCCATGGAGAAGGACGACTCCCGGGCGCTCGAAGCGCTTTTGACGGGCTGATTCGGGCACGTTGCTCACGGCGGGCGCGCCCTCGCTCGCGATCCCTAGTGTCCATGGCGATCGCGGCGCCCGGCCAACGTCCCTCCCGGGCGCGCCTCGCCCGGGCGACTGCGGCGCGCTACGACCAGCAGGACCCTTCGCATCCCTCCGAGCAGCGAGCAGCGGCGTGCAGAGCAACGACATCCCGAACGCTGGCCTATGTGAGCGCTGTCGACACTGCAAGCAGGTGCGCACAGAACGCGGCTCGGTGTTCTACCTCTGCGGTTTGCACGATCGCGATCCGCGCTTTGCAAAGTACCCCCACGTGCCCGTCTTGCATTGTTCGGGCTACGTGAGGAAGGCGCCTGCGTAGTTGTCGAGACCTCGACCAAACCCCCAAATGGCGCAGGTGTTAGTCGACTTCGGCGACTTCGGATTCTATCGCGTCCCCGGAACCCACTGTTACGGGACTCTTTCAGAAGATCGTAAGCGTCCGGTGGACCGCGTCCTCGCGCCAGGGCACGGGGCCATGCAGGATGTCGTGCGTGGCGGCACGAGGGACGAAGCGATCAGGCGACGGCGCGCATCGCGCAGCGTCGAGGTCCTGCAGCTTGTTCTTCCAGGCCTTGGGGCTGAGCTCGAGGACATCGCGAGCGGGGTGGCTGCCCACGCGCATGATGACGTCGCAGCAGACGACGGAGCGTCGCCTCGTCGAAGTCGGCCCGCAGGCGCACCGTGTGTCCCGACGAACTCTGGTGTCCGACGTTGCAACCTGGAAGCCACTGACCGTATCGACCCCGGACCATCGCTCAGAAGCGACCCACGCGCCAGCGCCGACCGAGATGCCATCGCTGACGAAGTAGTCGAATCCCCCCAGGAACCCAGCGCTCGTGGACGCCGACATCGTTCCAGCGTAACTCGAGGACGCCAAGGAGGCGCCGAGCTCGTTCGTGAGCACCCATTGGCCGGCTTCACCAAATCGTTGCGGCTTTTCGTCCATTTCGTCGAGGCTCGACCGCGCCCTCACGACGCGTGCTCCGCCCCAATAGCCGCCGACAATGAACCAGGCGGAGACTGTCGTGCGCTGTCCACCCGCGCCGGGACTGCCGCTGACTTCGCCGAAATCGTGATAAATGCCCGGACCGATTCCCACGAAAAAGTGACTCGTTGGATGGAACAGAAGGGGCAAGTACAGATCGATCCACGGGCCGAATTGAGTGGTGGACGGAGAGCCGTAGGGGTTCGCGACGGACAGGGACGATCCGGAGACGAGCAGTTGGTCCCGGGTCGTCCAATCGAGTCCGACGGTCAGCCTCGGATACCAGGAGATCACTCGGCCCAAGGGCACGTTGATGCCGATGCGGGGCCCCGCGGATATCGTGCTGGTCTTCGTTTCGACCAGGCTGCCGTCGGATCCGTAGCCTTTGCCGTCGGCGTACGAAAGGTCCACGTCGACGCCCAAGGCGATGTTTCGTGCAAAGAAGTAGTCGAGCCCGGGAGAAAAAGCCGCCGCGAAGCGGGACGCTTGGCTGGCGCCCCAGGAAATGGAAGAGATGCCGATGTCCGAACCGCCGGTGATGACGAACTGACCGGGTGATCCGAACGGTGCGGCGGGCGGGCGACGGGCCCGTCGACTCAACCCTCGACTCCATGCCTGACGTCCGTCTCGACGCGTATTTGGACGCAGCTCTGGACACACCTTTCGATTCACCAATCCACGCGGCGTCCGACGCGCCAACCCCGGACGCGCCGGCGGTCGGCGCCGCCGACGCGACATCCCCCGGTCACTGTTGGACGGGTTCGCCGACGGTGCTGGTCGCGAACCTGTACCTTGCGCGTCAAATCGCGGTCGATGACGCCAACGTCTACTTCACGGCCTTGTCCACGACTTCTTCGGATGAGGCCATCTACCAGGTGCCCAAGAATGCCGCTGGGAGCACGCCGATTGAGCTCTCGAGCAACGACCGGCAGCCGCTCTCGCTCGCCAGCGACGGCACCTACGTCTACTGGAACGACACCCTCGATCCACAGGTCATCCGGCGCGTCGCCGTCGGAGGCAATGGGGCAACCACGCTGGCGGCCATCGGCACCGGCGGCATGGCGCTGAGCCCGACGAGCCTGTTCTGGGTGGGGGCCAGTGGCGTGGAGTCGATGCCCAAGGCGGGAGGGACCGTGACAACCCTGGGGCCCGCTCCAATGGGCGGAGGGTACGGCGTCGCCATCGACGCCAGCTACTTCTACTTCGCGGCCTCGTCGACACTGAGCGCGACCATCTTTCGAACCCCGCTGTCTGGCGGTGCAACCACGACTTTGGCCATGCTCGGGACGATCGTGAACGTCCTCGCCACCGACGGCGCGAACGTCTACTTCGTCTCCGGCGACTACCTGAGCTCCGTGCCCGCGGCGGGCGGCGCGGTGTCTGTGCTCGCGAGCGGGTTCAGCGGAACGACGAGCTTGAAGCTCGATTCTGGCAACCTCTACGCCTCAATCTCACTCGGCAACGGACCCTATGGATCCATCCTTCGAGTCCCCGTCACGGGCGGCAGGCCGACCGCCCTCGCCTCCGCCCAATGGGGGGTGAGCGACCTCGCCGTCGACGCGACGTCCATCTGCTGGACGAACTTCGGCGGGCCGACCGGAACCGGTGCGGTCATGGTGGCCTCGAAAGGGGGCGACGACCTCACCCGCTGCGAGGCGGGCAACGGCCAATCGGGCGGCGGCGAGGCCGGCGTGCCCGAAGCGGGCATCGACTCTCAGGACGCGGACTCCGCGTGCGCGCCTTCGCAGGGACTCTGCGGCGGCGTGTGCATCGACGGTTCCAGCTCCGCGGCCTGCACCCTCCCGTGGACGTACGTCGCGAACGTGAACGCCGGGGCCATCGCGGTGGATATGGACAACGTGTATTGGACCGAATCCTCGTATCCCGGCGGCTCCGTGATGAAGCTGCCGAAGTCGGGCGGGGCCGCTGTCACCGTCCGCTCCACGACGGCGTCCATCCCGTCGGGGCTCGCCGTGGACTCGACCAACATCTACTGGGGCGAGTTCGGGAGTGGTCCCGACGGCGGGTCCATCGACAGCCTTCCTCTCGCCGCGGACGGCGGCACGCCGCCCAACTGGCTGGCCGGGGGCGGTGCCCAGGTCCTCGCTCTCTCGGGCTCCACGTTGTGCTTCGGCGCCCAGGTCGTCGGCTGCTTGCCGGTGACCGGCGGGCCGGTGACGATCCTCAACCCGGTGCAGGGCGGTCAGGTGCTCAGCATGGCCGTCGACTCGACGAACGTCTACTGGACCCTGTTCTCGAGCAATGGTGCGGTGTTCTCGGCCCCGATCGGCGGCGGCCCCGTCCAGTTGCTGGTCGCCCATACGGATCGCCCGATGGGAATCGCCGTCGATTCGACGAACGTTTACTGGGTCGGCGACGGCACCGGAACGGTCAACGCAATGTCCATCGCTGGGGGTCCGGTCACGACGCTTGCAACCGGTCCCGGCTATGCCGAATTCCTTACCCTGGACTCAGAGTATCTCTTCTGGAGCGCAGGGCTCGACACCAACAACGGAGCCATCCTCAAGATGCCCGTCACGGGCGGCACGCCCACCGTGCTCGCGTGGGACGTCTACGGCCCTGGCCCTCTCGTCGTCGACGCGCAGTTCGTCTACTTCATCCTTCAGAACGGAGCGATTGCCAAGGCTCTGCGCTGACCGCAGCGTTGGTTTTTTTTCGAATCGGCACGCATAAGAGGGGGTATAAACGCGCTATCGTGCCCTTACTTGGCGACCCTCATGATGTCGCCCTCGCCCCAGTAGACGCTCGTCGTGTCGAGCGCAATGCCGCTGGGGTATGGCCGCGCCGTCAATGCCGACCTGCCAGCCAATCGCCTGCCCCGACGCAAGCGAGACGGGAGAACCTCCTTGGAGCGGGACCTTCATCACGTCTCCTGCCTGGGTGGTCCAATAAACAGCATTTGAGTCCACGGCAACGGCCAAAGCGGAGACGGGGCCTGAGGCGAGGGTGACGGCGGGAGTGACCACCGTAGCGCCGGCCCCGCGGAATGGATCGTTCCGTCCTGGTTGTTGGACCAGTAAACGGTCGTCGAGTCCGCGGCGATCCCCCAAGGGCTTGCCTGTCCAATCGCGACAGCCGCCGCGACGCCACCCAAGAGCGGCACGGACATGACGCGGCTCTCCGTCGACTCGATCCAGTAAACATACGAGCCGTTGATCGCGATCGCCTCCGGATTGCCCCTCGAGGGAGCCAAGACGACGGCCGGCCCTCCGCCCTTCGGCGCGCTGCCGACCGACTGCGCGACATAGCCGGTCCAGTAGACGTTGGACGAGTCGACCGCCACGAATTCCCCTTCGTCGAACGACGTGGTCGCGCGATGAACGACCACCGGCTGACAGATGCCTGCGAGGCAGCCGCCGCCGACACAGTCATGGCCACACGCGCCGCAGTTGCGCACGTCAGATTGCAAATCGACGCCCGCGACGCCGCAATCAGACGAATCGCGGTTTGCGACCGAAGCATCGGCCCTTGCGTCCGGGGACGTGTCGCCGCCCGCGTCAGCATCGGGGCGTGCAGCGGGCGCCGCGTCGCCGCCCGCGTCAACATTGGGGCGTGCAGCGGGCGCCGTGTCGCCGCCCGCCTCTGCGACCGGGACGACGATCGAGCCGTCGACAGTCTCTGGCAAGCCGGCCTCACCGACGACGACAAGCGCGTCGGGCAAACCTGCCTCGTCGCCCTGGGGTGGGCCATCGAGGGACCCGTCAAACTCGGGGGGTGAGGGCGCGTCATCGCCTGCCTCGGGGGAAACATCCGGGGATCCGTGTCGCTCGCATCGGTCGCGTGGGTCTCGAGCCCTCTACATCCCGTCGCTACCGCCAGCAGACCTGCCCATCGCACCGAGGGTCGTATGATCTTCAAAGGGAGTCCTCCTCGGTTCCCGAGCTGAAAGAGGCTCCCGAGGATAGCCCGTTCGCCCGCCGATCGCGACGACACAAGGGGTAGCGTTCGACCCAATTCAGGCGAACAGACGCGTAGCAGCAAGCCCGGGCTCGATGTGGCCATCGAATGGCGGACGATTGCCGCGATGCCTTGCACGATCAAACTCTTGAAGGTGGACGATCAGGCTGAGGCCGACTTTTATGAGCACGACACCTACGAGCGGATCGTCGAGGCAGCGCGACAGGTTGATCCGCGCATTCTTGCCGCGGTTTTGCTGGCCGGTGACGGTGGTCTCCGACGCGGCGAGATCATTGCGCTCGAGCTCACGGGTCTTGACCTGAAGGCCGGACGCATGATTGTCCGGCGAAACGCGTTCATCGAACGCGGCGTCGAGTACGTCGACACCGTCAAGGGCGGCAAGTCGAAGCCGATCCCCCTGACGTCGCGGCTTGTCGACGCTCTTAAGGCCGTGAGGCACCTGCGCGGTCCTCGCGTGCTTCACCCCGACGACGGCGGGCAGTTGACGCCCAAGGTCCTCAAGACCTGGATCATGCGTGCCGAGCGCAAAGCGGGGCCTGCACAAACGGGGCGCATCCACATCGCCCGTCATACGTTCGCCTCCCACCTGGCCATGGCAGGCGTGCCGGCGAACACGATCAAGGAGTTCTGCCGCGGCGAGGCCCCGGCGTGAGCTGGTGCAGCAGAACGCCCTGCTCCGGCATCAGATCGTGGTGCTGCGCCGTAAGGTGCCGCGACCGAGGCTGATGCCACTCGACAGGTTCATGCTCATGGTGAGCGCGGCCACGTCGCCGGCATCCCAAGTCGCGGCATTCGTACAGTCGCGCACCAAAATTGTCCTCCCGATGCAATTATGGTCTCGCTGCGGCCATACTTAAAGCAATGCGGACTGTTGTCGTCTCTTGCGCCGTTGTGGCGCTCGCTTGCGCCTTGGTTGCCTGCTCCGCGCGCGCGCCAACCAGCTCGTTTGCGACACCCGAAGATGCCTCCGGAGCGACTCCGCCCGTGGAGGATGCGTCGGCGTCGTTCGACGATGTGTCCTTCGTCTTCGGCAATAGTCCCTCGAGCGCCGACGCGAGCACGAGCGACGTGAGCCGGGGAGCGGGGATGCTCTCTCATGCCCATATCGTCCCGGCGGACAGCGTCTTGTCGGTGAATGCGGGGTCGCAGGCCACGCAAGCGTACCAGGTGCTGGCTACCATCGATGGATCGGGGCCGGAAGTGGACGTGACTTCGCGCTTCGTATTCTACGTGCCCGACAACTACTTGGTGGGAGGCTTCCCGGCGAACGGCGATCCAACGTTCACCTCGCGCCTCCCGTCGGCCGCCACGGATCCGCCGCAACAGGGCGGAAGGCTTACGGTCCGGGCGCAGGCGACCAACGCGGACAACACCCTGGTCACAGTTACGACATCGCTGACGATTCGGCTTCTGGCCACTCTGGCCGGTTCGGGGGGTAGCGCCGTACCGGCGAATGCACAAACGCTGTTCGGCGACTGGGTCGACGGCGGCGCTCCCGACTCGGGAGTCGCCGATGCAAGCCCAACGACGATGGTGCCCAATCCGACCCGCGCGCCGACCGTCTTTTACCCGAACGACGGAGTCATGCTGCCGCCGAATCTGAAGCAGCTCGAAGTACACTGGCAACCGGGTTCGTCGCAAAATACTCTGTACCGCGTTTCGTTCGAGAGTGCCGCCACCGATGTCACCTATTACGTACGCTGCGGCGGCCCCACCATCGCGCTCCCCGGACTCGTTTCGGGCGCTTGTGCGCTTCAACTCGACCCCGCGGGCTACGGCTATCTCGCGCAATCGAATGCGGGTCAGGGCGTTGTCACGCTGACGGTTGCGGGCGCGGACGACAGCGGAACCGGCTATGGGATTTCGACTCCGGTACACATTCAGTTTGCGCAAGAAGCCGTAAACGGTGGAGTGTACTACTGGGATGTCACCCATACGCGCATCATGCGATTCGACTTCGGTGGAACGCAGACCGCTCCCGAAATATTTCTCGCTCCCGGCGATTACGGGACCAACGGCAACTGCATCGGATGCCATACCCTTTCGCCGGACGGAACGAAAATCGCGGCTTCGCAAAACGGACAGAACGGCGGGCAGCTCGTATACGTGAGCGACATCGGCAAGCCAACCAACCCACCGCTTCCGGCGCGATCCGATACCAGCTATCTCACCCAAAACAACGACGCCGCCGACCACATTCAGTTCGCTTCTTTCGATCCGGCCGGCGACGAGTTCGTCGCCGTGTACGGCGACACGGGCTCGGCCAGCGCCGGCCCCGATGGCGGCATGGTTCCCGATCGCGACAAGCTCTGGTTTCACGACGGCACCACAGGAAGCATCATCGCCGGAGCGGAGAAGGTCCTCGCCTTCGAGCCGGATCATCCATGCTGGTCGCCCGACGGAACGATGATCGCCATGACCCACGTGGGGTCTCACGGGACTTCGCAGCGCGAGTTCAGCGGGGGGATCGACGTAGCCACTTTCTCGAGTGCTCTCCTGGGCGACCCCGTAGTCGTCGTTCCAAGTCTCGTTCCAGGCACCAATAGCTACAACCCCAGCTTTGCGCCCGACTCATCGTTCTTCGTGTTCAGCCAATCTACGTGTCCCATCGGTCAAGAGACGAGCGACCAATGCGACAGCGACGTCGCCAATAACCTCAATGCAACGACTTGGGCAGCGACGCCGGCGCCCAACGCGCAGGCGATCCACCTGGACAATGCCGCGATGCCAGGACTCGCCGACAAAGGTACGACGCCCATCGACACGTTCCCGCGGTCGACGCCGTTCAAGACAACCGAGGGGTCAGGAGTTTTGTTTTGGTTTACGGTGGCGTCCCAGCGCCAGCCCGGCCTGAGACAGAAGATCAGCGGTACCCAGCAGCTACTGTGGATGTTCGCTGTCGATCCGTCACAGATCGTGGCCGGGCGCGACGGCAGTTACCCCGGGTTCTTTCTGCCCTTTCAAGACATGTCGACGTCCAACCATATCGCGCAGTGGACCCAGAAGATTGTCAGTGCCGCCCCGCCTCCGTCCCCGCCGACTCCGCCTCCCCCACCGCCGCCTCCGGCGCCGCCGCCGTCCGTTCCGCTCTGATGCGCTGGGCCCGGCAGAGTCATTCTCGCCGCCACCATCGGACAGGGTACGGGCAGGCGGTTGTCCGCGGGGGTCGGCGACGATAGTGTCCGCGGCGCCACAGGGCTGCCGAGGAGCCCGTGCCATGTCCTTCAAAACCGGGTGGACCCGCTTCGAAAGGACCGGCCATATCTGGGGTTCTGCGCGTGGGCGCAGCACGGCCCCCTCAGGTTCCCCCGCGCGGCCCGCGGAAAAGCCCCCCGAC
>Ga0265313_10000546_pt1 | contig 39202 bp, 29 predicted proteins | sample 4123metaG_FD_203122 | JGI IMG/M metagenome (GOLD analysis project Ga0265313, IMG submission 203122) | Rhizosphere microbial communities from Carex aquatilis grown in University of Washington, Seatle, WA, United States - 4-1-23 metaG | ecosystem: Host-associated > Plants > Roots > Rhizosphere >... | reverse complement strand
TGGAGATCGACCAGGTTCTTGGGCACCGTGGGGTCGGGATGGTGGTTGGGAAACCGGCCGTCGATCTCGCCGAAGATCAGCACATGGCGGCCGGGTAGCCGGCCGGCGAGCTTGGTCATCACCTCGCCGGCGGCCCCGTTGCCGGCATCCCAGACCGCTGTGAGCGGGCGCCTGCCCCGGAAATCCTGGAACAGCCGATCGACGTAGGCCGCCATAACCGGCCGATTTTCGACCGAGCCTTTGGGACCGCTGGCATAGGCGCCGGCCGCCGCGATCTCGGCGATTTCGCGGATCGCCTGGCCATAGAAGGCGCCCTTGCCCAGCATCATCTTGAAGCCGTTGTACTCCGGCGGGTTGTGCGATCCGGTCACCATGATGCCGCCGTCCGTGGGTAGCGAACGCACGGCGAAATACAGCATCGGGGTCGGTCCCCGCCCGACCCTGAGGACCGCGAGGCCGCAATCGCTGAGGCCCTGGACCACGGCAGCTTCCAGCTCGGGCGAACTCAAGCGCCCGTCGTAGCCGACCGCGACCTTGCTGCCTCCCGCCCGCTTCACCACCGTGCCGAAGCCGCGCCCCACGGCGTAGGCGTCGTCGGCCGAAAGCGTCCCGCCGACGACGCCCCGGATGTCGTATTCCCGGATCGCCGTCGGGTCGAAACGGTGCTGCGCCTTGCCCACGCCAGGGATCCTCAAGGCCGGCCGATGCTGCCGTAGCGGAAGCCCAACTCGGTCATCTCCGTCGGGCTGTAGATGTTCCGCAGATCGACGATCACCGGCCGGCGGAGAAGCGACTTGACCCGGACGAGGTCGATGGCGCGGAACTCGTTCCACTCCGTAATGATCACCAACGCGTCGGCGCCGGTCACGCAGTCATAGGCATCCTTGCAATAGACCACGCCCGGCATCAGCTTCCTCGCCTCGTCCATGCCCTCGGGATCGAAGGCGCGCACGGTGGCGCCCGCTTCGACCAGGGCCGGCAGGATGGCGAGGCTGGGGCTGTCGCGCATGTCGTCGGTATTCGGCTTGAAGGTGAGGCCCAGAGCGGCCACGGTCTTGCCCTTGGCTGAACCGCCGAGCGCCGCAATCACGCGATCGGCCATGGCGCGCTTGCGCGCCTCGTTCACCGCCACCACCGTTTCCACGATCCGGAGCGGGGCGCCGTAATCTTCGGCGGTCTTCACCAGAGCGAGGGTGTCCTTGGGAAAGCACGAACCGCCATAGCCGGGACCGGCATGGAGGAATTTGCGCCCGATCCGTCCGTCGAGGCCGATTCCGCGGGCGACGTCGTTGACGTTGGCCCCTACCCGCTCGCACAGATCTGCGATTTCGTTGATGAAGGTGATCTTGGTCGCCAGGAAGGTGTTGGCGGCGTATTTGATCAGCTCGGCCGTCTCGACGGTGGTGAAAACGATCGGCGTCTCGATCAGGTACAAGGGCCGGTAGAGCCGGCGCATCACCTCGCGCGCGCGCTCGGAATCGGCGCCGATGACCACGCGGTCGGGGCGCATGAAGTCGCCGATGGCCGAGCCTTCGCGCAGGAATTCGGGGTTCGAGGCGACGTCGAACTCGGCCGTAGTCTTCGCCTCCTTCAGGATGCGGGCGACTTCGCGCCCGGTGCCGACGGGGACGGTCGATTTGGTGACGACGACCGTATAGCCGTCCGCCGCCTCCGCGATCTCCCGGGCCGCGGCGTAGACGTAGGACAGGTCGGCGTGACCATCGCCCCGGCGCGAGGGCGTGCCCACGGCGATGAACACCGCCTCGGCGCCCTTGACCGCGGCCGCCAGGTCGGTCGAGAACGCAAGCCGGCCGGCGCGCACATTGTTTTCCACCAGGGCATCGAGCCCGGGCTCGAAGATCGGCATGGCGCCGGCCTTCAGGCCCTCGATCTTGCTCACGTCCTTGTCGACGCAGACGACGTCGACGCCGAATTCGGAAAAGCAGGCGCCGGAAACGAGTCCGACATAGCCGGTTCCGATGACAGCGATTCGCATGGGCCCGACTCCTCGGGATTGATTCTAGGCGTTCAGCCGACCCGGCGCGCGTAGTCGCGCAGGATCTCGGCGACGCTTGTGCCGATGACCGGATGACGCAGCGCGTAGGCTATGGTCGCCTCGATGAAGCCCGCCTTGTCGCCGCAGTCGAAGCGCTTGCCTTCGAAGCGGTAGCCGTGAAAGGGCATCTTCCCGACCATGCGCGCCATGGCATCCGTCAACTGCACCTCGCCGCCCGCACCGGGCTTCTGGTCGGCGATCAGGTCGAAGATTTCCGGCTGCAGGATGTAGCGCCCGATGACGGAGAGCGTCGAAGGTGCATCGGCCGGCGCCGGCTTTTCCACCAGTCCCTGGACCTCCACCAGCCGCCCGTCCTCGCGCCCGGTCTTGAGCACGCCGTAGCGGTTCGTCTGCTCCCGCGGAACGTCCATGACCGCCACCAGATTGCCGCCCACCCGGCCATAGACGTCCATCATCTGCTTGAGACAGGGGCTCTCGGCCATGACCATGTCGTCGGCCAGCAACACGGCCACGGGCTCGCCTTCCGCCAGGTGACGCGCGCACCAGACCGCATGGCCCAGGCCCCGCGGGTGCTGCTGGCGGATATAGGCGACCTGCCCCGGTGCCGGAAGAAGATCGGCGATCAAGGCCAGATCGCGATAGCGGCCGCGCTCGGTCAGGGTCGCATTGAGTTCGTAGGAATGATCGAAGTGGTCCTCGATCGCCGCCTTGCCGCGGCCGGTCACGAATATGAACTGCTCGATCCCGGCGGCCTTCGCCTCCTCGACCGCATACTGGATGAGCGGCTTGTCGACGACAGGCAGCATTTCCTTCGGCATCGCCTTGGTCGCCGGCAGGAAGCGGGCGCCGAGACCGCCGACCGGAAAGATGGCCTTGCGAACGGGTTTGAATGTCATGCGGAGTCCGTAACGGTGAGGGAGAGCCTTTCTGCCATAGCCCTCCGGCATTGACAACCGAGCCTAGCCGTCCAGCGTTAACTACCCAATAACACGTCGCGCGCCTCGTTGAGCCGGGCCGCGAGATAGTCCGAGCCGCCGTGGTCCGGATGCACCTTCAGCATCAGGCGATGATGGGCCTCGCGGATTTCCGCTTCGCCGGCGCCGGCCGAGAGGCCCAGTACGGCGAAGGCTTCCTGGCGTCCCATGGTGCCGTGGGAAGAACCAGGGGCCTGTTCTCCCCGGTCCTGGCGGCCTTCCCGCCAGCCGGGCTTGACGCGGTCGAGATAGGTTTCGAGCAAGGCCACCCCGTCGCTGTCATTGGCGCGTATCTCCTGAAGCAGTGCAAGAAGGTCGGGCAGCGACAGATCGCCCAGGCGCCGGCCGGCGAAGGCGCCGGCCTTGACGCTGCCGTCGATGGTGCCGCTGTCGTGGTCCAGGCTCATGACCAGAAATTGGGACTCCACCGTCGAAGCGCGGGAGGACGGATTGCCGGCGGTCTTGAAGACGCGCTGGCTGCGCCAGCGCCGCCAGAGCGGATAGCCCAGCCCCACGGCCGCGAAAGCTAGGCCGCCCCGGCCCACCAGGAACAACAGGACGATGCCGACCAGCAGGATCGCGACGGCGAAATAGGTGATGAGGCGAGCGAGCGTGGCCGGATCGATGCGGGTCAACCAATGGAGGAGATAGACAAAGCCGAGAAGCAGGATCAGGCCGAGGGCAAAATAGAGCGGCATTTCGGCCCCGCTAATTCTTCGGCCCCAGCTGCCGGGTGAGGAGACGCACCGATTCCCCGGCCCCGCGGCTGTGATCCACGAGCGCCTGCCAGCCGCCGGCCGCGTACACGGCGACGGCGCGCAGAAGCGCCTTCAGCTGGTCGGCGCTGTTCGCGTCGAAGGGACAGCAGGCCCCGCCGCTCAAGCGGGCCATCTGGCGAAAGGCGTCGCCGGCGCGTGCGTCTTGACCTTCATGGAACAGGAACAAGGGCAGGCCGATGACCCCAAGGCGCCCGGCCCGGTCGCATAGCCCGTCGACCGGCTCCTCCACGCTGTCGCAGACGAAAATGAGGGCGTTGACTTTCCGGCGCCTGGTCTCCGCCAGCGCATGATCGAGCACGCGTCCGATCTGCGTCCGCCCGCCCAGGCAGACGACGCTGGTCATGAGGCGCGTCAGGTCGCTTGCGTTGCCAAGCCAGGCCGAAGCCTCGAACTCGCCGAAGCCGCGGTAATAGGCAAGCTGGACGTCGAGCCCGCCAAGGGCCGCTGTCGCGGCGAACATTTCGGCCTGGATCTCGCAAGCCTTGTCCCAGGTGGGCTGGCGGCTCGCGGTGGCATCGAGGGCAAAAAGCAGGCGCCCGCGCGGACCGGCGGCCTTGACCTTCGGCATGGCCGCGACTTTCTGCAGGAAGGCATCGACTTCGCTGGTCCTGGCCGCTTTCGAGACCGGTGCGGCGTCGTTGCCTTTCTGCGGCAGCTTGTCCCGATCGCCCATGTCCCCAAGAGTTAGTGCGCCGGGTCAGGCAGCGCCAGTGCTTTCCGCCGGTGCTTCAGAGGCAGACTTGGCCATGCCCTCGATGCCGATCGCCTTCAGCAAGGCACGGACCTCCTGGCGGGCGGCGACATGGGACATGTTGAGCGAGAGGCCGGCGCGGCCGGGATCCAGATCGAGGAGCGTGAGGCCGCGCGGGAAAAGCTCGCGGAAGATCACCCGCTCGGTAAAGCCCGGCGCAAGGCGAAAGCCGATGCGCCGGGACAGTTGGTCCAGCAGGTTCCCTATGTCGCGCTTGTTGCGGGCGTCGAGGCTGGAGAGCCGGTTGCGCATGACGACCCACTCTATGGAACCTCCGTCGGCAAGCGCCCGGCGCTTGCGCTGCTCCCAGACCGCCTCGGCATAGACGCTGGGGCCGAGGATGCGCTTGCCCTCCCGGTCGAGGCGGGCGAGCAGATCGAGGTCGAGGAAGCTATCGTTGAGGGGCGTCACCAGAGTGTCGGCGTGGGAATGGCCGATGCGCGACAGCCCGGTGTCGCTGCCTGGCGTGTCGATGACGACGAATTGACAATCGGCGAAGCCTGCCATGGCCTCGGCGAAGCGCGCGCGATCCTCGGCCGCCGCGGCCGCGGCGGAATCGAGCCGGCTCGCCAGGATGGCCGCATGGCGGGGTACCGGGAGCGGCAGATCGGCGGCGGTCGCTCGACGGTTTTCGACGTAGCGCGTGAGCGTCCCCTGACGCGCGTCGAGATCGAGGCATCCAACCGTGCCTCCGCCGCGCATCAGCGCCACGATCAGGTGCATGGCCGTGGTCGACTTGCCCGAGCCGCCCTTCTCATTGCCGAGCACGATGACATGGGGGCGCGAAGGACCGGCGCGCATGGGAGAAAGCGGTCTCACGCCTTCCGGACCCACACCGCGGTGTCGTGAAACACCGCGCCGCCCTTGGGCGGCCCGGCGTCGGCGCTGGTCAGCGCGTTGATGCCGGTACCCTCCTCGAAAGCATCGTTGGGCCAGATGCTCTCGACCACGACGACCCCCGGCTGGAGACCCTCGAAGAATCGGGCATGAAGGACGATGCTGCCCTGCCGGTTGCCCAGCCGGACGCGCTCGCCATCGGCGACTCCGAGCCGAGCGCAATCAGTAGGGTGGATCTGGACGTTCGGCCTTCCCTGGCGGCTCCGCGAGCCTGGCGTTTCCGTGAAACTCGAGTTGAGGAACTGTCGCGCCGGGGCGGCCACCAGGCGGAACGGATGCTCGCCGTCCGCTTCGTCGATCAGTCGCGCGTGATCGGGTAGCTTTGGCATTCTCGCGTGATCGACGCCGAGGGCAGCCCAGTCGGGCTTGAAACGGAACTTGCCATCCGGATGGCCGAAACCGGAGAGGAAATGCCCGTCCTCGAAGGAAGGCGCACAGTCAAGCCAGCGCCCATCGTGGAACCCGGCGAGGCCGGGCTTGCCCGAGAGCCTCAAAGTCTCTTCGATGATTTCCAGCTCGGTCATGGCAAAGCCGCGATGCCGGGCGCCGAGGCGCTTGGCAAGTTCGCAGATGACATAGTGATTGGGCCGCGCCTCGGCATAGGGCTCGACGACCTTGCGGGCCATCTGCAGATGCGTGTGGCCCGAGGCGGTATAGATGTCGTCATGCTCAAGGAAGGTCGTGGCCGGCAACAGGATGTCGGCCATCCGGGCGGTATCGGTCAGGAACTGCTCATGGACGCATACGAAGAGGTCCTCGCGCCGAAAGCCCTCGCGGACCCTGTTGGAATCTGGGCAGACGACCATGGGATTGGTATTCTGGATGAGCAGCGCCGTCACCGGCGGCCCGTCTGCGAGGTCACGCTTGTCACCGGTCAGGATCGGCCCGATTCGGGACTGGTCGAGAATGCGCGTCTTGCGGTCCAGCACGTCGAGACCCTCGATCAGGGTCTTGTCCAGACCGTAAAGCCCGCCGTTGCTGTAGAGCGCGCCGCCGCCGCGATGACGCCAGGCGCCGGTGACTCCCGGCAGGCAGGATACGGCGTGCAGCTGGGCGGCGCCGTTGCGCGAGCGGCTGAAGCCGTAACCGATCCGGATATAAGCCCGCTTCGTTCGGCCATAGAGCCGGGCGAATTCCACGATCGTCGCGGCCGGCACGCCCGAGATCGCTTCCGCCCATTCCGGAGTCCGGCTCGCCAGGTGCGTTTCCAGCTCCCGCGGCACGCCCGTGTATCGCGCCAGATAGGCGCGGTCGGCGAGATCCTCCTTGAACAGCACATGCATGACCGCGGCGGCCAGCGCCCCATCGGTGCCTGGCCGTGGCATCAGGTGAAGATCGGCCACCTCGGCCGTGCCCGTGCGGTAGGGATCGACCACCACCAGCTTGGCGCCGCGCTGTTTGCGGGCACGCGCGATGTGGGTCATGACGTTGACCTGGGTCAAGACCGGATTGCCGCCCCAGACGAAGATCAGATCGGATTCCGCGATCTCTCGCGAATCGACGCCGTACTTGACGCCGGCGCCCGCGAGCCAGCCCGCATCCGACAGGGCGACGCAGATGGTCGAGAGCATGCGCGAATAGCCCATGGCATGGCGCAGCCGCTCGATCCCGTCCCGCTGCACCAAGCCCATGGTGCCGGCATAGAAGTAGGGCCAGACGGCCTCGTGTCCGTGGCGGTCGGCGGCCTTGCGCAAGGCCTCGGCCACCTCGTCCAAGGCTTGCGTCCAGGATATGCGCTGGAATGCGTCCATCCGTCCGCCCCGCGGACCGACGCGGCGCATGGGCCAGGCGAGCCGGTCGGGATGATGCTGGCGCTCGGCATAGCGGGCGACCTTGGCGCAGACGACTCCCGCCGTGTAGCTGTTGTCGGCCGAGCCATGCACCCGCCCGATGCGCGTCGGCGACAGGCGCTCGACGTCAAGCGCGCAGGTGCTGGGGCAATCATGCGGGCAGACCGAATGAACGATGTCGAGGGGCATCTCGCGCTTCCTGGCCGGGGCGCGAGTTTATCCCCCGGGAACGGCGGGCCGCAATGCCGCGAGCCGTGCCCGCCCGCGACGGGCGCAGGGCCGCCCTGCAGCAAAAGCCTCTGGCGCCGGCCTTCATAAGCCGTTACCCATCTGGCGCGGAGGAGACGGGACGAGTATGGCGCAAGCGACCACCCTCGCCGGGCTGCGCAATGTGCCCGGCCGCGCCATCATCTATATGGTTTCGGCCGCCTTCCTGATCATCATCCTGGACACCGCCGTGAAGTGGCTGGCCAAGGGCGGCTATTCGCCGTTCCAGATCGGCTTCCTGCGCTATGTCGTGGGCCTTGGGATCTCCGCCGGCATCGCCACCAGGGCAGGCGGGATCGGGACCTTGCGCACCCGCCGGCCGGGCGGCCATCTGTTGCGCTCTGTCCTCAACCTCACGACCATGCTGACGTTCTACTACGCCCTCGAACGACTGCCGCTCGCCGATTGCATCGCCATCGGCTTCGCCTCGCCGCTGTTCACCACCGCGCTCTCGGTTCCGATTCTGGGCGAGAAGGTCGGGCCCCGGCGCTGGCTTGCCGTCGCCATTGGCTTTGCCGGCGTGCTGCTGGTGGTTCAGCCCACCGCGGCGGGCATCGGGCTTGGCGCCGGTCTCGCCCTGCTGTCGGCGCTCTGCTGGTCCCTGACCCAGGTGACCTCGCGCCAGATGAGCACGACGGAGCCCAGCCATACCATCCTCTTCTACTATTCGCTCTGCGTGGTGATCGCTCTCGGCGTCACCATGCCGCGGCTCTGGATCGAGCCCCATGGCCTCGACTGGCTTTGGTTCCTCGTCTGCGGCGTGGCCGGCAGCTTCGGGCAGTTCTGCTACAATCAGGCCTTTCGCTATGGCGAGGCCTCCATGGTCGCGCCCTTCGACTACACCGGACTGATCTGGGCCACCATCATGGGCTTCATCGTCTTCGGCGATCTGCCGAGCTGGCTCGTCATCTCCGGCGCCAGCCTCATCATCGCCAGCAGCGTCTATATCGCCAGGCGCGAGACCCGCCTCGCGCGCCTCGCTCGCCTGACCGCGGCCAGCAACCCGTGAGCACCTCAACAGGGAGTATGGGCAAGCTCCGCAACGCGCCCATGCGCGGCCTGCTTTATGTGGTCGCGGGCATATTCTGCATGTCGGTCATGGATGCCGCGGGCAAATGGCTGACCGCCGGCTATCCTCTGTCCGAGATCATTTTCCTCGGCCGCTTGCCCGTGCCGCTCTTCGCCATCGCCTTGGCCCTCATGAATGGCGGAATTTACACCCTGCGCACCGGGCGTTTCGGCCTGCATCTGATCCGCTGCCTGGCGAGCGCGGCGACGATGGTCACATTTTTCGCAAGTCTGCGCCTGCTGCCCCTGGCGGACACCGTCGCGATCACCTTCGTCTCGCCGCTGCTGATGTCGGCGCTTTCCGTGCCCATATTGGGCGAACGCGTCGGCCCGCGCAGGTGGACGGCAATCGCCATCGGTTTCATCGGCGTCCTGGTCATTCTCCAGCCGAGCGGCACCGGTTTCGGTGTGGGGCCGGCACTGGCCCTGACGGCTGCGCTCACCTATGCGCTGTTCAACAATCTTTCGCGTCTCACGAGCGGCACCGAGCCCAGCCACACCCAGCTCTTCTGGGTCTCCGTGATGATTCTCATCGGATCGGGCGCGGTCGTTCCGTTCCAATGGGTTCAGCCCCAAGGCCGCGACCTCCTGGCCTTCGTCGTGTTCGCCCTCGCCAGCACGGTGGGGCAGTTCCTCATGATCCAGGGGCTGCGCTATGGCGAGGTGTCGCTCTTGGCCTCGATGGAGTACAGCGCGCTCATCTGGGCCACGCTGTTCGGGTTCATGTTCTGGAACCAGTTGCCGACCCCGACCGTCGTCGTCGGCGCTGTGGTCATCGCCGCCAGCAGTTTCTACATCGTCCAGCGCGAGGCCCGCCTCGCCCGCCGTATCGATGCCCGGCGCCCTGCTCCCCCGCGTCTTGACCGAATCAACCGGTCCCCGCAACTTCCCTCCGATGGCATCTGACGGGGCGGACGCAAGGCAGTGAGCGAAAGTGTGGAGGCGGTTGTCATCGGCGCGGGGGTCGTCGGCCTGGCCGTCGCCCGCGCCCTGGCCAGGGCCGGCGTCGAGACGCTGATCCTGGAAGCGGGCGAAGGCATCGGCGCAGAATCCTCTTCGCGCAACAGCGAGGTCATCCACGCGGGAATCTACTATCCGACGGGCAGCCTGAAGGCGCGCCTGTGCGTCGCCGGCCGGAACCGGCTCTACGCCTATTGCGCCGAGCACGGCGTGGAGTACAAGCGCATCGGCAAGCTGATCGTCGCCGCCGATGAATCCCAGATCCCCGCCCTGAAAAACCTTCAGGCCAAGGCGGCCGAGAACGAAGTTTTGGACCTCGCCTGGATCGAGCGGCGAAGCCTGGAAGCCATGGAACCGGCGGTCGCGGGCGTGGCCGCTCTGCATTCGCCGTCGACGGGAATCATCGACAGCCACGGGCTGATGCTGAGCTATCTTGGCGAGGCGGAATCGGCCGGTGCCGTCCTGGCGCTGCGGAGCCCGGTCCTGGGCGGTGCCATTACCGATAATGGCTTCACCCTCGAGATCGCCGGCGAAGAAACCATGAGCCTCGACTGCCGTCATCTGGTCAACGCGGGCGGACTGGGCGCGCATGGCGTGGCAAGACGGCTTCGGGGTTCTAATCCCGCCTTGGCGGGAGAGCTCTACCTCGCCAAGGGAAATTACTTCGTGCTCGCTCGCCCTTCGCCCTTCAGCCACCTTATCTATCCCATGCCCGAGCCGGGCGGCCTCGGCGTTCATCTCACCCTCGACCTCGCCGGGCGCGCGCGATTCGGCCCCGATGTCGAATGGGTCGAGACCGTCGACTATCGGGTGGATCCGGCCCGGGCCGACGCGTTCTATCGCGCCATCCGCCGCTATTGGCCGGCTCTCCCCGACGGCGCGCTTCAACCGGGCTATTGCGGCATCCGCCCGAAACTCTCCGGCCCGGGCGGGCCCGCCGCCGACTTCCTGGTCCAGGGGCCGGGCAGCCACGGAATTCCCGGCCTGGTCAATCTCTTCGGCATCGAATCGCCCGGCCTCACCGCCTCGCTCGCGTTGGCCGATCTGGTCCTGGCCGAGCTCGGGCTAGGTACGTGAAAAACCTGCTGGCCGAAGCCGAGGCCACGTTTCGCGACGGCAAGTTCGAAGAGGCCGAAGCCATGCTTCGCGATGTCGTCGCGAGCGAACCCGAAAACCCCGCCGCCTGCCACATGCTGGGGCTCATCGCACTCGGTCGCGGCCGGCATGCCGACGCGCTCGCCGAGTTCAGCCGGGCGATTGCCGCCAATCCCCGCTTCGCGCGCGCTCACGTAAGCCTGGCCTTGGCCCAGGTCGCCATCGGCGATCGGACAGCCGCCGAGGCGAGCTATCGCCAGGCGATCGCCCTCAATCCCAAGCTGCCGATGGCCGTGGTCAATCTCGCCGGCCTGCTGATGCAGGAAGGCCGTCTCGCCGCGGCGATCGAGCTCCTCAGACCCGCGATCAAGCGGATGCCCGACCGGTTCGAGCTGCGCAACAATCTGGGCATCGCCCTCCTGCGCCAGGGCAAGACGGCCCAGGCGGTGAAGGCGATGCAAGAGGCGCTGGCCGTCGCCCCGAGCCTGGCCCTCGCTCATGCCAATCTGGCCCGCGCGCTCAGGGCATCGGGAAAGCTCGATGAAGCCGCCGCCCGCTACCGACGGGCCCTCGAGATCGAGCCGGACCATGTCCAGATGATGACCCGGCTCGCCGAGGTGGAACGCGAGCAGGGCAATCTGAGCGAGGCGGCTTTCCTGGCCGAGCGGGCGCAGAGCCTCGACCCGAAACTTACCGCAGCTTCCGTCGCGCTCGCCCTATGCCGGCTCGAACAAAGGCGCTTCGCCGAGGCGGAAACCGAAGCGCGCCGCGCTCTCGCCCTCGACCCCAGCTCATCCCAGGCGAGCCTCGCGCTGGCCCGGATCCTGGAACAGCACGGCGACCCGACCGAGGCGCTTGCCGTCGTCGATGCGCTCCTTGCGGGCCGGCCACGCGAGGCCGCCGCCCGGGCCGAGCGCCGGCTCCTGCTGCTGAAGCTCGGTCGCTACGCCGAGGCCTGGGCCGAGGGCCCTGCCAATTCGGGGACGGTGCCCCGCGGAGAATCCGGCCCGGCCGCCTGGGCCGGAGAAGCCTTTCCCGGCAAGACGCTTTTCCTGCGCCACGGCGGCGGTTTGGACGACAGTCTGCAGTTCGTCCGTTATGCCCCGCTCGCGCTCGCCCGCGGGGGCAAGGTGGTGCTCCAGGCGCCTGCACAGCTCCGGCGCCTCTATGCCGATATCCCCGGCATCGTCCTCAGCGACGGACCGCGGCCGCCCGAGGAAGCCGAACTGCAGGCGTCCCTGCCGGATCTGCCGCGTCTGTTCGGGACCACCGTCGAAGAAATCCCGGCTGATATCCCCTATCTCGCGCCGGATCAGCGCCTCGCCCGGTTATGGGCCGACCGGCTCGCGTATTTCCCGCGCCCGCGCATCGGCCTTTGCTGGCGGCCGGGCATTGTTGTGCGCAACGACGCCAGGGCGACCCCGCTGCCGCTTCTGATGGAGGCCTTCGCCGGCATCGAGGCCAGCCTCATCAGCCTCCAGCGCGACGCCGCCAGGCGTCAGATCGCCGGCGTCGGGCGCGTCTTCGATCCCAAATCCGATCCGGACTATGGCTCGACCGCCTACGAGGATTTCGCGGACATGGCCGCGCTCATGGCCAATCTCGATCTCGTGGTGACGGTCGATTCCTCGACCGCCCATCTCGCCGGCGCGATCGGACGGCCGACGGCGCTGCTTCTGCCCTTTGCCGCTGATTGGCCCTGGCTGACCGGGCGCGCGGACAGTCCCTGGTATCCGTCCCTGGCGCTCATCCGGCAGCAGAAGCCGGACGATTGGCATGGCGTCGTGGGGAAGCTGGGCGAGGTGCTGCTTTCGGAATTCCCGACCCAGGGTTAGAGATCGCCGGGCACGCCGAAGGCTGGCGCGGTGCTGGGATCGAGCGCGCGGGTGACGTAGTCGTGCATCTGCGGGCGAAAGCGTTCCCAAAGCTCGCGCAGGGCCGCGATCGGTCCCTCCTCCGACCAGTCCACGCGCAGATCGACGAGGGGCCAGATCTGCTTATCGACGACCTGCAGGCCCGCCGATTTCACCGGCCCGGCTTCACCGCCGGCGGCAAGCCCCGCCTCCAGGCCGCGCAGCAGGCGTTCGCCCAGATGCTGGTCGGGGTGGGCGGCGAAGGTCCTGACCATGGCCTCGGGGACGTCGCGATTGCTGAGGAGATTCCCCGCGCCAACGCAGTCATCGGCCAGGGCGACGGCATGGACGCCGAGAGTCTTGGCGCCGGAATGGTGCGCCGTGCGGCCCTCGCGGTCGATGACGGTGACCTGCCGGTACTGGGTGTGCTGGCTGGCAGCCAGCACCTGGCGCAGGGCCTCGGCGGCGGACAGGCCCTTGCCCAGAAGATCGAGCGCCCGCGGGCCGATGGAAGGATCGGTGATGTTCTGGGTCGAGACGGCGCCGACCCCTGCCCGCGACCAGGGACAGCGGCTGGCGACGCAGATGCTGGATGTGGTGATGGCCACGCCGAACATGCCGGTTTCGGCGCAGCGCCCGATCAGAGAGAAGGTCATGGTTCCCTACCCGACTGTCAAACCCCGGTCGGCATCATAGCCATGACGCAGGCAAGAGGAGATAGGAGATGCGGGCCGCGGATCAGTCCCGCTCCTCCGGTATCACCGCCCAGGCCTCGATCTCCATCACCCATTCGGGCCGCGCCAGGCCCTGGACGATGATGCCGGTGGAAACCGGGAAGACGCCCTTCAGCCATTTGCCGATCACCCGATAGACCGGCTCGCGATAGGCCCGATCGGTGATGAAGACGGTGATCTTGCAGATATCCTCCAACCTTGCGCCCTGCTCCTCCAGCAGCACCTTGACGTTCTTCATGGCCTGTTCGGTCTGCGCAGCGGGATCGCCGACGCCGACGATGCGGCCGTCGAGATCCTGGCCCACTTGGCCGCGCAGGAAGACGAAGGTCCCCTTGGCGCGGACCGACATGCAGAGATCGTTGTCGAGTTTCTGTTCCGGATAGGTCTTCTTGGTGTTGAACTTGCGCAGACGCCGGTGAGCCATGGCTATTTCCTTCCCTGCTGCATGACACGCTCCGAAAGCCCGGCCGAGCGGCGCACGAAATCGAGCGGTCCGGAGAAATCGAAATTGTTGTAGACGGCGTTCAGATGGGCAAACGGCGGCGACTGGGCGAAGAGCTCGAAGGTCACCCGATGCCCCGCATAGTCGGAATTCAACAGGTCGCGGGCAAACGCGAGCAGCTTGCGCCGGTCCTCCGCCACCCAGAACTCATTGACGCTGTAATACTTCTCCAGCCACTTGCGGGTTTCCGGGTCGTCGAAGGATGCTGAGTCCGGCGTGACGCAGATCTGGCCGCCACAGAGCTCGCGGGCGAGATGCATCATGGCCGGCAGACGCGAGCAGGCCTGGACCCGGCCGGTGTAGAGCAGCGACTGGTTGGGCATGAGAAGACCCGCGGGACTCTTCTCGGCGAGCGCGATCGACGCCGTCAGATGGGCGTTGATCGTCTCCCGATAGATCGCGAGCTCGGCCAGCTTCTCGCGCACGGCCTGCTGCTGGTCGAGGCCGGTCTGGCGCACGTTGAACAGCGCGGTGCCGATCATCATGTCGGCGATGGTGAGGATGCGCTGGACGAAGGGGAAGGCGCTGTAGCGGTGGAGCGTGCCGCGGATGAAGCTCGCCGCCCGGGTGTGGCGATAGAACAGCACGTTCTCCCAGGGAACCAGCACGTCGTCGAAGATCAGCAGGGTATCGACCTCGTCGCACCGGTTGGAGAGCGGATAGTCCCGCGCCGGCGCCCGGCCCGCGAACCCGGTCCGGCAGATATGCTTCAGGCCGGCTGCGCCCATGTCGCAGATGAAGCCAAGCGCGTAGTCCGAAAGCTTGTCGTCACCCCAGTTGGCGATGGTCGGCTTGACGAAGGCCTGGTTGGCATAGGCGGCCGCAGTCTCGTACTTGGCCCCGCGCACGACGATGCCGGCATCGGTCTCCTTGACCAGATGCAGCAGCATGTCCGGGTCCTGGTCCTGCGGACGCTTCGAGCGGTCGCCCTTGGGATCGGTGTTGCCCGAGACGTGGAAGGTGTCCGAGCGCAGGGCCCGGAAGATGTGTTTCTCGATGTTCTCGGCGAAGCGCGCGTCGACCTCGCGCAGCACGTTCTGGCCGTCGTAGAGCGACCACATCTCGCCGATCGTCTCGTCGCCGACGCGAACCGCGACACCCCGGATGTCGTTCATCACCAGATCGACGGCCCGGCGCTTGGCATGCCAGTCGTCCTGGCTGCGCGGCAGCTTGTAGCCGATGCAGTTGAGCTCGCCCGTTGCCTCGTCGGTATAGGTCATGGCCGCGGCGGTCGCCTTCTCATGGGCCATGTCGTAGATGCGGGCGCGGATATCGACGATGGGCTTGAAAGCGGGATGGGTGACGACGTCCTTCACCCGCTCGCCGTTGATCCACACCTGGCGGCCATCCTTCAGCGAGTTGCGATAGTCCTGGCCGGTCCTGATCATGCGCGCCTCCCCTCCCCATCGGTTCGCGGCAGATTGACCCTGGCCGTTGCAGAGGGAAAATATTATTTTCTGAACATCAAGATAGGAAAAACCTATTCATGTTCACCCTTCGCCATCTCAGCTATTTCATCGCCGCCGCCGAACAGGGCGGCGTCACGGGCGCGGCGCGCAGCCTGCGGGTTTCCCAGCCGTCGATCTCCGCCGCGCTGGCCGAACTCGAGCGGCGCCTCGGGCTTCAGCTCTTCGTGCGCCACCACGCCCAGGGCCTGTCGCCGACCCCGGCCGGCCGGCAGCTCCTGGGCCAGGCGCGCCGGCTCCTCGCCCACGCCGACGAGCTGAGGCTGGCGGCCCTCGATCTCGGCGGCGGGCTCGCCGGCGTACTCGACCTCGGCTGCTTCATCACCTTCGCGCCGATCGTCGTGCCGGGGCTGCTGCGCGGCTTCGCCCGGCGCTTCCCCGAAGCGCGCCTCAGGCTGCATGAAGCCCATGTCCAGGGCGTGCTCGAGGGACTGCGCAAGGGCGAGAGCGAAATCGCCCTCACCTACGACCTCGATCTCGGACCCGACATCCTGTTCGAACCCCTGCTCGAAGTGCCCTTGCACGCCCTGCTGCCTGAGGGTCACCGCCTGGCCCGGCGGAGCGCCGTCAGCCTGGCCGCGTTGGCGGCCGAGCCCCTGGTCCTTCTCGACCTGCCCCAGAGCCGGGAATATTTCCTGTCGATCTTCTACGCCCTCGGGCTGAAGCCCAAGGTCGCCTACGAATCGGCATCCTTCGACATGGTGCGCGGCCTGGTCGCCAACGGGCTCGGCTGCGCCATCATGCATTCGCGGCCACCGAACGGACGGGCCATCGATGGGCGCCGCCTCGTCTACCGGCCTCTGGTCGAGGATGTCAGGCCGACGGTCCTTGGATTGGCCCGCCTCGGCAGGCTGCGTCCGACCCGGCTTGCCGACGGCTTTGCCGCCTTCTGCCGGGAGCATTTCGCGGCCCGGCCGCCCGTCTCCTGAACGGCAGCCGCCTCGGTGGAACTATCTTCTGATGAAACGCAGCAGGATCAACAGGATCACCGATCCGACCGTGGCCGAGATCAGCTGGACCAGGAGCGGCGGCAGGCCCGGCGTGGAGATTCCCAGACGCGCGAACAGGTAGCCGCCGATTACCGCGCCGATGACGCCGACGACCAAGTGGGCGATGACGCCGCCGGAACCCGCACCCACCAGCTTGCCGCCCAGCCAGCCGGCGACCAGGCCGACAAGGAGAAATACGATCACGCCGTCCATCGTCTCGCGGCTCCCGCCATATTTCGGCCGGCAGAAGCTATGGCAGCGTTCCGTCGTTTACAAGGTTCGACGATCTGATTCAGATTTCGACCTGACCGCCCAGTTCGACAACGCGGTCGAGGGGGATGCCGAAGAACTGGGTCGCGTCCAGCGCATTGTTCGACATCAGGATAAAGAGTCGGCGGCGCCAGCCTGAAAGAGCCGAACGCTTCCTGCCGGCCCGGAGCCGCTCGCGGCCGATCACGAAGGACGTCTCCATCGGGTTGACGTGCAGGTCGTCCAGCCGGGAGCGGGCGAGCGCGCGAAGGATGTTGGGTTCTTCGAGGAAGCCGTAGCGCGCGCATACGGTGAGGAAGCCCGACCCGAGATCCCTGACCTCGAGCCGCTCCTCCTCCGGCACCCGGGGAATATCCTCAGTGACCACGGACATCAGCACGACGCGCTCATGGAGGACCTTGTAGTGCTTCAAGGCGTGCAACAGGGCCAGCGGCACATGCTCGATGTCCCGGGAGAGGAAGATGGCGGTCCCGGGGATGCGCCGGTGACGGTCGGGCCTGAGGCCGGCCACGAAGTCGCGCAGCGGCAGGGTCTCGCTTGCGTGCCGTTCATCCAGGTACTGCCGGCCTTTGCGCCAGGTCGACATGATCGCGAACATGACCGCGGCGACGGTCATGGGAAACCAGCCGCCCTCGGCGATTTTCAGCAGATTGGCGCCGAGGAAGGTCGCGTCGATGACGCCGAAAAAGACGAACACGGCGAGCGCCAGAGCCAGCGACCAGCCCCAAGACCGGCGCGCGTAAATGAACGCCAGTACGGTGGTGATCAGCATCATGCCGCTGACGGCGATCCCGTAGGCCGTGCCGAGGCTGTCGGAAGAACGGAAGACCAGGACCAGCACGATGACAGCGACCAGCAGCACGGCGTTGACCCGCGGCACATACACCTGGCCGATCTCCGATTCCGAGGTGTGCTTTATGGCCAGGCGCGGCAGGTAGCCGAGCTGGACCGCCTGGCGGGTGATGGAGAATGCCCCGGAGATCACGGCCTGGGAGGCGATGATGGTCGCGATCGAAGCTAGCCCGACCAGCGGATAGAGCCCCCAGGAGGGCACCAGGCGATAGAACGGGTTGTCGAGGGCGCCGGGATTTCCCAGCAGTACCGCGCCCTGGCCGAAATAATTGAGCAGGAGCATGGGGAAGACGAGATAGAGCCACGCGGTGCGGAGCGGACCGCGGCCGAAATGCCCCATGTCGGCATACATGGTCTCGGTTCCGGTCACGGCGAGAAAAACCGCGCCGAGGACGACGAACCCGCGCCAAGGCGACTGGAGCACAACGTCGATCCCGCATAGCGGATTGAGCGCCAGCAGAATGTGAGGATGGCCAGCGATATTGAGCGCGCCCAGAACACCCAATACGGCGAACCAGACGAGCATGATCGGGCCGAACCAGCCGCCGACGGCGGCGGTGCCGCGGCTCTGCACCGAGAACAGAATGACGATGAGGAGAAGAGAGATGGGAACGACGTAGGGCTGGAATAGGGGCGTTGCCACCTGAAGGCCCTCGACCGCGCTCAAGACCGATATGGCGGGCGTGATGATCCCATCGCCGTAGAACAGGGCGGCACCAACCAGTCCGACCGCCAGCACCGCCAGGCGGAGCCGCGAAGACCGATCGAGAGACCGCAAGACCAGGGCGGTCAGGACCAGAAGGCCGCCCTCTCCCCGGTTGTCCGCCCGCATGATGAGGACGACGTATTTGACGGTAACGACCAGGAGCAGCGACCAGGCGATCAGGGACAAGGTGCCGAGAATCGAGCGATCGCTCACTTCCCCGAAAGCGAGAAGCGATTGGCGGATGGTGTAGAGGGGCGAGGTGCCGATATCGCCATAGACCACCCCTAGGGCGGCAACTATGAGGCCACGGGCCTGCTGCTTGGCAGCGGCCGCCGACATGGTTGAAACGCCGCTTCGCCGATCCTGCAGCGCCGCGGGCAAATCCAGAGACGAAGGGGACCGGCTATCCATGCCAGAAAGTCATCTGTTGACCCCGATTCGGGGCGGCGCGCGGAAATCAAGCGCAACAGGCAGGGGAGACGACGGCGGTCTAAAGATTCAATGTGGGTTCCGGGCCAACCTCGTAAAGGATTCATAGTGGTTCCGGGAATCGTCGACAAAGCCAAGCTTCGACCACCCTCTGCCACCGAGGATATTTGTGCTCGCAATAAGTAAATTATCGAAGCCATACTATTAGTAATTATGTGCCTCAAGCGAGGTGGAGGATCAACGCTTTGCCCTGACGCAAGGCCGGTTTGGCTTGCGACAAGACATGATTCTCCTTGTGCAACCTGCGACATCCTGGGTCGAGGGCGGAATCCCCCACCAGCTATTGTAGGCGAGCCTTCTTTACAAGATATAGATAGGGGAGGCAGAATGTTCCCCTACATCCGGGGATATGCGGGCGTCCGAAACCGGTTACGCCGCCCGCCTCAGGCGGCAGATCCGTCGCCTAGCCCGAGAATATAGCGGACCAACCGCGCAACCAGGGGGACGCCTGTTATGGATACCAAGAACAAGCCCGAAGACTATGCGGGCTCGCACGAGGACACTAAACAGCTGCACAGCATGGGCTACGCCCAGGAGCTGTCGCGGCGGATGAGCGGCTTCTCGAACTTCGCCATCTCCTTCACGATCATCTGCATCATTGCCGGCGGCATCACCTCCTTCCAGCTCGGCTTCAGCGCCGCGGGCGGAGCCTCCATCGGCATCGGCTGGCCGGTCGCCTGCGGCTTCTCGCTCATCGTCGCCGCATCCATGGGCCAGATCGCTTCTGCCTATCCGACGGCCGGCGGCCTCTACCACTGGGCCTCGATCCTCGGGGGCCGCGGCTTTGGCTGGTCGGTGGCCTGGTTCAACATGCTGGGGCTGATCTTCGTCGTCTCCTCGGTGGATGTCGGTCTGTGGCAGGTTCTGTTCGTGCCGCTGATCGGCCAGAACTACCTGGGTTGGGACCCGACCCATTTCATCCCCGACACGACCAAGTCTTTCGCCGACCAGTTAGGCACCAGCGCCTATTGGGTCCAGGCCATCGCAATTGCTGTGATCCTGGCCACCCAAGCGCTGTTTAACCATATCGGCATCCGGGCCACGACCATTCTGACGGACTTCAGCGGCTATCTGATCTTCGTGGTCGCTATCATCCTGACCGTCGCCATGCTGGCCTATGCTCCCAGCTATGACATCTCGCGGCTATTCACCTTCACAAACAACACCGGTGACCTGGGTGGCGGAGTCTGGCCAACTCATGTCAACGGCATACTATTGGCCTTCATGCTCGGGTTGTTGCTGCCTGCCTATACAGTCACCGGCTTCGATGCTTCGGCCCACACCTCGGAGGAGACTCGCTCCGCTGCCGTCAATGTCCCAAAGGGCATGATCCGCTCGGTGTTCTGGTCGTTCCTGTTCGGCTACATCATGATCTGCTCCTTCGTGCTGGCCATGCCGAGCGTCGCCGACGGCGCCAAACAGGGCGGCAACGTGTTCTTCTGGTTGATGGGCATCGTACCGATGCCGGCCTTCCTCAAGGCGCTGCTGTACATCGGCATCGTGATCGCCAACTACCTCTGCGCGCTTGCCGGCATGACTTCGTTGTCGCGGATGGTCTTCGCGTTCGCTCGTGACGGCGGCTTCCCGGTCTCCAACTGGCTGCGTCGTGTCAGCCCCAGCCACCGCACGCCGGTCAATGCGATCTGGATCGGCGCGGTCCTTGCGTTGATCTCGACGCTCTATACGCCGCAGTTCTGGACGCTCGCGTCGGGTTGCGCGATTTTCCTCTACATCTCCTATGCGGCACCGGTCGGAGCGGGCATGCTCGCCGAGGGCAAGAGCTGGACACATAAGGGGCCGTTCCAGCTGGGCGGCCTGTCCAAGATCTTCGCCGTCGTCTCCGTGCTGGGCGCGCTGGTACTCTTCTGGATCGGCGTACAGCCACCCAACGACGCGCTGATCACCTACACCGGCGTTCTGCTGGTAATCATGGCCGTCTGCTGGTTCGGCCTGGCCAGGACCCGCTTCCCTGGCCCGCCGATCGGGGATGCCATCGCCAAGCGTCAGGCGGAAATCCTGGCCGCGGAAAAGGCGGTCGGCGAAGCCTGATCACGTTGCCTTCGTTCGCACGGGAAAGGGCGCTTCGGCGCCCTTTCTTTTTGCTCTTCGACAGCGCTGGGGAGTCAATAGGAAGGCCGCTCGACGAGCGGCCGAGAGCCCAAATCGGCCAGATGATTCGGCCGGGTTGGCTGATTGCCCTACAGGCTAAGCACGAGGAGGTTTGCCAGCACCGCCAGGGTGAGCATTCCGGCGATTGCGATGGCCAGTTCGCGGAAGGTCTCGGCTTGCGAAATACGCTCAGGCGCCCGGGCACCACCGAATGAGCCAGAACCCCGCAGGGCGACGGATCCATCCGTGACGAGCCGGCTCAGCCCTCTTTCCAGCATGACCCGCCCTCCTTGCTCCTCGGTCCCAAACACTGCGCCTTGTCGGGCGCGGCTAGGCGGGATGCTGAGGCGTCAGGCCATTCGGGATCGAGACGGCTGGACCGGCGGAGGTGTTAGGGAGACATTGCCATGGGGTCGATTTGCATAAAGAATCCATAAGAGCTAGCCAGGGAGGCCACCACATCGGGCGACCGGAATCTCCCCCTATGAAATTTTATTTCGTGCTATGAATGGCTCACTTGCCTTGGCCGAGATGCTGGGAGCGCTTGGAGCGGCCCTCTTGAACAACCAGTCCTGATGTCAGCCGCCGCGAAAGCTCTGGAACTCGCAGCCAAGCCGCAGGCCCAGCGCTATCTGGTCCTGGGTGCGCTCGGGGTCGTTTTCGGCGATATCGGCACTTCGCCCCTCTACGCGCTCCGGCTCTGTTTTGCCGGAAGCCGGGATCTCTCGCCTGCCGCCGTTTACGGCGTGCTGTCGCTGGTCGCCTGGGCGCTCGCGATCGTCGTGCTGTTCAAATACATCCTCGTCGTCATGCGGGCGGACAACCGGGGCGAGGGCGGCGTGCTCGCTCTCTCGGCCCTGGTGCTGCGCGCCTTTCCCAATGGCAGCGGCACCTATGTCCTGGCGCTCACGGCAGGACTGATCGGGGCGTCATTGTTTTACGGCGACGGCGTGATCACCCCGGCGATTTCGGTGCTCTCGGCCGTCGAGGGCCTCGAAGTCGTGACGCCCGGTCTCAAGGAATATGTCCTGCCCCTGACCCTGGTGCTGTTGATCGGCATCTTCGTCATACAACAGCGCGGGACCGGCGAGGTCGGGCGCTACTTCGGGCCGGTGATGGCCCTCTGGTTCGCCGTCCTAGGCCTGACCGGCATCGTCCATATCCTGCAGGAGCCCTCGGTTCTCATCGGCCTCAATCCCTATTGGGGAATCGCCCTCATCGTCAGCCATCCATGGAAAGGATTCATCCTGTTGGGCGCGGTCGTTCTCGCGGTCACCGGCGGCGAGGCGCTCTATGCGGACATGGGGCATTTCGGACGCCGGGCCATCACCACGGCCTGGATGCGGCTGGTGTTCCCTGCCCTGCTCTTGAACTACTTCGGTCAGGGCGCGCTGCTGCTCCACGACCCCAGCGCGCTCGCGAATCCCTTCTTCCGAATGGTTCCGGACTGGGCGACCTTGCCCCTGGTGATCCTTGCCTCGGCGGCCACGATCATCGCGTCCCAGGCCGTCATCTCGGGCGCCTTCGCCATCACCAGCCAGGCCGTGCAGCTGGGATACCTGCCGCGCATGCTGATCCGCCACACCTCCGACCATGAGCGTGGGCAGGTCTATGTCCCGCGGGTGAATTTCCTCTTGTCGATCGCTGTGCTCGGCCTCGTGCTCGGATTCAGGTCGTCGAACAACCTTGGCTCGGCCTACGGCATCGCGGTGACGGGGGCGATGGGGATCGATACGATTCTCGCTTACGTGTACATGGTCCGCGTCCAGCGCTGGAGCATTCTTCCCACGACCATCCTGTTCGGTCTGTTCCTTGCGACCGACGCGTCGTTCTTCAGCGCCAACCTGCTGAAGTTCCTCCAGGGTGGCTGGGTGCCGGTGGTCATCGGGAGCGCCGCGGTCCTGGTCATGTCGACCTGGATCAAGGGCCGGCGCCTGCTGGCCGAGCGCCGGCGGGAGGCGACCATCCCGCTTGCCTCGCTCCTGGCGCGCATCAAACCCGGCAGCCCGATCCGAATCCCCGGCACCAGCGTATTCATGACCGGCAATGTCCAGCAGGTGCCAGCTTCCCTTCTCCACAACCTGAAGCACAACAAGACGCTGCATGAGCGCGTCGTGCTGATGAGCGTGAAGACCGCGGATATTCCCCGCGTGCCTGAGGAGGAGCGGCTGGAGATCCACCACCTCGACCACAATTTCCACACGATCACGGCGAAATACGGCTTCACCGAGGAGCCGAACATCTGGCGCGTTCTGGCCCAATGCCGGTTGCAGAGCTTCCCCTTCAAGCTCATGGAGACCTCCGTCTTCGTCGGTCGCGAGAAGATCGTCGCCTCCGACAAGGGCAAGATGGCGGTCTGGCGCAAAAAGCTGTTCGTGTTCCTGTCCAACAATGCGATCAATGCGACGGAGTTCTTCCACATCCCCAGCAACCTGGTGATCGAGCTGGGTGGCCAAACGGAGATTTGAAGCGTTTCGCGTGTATGCAGCTTGCAGAGATCGTCCTTCGCACGCCACCGCCTGGCCCGGTTTGACACTGCGCGCGAGGCCGGGGCAAAGTGCCGCTCTCGCCTGATAGGGGAATAAAACATGCCTTTGAAGCCCGAAAACGTCCGCACCGTCGCCGACGCAAGGCGCATCGTCGAGGAGCGCGGCATCACCCATGTGAAGGTCGGCCTATTCGACGCCGACGGCGTGCTGCGCGGCAAATACGTCTCCAAGGCGAAATTCTTCTCGGCCCTGGAGAGCGGCATCGGCTTCTGCGATGTGGTGCTGGGCTGGGATTCCAACGACCAGCTTTACGACAACGTCACCTTCACCGGCTGGCACACGGCCTATCCCGACGCGCCCGTGCGCGCCATTCCCGATACCTGCCGGGAGTTGCCGTTCGAGGACAACACGCTTTTCTTCCTGCTCGAGTTCTCCGGCCATGCCGAGCCGATCTGCCCGCGGGGCCTGCTCCGGCGCGTACTCGCCAAGGCCGAGAAGCTGGGCCTCGCGGCAAGCGCCGCCTTCGAATACGAGTTCTTCATGTTCGATGAGACGCCCGAGAGCGTGCGCGAAAAAGGCTATCGGAACCTCACCAACCTGACGCCGGGCTTCTTCGGCTATTCGGGCCTGCGCAGCTCGGTCTGGTCCGAGCTCTATCACGAGATCCTGGACAGCTTCGAAGCCATGCGCATCCCCATCGAGGGCCTTCACACGGAGACCGGACCGGGCGTGCTGGAAGCGGCGATCTATTACGACAAGGCCCTGGAATCGGCCGACAAGGCAGCCCTGTTCAAGACCTTCATGAAGGTGATCGCCCAGCGCCGGGGCCTGATGGCGACCTTCATGGCCAAATGGTCCAACAGCTATCCGGGCCAGAGCGGCCACATCCACATCTCGCTCAAGGGCAAGGACGGGAAGGCGGCCTTCCACGATCCCAAGGGCCCCCACGGCATGAGCAAGCTGATGCAGCATTTCGTCGCCGGTCAGCAGGCCCTGATGCCGGAAATCCTCGCCATGATCGCCCAGACGGTGAACAGCTACTCCCGTCTCATCCCGGGGTTCTGGGCGCCCACCAACGCCACCTGGGGCGTGGAGAACCGGACCTGCGCGCTTCGGGTCATTCCCGGTGCCGCCAAGTCCCAGCGCGTCGAGTACCGAATCGCGGCGGCCGACGCCAATCCCTATATCGCGCTCGCCGCCGCGCTGGGCACGGGGCTCTACGGCATCGAGCATAAGCTGGAGCTGGGCGATCCGATCGAGGGCAACGCTTACGAGAAGAAGCTCCCGGCCAAATCGGCCTTGCCGCAGACCCTGATGGAAGCGGCCGACCGGCTGAAGAAATCCAAGGCGGCGCGCGAGCTCTTCGGCGACGCGTTCGTCGAGCACTACGCCGCAAGCCGGGAATGGGAGGAGCGCGAGTTCCGAAAGCACATCACCGACTGGGAGCTTTCCCGCTACTTCGAGATCATCTGAGGAACGCCATGGGCGCCATGCAGAAGACCATCAGCCCGATCGACGGGAGTCTCTACGTCGAGCGGCCCTACAACAGCGCGGCCGAGATCGCCGCGGCCCTTGCCGGCGCCATTGCCGCCCAGAAGGCCTGGCGCCGGGTTCCCGTCGCCGAGCGCGGCCGGCTGCTGAGCAAGGCCGTCGATGCCTTCGTCGGCAAGAAGGCTGCCATCGCCGAGGAGATCACCCGCCAGATCGGCCGGCCCCTTGGCCAATCACCCGGCGAGGTGCGCGGCTTCGAGGAGCGGGCGCGATACATGATCGAGATCGCGCCCAAGGCTCTGGCCGATATCGACGTCGGCGCCAAGCAGGGCTTCACCCGATTCATCCGGCGCGATCCGCTGGGCGTCGTCTTCGTCGTGGCGCCGTGGAACTTTCCCTATCTGACGGCGGTCAATGCGGTGGTGCCGGCGCTGATGGCGGGCAATGCCGTGCTGCTGAAGCATTCGGCCCAGACGCCGCTCTGCGCCGAGCGCTTCGGCGAGGCCTTCGCGGCGGCGGGTCTGCCCAAGGGCCTGTTCCAGCACCTGGTGCTGACCCATGACGACACATCCAAGCTGGTCGGGACCGAGGGCGTCGACTATGTCGCCTTCACCGGTTCGGTTCCCGGCGGTCACGCAGTGGTCGAGGCGGCTTCCAGGCGTTTCATCGGTCTCGGGCTCGAGCTCGGCGGCTGCGACCCCGCCTATGTGCGCGCCGACGCCAATCTCGACCATGCCATCGAGAATCTCGTCGATGGCGCCTTCTTCAATTCCGGCCAATCCTGCTGCGGCATCCAGCGCATCTACGTCCACAAGGACGTGGCCAGGCGCTTCACCGACGGCGCCGTGGCGCTCACCGAGAAATACAAGCTCGGCAATCCGCTGGAGGAAGGCGTCAACCTCGGCCCGGTGGTCCGCGCGAAGGCGGCCGACGAGATCCGCGGCCAGATTGCCAAGGCCACCAAGGCCGGGGCGCGGGCGGCCATCGACGCGAGCAAATTCCAGGCCGACAAGCCCGGCACGGCCTATGTGGCGCCCCAGGTGCTGCTCGACCTCGACCAGAGCAATCCGTTCATGAAGGAGGAATGCTTCGGCCCGGTCGTCGGGATCATGCCGGTCGGCTCCGACGACGAAGCGATCAGGCTCATGAACGACAATCCCTTCGGCCTCACGGCTGCGATCTGGACAGAGGACGAGAAGGCGGCGATCCGCATCGGCGAACGGGTCGAGACCGGCACCTGGTTCATGAACCGGTGCGACTATCTCGATCCGGCACTTGCCTGGGTCGGGGTCAAGGACTCCGGCCGAGGCTGCACTTTGAGCCAGGTAGGCTACGAATACCTGACCCGTCCGAAATCCTTTCACCTGCGCACCAAGACCTGAGAACGGCACTGGCCGGCACGACGAGCGCCGAGACGAACCGCTTCGATCTCGCCGTCATCGGCGGCGGGGTCGTCGGTTGCGCCCTCTTCCGCCGCTTCTGCCTCGGTGGACTGAAGGCCGTTCTGCTGGAGCGCGGCGCCGACATTCTTTCAGGCGCCAGCAAGGGCAACAGCGCCATGCTCCACACCGGCTTCGACGCGCCGCCGGGAAGCCTGGAACTGGCCTGCATCCAGGCAGGCCACGCGGAATACCTCGCCATCCGGGAATCCCTCGGCCTGCCTCTGTTGGAGACCGGCGGGCTCATGGTCGCCTGGAACGAGGACGAGCTCGGGCGCCTGCCGACCGTGGTCGCCCGGGCGCAGCAGAACGGCGTCACCGACGTGAGTCAGATCGGCGCCGAGGACGTCCGCCGGCGCGAACCCAATCTGGCGCGCGATGCTCTAGGCGGCGTGTCGGTGCCTCGCGAGCACATCATCGATCCCTGGTCGGCGCCGCTGGCCTATGCGCTTCAGGCCATGGCCCATGGCGGCGAAGTCCGACGCGGTTGCGATGTGAAGGGCGGCGATTTCACCAACGGTCGATGGCGTCTGGCGACCACGCTGGGATCCTTGGATGCCCGGATCGTGGTCAACGCGGCGGGGCTGCATGGCGACTTGGTCGAAACCATCGCGCGACCGAGCCCCTTCACCATCCGCCCGCGCAAGGGGCAGTTCGTCGTTTTCGACAAGCCCGCCGCGCGCCTCATCACCGCCAGCATCATGCCGGTGCCAAGCGAACGCACCAAAGGCGTGATGATGGCCCGCACCATATTCGGCAATCTCCTGGTCGGACCCACCGCGGAGGACCAGGACGACCGCGCCCATGCGACCTTGGACCAGGCTCAGCTCGAGGCCTTGATCGCCCGGGGACAGCGCATGCTGCCGGCGCTCGCCGGCGTGAGCGTCAACGCCGCCTATGCAGGCCTCCGCCCCGCGACGGATTCCAAGGACTACATCATCGAGGCGCTGGCCGAGGCCAACTGGATCACCGCCGCGGGAATTCGCTCGACGGGCCTGACGGGCGCCCTTGGCGTCGCCCGCCATGCCGCGGCGCTGTACGAGCGCCACTTCGGCAAGCTCGAGGACGCGCCCTCGCCGGCCCGCATGTCCATGCCCAATCTAGCCGAGCATCTGCCGCGCCCCTGCATGGCGTCGGGTTATGGCGAGATGGTCTGCCATTGCGAGCTGGTGACGCGGAAAGAAATCGAGCAGGCGTTCGCCGGACCCTTGCCGGCCAAGGACGTGGGCGGCTTGAAGCGCCGGACCAGGGCCATGATGGGCCGTTGCCAGGGCTTCTATTGCAGCGCCCGGATCGCGGCCCTGGCCAAGGGCCGGCTTGCCGGATTGTCCACGGAGCCTTCGCCGTGAGCCATCACGACGTGGTCATCCTGGGAGCGGGGCCGGCGGGCCTCGCTGCCGCCGCAAGGCTGGCGGCTCTTGGGATCAAAGACATCGTCGTGCTGGATCGCGAAGGCGAGCCTGGCGGCGTGCCGCGCCATTGCGGCCATGTCGCCTTCGGTATGCGGGAATTCCATCGGCCGCTGACCGGCCCCGCCTATGCCAAGCGGCTCGCCGGTACTGTGGCGGGCATCGACATCCGCACGCGGACTACGGTGACGGCCATCGAGGCCGGCGGCCGTGTCCGTGCCGTCCATCCGGACAGCGGGCCTGAGAGCATTTCTGGGCGCGCCGTATTGATCGCCTTCGGGGTTCGCGAGACGCCGCGCAGCACGCGGCTCGTGGGCGGCGACCGGCCGGTCGGCGTCACCACTACCGGCGCATTGCAGCAGTTCGTCTATCTCTCCCGCATCCGTCCCTTCAGGCGCGCGGTCGTCGTCGGCAGCGAGCTGGTCGCCTTCTCCGCCCTGCTTACGCTGCGCCATGGCGGGATCGAAGCGACGGCGATGATCGAGGAAGGCCCGCGCATCATGGCGCGCCGGCCGGCCGACTGGGTTGCCAGATTGGCTCTCGGCGTGCCGGTGCTGACGGGCACCAAGCTCCTCGCCATCCGCGGCTTGGACCGCGTCGAGGCGGTCGAGATCGAGCGGGACGGACGGCGTCAGACCATCCCCTGCGACGGCGTCGTCTTCACCGGCCGCTTCCGCCCCGAGACCGCGATCCTGGCGGGGAGCCATTTGGAGATCGACCCGGGCAGTGGCGGCCCCGCCATCGACCAGCATTGGCGCTGCAGCGATCCGGCTTTTTTCGCCGCCGGCAATCTTCTGCACCCGGTCGAGACGGCCGGCGTCGCCTGGGCCGAAGGACGGGCCGCGGCGGACGCCATCGCCGCTTTCCTCGCCGGAATGCTCCCGCCCGCCGTGTCGACCGCGACGGTCAAGGTCGCGGCGCCGCTGAAGTATGTCTACCCGCAGCGCTTCAGCCTCCCGGCGGGGACGATTTCTCCGCTCCTGTTCAAGTTCCGGACGGCCAAAGCGGCAAAGGGAAACCTGCGCCTCGTCGGCGACGGCCGCGAGCTGTGGAGCCGCCGGATGACGATCCTGCCGGAGCGGCGCCTCTCCTTGCCTCTGTCGCGCATACCGCGTGCGGGGCTTACAAGCCTTTCCGTCGAATTCGAGGAGACCTGAGCGATGCCCGTCGTCGCCGCCATCGACCAGGGAACGACCGGCAGCAAGGCCTACCGCCTGTGGCCGGACGGCAGGTTCGAACCGCTGGGGGGCTACGAGCATCGCCAGATATTCCCGCAGCCCGGCTGGGTCGAGCACGATGCCGACGAGCTGCTGGATCACCTGCGCCTGTTGATCCTGCGCCTGGGCGATGTCGCGGCACTCGGCCTCGACAACCAGGGCGAAACGGTCGTCGCCTGGAACGCCGAGACGGGCGAACCGCTCGCCAATGCCATCGTCTGGCAGGATGCCCGCACCCAGGGCGAGATCGATCGCCTCAAGGCCGAGGGCGCGGAGGCGCTGACCCTTGCGCGCGCCGGCCTGCCTCTCGATCCCTATTTCTCCGCCAGCAAGCTTCGCTGGATGATCGATCATCTGCCCGACGCAAAGCCGCTGCTGGCCAAGGGGAAACTCCGGCTCGGCACAAGCGACAGTTTCTTCCTCGATCGCCTGACCGGCGTCTACGCCACCGACCCCACCACGGCGTCGCGCACCAGCCTGATGAGTCTCGAGACTTGCCAGTGGGACCAGGAGCTTTGCCGCCTGTTCGGCGTTCCCATGGAGGCCCTGGCTGAGATCCGGCCGACGGCCGGCAATTTCGGCGTCTGCGGCAGGTTGCCGATAACCGCCAGCCTCGTCGACCAGCAGGCGGCCCTGTTCGGCCATGGTTGCCGGCGTCCGGGCCAGGCCAAGATCACGTTCGGCACCGGCGCCTTCGCGCTTGCCGTCTCAGATCGCGTGATCCCGACCGAAGCCGCGGCCGGCATGAACCGCAGCATCGCCTGGCAGATCGCCGGAAGCGCGCCGGCCTATGCCCTGGAGGCAGGCATCTACAACGCCGCGTCAGCCGTCAACTGGGCGCGCGGGCTCGGCCTGTTCGCGGATTTCGCCGAAATCGACAGCTTCGCCGGCGAGCCGGCCATCGAGCGCGGCCTTGCCTTCGTGCCTGCGCTCTCGGGTCTCGCCGCGCCCTACTGGGACCGCAATGCCGCGGGGCTGTGGCTGGGCATGGGCCTGGAGACCACGCGCGCAGACATGATGCGGGCGCTCCTCGAGGGCATCGCCCTTCTAGCGGCCGAACTCATCGGCGCCATGGATCGCGTGACGCCTCTGGAGGGCGCGGTCTCCATTGACGGCGGGCTTTCCAACAACAGCTATTTCTGCGATTTCCTGGCCGAAGCGCTTGCCCGGCCCGTCGCGGTGCCGAGCATCACCGACTTGACCGGCCTCGGCGCGGCCCAGATGGCCCTGATCGGCGCCGGGCATGCGTCGCCCGAAGGCCTGCCGCCCGCGCCGGCGCCGAAGCGTCTTGCCGAACCCCGCCGGCCGCTCTCCCCGGCAGCCAGGGCGCGCTTCCGGGAAGCCGTCCAACGCTGCCGCAGCTGGCGATAGGTTCGCTCCTAAGTCCCGGCACCGTCCCGATTTCGGTGCCCCGAATTGCGGCCGCACTGTTTACGCTCCCGCGGCGACCGGACGCGGCCGCTCCATCAGCCGCTTCAATCGAGCGTGACGACCACATTGCCGACCGTTTTGCCGCTCTCGACCGCCTCGTGGGATTCGGCGATGCGGTCGATTGGAAAGCGGGCGGCAATGCGGTGCTCGAAACTCGCATCGGCTAACAACCGGCCCACGGCATCGATCGCCGCTGCACGGATAGAAGGCGGCAACTCATAGACGATGAAGAGAGCCATCTCTATGCCGTGGACCAGCCAATCTCGCAGCGGCAGCTCCGTCGCCCAATTGTCCGAGCCATAGACGACCACGAGCCCTTCGCGAGCCAGATATTCCGTATAGCGCTCCGCGTTGGCGGACAGATTGACCTCGACCACCCTGTCGATACCGGCGGCGCCGGTGAATCGCCGGACCTCCTCCGCGATGTTCTGGGTGCGGTAGTCGACCGCCGCCTCGGCCCCTGCGGCGAGCGCGATCGCGGCCTTCTCTGCCGAGCTGACGCTCGCAATCACCCGATAGCCTGCCCGCTTGGCGAGCTGCACCGCATAGTGGCCAACGGAACCTGCTCCGCCGGCAACGAGCATGGTTTCGCCGGGCCTGGCGGGCCGCCAGTGCACCGCGCGCCAGGCCGTCAGCAGCGGGATGCCAAGGCACGCGCCGACTTCGAACGACACGGCGTCGGGCAGGGATACCGCCTGCGCAGTCGGAAGCGACACGTATTCGGCTGCCGTGCCGTATGGCCGGCGCCACTGCCCGTTCCACAGCCAAACGCGCTCGCCGATCCTGGCCCGATCAACGCCGGCGCCGACAGCGTCTATGATGCCTGCGCCATCGCTGTGCGGAATGGTCAGGGGAACTCGAGGTCCGCGGGCCGGCCCACGCCGCGTCTTCACGTCGGACGGGTTGACGCCGGATACCTTGACCCGGACTCGTACTTCCCCTGGGCCCGGTATCGGCATCGGCTGCTCGCCGACTTTAAGAACGGAACGAGCCGCTCCATTTTCCTCGTAGTAGGCTGCGCGCATGACCTTGCTTCCCCTGCAGTCTTAAGTCGGCGCGAAGCTAGACCGAGGGTACCCCACAGACAAGTACGCACGGCGCCGTAAGCAATCGGCCGCACCGACGGCGCGCTGAATCATGTCCAAGGAATCGCGGAAGCGGTCAGCGCCGCGACGGACTGGTTCCCCAGCGTTGGGCGACTCCCGGCGGACGCCGGTGAGCCTATCTCCGAGGACCGCTTCGATCGCCCGTTGGCGCTCTCCTACGCCACCACGGGAGATCGGACCGCAGCCGTATCGACCCGCCACTCGGCCAGGACCTTCATGCATTGCGCGAGGTACATGCGGTTGACCGCCAACATGTGTTCTCTCAGGTGCGGACCGATTTTGTCTTTCACCTCGATCAGGCGGAGCAATTGGTCCCGGATCGCGATTGGATCATCAAAATAGGGTGTATGGCACAGGTCCAGATATTCGCGGGACGGCGTCATCTCGCGCACCAAGGGCGTGATGCTTCCCGTAAGCACAGGCGTTTCCATGAGAAAGCTCTCGGCCGTCAGGTAGCTGTATACCTCGCTTTGCGACACGCACAGATTGACGGTCATGCTGCCCAGGAGTCGATGGTATTCCGCGTTGCCAGACGCCTCGGCGTGCCGCTGCACCTCGATGCCGAAGCGGTCGATGATTTCCAGACTGTTCGACCCATGCACATGCACCGTCCCTCCTGGAATCATGGCGGCCGCCGCGATCTGGCATTCCATGTTCTTCCAGTTCTGACCGGAACCGAAAAGTCCGATATTGAGGCCCGGAAGTTTCGGCTGTCGCCTGAGATCCTCGCCAACGATGTTTGGCAACCAGGCCGTGGGATAGCCAAAATGTGTCCAGTTGCGCGCGAGGCCCCTATGCGGCGTTGCGAGAAAATCAATGTTGCCGGCGCGGAAGGCGTCGAACAGCTGAGCCATCCATCGCCGATTGATCGGATGGAACTCATTGAGGATGTAGGACGCGTGCCACGTCGCGGCAACGCGAGCGCCACGCCGATGGGCGTGAAGGCAGATCGGCAGCCAATCATTCTGGTAGCAGCCCAGAACGACCAGCCGCGGACGGTGACGGTCTATTGCCGCGATGGCGTGTTCGGGAATCGCGAAGTGGTCGCAAACGCCGCCTAACGCGCGGACGACCCCATACCAGCCATCCGGCGTCACGCCCAGCGCGCCGCCTTCCACAAGAGGGCGGCTGTGTATTGGTCGGAAGATGGGAGGCGAGGGAGTGCGGGCGGTTTTGGCCGATCGCCTCCTGGGCGGCATAACGTCGGCCAGATCCATCCTGTAGGCATCGCGATAGCGCTCGGCCATCGCCCGGGCAGAGAAACGCCGGGCGAGCGGGTTCAGAACGACCCGACCTTCGACCACGTCCTGCACATTTCTCGCCAGGTCGGATATGTCCTCGGCGATCAAGGCTTCGCGGCCGTGTCGCAGGTATGGGACGATGCCGCCGCAGTCGAGCAACACAGGCGGGCAGCCGCAGGCCATCGCTTCCGCTATCGCCATGCCGAAGGCCTCTCTTCGGCTCGTCGATAGGAATGCCCACCAGCGCTGATAATAGTCCTCCGGACTGGCAGTCTCCGGATGAACGGTCAGATTTCGCAAGGGCCGTCCCGCATAACCGCCGAAGTCGGGCCCGACCGCTTCGACCGGAACAGGCAGGCGCGCTGCAAGATCGATCAGTTCCTCGATGCCCTTGTCGGGAGCCAGTCGCCCGGCAAAGCCGATGACCGGCCGCGCTGCCCGCTTCGTCGGGTCGGGTCGGAATCGCCCATCATCGATGCCGTTGGGAATGACCAGCGCCGGCATCGATTGCATCTGCGCCCATGCGAACAGCCGGGCATGGGGAGACACGCATACCAGGAAGTCGGTCCGATCCTTGGGATAACTGAACGTGTCTTCGGGGAAACGTTCGAGGTTGTGGAGGACCTCGATAACGCGCGCCTTGTGTCGAACAAGCCCCAGCGCTTCATACACAAGCGGACTCGTATAGAACTGGATCACATCCGGACCGAACGCCTCGACCACCTTGGCCAACGCCCACGCATCGCGAACCTGCGTGTGCCAGACGTCGAGCTGCTCGACAAATCGCGCCAGGGCATCGTGCTGAAAGGTGACGCGGATTTCCAAATCGCGCTCGCCATGAGGCTGTCGCAAATACTTCAACAGATATTGGAGATGGCGTTCTCCACCACCGACAAAGCGGGTTGGCACGTGGAAGTGCAGGCGCATCGTGGAAAGCCCCGATTATGGCGCTTTGTGTACTCGAGATCTGCCGGGCTAGGCAGGTGACCATTGAACGTAAGCAGGGCTTGCTTGGCAATCTCGTCGTAATTCCACCCGGCGAGGCAGCCAAACCAGAGTCGCCCAATCCCGCAGGCGCCCGGGATCTTGGTCACAAGCCAATGCCCGCCGGATCGCAAGCGGTTTTTGTCGCCGCCGACGGGCTATTGTCTCGGGCTACCTATGACGGTGGGACGCAATGATCGCCCATGCGCCCATTCCGACAACCCGAACGCAAGGGCGCCCACAGCGGCTTCGATATGCGGGAACGATCCGTTCAGCGCATGAGCGCAGGAGCCACCGGCCGACGCCGGATGACCGGTCGGAAACGTGGCTGCGAAATGGAGCAAGCGCTCCTCGACGGCATCGCCATCCTGGCGGTCCAGTTCAGAGCCGCCGGCGATCACCCAGGGCGAGGCTCTACCTCACGGTTGGGTGGCGTGCGATCCGGTCATCCCGCTCGGGAACGGAACCGGGTGCGGGGCCGTGTACATCTTCTGCTCCGGCGCGGTCGCCGCGGACTCCGAATCCTGATTGGTGCAAGCGCCCGCCGCGAGAGTGCAAGCAAGCAGTACCGCAATGCTCAAATGTCGAAGGCAGCGCTTTAAACCGGCCATGGCATGCTCCTGGGTCGGGGTTTCCCGGGTTGGGCGACGTCCCGCCCAGAGGACCCGCCTCACGCCAGTTAGACCTCGCTGTGCCCTTCCCATTGCACTCGGCCCGATCGATGACATGGGTGCGAGACCGCCGGCCCCTGCCCGAGGGGTGTCCGAAACCGTTTGTGGCCCGTCATCGCTCCTCTCTATAGTCGGGCTTTGCAGTGCTGACGCTGGGGCTTACACGCCATCGGCAGAGCCTGTGCAGCCTTGAGACGATGAGGAATATCATGGCCAACGACGCATCCGAGTTCCGGGGCAACTGGAACTATCCGACCAACATCCGTTTCGGCGTGGGGCGCATCGCCGAGCTGCCCGAAGCCTGCAAGCAGCTGGGCTTCAAGCGGCCCCTGCTGGTGACCGATCCGGGCCTGGCCAAGCTCGCCATGGTTCAGGACGCAATCGCGGCCAACAAGGCGGCGGGACTGCCGACCGGGCTTTTCAGCGACATCAAGGGCAACCCGGTCTCCAAGAATGTCGAGGACGGCCTCAAGGTTTTCCGCGCCGAGGGCCATGACGGCATCATCGCGTTCGGCGGCGGCAGCGCGCTCGACGCGGCCAAGACCATCGCCTTCATGGCCGGGCAGAAGCGGCCGATGTGGGACTTCGAGGACATCGGCGACAACTGGAAGCGGGCCGATCCGGCCGGCATCGTCGCCAGCATCGCCGTGCCGACCACGGCGGGCACCGGCTCGGAGGTGGGACGGGCCTCGGTCATCCTCAACGAGGAGACCCACACCAAGAAGATCATCTTCCATCCGAAGATGCTGCCTTCGATCGTCATCTCCGATCCGGCTTTGACCGTCGGCCTGCCGCCCCACATCACGGCGGCGACGGGGATGGACGCCCTTGCCCATTGCCTGGAGGCCTATTGCGCGCCGGGCTTTCACCCGATGGCCGAGGGCATCGCCGTCGAGGGCACGCGCCTGGTCAAGGAGGCGCTGCCGGTCGCGGTCAAGGACGGCAAGAACCTGGTGGCGCGGGCCAAGATGATGGCGGCGGCCAGCATGGGGGCGACGGCCTTCCAGAAAGGCCTCGGCGCGATCCATGCCTTGAGCCATCCCGTGGGCGCCCTCTATGACACCCACCACGGGCTCACCAACGCCGTGGTCATGCCCTATGTGCTGGAATTCAACCGCCAGGTCATCGAACAGAAGATGACGCGGCTCGCCGCCTGGCTCGGCCTCGCCAACCCGTCCTTCAAGGCGGTGATGGACTGGGTGCTGGCGCTGCGCAAGGAGATCGGCATCCCCCACACCCTGAAGGACATCGGCGTCGGCCGCGACCGGATCGACGAGTTGTCGGAGATGGCCGCGGTCGATCCGACGGCCGGCGGCAACCCGCTTCCCATCGGCGTGCCGGAGCTGAAGCAGATGTTCGTCGCCTGCATCGACGGCCGCCTTAGAGCCTGATCGTCTCAAACCTGCTCGGCTTGAGACGTGAATCAGGCTCTCCACCTAACAAGTAGAGCAAGATCGGGTCAGCGCGATAGGAGCTGACCCGATCTTGCTCTGGCTGCGGTCTGAGGCGACGGTAGACCGGAGCGGAGGCGGCCGGTGATGCGGCCGCCTCCCTCCCGCGCAATCAATCCATCGGCAACGGCTTGCCGTTGACCAGGGTCTTGCCCTCCTGGTCGAGGGTGACCTTGAAGCGGTCTATCTTCTTGCCCGCCTCATCCGTGCCCGGGTCGCTCAGCTGCTTCAGCTGCTGGAGCACGCCAACGATCTGATCCTTCTGGGGATCGTCGGTGTACTGGGACAGCCGGGCGATGATGGCATCGATGTCGCTGATCTGCAGGTTGAGCGTGCCGCTGCCGCCCATGGCTGCGTCCTTCTGGATCTGGGACTGGCCATCGAACTTGGCCGTGAAGGCCGGCGCCGTCACCGCGCCGTCGGAAACATAGATCTTGGTCCCGGCCTGGGCGAAGGCCTGATCCATGACTCCGGCCATGGCCATGCCCGCGGTCATCAGGGCCGTCTGGTCGGTCGGATTCACATTGGCCATGCTCTTGCCGGCCAGATCGATGGCGTTGGCAAGCGGCACGTCGTCGGCGCCGTACTTAAAGCCGAAGTCGGTGGGCACCAGATCGGCGCTCGAGGCACCGATCAGGGTCTTCAGGTCGGGAATCGAAAGGGCCGCGTATGTGAGGCCCGATGTCAGCTTCGACTTCGGCTGGTCGAGTCCGTCGAGCCCGAAATCGAAATTCAGGCTGCCGAGCGTGAAAACTGACTGGGTGCCCTGGGTAACGCTGGTCTTGCCGAGCGCGACGGCGAATTTGATCGTCTTGATCAGGGTCAGCATCTTGCCGAACAAGGGGATCACCTGATCCACCTTGCCGCTCTCCGCCGCCTTCTTCCAATCGTCCCGCATCGCCAGGAGCTGGTCCATCTTCGCGCCTGTGGCGTTGGAGGTGATGGAAAGATCGGCGACGCTCGCCTGACCGTCCTTGCTGATCAGCGCGACCTGCTTGGCGGTGAGGCTCGCGACCTGATCCCAGCCGTTCTGTCCGCCGTCGGTCGAGGTGACCTGATAGGCCACGGCCGTGCCGGTCAGATTATCGCCCGAACTCGGCTGGGTGGCAGTGAGGGTCTTGAACAGCAGATCGGTGTCGAGGACCACGCCCATCTTCTTGGACCAGCTCCCGCCGGCATGGTCGAGGTCGATGGCGACCTTGGCGAGTTCCGTGCCGTCGGAGCCCTTGATGTCCAGCGAGGTCGGCAGGACGACGTCGCTGAACTTGCGCATGTCGTCGCCGTCGGGCGTGATCTTGAAGGTGACCTTGCCCAGATCGACCGGCGTCCAGTCCGCGATCGGGAAGGTCAGCTTGTCGATGCTGGCGTCGAAGGCGTCGCCATCAGGCGTCACCGTCACGTCGCCATAGGTGAGCTTCTTGTTCACCGCGGCGGCCTTGGCGAGCATGTCCTGAAGCTCCTGCTGCAGGGCCTTCGCCTGGTCGGCCTTCTGGTCGCCGCATCCCGCCAGTGCCACCAGCAGGATGAGGCCGAATGTCCAATGCTTTCTCATGATAACCCCTCGGTTACGGCGAAGCCCCCCTTATAGGCCAGATAGAGGGCAAAAACGAGGCAGCTTGGGCGTGGCGTGATTTCTGTTACCGACGGGTTAAGGAGTCCGGTTTGCGCCGGAGACGTTGGCCGTTTCCTCTTGCAAGGAGAGGAGCGAGGCATTGCCGCCCGCCGCCGTGGTGTCGATGGCAAGGCTCCGCTCGACGGCGAAGCGCGGCAGGTAGTGCGGCCCGCCGGCCTTGGGGCCCGTGCCGGACAGCCGTTCGCCCCCGAAAGGCTGCACGCCGACCACCGCCCCGATCATGTTGCGGTTCACGTAGGCGTTGCCGATCCGAAGCCGCCCATGGATATGCCTGACGGTGGTGTCGATGCGGCTGTGAATGCCAAGGGTGAGGCCATAGCCAAGGCCATCTATGGCATCGAGCAGCTCGTCCAGCCGGTCCTGGCGGAAGCGCACCACGTGGAGGATGGGGCCGAACACCTCGCGCTCCAGCACGCCTGGTCGTTCGATCTCGAAGGCCCGCGGCGCGAAAAAGGTGCCGTTGTTGCAGTCGCGGTCGAGCGGCAGCTCGTAGATCAGCTTCGCCTCGCGGGCCATGCGCCCGGCATGGGTCTGAAGCATCGCGCGCGCCGGCTCGTCGATGACCGGCCCGATGTCGGTCGAAAGCAGGCCTGGGTCGCCGACCGTGAGCTCGGCCATGGCGCCGGCCAGCATGGCGATCAGCCTGTCGGCGATGTCGGACTGGATGCAGAGGATGCGCAGGGCCGAGCAGCGCTGGCCGGCGCTCTGGAACGATGACGTCAGCACGTCGCGCACCACCTGCTCGGGCAGGGCGGAGGAATCGACGATCATGGCGTTCTGCCCGCCGGTCTCGGCGATGAGCGCGCCGAGCGGCCCGCCACGGGCGGCAAGCAACCGGTTGATCCCCTGGGCCACCTCGGTCGAGCCGGTGAAGGCTACGCCGGCGACCCGCGGATCGGCGACAAGGGGCGCGCCGACGTTCGGTCCGTCGCCCGGCAGCAGATGAAGCACGTCGCCCGGCACGCCGGCGCGATGCAGGAGCTGTACGGCGCGCATGGCGATCAAGGGGGTCTGCTCCGCCGGCTTGGCGATCGCGGCATTCCCCGCGGCCAGCGCGGCCGAGACCTGGCCGGTGAAGATGGCGAGCGGGAAGTTCCACGGGCTGATGCAGGCGAAGACGCCGCGCCCGTTGAGCATGAGCTGATTGCGCTCGCCGGTCGGGCCAGGCAGCGCCAATGGGTTGGCAAAATCGGCCCGCGCCCGGGCGGCGTAATAGCGCAGGAAATCCACCGCCTCGCGGACCTCGGCGAGCGCATCGGGAATAGTCTTTCCCGCCTCGCGGACGGCGAGCGCCATCAGCGCCGGCGCGTCCTGCTCCATCAGGTCGGATGCCCGCTCCAGGCATTGGGCTCGCGTCTCCGCCCCGGCGTCATTCCAGTCGCGCTGGGCGCGCAAGGCGCGGGCCAGCGCCTGGTCTACGGTCGCGCCGTCGGCCTCGACCACCTCGCCGACCTGGCGGCGTCGGTCCGAGGGATCGAAGAGAGCCCGCGGCTTCCCGCTTCGCATCGCGCCGCCCACGACGGGCGCCGCACGATGTGCCTCCCCGGCCGCCCGCGTCATGGCCTCGGCCAGGGGAACGAGCCGGTCGAGATCGGTGAGGTCCACCCCGGCGGAGTTGCGCCGTTCGGCGCCGAACAGCGCCTCGGGCAGGGGGATTCTCGGATGGGGCTTCCGGGCCAGGCCGCGTACCCGGGCGACCGGGTCGGCGACGATCTCGCCGATGGGCAGCTTCTCGTCGACGATGCGGTTGACGAAGGAGGTGTTGGCGCCGTTCTCCAGCAGCCGGCGCACCAGATAGGCGAGAAGATCCTCGTGGCTGCCGACCGGCGCGTAGACGCGGCAGGGATGGCCGCTGGCGTCGGGCGCGACGATGTGGTCGTAGAGCGCCTCGCCCATCCCATGCAGGCGCTGGAACTCGAAATCGCGCCGATTGCCTGCCATCTCCGTCACGGCGGCAAGCGTGTGGGCGTTGTGGGTGGCGAACTGGGGGTAGAAGGCCTCGGCATCGGCCAGAAGGCGCTTCGCCGCCGCGATATAGGAGACATCTGTCGACGCCTTGCGGGTGAACACGG
>Ga0265313_10000545_pt1 | contig 39280 bp, 35 predicted proteins | sample 4123metaG_FD_203122 | JGI IMG/M metagenome (GOLD analysis project Ga0265313, IMG submission 203122) | Rhizosphere microbial communities from Carex aquatilis grown in University of Washington, Seatle, WA, United States - 4-1-23 metaG | ecosystem: Host-associated > Plants > Roots > Rhizosphere >... | reverse complement strand
TGTTCCTCACTCATTCCATGCTCGACGGGTGCGACGGCGAGCTTGCGCGACTCAAATTCAAGGAATCGCGCGGCGGCGGCGTGCTGGATTTCTGGGGCGACAATGTCGTCCACAGCGCGATCTTCGCCTGCATGGCCATCGGCTGGAGTGCTGCCATCGGCGAACACTGGCCCCTTTTGCTGGGAGCCTCGGCCGTCATCGGTACACTGGGCTCGGCGGGGTTCATCTATTGGCGGGTGATGCGCCCGAAGACCGGCCCCGATCCGCTCTACACCTCGGTATCGACGGCGCCGGATGGGCGCTTCGCCAAGCTGCTCGACGCCCTTTCGCGGCGCGATTTCATCTATATCGTCCTGCTGCTCGCGCTCTTCGGCCGCGCCGACTGGTTCCTCGTCATGACCGCGGTCGGCGCGCCGATCTATTTCGCCATGCTGGTCCTGTTGGCCATGCGCGAGCCAGCCGTCGAAAAGCCGGAACCGCGGACCGCCTAGACGGCGAAGCGCGCGCCGTTCGCGGCGCTCGAGCGCTGGGCGAGGCCGATCAGCCGGGCGCAGAGGAGGGCCTCGGCGAGATTGCCCTGGCCGCCGTCCCGGATCGCCGACAGGAAATCCGCGGCCACGCCGGCGAACCAGTCCGGATGATGGGAACCTTCCGCCAGGGCCGGCGGGCAGGTCCAGCGGCGCTCGCCGGCGGCGGTGGCGAGAATCACGCTCTCGCCTTCGACATGGATACGGCCCCTCTCGCCTTCTATCTCGATCTTGTTGCTGCGTTCGTCGGCGGCCCAGGTCAGGTAGATCCGCGCGCGCCAGGCGGGAGATTCGAGATCCATGGTGGCCGTGTCCTCGATCGGCCACTCATGGTGGCGCCGGGTTTCGAGCCGCGCGGCAATCGACTCGGGCGCGGCCCCGGCCCAGCGCAGCACGCAATAGAGGGCATGCCAGCCGTGATCGACCAGGATGCCGCCGCCGGCTTCTGCGGGAACGACGCGCCAGTTGGCGGCGCCTGGGCTGGCGACCGCCACGGCGGGGCGGAGGCGCAGGGTTTGCCAGTGCAGCGCATGAACGGCGCCGATCGCGCCCTCGCCGATCAGGGCCGAGATCCGCCGGCAGATGGGCGCCTCGAGCCAATTGTGGACGGTCTGAAGCACGCGGCCCGCGCGGGCCGCCGCCGCGGCGACGCCATCGGACGGGCCGGTCACCAGCGGCTTCTCGCAAAGGACATGCCGGCCCGCACCGAGCGCGCGCCGGATCAGCGCCTCATGGCTGCCCGGCGGCGTGCAGATATCGACGAAGTCGAGTGTCGTCTCGGCCAGGAGGTCGTCGGGATTTTCGAACCAGCGCGCCTTGGGGCAGGCTGCCTCGAACACCGCGCGCCGGCCGGCCGCCCCGTCGGCAGCGGCGACGATCTCGACGTCCGGGTTCGCCAGCCAGCCGGGCAGATGCCCATGGGCGGCGACATTGCCGAAGCCGATGAAGGCGCCCAGCAACCGAGGCCGGCTCACGGCTAACCGAGACCGAAGCGGCGCGCGATCGCGGCAAAGGATTCATCGAGAATCTCGACGCCCCGAAGCGCTTCGTCCTCCGTGATGACCAGCGGCGGATTGATCCGGATCACGTGGGAATAGGACATGGTGACCAATCCGCGCTCGAGGGCCTCATGGAACAGGGCGCGGGTGACGGTCTTGTCCAGGGGCTCCTTGGTCTTGCGGTCGGCCACCATTTCCATGCCGATCATCAAACCCCGGCCGCGCACGTCGCCGATGAAGCGGTACTTGTTCTGCAGCGCCTTCAAGGCGTCGAGTAGGACCGCGCCCACTTTGGCCGAGTTCTCCACCAGTTTCTCGGCGAGAATGGTCTCGACGACGGCGAGACCCGCGGCGGAGGCGAGGGGATTGCCCCCGAAGCTCGACGAGCTGCCGCTCGGCATGCCGAAAGGCCTGTGGGTCATGCGCTCCAGGGACGAGGCGACGCCGCTCAATGGGAAGCCGCCGCCGATGCCCTTGCCGAAGGTCATGATGTCGGGCTTCACGCCGAACTGGTCCATGGCCCACAGGGTGCCCGTCCGGCCGAGGCCGGTCAGCATCTCGTCGGCGATGAGGAGCGCGTCGAATTCGTCGGCGATCTCGCGCACCGCCTTAACGAAATCGTCGGGCGGGATGACGTTGCCGGCCGTGCCCTGCATCGGCTCCATGACGATGGCCGCGACCTCGCCCTGGGTATCGTTCTTGATCACGTTGCGCAAATGCTCGGCGCAGGCGAGTCCGCAGGACGGATACTCGAGATTCCAGGGGCAGCGATAGCAGCTGGCATAGGGCGAGAGATGGGAGCCCGGCGGGAAAGGGCCCTGATGATTGCGATAGTCGCCGCTCAGGAGACCGATGACCCCCGCGGTCTTGCCATGAAATCCGCCCCAGAAGCCGACAAACTCGAACTTTCTGGTGACCGACTTGGCGAGGCGGAAGGCGGCCTCCACCGCCTCCGCGCCGCCGGAGAACATCTGCACATGGGTGATGCCCTCGGGCAGCATGCCGCCAAGGATCTCCAGGAATTTCGCGCGGGTCTCGGTGGTGAAGCTGCCGAAAGTGACGCGATCCAGCTGCTCCTTCAGGCGCTTCACGTAGTGGGGGTGGCAATGGCCGAGGCTGCCCACCCCGATGCCGGCGACGAAGTCGAGGTAGTCCTTGCCGTCCACATCGGTGATGACACAGCCCTTGGCCCGATCGACGGCGATCTGGGAGAATAGGGCGATGGACTGCAGCCCCGGGGCCATGACCTCGGCCTCGCGATCGTAGATCGCCTTCGAGCGCGGGCCGGGTACGCCGTAGGTCTTGCCGGCCTCGGAATCGACGGGCTTCTTGCTCGGGCTGGGTTTGCCCTTCATCGGCTTCAATCCTTGTCAGCTGACGGCCCTGGGGCCGCGGTGGAATCGGTTCGCCAGGTAGTCTGCGATGGCCCCGGCCGCCGTGGTGCGAAAGCGCGCGTAGCTCGGCCATGCGTTCAAGTCAATGATGATCGGCTCACCGTCGGGCCGGATGATGGCATCGCCCCCGAAGATATCCACGCCGAGGGCGGCTGCGGCGCGATGGGCGACCTCGCTGAGGCGTTCCGTCTTGAAGGGGTAGCCGGTCATGCCCTTGTCCCGGTGATAGAACCACTCGAACCAGCCGGCCTGGCCGACGCCATAGAATTTCACCAGGTCGCCTTCGACATGCTCCTGGGCGACGACGAAGGGGATACCGCGGGCGGCAAAGCCGGCGAGAGCCTGGCGCAAGCCCATTTCGGAGGCGACGTACATCACGTCGTCGGCCTGGGTGGCGTGGAAGTCATACCGCTTGATCCAGACGTCGGCCGAGCGCGCGAGCTTGGTGGAATCCGTGGCGATCACATGGCTGACCGGCGCCGGGACATGCTCCTCGGCGAACAGCTCGACCATCCGGTGGCGATAGGTGTTGCGGATCGCCGTCGGCGAATTGACCACGACGGAGCCCGTCTTGCTGGCCTGCTCGAGGCGGTCGAGGATCGCGCCCCGCTCGCACATGACGAAGATCATGGCGGCCGGGGCGCTCAGGGCCGGCTCGGCCTCTTCGACGCTCAAGAGCTGGACGGCGAAGCCGCGGGCTCTCAGCGCCTGCCCGACGGCCTCCATGATCGCCGCGTCGTCGTCGACCCGGCCCGGCGAATGGGTCGACTCCCGGTAGATGCCCCAGCAGGCCTTGGCCAGCCTCATGAGCGGCCTGCCGCGCCGGCTGCCTGCTCGGCCGCGGCGATGTCGCTGCCCCGGTCGATGTCGAACACCGGGCCGAGCGCGATGCCATACACCGGATGCCCTTCGGCGACGAGCCAGGCGAGGTAGTCCCGCAGCCGCTCGAAGCCCGCGCCAGGCCCAGCGGGACGCTGGGCAGGCAGGGCATAGAGTCCTGCCGTCACCAGACCGCACCGGCTGTCGCCGAGATTGCGCACCCGCCCATCAGCCGGGTCGAGGCTCGCCCAGAGGGGCTTCTCGTCATCTACGTGATCGGTGAGGCCAAGGACCACGGCATCATCGGGAAACTCGGCCGCGCCCTTGACGAAGCGGCGGAACTCGCCGGCCGGCAGGATGCTGTCGACGGTGGTGATGACTGCGGGCGAGCCCGCGAGCCGGTCGGCGACGATCCGGAAGCTGGCATATGAGGAAGGCGTGCTGAGCACCACCAGATCGATATCGAGACCCGCGCCAGGGTTCGCCAGCCACTGCCGGCAGTCTTCGCTCGCCTCGTTGATGATGATGCTGAGCTGCGTGATCCCAGCTTCGCGAAACCGGTCGAGGGCGTGTCCGATGAGCGGCTTTCCGGAAACCGGCACCATGGGCTTGCTGACGCGCCAGCCGTCGGCGCGCAGGCGCGTCCCGTCGCCCGCGGCGATGATGCCGCCTCGGCGGAAGGGCTCCCGGGAGATCACGGTAGAAGACTTTCCAGATCGCCGAGCCGCGCGACCACGGGGTGATCGAGGGAACCCCTCGCCTTGATTTCGGCTGCCTGGACCTCGGCCGGCGCGATCCAGACGAATTCCATGCTCATGCGCCGCGCGCCCTCCCGGTCCCGGGGGAGAGAATCGCCCACCATCAGGGTCGTCTCAGCCCGGGCGCCGAGCGCATCGAGCGCGGCCCGGAAGATCGCGGGGTCCGGCTTCTCGGCCCCAAGCTTCTGGCTGTCGATCATGACCCCCACTGGCGGGGCGAGACCCGCGCCCCGGCAGACAGCCGCGAGGTTGCCGTAGAAATTCGAAACCACGCCCAGGCGGTAGCGCCGGCTCAGCCTCTCAAGCAAAGGCCGGTTTCGTGCGAAGCTGGCCTCGGCCTCGGCGAGGAAGTTCGCGGCGATCCTGCTGCCGCGCCGGCTGTCGGCGTTGTCCGAAACATCCCGGCCTTCCCCGCCGGCGAGCGCGGCTTCGAGGTTGCGCGCCAGGCGATGGACCGTGACGGCGAGATCGGCATCCTCCGGCAAGCTGCCCAGCAGAGGATCGTCGGCGGCATAGAAGGCGGCGGCGAATTCCTCGGGCGAGAGCGCCAGCCCTTCCGACCGGTAATGGGCGTGCATGCGCTCCTTCCAGGCCACGCCGTCGCAATCCAGCGTGCCGCCGAAATCGAAGAGCAGCGTTTCGATTTGCCGTCGCATTGCTTTTCTGCACTGTCGCGGACCGGGGCGGAGCCGTTCTCCCCGCCCCAGCCGATGGTCGATGCCGCGGGGCTGGCAATCCCGGCCCGTCAGCGCACCACGCTCTTCTCGCTCTCTGTCTGGTCCGGCAGCTCGAAGGGCGCGCCGTCGATGAAGGCGTTGCAGGCTTCCCGGGCAATGCTGTCGCGGAACTGGCGCGGCGGCGTCTTCATGTAGTAGGCCGAGGGACCCAGCAGCGGGCCGGAGACATGGCGTTCCCGGGCCAGCTTGATGCAACGGATGGCGTCGATCACCACCCCGGCGCTGTTGGAGGAGTCTTCCACCGACAGGCGCAGCTCGACTTCCACCGGTGCGTCGCCGAAGCCGCGGCCTTCCATGCGGATGAAGGCGATCTTGTTGTCCTTCTGCCACGGCACGTAGTCCGAGGGGCCGATATGGATGTTCTTGCCCTCGAGCCTTTCGTCGAGCTGGGATTGGACCGATTCGGTCTTGGAGATCTTCTTCGAGGCCAGGCGCCGGCGCTCGAGCATGTTGAGGAAATCGGTGTTGCCGCCGGTGTTGAGCTGATAGGTGCGGTCCAGGCTGACGCCGCGGTCGGCATAGAGGCGGGCCAGCGCGCGGTGGACGATGGTGGCGCCCACCTGGCTCTTGATGTCGTCGCCGATAATGGGGAGGGACGCGTCGCGGAACTTCTGTGCCCATTCGGGATTGGAGGCGATGAAGACCGGCACGCAATTGACCAGGCCGACGCCGGCGTCGAGGCAAGCCTGCGCATAATGCGCGACCGCCTTCTCCGAGCCGACGGGCAGATAGCAGATCAGCACCTCGGCTCCCGAGCTGCGGAGCGCCTCGGCAATGTCGGTGGGGGCGAGGTCGGTCGGCCGGAAGGCCTCGTCGTCGCTGTAGTCGGCCATATGGGCCGCGATGCTGTCGAGCTGGGGGCCCGCCTGGACGACGACGTTGGAAACGGGCAGCGCGCTCTGGAAGACCCGGGTGCAGTTGGGCTTGGCGAAGATCGCTTCCTCGAGGGCATGGCCGACCTTGCGCCGGTCGACGTCGAAGGCGGCGACGAACTCGATATCCGAGCAGGCGTAGCCCCCGATGGTCTTGCGCATGATGCCGTCGAGCGCCGCGTTGCGCTGGGTGCGGTAATACTCCACGCCCTGGACGAGCGCACTGGCGCAATTGCCGACGCCGGCAATGGCGACTCTGACTTTCTTCATGAATTCCGAATCCCTTTCAATCCAAGGCGGTGTGATCGGAGAGCGAGGCAGGCCTGCACTCCTGCTCCGGAGCCGCTCGAGGAATGCAAGATGACGCTCCCCAATTGCCCCGCTTGTGCTGATCAATCGGCCGATGAGAAGGCGACGAGAAGCGGCTGTAGCGTAATTCCCCGACGACGCGTGCTCGAATGTCGCGGGGCCATCGCCCGATCGTGCAAATTTAAAGACGGATTGCTGAAATATTACAAGTCAAATTCCATTACAGCAGTGCGGCTGGTTGGGCCGGGGCCGCCCAGATGAATTGCTGCATCTGCCGCGAGAGTTGTGCGGCACAGACAATCGCGATGAGGAGCGACGTCGGGCAGAAGCGCTGCTTCTTGCCCGTCTGCCGAGTTCCTCATGCAGTTCCAGGCGCGCGGCCTTGCAGCAAGCCGGCGCCCGTGCAGTCGGGCCCTACGGCATTTGGGCCTGCAAGGTTGGTCGCGGTCTCGCCCGGTTCACGAATACTGCATCAGAGCACGTGCTCGGTCTCGATTCCCCGGCAATCCATCTCGAATTCGAGACCCAGGATCGGCGGCCGGCAGAATTGCCAGGTAAAGCCGTGGCTGGCCGCGCGGCGCCGGACCAGGTCATCGGCGAGATAGGAATGCACATCGAACACCGTGTAGACCTGGGTATCGGTCGTGTCCTTCCAGCCGAGGCCGAGTGCCTCTAGTCGCCGTTCCATTTCATCCAGCACGCAGCGCGCCTTCTGCCTCATTCCAGAGGGGCTGGTGTCGCCATAGGCGACGATGTGATCGCGGTAATTGCCGCCGCGCTCCGAAACCTCGCCGCTCCCGGCGATAACGAAGCTGGGCGCCAGGGTCCTGCCCGGCCGCGCATAGCTGAAGGCATGAAAGACCGGCGTCACCGGCGGCTGGATCTCCGGACAGACATTGCTGCGGGCGACGGGGTTGAGGTTGTCGGCGAAGAGCCCCCAGCGCTTCAGCGTCTTCACGTAGCTTTCGTTGAATTGACGAAAACCCGCTTCGGTGAACTGGCTGGGCGAACGCAGCTCGCAGGCGCAAAAGCTGGTGAGGGGCAGGCCTTGGCCGGCGAGGTACTTCTCGATGCGCGCGAAGCCTTCGGCGATCGGCGGCGATTGGCGAAAGCGCACGCGCTCGATGCCATAGCCGTCGAGAGCGCGCACGCCGCCGGAATACTGGAACACGCCTTCCAGATAGCGATAGCCGCCGCTGGCGACATCATGGGTGGTCATGTTCGGTCCTTTGCCATTGGTACCGGAGTTTACCAAATTTTTGGCTGCGGGGCGGTGGAAGGGCATTGGAATACTCGCTGCCAAGCGCTGGGCTCTTTCTGCGCAGGAAGCCGGCCCGAGGCGGGCCCGGTGCATCACAGTGATCAGGGCTCCGCTTATGTCGGCTCGGTCTGCCAAGCGCTGATCGCGCAGCTGGGTACGATCGCCAGCATGAGCCGCAAGGGCAACGCGTATGACAACGCCGTCGTGGAAAGCTTCTTCAGCAACTTGAAGAACGAGCTCGTCCTTGATCTTATTTTCGCAACGCGCGACCAGGTACGGGGCCGAGATCTTCGACCGCATCGAGATCTTCCACAATCGGCAGCGGGCTCATTCCATCGCAGTACCTCACCCGGTCGACTATGAAAACTCGCACCGAGTGCCAGATGCAACCTGTCCGCAGAACCCGGGCTAACTTAGTCTGACCCCATTCTTCCGGCTGCGGATGGATCGAACCGGACCGGCGGGCCGGGGAATATCGGCATTCACCGGACGTTGTGCTTTTTGCCGATCAAAAGGCAATCGGGACCTAGCGAGCCGAGTATAGTGGTGGCAGGATTGGACAGATGGCCAATATCCCTGTGGGCATGGATGCCAGCCAAGTCGACGCGGATCCGCAGCTCCTCATGCGGATTATTCAGGCGCAGGCGAATATCGCAAACCTGGGGATCGACCTCGGTGGCGTCATCGCGCTGGTCGCCGATTCCGTGCGCGAGCTCACGAATGCGGACGGTGCCTTTGTGGAGCTGGCCGAAGGCGAAGATATGGTCTACCGAGCGGCGTCCGGGGCGTCCACGTCCTTGCTCGGCCTTCGGCTCCCGCGCCGAGGCAGCCTCTCCGGACTGTGCGTGGAGACCGGCGAGACTCTCGAATGCGAGGACTCGGAGGCCGACAATCGCGTCGACCGCGAGGCTTGCCGCAAGGTCGGGCTGCGTTCCATGGTGGTGGTTCCGCTGAAGCACGCGGGCGCGTCGGTCGGAGTGCTGAAGATTTCGTCGGTCCAAGTCGCCCGCTTCACGGGCAACGACATCAGGATCATGGAACTGATGTCGCAGATGGTCGCCGCGGCCATGTACCACGCCGAGCGTTATCAGGCGGACGCGCTCTACCACCTTGCCACGCATGATCCGCTGACGGGCCTCGCCAATCGCGCCCTGTTTTATGACCGCCTGCGTCAATCGCTCGCACTGGCCAAGCGCAATGGCGCCCGCTCGGCGATTGTCAACCTGGATCTCGACGGTTTGAAGCCCATCAACGACCGGTTTGGCCATCGAGCGGGTGACGCCGCGATCAAGGAGGTGGGAACCCGCGTCCTTGGCAACGCGCGCAGCTCCGACACCGTGGCACGTGTCGGCGGTGACGAGTTCGGAGTCGTGCTCGCCGAGGTCCTTGACCGCGCCAGCCTGAACAAACTGACAGACCGCATAGCGCAAGAGGTCGCCAGGCCTTTTGCGTTCGAGAACCAAGCGATCACTCTCGGCACCAGCATCGGGTCCGCGCTGTTTCCTGACGACGGGCAGGAACCGGAGATCCTGATAGAGACGGCGGACCAGTCGATGTATCGGATGAAGGCCGCGCGCAAGGCTCCGGGCGGCGCTTCGAAGATAGGGCCGCTCTGACTGCACTCCTCGTTATTTTCTCTTTGCGACCGACCGGCGTGATCACGATCTGATGCGCCTAAGTCGCCGTGCGCGAGATGTCGGTAGGCCCTGCGTCCGGCAGGTCTCTAACGCCCTCAGACGAAGCACCCAACAATGTTCAGGAGTGGCGCACCCGGGCGAGATTCGAACTCGCGACCTCTGCCTTCGGATGGTATGTACCTCGCCTGTCTGAGGCAGGCGCCCAATGGAACCTTCGTGCCTTGGAGCTGATTGATCCGCTCTCGTTCCTCAGCCAGAATTCCACAAACAGAAAGGGCTTAGCCGTTTCCAGCTAAGCCCTTTCTCGAATTGGTGGAGCCAAGCGGGATCGAACCGCTGACCTCTACAATGCCATTGTAGCGCTCTCCCAGCTGAGCTATGGCCCCGAAACTCATGTCTTGGCGCGGAACCGTCGGCGCCGCGGCCCTGGACCGGGATCGAACCTAGGAACCCCGGCTCCGGCATTCAAGCAAAAACGGCGCAGGATTAAGACGGCGCCGGTCAAACTGATCGAGCCTAGCGCTCCTCGCCCTCGTCGACCTTCTCGATCACCTCGGCCACGTCGTCCTCGTCCTCGCCCAGCTCCGAGGTGTCTTCCAGCACCTCCTCTTCCTCTTCGGCTGCCGGTTCCTCGAGATCGGGGTCGGGGACCTCGACGTCGACGGGCGCCTTGGGTACCGGCACCGGCTTCTTGGCCGGCGGTTGCGGCCGGCTGCGGCGGCTCGGCTTCACCGCCTCGGGCTCATAGACCTTCTTGCACTTCGGGCAGACGATCGGATCCTTGTTGAGGTCATAGAAGCGGGCGCCGCATTCCGGGCAGAGGCGCTTGGCGCCCCAGACTTGCTTCGTCACTGTATTCACGTCTCCTCCGATGCGAGGGGGCGGTATCGAATCGCGCTGCCAATTGCCACGATCGTTCCGCCCTGTCAAAAGGTAATTCTATGGTCCACCGCCCCGCTTCAAGGGGGCGACGGGGAATATCACGAAGGGGAGAATCGTCTTGCAGCCGCTTGTTTCGGGGACTTCCGGCGCGCTTTCGGGAGCGGTTCGCGTTCCGGGAGACAAATCCATCTCCCACCGCGCGCTCATGCTGGGCGCTCTGGCCGTGGGCGAAACCGAGATCCGCGGCCTCCTGGAAGGCGAGGACGTGCTGCGCAGCGCCGCGGCCATGCGGGCGCTCGGCGCGGAGGCCCATCGGGGCGAAGACGGCGTCTGGCGGGTGACCGGCCGGGGCATCGGCGGGTTGGTAGAGCCCGCGGACGTGCTGGATCTGGGCAATGCCGGCACAGGCGCCCGCCTGCTGCTCGGCATTCTCGCGAGCCATCCGCTGACGGCTTTTCTCACCGGCGACGGGTCGCTGCGCCGCCGGCCCATGGCCCGGGTGATCGAGCCGCTCTCCCAGATGGGCGCGCGCTTCGTCGCCCGCCAGGGCCGCTATTTGCCGCTGGCCGTCACCGGCACGCCCGATCCGATGCCGATCCGCTACCGCCTGCCGGTGCCCTCGGCCCAGGTGAAGTCCGCGGTACTGCTGGCCGGGCTCAACACGCCCGGCGACACCCAGCTCGTAGAGCCCGAGCCGACCCGCGATCACACGGAATTGATGTTGCGCCATTTCGGCGCCGAGGTCCGGGTGGAAGCAAGCGCCGAAGGCCGGGTCACGACTCTCGTCGGCCAGCCCGAATTGACCGGCCGGAACATCGAGGTGCCGGCCGATCCCTCCTCGGCCGCCTTTCCCCTGGTGGCGGCATTGCTGCTGCCGGGCTCGGACATCCTGCTGACGGGGGTCGGCCTCAATCCCCATCGCATCGGACTCATCGACACCCTCAACGAGATGGGCGCGGCCATCGAGATCAAGAACCTCCGCCGGCAGGCGGGCGAGGCGGTGGGCGATCTGCGGGTCCGCGCGAGCCGGCTTTCGGGTGTCGCCGTGCCGGCCGAACGCGCGCCCTCCATGATCGACGAGTTTCCCATCCTCGCGGTGGCCGCCGCCTTTGCCGAGGGCGAGACACGGATGAGCGGTCTCGCCGAACTGAGGGTCAAGGAAAGCGACCGCCTGGCGGCAATCGCCCGCGGGCTGGCCGCCTCCGGCGTCGCGGTGGAGGAGGGCAAGGACAGCCTCACGGTCAGAGGACGCGGCCGGAAGCCCGCGGGCGGAGCCGCGATCGAGACCAACCTCGATCATCGCATCGCCATGGCGTTCCTGATCCTGGGCCTCGCCGCGGAGCGGCCAATCTCGATCGACGACGCGTCCCCCATCGACACCAGTTTTCCCGGTTTCGTTTCCCTGATGAACGGGCTCGGCGCCCGCCTGGCCCACCCGGGCGACGAATCTCGATGACGGTGATCGCCGTCGACGGCCCGGCCGCCTCGGGCAAGGGCACGCTTGCCCGCCGGCTTGCCGCTCGTTATGGCCTGAGGCACCTGGATACAGGCATGATCTACCGGGCCGTCGGCCTGAAGGTCTTGCGCGAGGGGCTGGATCCGGTGGCTGCCGCCCGGGCCGTGACGCTGGCCGACCTCGACCGGCCGGAACTCCGCAGCGAGGAGGTCGCCCAGGCCGCCTCCAAGGTCGCGGCCATCCCCGAGGTCCGCACCGCGCTCCGAGCGCTTCAGCGGCGCTTCGCCGAGACCCCGCCGGGAGCGGTGCTGGACGGGCGCGACATCGGCACCGTGGTCTTCCCCGATGCCGGCGCCAAGATCTTCATCGACGCCGGCCTGGAAATGCGGGCCGAGCGCCGCCACAGGGAGTTGCTAGAGCGGGGGGTTGCGAGTATATACAGCCGCGTTCTGCAGGACATGAAGGACCGTGACGCCCGCGACCGTGATCGCGCGGTGGCACCCCTGACCCCGGCCAAGGATGCCTTCGTCATCGACAGCTCCAAGCTGGATGCCGATGGCGTCTTCGCCCTGGCGGTCGCCCATATCGGCCGCGTCCTGCCGGACCTCGCCCGCGGATAGTCCCGGACGGGAATGGTTTCCAAGACCGCCGGATTCAACCGGTCGGCCGGAACATGTAACGAGGAAGGACCTTATCGCCATGGCCAATGCGGCCCAAGCCACGACACTCCCCAAGGAAAGCTTCTCCGCCCTGCTCGAGGAATCCATCGGCGCCGGCAACGGTCTCGAAGGCAGCGTCCTCAAGGGCATCGTCGTCGCCATCGAGAATGATTTCGCCCTCATCGACGTCGGCCTCAAGTCCGAGGGCCGCGTCCAGCTCAAGGAATTTTCCGGCCCCGGCCAGAAGGCCGAGATCAAGGTCGGCGATACGGTCGAGGTCTACCTCGAGCGCATGGAGGACAAGAACGGCGAGGCCGTGCTGTCCCGGGACAAGGCGCGTCGCGAGGAGTCCTGGACCCAGCTCGAGAAGACCTTCAAGGACAATCAGCGCGTGACCGGCATCATTTTTGGCCGGGTCAAGGGCGGCTTCACGGTCGATCTCTCCGGGGCCGTCGCCTTCCTGCCGGGCAGCCAGGTCGACATCCGTCCGGTGCGCGACGTAGGCCCCCTGATGGGCACGCCCCAGCCGTTCCAGATCCTGAAGATGGACCGCGCGCGCGGCAACATCGTGGTGTCGCGCCGGGCCGTCATGGAGGAAAGCCGGGCCGAGGCGCGCTCCGAACTGGTCTCCTCGCTCCGCGAGGGCCAGGTGCTCCAGGGCGTGGTCAAGAACATCACCGACTACGGTGCATTCGTGGATCTGGGCGGGGTCGACGGCCTGCTGCACGTGACCGACATCGCCTGGCGGCGCATCAATCATCCTTCCGAAGCGCTCTCCATCGGCCAGACGGTCAAGGTGCAGGTGATCCGCTTCAACCCTGAGACCCAGCGCATTTCGCTCGGCATGAAGCAGCTCGAGGCGGATCCCTGGGAGAAGGTCGAGGTCAAATACCCGGTCGGCGCCAAGTTCACCGGCCGCGTCACCAACATCACCGATTACGGCGCCTTCGTGGAGCTGGAGCCCGGGATCGAGGGCCTGGTCCATGTCTCGGAGATGAGTTGGACCAAGAAGAACGTCCATCCGGGCAAGATCGTCTCCACCAGCCAGCAGGTCGAGGTCATGGTGCTGGACGTCGACCCGACCAAGCGGCGCATCAGCCTCGGCCTGAAGCAGTGCCTGGAAAACCCCTGGCAGGCCTTCAAGGACAAGTATCCGGCCGGCAGCGAGATGACGGGCGAGGTGAAGAACATCACCGAGTTCGGCCTCTTCGTCGGCCTGCCGGGCGAGATCGACGGCATGGTCCATCTCTCCGACCTCGACTGGCAGAAGCCGGGCGAGCAGGCGATCACCGCCTACAAGAAGGGCGACCAGGTCAAGGTGAAGGTGCTGGACGCCGACGTGGAGAAGGAGCGCATTTCGCTCGGCATCAAGCAGCTGACCACCGACCAGTTCGCCGCCACCGCCGCGACCCACAAGAAGGGCGAGGTGGTGACGGTCAGCGTGACGGCGATCAACGAGGGCGGCGTCGAAGTGGCGCTCAGCGACGGGACGCTCGGCTTCATCCGCAAGGCGGAACTCTCCCGCGAGCGCGGCGAGCAACGGCCCGAGCGTTTCGCCATTGGCGAGAAGATCGATGCCAAGATCACGGTGATGGACGCCAAGACGCGCAAGCTCAACCTGTCGATCAAGGCGCGCGAGGTGGAGGAAGACAAGAAGGCGCTGGAGGAATTCGGGTCGACCGATTCCGGCGCCAGCCTGGGCGATATCCTGGGGGCGGCGATCTCGCGCGCCCAGAAGGCCAAGTCGGAAGAGGCAGAGACCGAAGAATCCTCCGGCAAGACCAAGGGCAAGTCCAAATCCAAGAACAAGAACGAGGCCGAGGCCGAATAGAGCGGCCAACAGCCTCGCCAACGCCAAACGGGGCCCGGCGGCAAACCGCCGGGCCCTTTTTCGTCTCCGCGCGGTGGCCGCCTGGGCCTCATTCAGGCCCGTGGCAAAAAACGGTGTTATCTTAAATACTTAACCCTTGACGCCCCCCGGCGGCTTTGGCACTTTGCCAAGCGGAGGGCGCTTGGGGTCCGCTGTGGCGCCTTGGGGACAGACGATGACGAAGTCGGAGCTCATTCTCCGGATCGGAGAAATCAATCCGCATCTCTACCACCGCGACGTAGAGCGGATTGTGGTCACCATTTTCGACGAGATCGCCGCCGCGCTTGCCCGGGGCGACCGGGTGGAGTTGCGCGGGTTCGGGGCCTTCTCCATCAAGAAGCGTGACGCACGCACCGGGCGCAACCCGCGCACCGGCGATACGGTGGAGGTCGCGCGCAAGGTGATACCCTTCTTCAAGACCGGCAAGCAGCTGCGCGAGCGCCTCAACGGCGGCCAAGCCTGATCCTGGCGCCGGCCGATGCGCCGACTGTCCTTCATCATCAGCCTGCCGCTTTTCGTCCTCCTGGTGGTCTTCGCCGTCGACAACCGCGGCGCGCTCGCCTTGAGCTTCTGGCCTCTGCCCTGGACCTTCGCCATGCCCGTCTTCGTGGCGCTGTTCCTGGCATTGCTGATCGGCTTCCTCGCCGGGGCCGTCGCCGCCTGGCTGTCGGGCGGGCGGACCCGCCGGCGCCTGCGCGACCTGGGAGAGACGGCGCGCGCCCAGGCCCACCAGATCGCCGATCAGGAGCGCCGCAACGCCGCCCAGAGATCGCCCGTCGCCGCCAGCCTGCCGCCGCCCCGGAGCTGAGTGGCGCGCCCAGGTTGTAGCGCCCGCTTCGGTATCCCGCCCAAACGCCTTCTGCTATAGAGCCCGCCATGCCGGCCCGGATTTTGCTTGCCCTCGACACGCCCGATCTTGCTCTCGCCCTCGGCCAAGCACGTGCCGCGGGGGAGGCGGTGGACGGGGTCAAGCTCGGGCTCGAGTTCTTTCTCGCCAATGGGCCGGCCGGCGTGCTCGCCGTTGGCGCGCTCGGCCGGCCGATCTTCCTCGACCTCAAGTTCCATGACATCCCGAACACCGTCGTCGGCGCCGTCAAGTCAGTGTTGCGCCTGAAGCCGATGATGCTGAACGTCCATGCCGGCGGCGGACCCGCCATGCTGCGGGCCGCGGCCGAGGCCGTGCGCGCGGCGGGCGAGGGCCGGCCCTTGCTGATCGCGGTCACGGTATTGACGAGCCTTGGCGACGAGGACCTGGCTGCGGTCGGGCAAGGTCCTTCTGTCGCCGGCCAGGCCCGGCGGCTCGCGGCCCTGGCTCAGGCCGAAGGCTGCGACGGGGTGGTCTGTGCCGGCTCCGACATCGCCGCCATCCGGGCAGCGTGCGGGCCGGGCTTCAAGCTGGTCGTGCCGGGCCTACGTCCGGCGGGGGCCGCGGTCCAGGACCAGAAGCGGGTGATGACGCCAGGCGAGGCGGCCGGACTCGGCGCCGATTTCCTGGTCATCGGCCGGCCCATCACCGGCGCCGCCGATCCGGCCGCCGCGGCGTGCGCTATCCGGCGCGAAATCGGCATCGATGGGGCGGCCCGGCGATGAGCGCGCCGATCCCGGTTCTGGCGACCATCGCGGAAGCCTGCCGTCTCGTCTTCGAGCGCCGCAACGACCTGTTGCGGGTGGGGCTCCTGTTCCTGCTCGGAACCTTCGCTCTCGATATCCTCGTCTGGAACTACGTCGCGCCCATGCTGGCGGCGGCGGCGACCGATGCCACAGGGCAGCTGATCATAGACAACAGGTTCTGGGGCAGTGTCCTTTTGATCCTGATCACGAACTTCCTCCTGGTTTCCATCTTCGGCGTGGGCTGGCACCGCCTCGTCCTGCTGGGGCCCGAGAAGGCTGGGAGCGGGCTCGGCGTGCAGCTCGGGTCACGGGAGTTGCGCTATTTCTTCCGGCTGTGGGTCTGCTTCGCCGGCATGATCATGGTCGCCGGCTTCCTCTCCTATCTCGATGCGGCCATCGCCCTTCGGATCGGCGTCAGCCCCTATGCCACGCTTCCCATCGCCTATCTGGGGTTCATCCCCATCGCGGCCTATGCGATCGGCCGGCTGGGGCCGAGCTTCGCCGCCATCGCCCTCGATCTGCCCTCGGAGATGAGCCGATCCTGGCAGGCAACGATGGGCAATGGCGGGCGCTTGATGGCGCTCTTTCTCCTGGCCGGCTTCGGCTGGGTCGCCGTTCCCTCGTTGCTCGAGGCATTGGCGGGCGTTCTCGGCCTGGGCGAGATCGCGCCCTATGCCTTCCTCTTCATCAGCGCCTTCGTGTCAACGGCGCTCCTGGCGGTGCTCGTGACCATCAACGCGCTGGTCTTCCGCCGGCTCACCGGCGGTCCGGCCTGATGCCGGTCAAGGTCAAGATCTGCGGCGTCAACAGCCCGGCCGCGGTCGCCGCCGCCGTCAGCGGCGGGGCGAGCCATCTCGGCTTCAACTTCTATCCGCCGAGCCCGCGGGCCCTCAAGCCCGCCGGTGCCGCCGCACTGGCGCCTGCCGTGCCCAAGGGGATCGTCAAGGTCGGGCTCTTCGTCGATGCCGATGACGAGACGATCGAGGCCGTGCTGAAGGAAGCGTCCCTCGACATGCTGCAACTTCACGGCGATGAAACGCCCCGTCGGGTGAAGGAGCTGCGCCGGCGCTTCGGCCTGCCCGTCATGAAGGCGCTGCGCATCGCCTCGGCGGTGGACATCGCGGCGGCGGACGAATATCTGCCGGTGGCAGACTGGCTGCTGTTCGACGCCAAGCCGCCGGCCTCGATGAAAGGCGCGCTGCCGGGCGGCAACGCCATCAGCTTCGACTGGGCGCTCCTGGCCGGCCGGCGCTGGACCAGGCCCTGGATGCTCTCGGGCGGCCTCAATGTCGGGAACCTCGCCGCTGCCGTGGCGGCGACGAAGGCCACTCATGTCGACGTCTCGTCCGGAGTCGAGGATTCTCCGGGCCGCAAGAGCCCGGCCAAGATCGGAGCCTTCCTGAAGCTCGCAGCGGCGCTGTAGCGACGGATCGGGACTCAGGACCCGATCGCGAATCGCAGCACGATGTTTCCCTGGTGGTCGAAGCTGCCGAGGGACCTGCCGGGCAGCTTTCACGTCATGGCATCTCCGACCCCGGCTGGGATATGCTGAGCAGGAGGCCTCCGTCCGCATAGGGATCTGGCAATGGCGTTGGAGCTGCGGCCGAATTGCGAGTGGTGCGACAGGGACTTGCCGCCGGACTCCACGCTCGCTCGGATTTGTTCCTACGAGTGCACCTTCTGCGCGGAGTGCGTTGCGCAGAATCTCCACAATGTCTGCCCCAACTGCGGCGGCGGTTTCACGCCGCGTCCTATCCGGCCGGCGACCGAATGGCGGCCCGGACTCTCGGTCGCCAAGCGCCCGCCATCGGCCAAGCGCATCCATCTCTCGTATAGCAAGGACGACATCGCGGCCCTGAGCGCCCGGATCAAGGGGATCGCACCGGAGGAGCGCTGAACTCTTAGAACAGCGCCCGCGAGCGGACTTGGCTGCTTCGACCTTTCGCGCATCGCAAAGTCAGAAGCCCTCGGGGCTGCCCCCCGATTCGATCACGAATCGCAGCACCGTGTTGCCCTGGTGGTCGAAGCGCTCGAGAGACCGGCCGCCGGCGCTGGCGATCGCCATGGGCCAGAAGGCCCGGGCCGGCCGGTTGGCGGCGAAGATCGAGAGCTCCCATTGACCAGGGTGGGCCCGGAAGGCCTGCCGGGCAGCTTCCACGCCATGGCCGAGACGGCGATGGGCGGGGCCGATATAGAACTCCGCGATGGCATAGTCGGTGCCGCGCCCGGACGGCGACCACTGGTTCACCATGACGAATCCAATCGGCTTGCCGCCGACCTCGATCAGATAGGGCCAGCGCGTCGCCTCGGTCCAGTAGACGTCGAAATAGGGATAGGGCTCCTCCACCGGACCGAAGGCCCGCAGTTCCCGCAGGTGGTCGGCCAGCATCGCCTTCATGCGGGCTTTGTCAGCGGCCGATGCCGGGCGCAAGACTCCTGAGGATTCCATTCGGTGTCCGCGCCGCTGAGGAGTTCCGAGACGTGCCGAAGGTAATGTCTCCGCCCGATACTCCGCAATGCGCGGTTGGTGGAGCGCCGACGTCCCGGCCTGTCCCGCCTGCTGCGGGCCCTTCGCAACCCATCAGGCCATACGGATCGGGCAGAAGCGCGCCGGCGGCTTCGGTCCCTCAGGCGCGCCAGAAGGGTTTGGCGGCCTCATGCTGGACATCGGCGCCGGTGATCCCGATATCGCGCAGCATGCGCTCGTCGAGACTGGCAAGGTGCAGGCGATCCCGGTGCCGGCGGTCCCAGATGAACAGCGTGTTCATCGCCGCACCCAAAAAGGAATCGATTGCGTGCGCGAAGCGGGCGAGTGGGTGAGCGGACTGCGTGCTGCTTGGGGTGGAAAGCGACTGGCTGGCAATGTAGTGATTCAACGTAGGAACTCCATGGCTCGTAGAAGCAGGTTTGCTGCTGGTGCCAGGGATTTGGTGCAGTGCGAAACGGAATTCAACCGACGTATTTTTCACATGTATCGTTAGGAAAAATCACATCCGAAAAATGTCTCCGCTTCTTGCCCTTGAAATTCGAGCAGGCAGCGCTAGCGCGTAGCCGCGCCCCGAGCGACGCCGCGCCTATGCGCCCGAGGGCGCCTTCAAAACGTAGCGCTCGTCGTAGTCGGCGAGCTTCGGGTAGGCGATGGTCGGCGCCGTGGCCAGCCCCAGGACCCGCTCCCGATAGCGCACCAGATGGGCCAGGCGCTCGTCCTGGCCGATGCGCGCGGGCCCGTGGACGAGGAATGGCTCGATCACGGTGAATCCGGTGAAGTAGAGGATGCCGTGGTTGACCGGATAGAGGATCCAATCGATCGGCCCGCTCAAACCCTCGCGCGTATACATGGCGGCGGTTCCGCCTGTGGTCAACGAACATATGGCCCGCTTGCCGGCGAAGACGCCCCGGTCGTACCACTTGCCGCCGCCATAGATGCGGCCGCCGGAGGCGAAGACGCGGTCGACCCAGCCCTTCAGGATTCCCGGAAGCCCAAACCACCAGAGGGGAAACTGGAGGATGAGCGCATCGCACAAGAAGAGCTTGACCATCTCCGCCTGGATGTCCGGGGCGAAGCCCTCATGCTCGGCCGCATAGGCTTCCTCGGCCTGCTGGCGAAGGCGGGCCGGATCCTTGACGGTGACGAAATTGCGCCGGTCCGATACCGGATCGAAGTTCATGGCGTACAGATCGGAAATGACGACCTCATGCCCGGCGGACCGGAGTGCCGCGTCGGCTTCCCGGGTCATGGCGCCGTTGAAGCTCTGCGGCTCGTGATGGGCGTGGACGATGAAGACGCGCATGGGATTCCTTGCTGGCTCGAAGTCGCGACCGGGCCGTCCCATATTGCATGGCGGTTCTGCGGCCGGCGATACACAAGGCCGGGAGAGTATGGGGGCGCCGGGAACGCGAATGTGCCCTCGACCCACCCCGCCTTTGACCTTCCCGGACGCTTGTGGTTGATTGCGCCGCCTTGAAGGGACGACAGGTGAACAAACCCAACAGCTATCGCGGCGGACCGGACGAGCGCGGGCGCTTCGGCCTTTACGGCGGACGCTTCGTCGCCGAGACCCTGATGCCTCTGGTCTTGCAGGTGGAGGAGGCCTACGCCAAGGCCAGGACCGATTCCACCTTCGCCGCCGAGCTCGACTATTACCTGGAGCATTATGTCGGGCGGCCGAGCCCGCTGTTCTTCGCCGAGCGCCTGACCAAGCATCTGGGTGGCGCGAAGATCTACCTGAAGCGCGACGAGCTCAACCACACCGGCGCCCATAAGATCAACAACTGCCTCGGCCAGATCCTGGTTGCCCGGCGCATGGGCAAGACCCGGATCATCGCCGAGACCGGCGCCGGCCAGCATGGCGTGGCCACGGCCACCGTCGCCGCCCTCTTCGGCCTGCCCTGCACGGTCTACATGGGCGAGGTGGATATCGAGCGCCAGCAGCCCAATGTGTTCCGCATGCGCCTGCTGGGGGCCGAGGTGGTGCCGGTCAAGAGCGGCTCGCGCACCCTGAAGGACGCCATGAACGAGGCCCTGCGCGACTGGGTCGCCAGCGTCGAGAACACCTTCTACATCATTGGGACGGTCGCCGGTCCCCATCCCTATCCGGCCATGGTGCGCGACTTCCAATGCGTGATCGGGCGCGAAACCCGGGCGCAGCTTGCCAAGGCCGAAGACGGGCGCCTGCCGGATACGCTAGTGGCGGCCATCGGCGGCGGCTCCAACGCCATGGGCCTGTTCCATCCCTTCCTCGACGATCCCTCGGTCGAGATGCGCGGCGTGGAGGCGGCCGGAGACGGCATCACAACCGGACGCCATGCGGCGTCGCTCGCCGGAGGCCTGCCGGGCGTGCTCCACGGCAACCGCACCTATCTGCTCCAGGACGACGACGGCCAGATCCTGGAGGCCCATTCCATCTCCGCCGGCCTCGATTATCCCGGCATCGGTCCGGAGCATGCCTGGCTGCACGATACCGGCCGGGTGAACTACGTCTCGGCCACGGACAAGGAATGCCTGGAGGCCTTCCAGCTGCTGAGCCGGCTGGAGGGGATCATCCCGGCCTTCGAGCCCGCCCACGCCCTGGCCGAGGTGGCGAAGATCGCGCCCCAGCGCCCCAAGGATCACCTGATCGTGGTCAATATCTGCGGCCGGGGGGACAAGGACATATTCGCCGCCGCCAAGCATCTCGGGACTAAACTGTGAGCGAGGCGAACTCGGCCGGCCGCATCGCAAGGCGCTTCGCCGCGCTCAAAGGCGAAGGCCGCGCCGGCCTCGTCACCTTCCTGACCGCCGGCGATCCCGATCCCGAGACCTCGCTCGCGGTGGTGAAGGGTCTGCCGGCGGCGGGCGCCGACCTGATCGAGCTCGGCATGCCGTTCACCGATCCCATGGCCGACGGGCCGGCGATCCAGGCCTCGTCGCTGCGCGCCCTCAAGGCCGGCGGGCGCATGACCCGGACGCTGGACATGGTCCGGGCTTTCCGCGAGGGGGACAAGGCGACGCCCATCGTGCTCATGGGCTACTACAACCCGATCTATCGCTATGGCAACGAGCGCTTCCTCGCCGATGCCAAGGCGGCGGGGGTGGACGGACTGATCGTCGTCGACCTGCCGCCCGAGGAAGACGACGAGCTCTGCCTGCCGGCCAAGGCGGCGGGCATCGACTTCATCCGCCTGGCCACACCCACCACCGACGACAGGCGCCTGCCGGCGGTGCTGCGCAACACGGCGGGCTTCGTCTATTATGTCGCCATCGCCGGGATCACCGGCACCCGCTCGGCGGCCGATGCCGACGTGACCAAGGCGGTCACGCGCCTGAAGCGCCATACGGCGCTGCCCGTGGCCGTTGGTTTCGGCATCCGCAAGCCCGCGCAAGCCGCGGCGGTGGCGGCGGTCGCCGATGCGGCGGTGGTGGGCTCGGCCCTGGTGGACCGGATCGCTGGCAATCTCGACGCGGCGGGCCGGGCCAAAGCGGGCTTGAAGGACGACCTGCTCGGCCTCGTGGCCGAGCTTGCCGCGGCGGTCAAGAGCGCGAGGAACAAGCGATGAGTTGGCTAGCGAATTTCGTACGGCCGAAGCTCCAGGGTCTGGTGCGCCGCGCCGAGCCGCCGGACAATCTCTGGGACAAATGCGACAAATGTGGCCAGATGATCTTCCACCGGGAGCTGGAAGCGGCACTTCGCGTGTGCGTCCATTGCGGCTTTCACATGCGCCTCCCGGTGCTGCGCCGCCTGGAGCTGCTGTTCGACGACGGCAAGTACAATCGCATCGAGCTGCCCAAGGGCGAGCCCGATCCGCTGAAGTTCCGCGACAGCAAGCGCTACACCGACCGGCTGAGGGAAGCCCAGGCGAGGACCGGCGAGCAGGACGCCGTCGTCGTCGCCCATGGCACCATCGGGGGAATCCCGGCGGTGATCGCGGGCTTCAATTTTGAGTTCATGGGCGGCTCCATGGGTGCAGCCGTGGGTGACGCTCTGATCGCCGCCGCCAGGCTCGCCGTGCTGCAGGAGGCACCGCTCATCGTCATCCCGGCCTCGGGCGGGGCGCGGATGCAGGAGGGCATCATCTCCCTCATGCAGATGCCGCGCAGCATCATTGCCGTCGACGAGGTCAAGGAAGCGGGGCTGCCCTATATCGTGCTGCTGACCGATCCGACCACAGGCGGTGTCAGTGCTTCCTTCGCCATGCTGGGCGACATCGCCATTGCCGAGCCGGGGGCCGTGATCGGCTTCGCCGGCGCCCGGGTGATCGAGGAGACGATCCGCGAAAAGCTGCCCGAGGGCTTTCAGCGCGCGGAATACCTGCTCGAGCACGGCATGGTCGATCTCGTGGTTCCCCGCAGCCAGCTGCGCGAAACCTTCATCCGCATCATCGACCTGCTGCGCCATCCGACGCCGCCGGCGGAGGTGGTGAACCTGCCCGTGACCGCCGCCGGCGAGAGCTATGCCCAGCCCCGACTCGAGTGAGCCGCTGAGCGGGCCCGCGCGCGAGCAAAGGCCTGGCACCGACCGCGTCCTCGAGCGGCTTACCAGGCTGCATCCCAAGATCATCGACCTCTCCCTGGACCGGACCTGGCGGCTGCTGGAGCGGCTGGGACACCCGGAGCGGAAGCTCCCGCCCGTCGTCCATGTCGCCGGGACCAACGGCAAGGGCTCGGTCATCGCCTATTTGCGGGCGATGCTGGAGGCGGCCGGCTATCGCGTGCATGCCTATATCTCGCCGCACCTGGTGCGCTTCCACGAGCGCATCCGGCTCGCCGGCGCCCTGATCGGCGAGGATGCGCTGCTCGCCCTGCTGGAGGAATGCGAGCGGGTGAACGGGGGCGAGCCCATCACCTTTTTCGAGATCACGACTGCGGCCGCCTTTCTCGCCTTCGCCCGGGAGCAGGCGGACATCCTGCTGCTGGAGACCGGCCTCGGCGGCCGACTCGATTCGACCAATGTGGTCGAGCGTCCTCTGGTCACCGTGCTGATGCCGATCTCCTTCGACCACATGCAGTATCTGGGCGACAGCCTGGCCAAGATCGCTTTCGAGAAGGCCGGCATCATCAAGGCCCATGTCCCGGCTGTGGTGGGACCCCAGCCGCCCGAGGCCATGGCGGTGTTCGAGGCCAAGGCGGCCGAACTCCAGGCGACGCTTCATCGCTATGGCCGGGAATGGCATGCGGCGGAATCGGGCGACGGCATGTCGTTCAAGGATTCCGCCGGGGAGCGAAGATTTCCCAAGCCGGCGCTCGCCGGCGCGCACCAGATTCCCAATGCCGGCGCGGCGCTCGCCTGCCTGCCGCTGCTGAAGGGATTCACCATCGACGACAAGGCCGCGGCACGGGGCTTGCGCGAGGTGCAATGGCCGGCGCGGCTCCAACGCCTGACCCGAGGGCCGTTGGCGGCAAGCCTTCCCGCCGGCTGGGAGCTCTGGCTCGACGGCGGCCACAACCAGGCGGCGGGCGAAGCGCTGGGGGAATTCATCAAGGGCTGGGCCGATCGGCCGCTGCATCTCGTCTTCGGCATGCTGAACACCAAGGAGCCGGTCGCCTTCCTGAAGCCGCTGGCAGTCCACGCCCGGGACCTGATCGCGGTCAGGATCGCCGGCGACCACGCCTCGCTCTCGGCCGAGGATGCGGCCGGCGCGGCGGCCCAGGCCGGGATCGCGGCCGAGATCGCCGATGGGGTCGAGCCGGCCGTTGCCCGCATCATTGCCCGCGAGCGTCAGCCTTCGCGAATCCTCATCTGCGGCTCTCTCTATCTGGCAGGGGTGGTGCTGGAGACGAACGGCTGAGCCAGCCTCATCCTTCGACAAGCTCAGGATGAGGTCCACAAAGAGTCCTCGTGGTGAGCTCGTTGTCGAACCATGAGCCCCTCGAACGATTTGGCCCACAAAAGAAAAGCCCCGCTCGCGCGGGGCCTTTCCCAGAGAGAGACACGACGTTCGGGCTTCAGAGAACCGATTCGACCCACTCCAGGAGCTTGTTCTTGGGCAGGGCGCCGATCTTCGTCGCCGCTACCTGGCCGCCCTTGAACAGCATCAGGGTGGGAATTCCGCGGACCCCATACTTCTTCGGCGTCTGGGGATTGTCGTCGATGTTCATCTTGGCCACCGTCAGCCGGCCGGAAAGGCTGGTCGCCATTTCCTCCAGCGCCGGGCCGATCATCTTGCAGGGGCCGCACCATTCCGCCCAGTAGTCGACCAGCACCGGGCCGGCCGCCTTCAGGACATCCTGCTCGAAGCTCTGGTCGGTGATCTTCAACGTCGAGCTCTTGTCTGCGACGGCGGAAGGGGAACTCATCATACCTGTTCCTTGTCTGGATTTCCGATGCCCGGCCGGGCGCCGGCTTGCCTGGCTAAAAGGTAAGGACCGGGTGGGGGCGGGTCAAGGTGAATGGACCTGAAGCAGATCCTCGGGCAGCGCCATGAGGCGCGGCTCCTCCGTCCAGAGCAAAGCACAGCGTATTGATTTACCTAGATAAATTTTGCCAAGCGCCATGCGATAGGCTGCCATCTGCCGCAGGTATGGCTGGGGCGTTTCGAGGGCTGTCCGGGGCGCCGGCCGGTTGGTCTTGTAGTCGACGACCAGGACTTCGCACGGCGTGACCAGGAGACGGTCGATCTGGCCCGCGATGACAGTGTCTGGGCCAAGCTTGCCCAGGATCGGCACTTCGGCCCGGCTGCCGGGGCCAAACAGCGCGGCGAAGACCGGATCGGCGAGGAGTCGGAGCGTTTCGGCCGCGATCTCTTCTCGTGCCGCCTGGCTCAGGTCTTGCGCCCGGCTGGCGAGGAAACGCGCTGCTGCTCCGCTGCGCTCCTCGACAGGCAGATCGGGCAGGCTCTGAAGCATGCGGTGGATGAGGCGCCCGCGCCGGAAGCGCTGCTCATCGCCCCGCATGGCCAGGGGCGCGGATACGGCCGGCTCGTCACCCAGCCGCGAGGGGCTGAGAGGCCGGCCGGGCAGAGGCTCGGGCGCCGGCGGCCGGCCGATCCAGGGCTCCGGCGCCCGTTCGATCGGTGCGGTTCCCCGGAACCTGGCCGAATCCGCCTCGGGCTTGCCGCGCTGAGGCTCGTCGATGAGCAGGGCCTCGCCGATCCAGCCGTCGCGGCCGAACTCGCCGCGGCTGTCGAAGGGGACCGGTTTCGCCAAGCCGTCGAGTCCGCGAAGGATGGTCCGGTACCAGCAATCCTCGGCCGGCGGGTTCCCGCCCTGCCAGCCGCAGACGTAGAGCCGGTCCTCGGCCCGAGTGAGGGCGACGTAGAGCAGCCGGCGTTCCTCTCTCTGGGTGGCCGCCTTGCCGGCCGCCCGGGCCGCCGCGGACAGGGGGTCGTCGTCCTCGACCCGGGAGGGCCAGAAGAGGAAACCGCCATCGGCTTCCGGCAGCCAGAACAAGCGCTCCGGCTTGTTGGACCGGTAGAGGGTATCGGGCAGGAACACGATGGGGGCCTGGAGGCCCTTGGCGCCATGGACGGTCATGATGCGCACCAGCCCGGCGCCGGAGGGTTCGCTCTCCCGCTTGATCTCGCCTTCATCCCGCTCGAGCCAATGAAGGAAGCCCTGGAGCGACGGCACATGCTCGCGCTCATAGGCGAGGGCCAGGTTGACGAACTCGCTCAAGGGGTCGGCGACGTCGGGGCCGAGTCGGCCAAGCAGCCTGGCGCGCCCCTGAAGCCGGCCCAGCAGATCGGCGTAGAGCTCATGGGGCAACAGGAAGTCGGCCCGGGCGAGGCCGCCGGACAGCAGCTCTCGGGCCGCGGCGAATTCCGGGCGGCGCTGGAGCTCTTCCCACAGGCTCCGGTTTTCGCGCCCGGTGGCGAGGGCGAAGAGGTCGTCCTCGCCGAGGCCGACAAGGGGGCTCTTCAGGAGAACCGCCAGGTTGAAATCGTCCTCTGGCAGCAGCAGGAAGCGGCCCCAGGCAACCAGATCCTGGACCGCAAGCTGGTCCATGAGGCGCATCCGGTCGACGCCCGCAACGGGCACGCCGCGCTTCTTCATCTCGCGCACGAGATCCTCCACCAGCGCGTCGCGATGGCGGACCAGGATGAGGAAATCCCCCGGGCGCAGCGGACGGCCGCGGGATTCCAGTCTCTCGCCCCTGGCCAGCATGCCGGCGATTCGCTCGGCGATCAGCCGGGCCAGGCGCTCGCGGGGAGAATCCCCCGGTCGGCGCTCGCGCAGGGGCCGCCATTCGGGGGCGGCTTCGCGCGCCAGAGGCTCCGCCAGGGGCCAGACTTCGACGCGGCCCGCCTGACCGGGGCGGGCCGAGCTGTGGGCGATGACCCGACCGTCCAGGGCGACACCTTCCTGCATCTCGGGCAGGGCGAAGACGGCATCAACGGCCTGCAGCACCGCTTCCGTGGAGCGGAAGGAGATGTCCAGAGGAACATCCTGGAGCTGGCTTCCCGTGCCTTCGATCTTGGCCGCGAAATGCCGGCGCATGTCGGCGAAGGCCGCCGGGTCGGCGCCCTGAAAGGCGAAGATCGACTGCTTGGCATCGCCCACGGCAAACACGGTGCGCGGGCCTGCTTGCGCTGTCTCGCCGACGAAGAATTCCTCGGCCAGGCGCGCCACGATCTCCCACTGGGCGGGGCTGGTATCCTGGGCCTCGTCCAGGAGAATGTGATCGAGCCCGCCGTCCAGCTTGTAGAGTACCCAGGGCGCGATGCCGGGACGCTCGAGAAGCCAGCGCGCGGACAGGATCAGATCCTCGTAGTCGAGGGCGGCGCGTTCCTCTTTCAGGCGCCGATAGCGCTCGAGGATGTCGGCGCCGAGGACCATGAGGGCGGCAGTGGCCTCGGCGAGGCGCGCCGCGGCCAGGCGCCGGCAAAGCCTCAGCACTCGCTCGGCCTCGGCGGTCAGGATCTCGTCGATCCGAGGCAGAAGCTTGCGTGCCTCGGAGGCCGCCAGTCTGGCGCGAACCCGGTCCTTCTCCTTGGGCAGGAAGATCGCGGCGTAGATTTCGAAGGCAGCGACTCGCGCGTCCGCATCGGCGGCAAGCCAGCCAGCGAGCCTTTCGCCCCGGGGCTGATCGCTCTTCGATGACCTGGCGAGGGCCGCCGCTGCCGCCGCCAGCGCCGCGCGATCGAATTGCCCTTCGGCCACGCCCGCCGCCAGCAGGCTCGCCTCGTCGTCTTCCGGTGCCAGGCCAAGTTTCCTCTTGGTCGCCGCGATGACGGCTTCGAGGGCGCCATGGCGCTGGATCAAGCGATCGAGCTTGCCCCTGGCGCGGATGAGGCCGGCCAGCAGATCGGCGAAATCCAGCTCGTTGATCCGGCTGTTGACGACGGAGAGGGCCCCGGCGAGCGGGCCGCTTTCCGCCTCGGCCGCCGCCTCGAGCATTTCCTCCTGGGCCTCGGCCAGAAGCTCGGCGCTGCCGCGTTCGTCCAGCAGCTCGAAATGGGGGGCGATCCCCGCCTCGAGCGGGAAGCGGCGGAGCAGCGACTGGCAGAAGGCGTGGATGGTCATGATCCGCATCCCGCCGGGCGTATCGAGGACCCGGGCGAACAGGCGGCGGGCGAGCCCACGCTCCTCGTCCGAGGCGCCGCGCCCCAGCAGCAGATCGAGGGACCTGGCGAGGTCCACCTCCCCGATCGTCGCCCATAGGGCCAGACGCTCGGCGATGCGGTTGGCCATTTCGGCCGCCGCGGCCTTGGTGAAGGTAAGAGCCAGCAGGCGCTCGGGCTTGCAGCCGGCCATGAGGAGCCTGAGCGCCCTATCCGTCAGCACCGTGGTCTTGCCGGTGCCGGCCGAGGCGGTGACCCAGACGCTATGCGCGGGCTCGGCGGCCCGGCGCTGGATTTCAACCGCGCGCCGGCGCACGGCCTCGGCCGACAAGGGCGTCACGACGTGCCCTCGCCGCGCTCGACGCCCCATTCGCCGCGCCGGGAGAGCTGGTCGTAGGGGCCGCCGGCCAGCCCGAAATCGGGATCGGGCAGGGGCAGATAGGGCATCGCCGGGTCCTCATAGGCCGCGATCAGCGTCTCGAGTTGCGCCCTTGCCCGCTTGCCCAACTCGCCGGCGTCGCCCTTGATAGGGATGATGTCGGCAATGTCGCGCCCGCCTTTCAGACTCCAATAGGCGAGCTCGACGACTATTGCCTCGTCGAGTCCTGTAAACGCCCCGGCCGCCACCATGGCCGCTTCCAGGGGCAGCTGCGGCGCATGGAGGTTCTCCACCTGGGGCGAGGTCGGGACCCGGCCCGTCTTGTAGTCGATGATGACGAGCCGGCCGGTCTTCAGCCGGTCGATGCGGTCGGCCTTGCCGCGAAGCAGGAAGGGCCGGCAGCCCGGGAGCACAAGCTCGAGCTGGCCCTTTACCTCGACCAGGCTCGCGGCGATCAGCGGGCGGCGGTGCTGCTCCTCGTCGAGGAACCAGCGGGCGATGCGCTCGAAGCGCGGCCACCAGAAGGCCTGGACCGTCGGCCATTCGAGCGCCCGACCGAAGGCTTTGCGGCCGCAGTCCAGCAGCTTGGCGTAGGCGTCGGCCGGAAGTCCGGCAGGATGGGCAGCGACGAATTTTTCCAGCGCCTTGTGAATGAAACTGCCGCGCTCGGCCGCGGTAGGGTCGGCGTCGAGAGGGTCGAGCGGTTCCAGGTCCAGGATTCGCCGGGCATAGATGGCGTAGGGGTCGCGCATCCAGGTTTCGATCTCGGTCACCGACAGGGTGCTAGGGCGCAGCGCCACCGGCGGGCAGGGGGCCGGCGCTTTCTGGGGCTTGAACGACGGCCGCCCGTCCAGCCCGGCTTGCCAGCCGAGCCAGGCTCCGGCGTGGATACTCGCAGGCTCGATCTCGACCAGGCGCAACAGGCTGTCGAGGCGCAGCAGCCAGCGCGACGGCACCGTGGGCGCGCCCTCCACCCTCAGCGATCGCGTGATCATGAGCGACGGCGCGCTGGCCGCGGCCTGCAGGAAATCATGGGCCGCCTGACCGATGCGCCGGTCGATGGAGGAGAGCCCGAGAGCCCGACGCATGGGCCGGCTGAACCAGGGATCGATGGGCGCCTCGGGCGGCCAGGTCCCTTCGTTGAGCCCGCCCAGGATGACGGAGTCGGCATACTGGAGCCGCGCTTCCAGCGGTCCCCAGATGGCAAGCCGCGGATGACGGCCGAAGCGTGGCCTCAGCACGCGCCCGGCAAGGAGCGCGTCGAGAAGCGCCATCCATCGTCTGCCGTCCATGGGCGGAAAATCGGCCAGCGCCTCGTCCAGCTCGGCGATGAATTCCGCCATGGCCTCGCCCGCGTCCCCGGCCCAGAGCCGGTCGGCGCCGGATTCGGTCTTGCTCGCCGCCAGCCGCTCGGCGAGATCGACGTGGGCGGCGAGAAGCTCCCGAGGGCTCGCCTTGCGCCGGCGCAGAAGCGTGGTGAAGGGTTCGCTCCACTCGGCGAGGTCGCCGACGAGCGCGCGCAGTTCCGGGCTGAAATCATGGGTTCGTGCGAGCCGGCGCAAGCCTGGTCGCAGGCGCGGACCCCTGAGCTGTCGATCCAGCTGGCGCGCGAGGCGGCGGCATTGAGCAGGCTCGAGGCCCAGCACCGCCAGCGGATGTTTCAAGAGGGCAAGGAGCGAGACAGGAGCCATCTCGGCCGCGACCGCCGCTGCCAGGCGCAGGAGAATCGCCGGCGCAGTAAGGTTCAGGGGCCGGCCGGCGGAATCGTCGATCTCCAGATTCCAGCGCCGAAGCTCCGCCGCGACCCGGCGCGCCAAGGCTCGATCGGGCGTGATGAGGACCGAGCGCTTGCCGGGATCCTCGAGCGCGCCGCGCAGGCGGAGCGCGATGACGCGCGCTTCTTCTTCAGGCGTCGGGCAATCGACCCGCTCAACGCCGCCGAGCGTAAGCGCCAAGCTTGCGAGATCCTGTTTTGCGGCGAAATCCCGCCAGGCCTCCGTCGTCTCCGCCGGGCGCAGGGCTTCGGATAGAAGGCGCCGGCGGCCTGGTGGCGCAGAAGGCAGCCCCGGCCAGGGCCATTCCTCCACCTCGTCGGGCGTGAGGCCGATGTGGCGCAGCAACGATGCCATGCCGTGCTGGGGATGGACCGGGTCTTCCTCGATTTCGGTCCAGGTCTCCTGATCCCAATCCCGTTCCAGGCCCGGCAGCACGACCCGGCCCATGGGCAGGCCGGCGATGACCGCGAGCAGTGCGGCCGTCGCCGGAATGCTGCCCGTCGATCCGGCGGCGATGAGCGGGGTCTCGGGCGGCTTCCGGCGCAGGCGCTCGGCTTCGGCTCCCAGCAGGCGGTTGCGACGTTCGGCGGGATCGATGGCGCCTTCGATCTTCAAGATCTCAGGCCAGGCCTTGGACAGGACCTCCAGGAAGTTGAGGGTGTGCTGCCAGTGTTCGGCATGCTCGCCGGCGAGGCCCTGCAACCGGTCGAAGCCGATCCCCTCGGTCGTCATCTGGTCGAGCAGCCTGGCGAGCTCGGTCGCCAGGCGCGCGGCTTGGTCGAGCCCAAAGGGCTTGGCCGCGAAGTTGTGCCGGGCGGCGAGGATGGCCCTGCTCAACAGCAGCTGGCGGCGCAGCGGCGCGACGGCGGGCGGCAGGTCGAGGGAGGACTCGCCCGTCGTGCCTGCCTCGCCGTCGCCGGCCAGCAGCAGCTCCTCGTCGTCGATGTCGCCCAGCGGTTCCAGCCGCGGCAGCAGGAGCGGCCTGCCGCCGCTGAGGCGCAAGAAGGCCTCCTGCAATGCCCGGCAAGCGCGCCGGGTGGGCAGCAGGATGCGATAACCCGAAAGTGCCAGGGGATCGCCGCCGGTCTCGGCCAGCACGCCCTCGGCGAGGGCATTGAGAAAGCCGGTGCCGGCGGGAATGGTGAAGACCCGGCGGTCCGCGCGGCTCATGGAGAGCGGGGGCCGGAGTGACCTAAGCCGCGCTCGACATCGGCCAGGCCCGCGGCGGTGGCAACGTGATACCAGGCGCCGTCATGGCGAAGCCCGAACAGCCGGCCCGCTTCCATGGCACGGGTCCAGAGCGGGTGCAGGGAAAAGGCGCCCTTGGGCGCGCCTTCGAACAGCCGCGGATGGAGGATCTGGATGCTGGCATAGACGAAGGGAACCACCATCTGGGGCGGGCGCCAGGCGAGGTGGCCAAGCTGGTCCATGGTGAAATCACCCGGGCCATCATAACCCACGGCGCTGGCCGTCGGCTGCATGAGCAGCAGGCCGTCCATCTCGGTTCCGTTCCAGGCCTCGGCCAGCTGGAGAAGCGCATCCTTGCGCCCGCCCTGCCAGACGATCTTGGCATTGACCACGTAGAAAGGATCGGGCCCCAGCAAGGGCAGCGCGTGAGCGATGCCCCCGCCGGTATCGAGGATCTCGGTCTCATGGGACAGATGGATGCGAGGCCAGGTCCGGCCAGCGAGATGGTGCTCGATCCGGTCGGCAAGATGATGGGTATTGACCGCGGCCTCCTCGACGCCGATCTCAGCCAGGCGGTCGAGGGCGTGGTCGAGAAGCGCCTTGCCGCCCACCTCGACGAGGGCCTTGGGACGCGTCTCGGTGACCGGGCGCAGGCGAGTGCCAAGGCCGGCCGCCAGCACCATCGCCTTCTTCGGCACGGCCATGGTCAGGGCACCGCTGGCACGGAGCGCGCCGAGGCCGGGAGATGGCGCTGGAACCACTCAGCGACGGGGGCCAGCGCCGGATGGGCGAGGCGAGCCTCGAGCTGGCGCCAGACCCGGGGCATGAAGGCGAGATAGCCGTGCTTGCCGTCCCGCCGGGAAAGCCGGGTGAAGGTGCCGAGGATGCGCGTGTGCCGCTCGGCGCCGCAGGCAGCGTAGGCCGCCTCGAAAGCGGCGGCATCGAGTTCGGGGAAGGCAGCCAGATAACGCCGATGGAGATCGCTGGCCAGAGCCGCCGGCACGTCGCGCCTGGCATCGTCGATGAGGGAGACGAGATCGAAGGGCAGCGGACCGCGCATGGCGTCCTGGAAATCCAACAGGCCGATGGCATCGATGCCGCTGCGGCCTCTGAGCAGCATGAGGTTGTCCACGTGGTAGTCGAACAGGACCAGGGATTCCGGCACTCCCTTCCACAGGGCGAGCACCTCGCCCCAGGCGGCTTCGAACTCGACCCGCGTCTTCGCCGGCGCCGATTCTCCGCGGATGGCCGGCCAGTACCATTCCAGCAGCAACCCGACGTCGCGCATGGCGCGCGCCGCGTCCAGGGGCGGGACTTGCGCCAGCGCTTCGGCGGTGGCACCCCGATGCAATGCGATCAGAAGATCGACGGCAAGTTCGTAGAGCCGGCGCTCGGACTCGCCCCGGGCCAGCAGCCGCGTATAGGTATCGTCGCCGAAGTCCTCCAGCAGCAGCAGGCCCGCTTCCTCATCGGCTGCGTGGATCGCGGGCACCGCCAGGCCGACATCCGCCAGAAGCCGCGCGATCGCCATGAAAGGCCGCACGTTTTCCTGGGGTGGCGGCGCATCCATCAGGACCATGGGCCGTCCATCCAGCAGCAGGCGCTCGTAGCGCCGGAACGAGGCGTCCCCCGCCAGGGGCCGGCGGTCCGCCCGGTCCCAGCCATGGGCGGCGAGAAACGCCGCGATCCGTTGGGCGCGTTCGGGCTTGTTCATGCCGCGAGCGCGTCCAGAAGCGCCGCCCAGCGGCCGGTGCCGACGATGACGACGTCGCGCGCCTCGGGCGCGGCGGCGAAGCCGAGCGCGATCTCCAGACGCTCGGCCGGGATCAGCCGGCCGAGTCGCTCCGGCCATTCGATGAGGGAGATGCCGCTGGCGAAGGCCTCCTCGATGCCGAGCTCGATGGCCTGCTCGGGCGCCTCCAGCCGGTAGAGGTCGAAATGCCAGATCCGGTTCTGGGGCCGGTCATAGATTTGGACGAGGGTGAAGGTCGGGCTCGGCACCTCTTCCTCGCCGATGAAGGCGCGGGCGAAATAGGTCTTGCCGCTGCCGAGCGCGCCCTTGAGCGCGATCACGTCGCCGGGCCTGGCGAGGGCGGCTACCCGCCGGGCGAGGGCCTCCGTCGCCGCTGCGTCGGGCAGATGGAGCCGCCTCGGGGTGGCTGACGATGGGCGCGCGATGACCCGCATGCGCGCCGGTTGTAGCGGCGGGGCGGCCCGCCGGCAACCTATTGCGGCGGCTTTCCGCGCTCGCCATGTTATGGCCTCGCAAAGCGCGGGGACAAGACATGGCGGAACGCCACCAGACGGATATCTGCATCATCGGCGCCGGGCCGGTCGGCCTGTTCGCGGTCTTCGAATGCGGCATGCTGAAAATGCGCTGCCATGTGGTCGATGCGCTCGACATGTCGGGCGGACAATGCGCCGCGCTCTATCCCGAAAAACCGATCTATGACATCCCAGGCTATCCCGCGATCGACGCGGCTGCGCTGATCGGCAAGCTGGAGCAGCAGGCCGCACCCTTTCATCCGGTCTACCATCTGGGCCGGCGGGTCGAAGCCCTGACCGCCCATGGCGAGCGCTGGCGGATCGGCCTCGATGACGGCACCGAAATCGATGCTCGCGCCGTGATCGTGGCCGCCGGCGTGGGTGCCTTCGGCCCCAACAAGCCGCCCATCGCCGGGATCGAGGCCTATGAGGGGCGGAGCGTCTTCTACCTGGTGAAGCGCCGGGAGGAATTCCGGGGCAAACGGGTGGTCATCGCCGGGGGCGGCGATTCGGCCGTCGATTGGGCCCTGTCGCTCGCCGAAGTGGCGGCCCAGGTGTTCATGATCCACCGACGGCCCAAGTTCCGCGCCGCGCCGGAAAGCGTCGTACGGCTGGAGGCGCTGGCCAAGGCCGGCAAGATCGAGATGGTGGTGCCCTATCAGCTCGCCAGGCTCGAGGGCGCCGAGGGCCGGATCTCGGCTGTCGTGGTCGCGACCCTGGAAGGCGAGGAGCGGGCTCTGCCCGCCGATGCGCTTCTCGCATTCTTCGGCCTGGCGATGAACCTGGGGCCCATCGCCGGCTGGGGGCTCGACCTCGAACGCGGCCATATCCGGATCGATCCCGCGACCTGCGCCGCCAGCCGGCCCGGCGTCTTCGCCATCGGCGATATCGCCACATATCCGGGCAAGCTGAAGCTCATCCTCTGCGGCTTCTCCGAAGCCGCCATGGCCGCCCACGCCATCTACCCGCTGGTCCATCCCGGCGAGGCGCTGCATTTCGAATACTCGACGACCAAGGGCGTGCCGGCGGCGTGATGGTGAAGTCTAATACGTCACCCGCACGCTGTAGGTGAGCATCGCCGAGCCTTCGGCGGGAATCACGATCTTCCAGGCGGCCGTCGCAGAGTCGGGTTTGTCGTGGGTTGCGCTCTCGTTCAGGATCTTCCAGTCGCCCGGCATGGACTCGGCGAGAGTCACGGTGACGGGGTCCGTCTTGGCGTTCTTGAAGTCGATCTCATAGCTGCTCTCATAGACCTGGTCGGAGATCTTGCTGAAGTCCGTCTGGCGCCCTCGCGCGGTGATGTCGAAGGCCTGACCCAGCATCAGATCCACGGTCTCGTTCTTGGGCGTGTGGTCGATGGAGTCTTCGCCCACGAAGATGGTCTGACCGCCGGCGTCCGCCTTGTAGACGCGCACGATGCCCTTGGGCAGCGGGATGCCGAGTCCGGCATCTTCCTTGTTGTCGAAATGCAGGCGCACGCTGGCGTTGACCCGCTGGGGCTCGCCCGCCTGTTCGTTGTAGAAATTCGCCACGTCGGTGAAGCGGTATTCCTTGATGACCGGAATGGCCTGGGCGGCAAGCAGCTCCACCTGCTTGGTCTGGTTGTCGGCGATGGTGGTCGGGCGCGCCAGCGTATAGAGGTGATACTCGAACAGCGGCTGTTCCTGCATGGGCGCCGCGGGCGCCGCCTCCGCCATGCTCATCACCTTCATCTGGGCGTTTACCGCTTGGGTCACCTGATGCACCTCGCCCGCCACCAGCTGCAGCTTGGCATTGCGATAGGTGGTGCCGCTGGTGTTGGTCAGCGTGACCCAGCCCCTGAGGTCTATCTTGCTTTCATCGGCCGACAGCTCGGCCACGTAGTCGGCGCTCCAGCCGAGCCCGCCAGTGAGATAGTCGAGCTCGACCGGCTGCTTGCCCTCGACATCGCTCGAAAGCTTGGTCACCAGGGTCGGGCGCGAGCGCAGATTGGGCGGCACCTCGGAGAACACGATGCGGCCCGGCGGCTGGGTTTCGATCCGGTCGCCGATCTGGAGTACCACGCCGTTGGCCACGCTCAGCACCTTGGCGTCCTGGACTGTCTCGTCGCCGCTATCGGGATCGACGGTGATGACGCGCACCATGCTGCCGACGGATTTCTCCAGGAGCTTCTCGGGCGTCAGCAGGTCGAAGTCGAAATTCTGCTCCAGCACGTCGATCTTGGCGCCCGGCGCCTTGATGAGGGCGGTCTGGGGGCGGATCTGGGCGCTGACGTCGATGAAGGCGACGTCGTTCTCGCCCTTGACCAGGTCGACGCTGCGCAGGTCGCGCACCAGGGCCAGGTCCTGGTTGTAGATGGTGACCGCGACCCCGGTCTGGTCGTCCATCGTGAGATCCTTTTCGTCGGCCGCGGCCGGCATCGCGACGACGAGCGCCAGCAGGCTGGCGGCGGGCAGGAATCGGCGCATGGAAGCTCCCCTTACGATAGTAGGGCCGGAACCTTGGGCGGCGATTCCGGCGGAACTGTGACATCCGCACGGCATTCTTGGCGCCTTCCGGGTTTCGCGGCATGATCGCTCGCCACCGGCCGAACGGCAAGGAGCCGAGGTGCTGACTCTTCCGAAATCCACTCTCGACCGCTGGTTGCTGGCGGGCGTTGCGGCGCTGGCGCTGGCCGCTCTCAGCCTGGCGCTCAGGCCCGACGGGACCGTCTTCATGAAGCCCCTCAGCGAGGATGGCTTCTACAGCCTGGCCGTGGCCCGCAGCATCGCCGCCGGCCACGGCATCACCATCGACGGGGTGACCAAGACCAACGGCTTCCAGCCGCTGCTCACCTTCCTCCAGGCCGGGCTATTCGCGCTCGCCCGAGGCAACGACCTGTTGGCGCTACGCTTGGTGCTGCTGCTCTATTGGCTGCTCTATCTCGGCACTGGCGCCATGCTGGGCTGGATCGCGGCCGAGACGGCCGCGACCCCGGACCAGCGGCTCACCCGTGGGCTATGCACGGCGCTCGTCTATCTCGGCGCCAGCTATCTGTTCCTGCATCACTTCAACGGGCTCGAGACCGGGCTGCTGCTGTTTCTTCTCGCGTCGGCCTGGCGCTTTCGCCAGTCGGGCAGGGCCGAGAGCTGGATCGGCCTCGTACTTTTCGGCGGGCTGCTCGGCCTGGCGGTTCTGGCCCGCATCGACGCTGCCTTCATCGTCGCCGTGCTCTGTCTTGCCGAGCTATGGCGCTATCGTAAGCAGGGTTGGCTCAATGCTCTCGGGCGACCCTTTGTCATGGGCGGGGTCGCGGTGCTCGTTTCCCTACCCTGGTGGGCCTATTCCTACATCGACTTCGGCTCCATCATGCCGATCAGCGGCCAGGCGACCCAGGACTGGAGGATCGACGGCTTCCGCCTCGGCTGGTTCGTCTGGGGCTACGGCATGGGTGCCTTTCCCTGGCTGTTCGGCGGCGAGGCGGAGGGCGCGGAGCTTCTCGACCTGCTGCGCCTGCCGCTCTTCGCCGGCGGGCTCTGGGTGTTGTGGCGGGTCTATCGCCGCCTGCCGCCGGCGACCCGAAATTTCGCCGCCTCGCTCGCCCTTGCCATGCTCCTGCTCGGCGTCTGGTACTGGCTTTCCTCCATCGCCTACTGGTTCTATTCGCGCTATCTGGCGCCGGCTTCCCTGCCGGTGGCAGTCGGCCTCGGCATCGCGCTTGCCGATCTCCTCGGGCGCCGGCCGCGCCTGCTGGCGGCGGCCGAGCCGGTGCTGGTCCTGCCGGTCGTGTTCCTGGCGGCGCTCGCCTGGGCCGGCCTCGGCGTCTACGGCAACATGATGTTCTGGGAGCAGGTCCAGCTGGTGCGGGCACTCGTGCCCGAGAGCGACGCCGTGGCCGCCGGCCAGTCAGGCACGCTCAATTTCTTCCGCGATCACGTGGTCAACATGGACGGCAAGGTGAACCCGGAGGTCTTCGCCTATAAAGGCCATCTCTGGGACTATCTGGCCAAGCAGAAGATCCGCTGGTTCGTGGATTGGCCGGTCTATGTCCAGCGCATCCTCAGCGACGACCCCGGGTCCCACGGCTGGAAGCTCGCCGCCAGCCGCGGCAACTTCAAGCTCTACCGCTACGACGGGCCGTGAGTGCCCTCAAATGAGCGCGTTCATATCCTGAGGCAGCGGAAGTCGGCATAGGCCTCGTCCGCGCTCTCGCAGGCGATGATGCGAAAACCGGCGCGCTCGATCAGGCCTTCGAGGATCCAGCGGAAAGTGCTGTGCTCCTCGCGCACATGGGTCGCGAAGTCGCCGGCGGTGAAGCCCTTGCCCGGCGGGCTCGCCACGCGTTGGATCCAATCTTCGATGCCGCGCCGGTAGTCGGCATCGGGAAACGAGAACACGACATCCCTGAGGAACAGAAGCCCGCCCGGCCTGACCCAGCCATGGAGGCGAGAGAGCGCCACCGCCTTCCAGAAATCCGGCAGATGGTGAAGCGCGAACTTGGAAACGGCGACATGGACGGGTTTGCCCTCATGCTCATAGCTGAGAAAGCCGGCATGGACGAAGCGCAGGTTGCGGAGATTCTCGTCGCCGGCCCGGTTGCGGGCGAACTCGAGCATCACGGGCGAAACATCGACAGCGACGACCTCGCGGGCGAGCCTCGCCGCCTCACGGGCGAACTGGCCGGTGCCGCAGCCGAGGTCGAGGAGGGTCTGGTCGGAACCGATGCGAAGGGACGCGGCCAAGGCCCGATCCTCGGCCGGATCGCGGCCCTGGTTGCGGTCATAGGCCGCCACCTGCTGGGCATCGGCGAAGTCGGTGCCGAGCTGGCGAACATCGTCATAGTACCACTCTGGCCTCGACATCGCGCACTCCCCTGCAGGTCTTGCAATCCGCCAGGGCTAATCGCCTGAGTTTCATGCCACGGTCAACCTTCGGCCCCGACGATCTGCTATGCTTGCGGGGAAAGGGTGCATCATGGCCAGGCTGCTGCTGATCTCGCTGGGCAAGCTGACGGGCGCCGTGCTGGAGGCGGCGGCGCGCGATCCCCGCTTCGAATCCATCGTCGTGGCCGGGCGCAATGCGGACTACGGCCAGGCCAAGGTCAACCAGGCGCGCATCGGCGCCGGGCTCGAGGGTCGCTTCCCGCACATCTCGTTCGAGCGCTTCGATTTCAACCTGGCGGGCGCCGGCGCGATCCTGAAGCGCCTGGCGCCCGATGTCGCCTTCGCCGCGCCCAGCCTGCTGCCCTGGTGGAAGGTGGGCGCGAGCAAGCACCCCAAGGCCGCGGAGATGCCATTCGCCGGCTGGCTTGCGGGGCACCTGGCGCCGATGCTGAAGCTGGCCATGGTCTGGACCCAATCGGGACTCACGGCGCCTTGGGTCGGGGCGGCCTATCCCGACGTGGTCAACTACGTGCTCTCCTGCCGCGGCCCGGCGCCCACGGTCGGCTGCGGCAATTTCGTCGAATCGGTGCCCAAAATTCGCTTCGCCGTGGCGGAGGCGACGGGGGCGCTGCCGGGGGACGTGGAGGTGAAGCTGGTGGGCGAGCATGCCCTCGAATACCGGCTCTACGCCTCGAAAGGCGCCGACGTCGATCTGCCGCCCTATCTCCTCAAGGCGAGCTGGCGCGGGCGCGACGTGACGGAGGCGGGGCGCGTGGGCCTCACCCGGCCAATGCCGATTCCTTACGACAACGATTTCAACCTGCTGGCCGCCTCGGCAGCGGTGGGGCTGCTGGCCGCACTCGCCGGCGCCGGGGATGTTGCGACCCACGCGCCGGCGCCCAACGGATTGCTGGGCGGTTATCCCATTCGCGCCAGCCAGGGCAAGGTGGCGGTGGATCTGCCCAAGGAATGGAGCCTCGAGCAGGCGGTGGAGACCAACCGCCTTGCGCTGCCCTGGGATGGCATCGCCGAGATCGAGGCCGACGGGACCGTGCGCTATACCGAT
>Ga0265313_10000543_pt1 | contig 39362 bp, 36 predicted proteins | sample 4123metaG_FD_203122 | JGI IMG/M metagenome (GOLD analysis project Ga0265313, IMG submission 203122) | Rhizosphere microbial communities from Carex aquatilis grown in University of Washington, Seatle, WA, United States - 4-1-23 metaG | ecosystem: Host-associated > Plants > Roots > Rhizosphere >... | reverse complement strand
TTCGTCGCCACCCTGGGCCTTGTGCTCGCCCGCGGCCAGGTCATCCGCCCGAAGATGTTCACGCGGCTTCTCGAGCAGGCCTCGGCCAGCCCTTTCACCGAGATGGTTCATGAGCTGGTCCTGCGCAGCCAGTCCCAGGCTGTCTACAGCCCGGTCAATCTCGGTCATTTCGGTCTCGCTCTGGCGCGCTACTGCCACTTCACCTCGCCGATTCGCCGCTATTCCGACCTTTTGGTCCATCGCGCGCTCATCACCGGTTGCAGGCTCGGCGATGGCGGACTCCCGCCGGGTGCAGGCGACGGGTTCGAAGCCCTGGGCCAGCATATCTCCACCACCGAGCGCCGGGCGGCCGCGGCCGAGCGCGATGCCGTCGACCGCTTCATTGCCGGCTTTCTCGCCCGGCGCCTCGGCGAGATCCTCCCCGGCCGGGTTACCGGCGTCACCCGCTTCGGCCTTTTCATCCGCCTGGACGAGACGGGCGCGGACGGGCTCGTACCCATCAACAGCCTGCCCGACGACTTCTATGACCATGACGAATCCCGCCATTGCCTGGTCGGACGGCGCTGGGGCGCGGTCTATCGGTTGGGCGAGCGCGCCATGGCCAGGATCATCCAGGCGGAGCCGATCACGGGTGGCCTAGTCCTCGAGCTGGTGGAGGGAGCCCGGGAAGGCGCCGTGAACGAGGGACCGGCTATGAAAAAGCCGGGCACCACGAAAAAACCCAGCAATCTCAAGGTGAAGAACAGGCACCCCCGTCAGGCGAAAAAGCCCCGCCGGCACGGGCCACTGTGACTTTGTTGCAGCAACAAGACAAAAGCACAACAAAGTCACCGCCTTAGACCTGTGTTTCTCTAGTCACGTTCATCAATTCTGATATCTATAGAAGCCATAAAGATTCGGTCGGATTCCTGCCGCCGGCCGAGGATCGGGCCTCGGATGTTTCCAAGCTATCGATTGTTGGCCTCTGTGCGCCTTCCGCTGGCGCTGCTGGTATTTTTGTCCACGACGGGCTGCAGCGTCGCCAATTTGCCCCTTGCCGCCAACAGCAACTATGACCGGGACGAGCAGATGTTCGTTGCCGGCTACGAAGACATCGACGAGGTCTATATCCAGAAGCCGGACATGGGAAATCTGACCATGGGCGGGCTTTCGGCCCTGGCCTCCATCGACGACAAGATCTCGGTGACCCGAAGCCCCGACAAGGTCGAGCTGCTCTATGACGGCAAGACCGACGCGGATTACGTCGTCAATGGCCGCTTCGCCGCCGACGACTGGGCCGTCCTCACCACCGGGGTGGTGGAGGAAACGCGCAAGATCTCGCCCGCGGTGGCCAAGGCCGACAGCGAGGCCATCTATCAGGCCGTGTTCAACGGCGTCGATGCCCGCCTCGATCCTTTCACCCGCTATGCCGGACAGGTGCAGGCCGAGGAGCACCGGGCCCTGCGTGAAGGCTTCGGGGGCATCGGCGTCAGGATTTCCGTCGTGGACGGCCTGGTGCGCGTCGTCTCGATCGTGCACTACACGCCGGCCGAACGCGCCGGCATGCATGTGGACGATGTGATCACCGCCATCGACGGCACGCCGACCAAGAGCATGGACGAGCAGACGGTGGTGGAAAAGCTGCGCGGTCCGGTAGACAGCCGAGTTGTGCTCACCATCGCCCGCACCGGCGTCCAGGCGCCGCTCACGGTTGCCATCACCCGCGCGCTCGTGATCCCGGAAACCGTCAGCTACCGGCGCGAAGGCGACATCGCCTATTTCCGGATTTACAGCTTCAACCTGGACACCGCCGACAGCCTGCGGCGCGCTTTCGAGGACGCCCGCAACGAGATCGGCCCGCATATGCGCGGCATCGTCCTCGACCTCCGAGGCAATCCTGGCGGGCTGCTGGACCAGGCGGTGGCCATGTGCGACCTCTTCCTCGATCATGGCCGCGTCGTCTCGACCAAAGGTCGCCACCCCGACAGCGACCAATACTATGAGGCGACCCCGGGAGACATCAGCGAAGGCCTGCCCATCGCCGTGCTGGTCAACGGCGGTTCGGCCTCGGCTTCCGAAATCGTCGCCGCCGCCCTGCAGGACAACGGCAGGGCCGTGGTCATCGGCAGCAATTCCTACGGCAAGGGTACGGTGCAGACCGTGTTCCCCATGCCCAACAAGGGTGAGCTCACGGTCACCTGGGCCCGCTTCCACGCACCCTCGGGCTACACCCTCAATCATCTGGGCGTGCTGCCGAATATCTGCACCGACGACGAGACGCTGGACGCGACCCAGATCATGGCCGACCTCGGCGCCGGCCGGATCCCGCCTTTGCCCATCGCGCAGCGCGACAGCGTCTCGCCCGACGACACGCCGGCCCTCGACAAGCTTCGCGCGCTTTGCCCCGTCTACAAGGCCGAGCGTGCCATCGACCTCCAGGTCGCCTTGCGCCTTCTCACGCAACCCAATCTCTACGGCAGGGCGGTGGCGCTGGCGGCGCCCAAGGACTACCAGTCGGGGGATCAGTCGGCCCTCAACCAGACCAGCGCCCAACCCTGAGCCCTCCCCGCTTCGCCCAATGACCAGAAAGGCTGCCGTTCGCCCGGTCGATGCCGCGGGGCTGGTGCTCCTGCGGGAAGGCAAGCAGGGCCTGGAAGTCCTGCTGGGCCGGCGCCATGCAAGGGCCGGGTTTCTCCCCGACATCTATGTCTTCCCAGGAGGGCGGGTCGAACCCGCCGATGGGGCCGGACCGGCGCTCGGCCTGGCACCGGCCGTGGCCACCGAGCTTTCGCGGCAGACCCGGAAACCGGCCGAAGCCTTCGTGCGTGCGGCCCTGCGCGAAACCGCGGAAGAGACGGGACTGACCCTCGCGAGCGAGGCACTCGCCGGCATCGATTTCGTCTGCCGGGCGATCACGCCCACCTATTCCCGCCGGCGCTACAACACCCGCTTCCTCTTGGCCGACGGCGCATTCGCCAAGGGGCGGCTCGGAGGCGACGGCGAGCTGGAGGACTTGGCCTGGCGTCCGGTCGCCGCCCTCGAAGGCCTCGCCATCGTCGACGTGACCGCCTTCGTACTGGGCGAAGCCGTTGCCCGGCGCCGGCGCAAGCTCCCGCCCGGGGTCGAGCCCGCGGTGCGCTATTCCTATGTGGGCGAAACCGCCCGGGTGTTCCGCCGCCCTTGACAGGAACCGCGATCCGGCTATGGTCCGGCCCTCATTCAGGAGACCCTGGCCATGGCCAAGCAGACGACAGTGATGATCAAATTGGTCAGCACCGCCGATACCGGCTACTTCTACGTGACCAAGAAGAACCCGCGCACCTCGACCGAGAAGTTCGAGTTCAAGAAGTATGATCCGATCGCCAAGAAGCATGTCGCCTTCAAGGAATCGAAGATCAAGTAGTGCCGGCGCGGATAACGCGGGACGAACAAGGCCGCCTTCGGGGCGGCCTTTTGCATTCCGGCGAGCACCCAGCCACGCCGCTCTAATTCAAGAACCGTCCGATCGTGCTGAGGAAATTGCTGACTGAGATCGGTTTGGCGATATAGGCCTCGCAGCCGCCAGTCTTCATCCTCTCTTCATCGCCGCGCATGGCGAAGGCCGTGATGGCGACCACGGGGATGCCGCGCAACTCCTCGTCCGCCTTCAGCCAGCGCGTGACCTCGAGGCCGGACACCTCGGGCAATTGGATATCCATCAGGATGAGGTCCGGGCGATGCTCGCGGGCGAGGCGAAGCGCCTCGATCCCGTCATGGGTCTCCAGGATCTCGTGGCCGCACGCCTCGACCAGGTCGTGGAAGAGCTTCATGTTGAGCTCATTGTCTTCGACAATGAGCACCTTCTTCTTCCGTTGCCCGGCCGTGGCCAGAGCCGCAGTCATCACCCCTCCCGAAACGCCGAGCCGGCCCCCCAGCCGGCACGCGTCCTCCGTTCCCCACCTATCCCTATATGTGAAAGGTTAACAAATGGTGACCGGACCAAGAATCCAGAATCGCCAGATCCTTGAGTTAAGATGATCAGATAACATATTGAAAATTATATATTCCATCCCCTGGGTGGCGCCTCTATCAAGCCACCTGCCAAGCAACTGGGCAACCGTCGTCGTAATTAAATCTTGACGATTGCGCCCGCGCGCACTGCCCATCCTTCGCGGGCTCGGCGGGTGCTATAGTATCGCAATGCTGGAGACGCGGATGTCCGCATCGCTGATGTTGAGGTCGCCTCTCATCCAGGCGAGCGGGCCGACGCTGCCCCCGCGCATTTGATGGCGGAGGATAATGCCGAGCGCGAAGCCGCGGAGCGGGCGCTTCGGCAAAGCGAGCAGCAGCTCCGGAACATAATCGAAGGCTCCATCCAGGGCATTCTCATCCACGATGAGAAGGGCAAACCGCTATTCGTCAATCAGGCTTTTGCGACCATCTACGGCTTCGACAGCCCCGAGGAGGTGCTCAAGTTCGAGTCGCTTGATCACCTGATCCCGGCGGAAGACAGGGAGCGCATCTTGGCCTTTCGCGCGGCGCGCCTGCGGGGCGAGCCAGCGCCGGAGGTGTACGAGGCCAGACGGCTGAAGCGCGACGGCACCTCCATCTGGCTCGACAATCGCTCGAAGCTCATCGAGTGGAACGGTCGACCGGCGATTCAGGCCGTCGTCGTCGACATCACGGAGCGAAAGCAGGCGGAGGATGCCCTGCGCGCGAGCGCCGCTGCCCTCGCCCAGGCCAGCCGGATCGCAAAGCTCGGCCACTATACCTGGTCGGCGGTCGAAAAGCGGCTTCTGACCTGCAGCCAGTCCTATCTGGACATCCTCGGCCTGCGCGGCAACCCGGACCCGGGGACGTTCGGGGGCCTGGCGTCCGCGGTCCATCCGGACGACCGCGAACGTACCTTCAGGGAGTCCCTGGCCGCCGAGGCGGCAGGTCGCGGCCTGAATCTCGAATATAGGGTCGTGCATGCGGACGGCACGGTCGCCCATATTCGGGAACTGTCCGAACCGATACCCGGCCAGCGGAATGGGGCGCGGGATTGGTTCGGCACCATTCAAGATATTTCAGACATCCGGAAGGCCGAAGAGGAATTGCGGCGCAGCGAGCAGCGTTTCCGCACGCTGACCGACAATCTCCCAGGCGTGGTCTACCGGCGCATCGTCACGCCCGATGGACAGGTGCGCGACATCTATGTGAGCCCGCGGGTCAAGGAATTGCTGGGCGTCGACGCGGAAGAGTTCACCAGCGGTCGGGCCACGCTGAATGATTTCCTGCACCCTGACGACCGGGAGAAGAAGCTCACGGCGCTGCACGAAGCAGCACGATCGCTACAGCCGCTCCGGATCGAGGTGCGCAAGATCGTGAGACCCAGCGGCGAGATTCGATGGTGGCAGGTCAGCTCCATGCCGACCAAATTGCCTGACGGATCCGTTCAATTCGACGGCATCGCCCTCGACGTGACCGAGAGGCGCGCGACCGAGGAGCAGCTGAAGCAGGCGGTGAAGATGGAGGCGATCGGCCATTTGACGGGCGGGATTGCCCATGATTTCAACAATCTGTTGACGGTGATTCTCGGCAGCGCCGATGAGTTGAGAGAGAGCGAGGCGAGCGGCCGGCCGAGGCGGCTTTTGGACAACATAATCGGCGCCACGCATAAGGCCTCTCAACTGACTGCAAGATTGCTGGCGTTCGCCCGCAGGCAAGCCCTCGAGCCCCGGGCGGTCAATATCAACCGGTTCGTTTCGGAGCTGAAACCACTGCTGCAGCGTACGCTGGGCGAAAACATCGATATCGAAATGCATCTCCAACCCGACCTTTGGAATGCCTATGTCGACGCGCACCAGGTGGAGGCCGCCGTCCTCAATCTTGCCATCAACGCGCGCGATGCCATGGAGAACGGCGGGCATTTGACGATCGACACTTCGAACGTCGTGATCGGCGAGGCGCAGGCAATCCAATACGGAGACGTAAAGCCCGGTGCCTATGTGTCGCTCAGCGTTTCGGACGACGGCTGCGGCATGCCGCCAGAGGTCCTGAACCGGGCGATCGAGCCGTTCTTCACGACTAAAGGCGTCGCCAAGGGTACGGGGCTTGGATTGAGCATGGTCCACGGCTTCGCCAAGCAATCCGGCGGGCACATGGCGATCTACAGCGAAGTCGGACACGGAACGACCGTGCGGCTGTATTTTCCCCAGACCGCGGTGGCCCTTGAGAAAAACGAAAGCGCCATTGCCGGACCACCTGAAGTTCCGAGGGGTCGCGAGACCATCCTGGTCGTCGAGGACAATCCCGCGGTCCGGCAAACGGCCGCCGACATGCTCCGTAGCTTGGGATATATCGTACTGGAAGCCGGCGACGGCAGCGAGGCTCTGGCAGTCGCGAAGGGAGACAGGAAGATCGATATTCTGTTCACCGACGTCATCATGCCGGGAGGCATGACCGGGCCGACCGTCGCCAAGGAATTGCGCGCCCAGCGCCCGGGCTTGCGCGTGCTCTACACGTCCGGATACACCGAGAATGCCTTCGTTCATCAAGGCAAGCTGGACGAGGGCGTGGAGCTTCTCCAAAAGCCCTACCGGCGGCAGGCATTGGCGCAGAAAATACGGGCCGTCCTCGACCGCTAGATGGGTGCCATTTCGACCATGCGCATCGGGGTAGACCTTGGCGGCACGAAAATCGAGGCAATAGCTCTCGACCGCGAAGGCGTCGAGCGCGCCAAGCTCAGGCGCCCGAGCCCCCGGGGAGACTATCCCGGGACCCTTGCCGCCATCGCCAGGCTGGTCGGCGACGTCGAAGCCGCCGCCGGCGTTGGGCGCTCCCCGGTGGGCGTCGGCATGCCCGGTGCCATCTCGCCGGCGACCGGCCTGGTGAAGAACGCCAACTCCACCTGGCTCAACGGCCAGCCCTTCGACAGGGATCTCGCCGCCGCCCTGGGCCGGCCGCTGCGGCTCGCCAACGATGCCGACTGCCTGGCCATCTCAGAGGCCAGCGATGGCTCCGGCCAGGGTTGTCCCGTGGTATTCGGCGTCATTCTCGGCACCGGTGTGGGTGGAGGGGTCGTGGCGGAGGGCCGGCTTCTCAGGGGCGCCAATGCGATTGCCGGAGAGTGGGGCCATAACCCGCTCCCCCGCCCGGCGGACCATGAGCGGCCGGGCCCGGCTTGTTATTGCGGTCGGTTCGGCTGCATCGAAACCTGGCTTTCAGGCCCTGCCCTCGCCAGGGACCATGAGCGCGTCACGGGCGAGCGCCTCGCCGGGCCGGATGTAACGGCCGCCGCCGATGCCGGCGAGGCGAAGGCCGATGCCACCCTCGCCCGCTATGAGGAGCGTCTCGGCCGCGCGCTCGCCCATGTCGTCAACATCATCGACCCCCAGGTCATCGTGCTGGGCGGCGGCCTGTCGCGAGTAAAGCGGCTCTATGAGCGCGTGCCCGCGCTCATGAATCCGCATGTGTTCTCGGATCAGATCGCGACCCGAATCCTGCCGGCACAATACGGGGATTCCAGCGGCGTGCGCGGCGCCGCCTGGCTCTGGCGGCCGGAAGAGGCAGATTGAACGGCCTCTGCCGGGATTGCCTGGCGACCGTCCACGGGGAGGCAAAGCGCTGCCCTGCCTGCGGCTCGCCCCGGGTCCTCATCCACGGCGAGCTGGATCAACTATCGATCGCCCATATCGACTGCGACGCCTTCTATGCCAGCATCGAGAAGCGCGACAACCCGGCCATCCGCAACCAGCCGGTCATTGTCGGCGGCGGCAAGCGTGGCGTCGTCTCGGCCGCCTGCTATGTCGCCAGGCTCTATGGCGTGCGCTCAGCCATGCCCATGTTCAAGGCGCTCGCCGCCTGCCCGCAAGCCGTCGTCATCCGCCCCGACATGGCAAAATATTCGCGGGTCGGCACCGAAATCCGCGAGATGATGCGGGCCTTGACCCCGCTCGTCGAGCCTCTGTCCATCGATGAGGCCTTCCTCGACTTGAGCGGCACCGAACGCCTGCATCACGGCAGTCCCGCCCACTCCCTCGCCGGGCTCGCGCTCGAAATCGAGCGCAAGATCGGCGTCACCGTCTCGATCGGCCTCAGCTACAACAAGTCGCTGGCCAAGATCGCTTCCGACCTCGACAAGCCTCGCGGCTTCGCCCTCATCGGCCGGGGCGAGGCGGTGGCGTTCCTGGGGCCGAAGCCCGTCGGCCTCATTTGGGGCGTGGGCAAGGCGCTCCAATCGCGGCTGACCGCCGACGGCATCTCCACCATCGCCGACCTTCGCCGGCACGAAGAGCATGCGCTGGTCGCGCGCTATGGCGCCATTGGTCGGAGGCTTTACCGCTTCTCTCGTGGCGAGGACGAGCGGCGGGTCGACCCCGAGGGCGAGATCAAGAGCATCTCCGCCGAGACGACCTTCGAGACCGACCTGGCGAAGGCGGACGCCCTGGCAGCGGAGCTTTGGCCGCTCTGCGAAAAGGTCTCTGCCCGCATGAAGCGCAACGAACTGGCCGGGCGCAGCGTGCAGCTGAAGCTGAAGACGGCCGATTTCCATATCCTGACCCGCTCGCGCCGGGTGACGCCGGCAACCCAGCTGGCCGAGGCCATCTACCGCGCCGCCCTGCCGCTGCTGGAGGCCGAGGCGACGGGTCGGCGCTACCGCCTCATCGGCGTCGGCATGGCCGATCTCGGCCCGGTCGCGGGCGATCCCGAGCCCGATCTTCTGGATCCCGATGCGCTCCGCCGGGTCAAGGTGGAGCGGGTGATGGACGAACTGCGCCACCGCCTGGGCAAGGACGCCATCCGCAAGGGCCGGGGTCTCGTCAGCAGCCCGGAGACGGCACCGCCTCCAGCGTCTTCAGGACGGCGTCGACGGTGAAGTCGCCATAGTCGAGGGTCAGCGTGCCGATGATGCCGTTGGCGTAGAGATCCACCGTCTGCTCCTGGTCCGGCGTCGAGCTGTCGCCATGGGCGCCATAGAAGGCGAGGCCGAGGCGATAGATAGGGCCCTCGGCCAGGAGCGGCGACAGGCGGGCGGCCTCGGCGCCGGGCTTGAGGGTATTGCTGAGCACGGCGCTGATCTCGAACAGCTGCTTGTCGTCGGTGCCGTCGAACACGGTAGCGAAGAACTGCCGATCGCCGGCAGCCAAGTGCCGCAGCAGGGTGTCGCTATGGGCGGTGGGGAACAAGGTCCCGGCTGGCAGCGCCATGGCCTCTGTCATGGGTTTGGTGAAATGGGCGATCCCGGGCTGGCCCGGACCCTGGAGCGTGGCCTCGCCATCGAGCTCGGAGCTCTGCTTGCCGCCGGAGAAGTCACGCACCAGGAACCGGTAGCTAAGGCCGTCCTTGGCTTCCCAGGAATTGAGGGTCCAGCCAAGGCCATCCTGATGCCCATCCTGATAGAACAGCTTCAGATCCGCCTTCTCGGCCGTGGTCCAGCCATTGCACGCATCGGCCCACTCATAGGTCATGACCCCCTCGACCCCCGTGAGGTCGGTGCCGCCGCTCGAGGGATCGAGGGCGAGCGCGTAAACGGCGCGGTGCGTGGCCATGACGCCGGCAACGGCCGCTCCGCCCGAGGTCCAGAGCACCGCCAGGAAGATCGCCCAGGACGCCGATTTGACCGCTCCTGGAAGCAGGCTTGCAAAACCCTTCATCGACAACTACCGTCCGCCGGTTTTCGAACGGCCGGACTATCCCATGTCCGGCCGCCCCATAACAGGCATAAGCCCCAATAGCCCCAACCCGAGAGCAGGGACGCCGACCTGATGTCGCCAACGCCGAACAAGCCTCGTGTGCTCGTCACCCGCAAGCTGCCCGACGCCGTCGAGGCGCGGCTCGCCCGCGACTACGATGCGATCCTCAACCCGGAAGATAAGCTCTATTCGAGCGAGGATCTCGTTGTCGCCACCGCCGGCTGCCAGGGCCTGCTGCCCTGCCCGACCGACAAGCTGACGGCGGAGGCGGTGGCGAGGCTGCCCGCCTCGCTGCGGGTCATCGCCACCTTCTCGGTCGGTTACGAGCATATCGACATCGAGGCCTGCAAGCGCCGGGGCATCGCCGTCGGGAACACGCCCGACGTGCTGACCGACGCCACGGCGGATATCGCTCTGCTGCTGATGCTGGGCGCGGCGCGGCGCGCCTATGAAGGCGAGCGAATGGTGCGCGACGGAAGCTGGGGCGCCTGGGGTCCCACCAAGATGCTGGGCGTGCACATGACGGGAAAGCGCCTGGGCATCTACGGCATGGGGCGCATCGGCCAGGCGGTTGCCAAGCGGGCGCGGGCCTTCGACATGAAGATCCACTATCACAACCGCTCGCGCCTCTCGCCAGAGAGGGAACAGGGCGCGATCTTCCATGCCGAGGCCGAGGACATGCTGCCCCACTGCGATTTCCTCTCCATCAACGCGCCGTCGTCGCCGGCAACCAACGGCTTCCTCAATGCCGAGCGCATTCGACGGTTGCCCGATGGGGCCATCGTGGTGAACACCTCGCGCGGGCCCCTGGTCGACGACGAGGCGCTGATCGCGGCGCTGAATTCGGGCAAGCTCGCCGCCGCCGGTCTCGACGTCTACACGGGCGAGCCCGCCATCAATCCCGGCTATCGCCCGATCAGGAACGCCTTCCTCCTGCCCCATCTCGGCAGCGCCACGACCGAGACCCGCAATGCCATGGGCTTCAAGGCGCTCGACAACCTCGACGCCTTCTTCGCCGGCAGGCCGCTCCCGGCAAAGGTCGTATAAGCCCCTACGCTGGCGCGATCGTGCCGGCGGGCTGGGCAAGGGCGATGGCGCGGAGGCCGACGCCGGCAAGCGCGAGTTCGCAGGCGGGGACCTGGACGACTTCGCGGCCCTGGAAGAGCTTCTGGAACAGCTCGGATGCGAGCCTATCCTGTGGGTCCTCGAAGGCCGGCACGACGGCTCCGCCATTGGCAAGATAGAGGCTGGTATAGGACAGCGGAAGCCGCCGGCCGCCTTCGCCCTGGCGTGGCCGCGGCTGATCGATCTCCACCACTTCGAGCGCCCGGCCCTTGGCATCGCTCGCCGCCTTGAGCCGCGCGATGTTGTCCTTGAGGGCGGCATGGTTGATGTCCGTGACATCGGCGGCCGACAGCGCCAGCACGACGCCGGGCTTGACGAAGCAGGCGATGTTGTCCACGAGGCCGCCCGCCGGATCGCCGGCCAGCGCACCGGCAAGCCAGACGATCTTGCGCGCGCCCAGAAAGTCCGCGAGGTAGCGCTCGACCTCGGCCCGCCCGAGGCTGGGATTGCGATTCGGGTTCAACAGCACGGTCTCGCTGACGATGAGCGTGCCTTCGCCGTCGCTGTCGATGGCACCGCCTTCCAGGACCATGGGTGCCGCATAGCGCCGCATCGCAAGATGCTCCAGCAGGCTCTCGGCCACCGCGGCGTCGCGCTCATGGTCGGGAAAGCGGTTGCCCCAGGCGTTCCACAACCAGTCCACCCCGGCGACGCGCCCGCCGCCGTCGACGACGAAGCTCGGCCCCATGTCGCGGAGGAAAGAATCGTCGTGAGCCAGCGACAGCGTGCCGACGCCGGTTCCCGTGGTCAGTGAAACCTCGGCCACGTTTTTCGGCTTGGCGATGAAGGTCACGGGCTCGAAGCGCGCGATCGCGTTGGCCGCTTCGGAATATGCCTCACGCGCGGCCTCGAGAGTCTCGCCCCAGGTTTCCGCGCGGGTCGGCCAGGCCATCCAGCAACGGCTGTGAGGCGCCCATGGAGCGGACATGGTGAACCCGTCATCGGCTGGACGCGACAAGTCTCGACACCTTGGATGCGTTGCGGGATCAATCAAGTGTAGAAGGCGTGAACGGCCTTGGCAACGCGGCTGTTGTCCCGGTAGTGGGTCAGTTTGCCCCCATGCTTCGACAAGCTCAGCATGAGGGTCAAACAAATCAGCCTCGTCCTGAGCCTGTCGAAGGATGAGGCTACCGAATTGCCCTATTGTCCTTGGCCCTTGTGCGCGCCGACTTATTTCTTCGCCGGCGGCAGATCGAGGCGGATCGAGAGTTCCTTCAGGCGCTCCGGCGGCACGCTCGACGGCGCCTGCATCATCAGGTCCATCGCCTGCTGGTTCAAAGGAAAGGCGATGACCTCGCGAATGTTGCGCTCCTCGGCGAGGAGCATGACGATTCGGTCGATGCCGGGCGCCGAGCCGCCATGGGGCGGGGCGCCGAACTTGAGGGCGTTCAGCATGCCGCCGAACCGGCCCTCCACCTCATCGCGCCCATAGCCCGCGATGGCGAAGGCCTTGTACATGATTTCCGGAAGGTGGTTCCGGATGGCGCCGCTGGAGAGCTCGATTCCATTGCACACGATGTCGTACTGATAGGCCTTGATCGCGAGCGGATCCTTCGTCTGCAGCGCTTCCAGCCCGCCCTGGGGCATGGAGAAGGGATTGTGGCTGAACTCGATCTTGTTGGTGAGTTCGTCGCGCTCGAACATGGGGAAATCGACGATCCAGCAGAACTCGAACCGCTTTTCGTCGATGAGTCCCAGTTCCTGGCCGAGCTTGGCGCGCACTGCGCCGGCGAATTTCTCCGCCGCGGCCCTCTTGTCGCAGACCAGGAACAGGCTGTCGCCGTCCTTCGCCCCAGCCGCCGCGGCGAGGCGCTGGATGCGTTCGGCATCGAGATTCTTGGCGATCGGGCCCTTGCCGCCGCCCTCCGCGAGGATGATGTAGCCGAGGCCCGGGGCACCCTGTTCGCGCGCCCAGTCGTTCAGCTTGTCGAAGAAGCTGCGCGGGCGAATCGCGGTTTCCAGCGCGGGAATGGCCCGCACGACCGCGCCGGCAGCCACCGCCTTGGCGAAAATGCCGAAGCCTGAATCCCGGAAGATCTCGGTTACTTCGGCGATCTCGATGGGATTGCGCAGATCGGGCTTGTCGGAGCCGTATTTCAGCATCGCGTCGTCATAGGCGATGCGCGCAAATGGCATGGGACTGAGCCGCCGGTCGCCCTTGAACTCATCGAACACGCCATGGAGCACCGGCTCCAGGGCGGCGAACACGTCCTCCTGGGTCACGAAGGACATCTCGAAGTCGAGCTGGTAGAACTCGCCCGGCGACCGGTCGGCCCGGCTGTCCTCATCGCGAAAGCAGGGTGCTATCTGGAAATAGCGGTCGAAGCCGGCGATCATCAGCAGCTGCTTGAACTGCTGGGGAGCCTGGGGCAAGGCATAGAACTTGCCGGGATGGAGCCGGCTCGGCACCAGGAAGTCGCGCGCGCCCTCGGGCGAGCTGGAGGTCAGGATCGGCGTCTGGAACTCGGTGAAGCCCTGCTCGATCATCCGCCGGCGGATGCTGGCGATGACCTGGGATCGCAGCATGATATTGCGGTGGACGCGCTCGCGCCGCAGGTCGAGGAAGCGATAGGCGAGGCGCAGATCCTCGCCCGCGTCCTCGTCGCTCGCGACCTGGATCGGCAGCATCTCCGCCGCCGCCTGGAGGGTGAATTCCGCGATCCGCAGTTCGATGCCGCCGGTAGGAAGCTTCGGATTGACCGTATCCGGCGTGCGCTCGACCACCTCGCCCGTCACCGTGATGACGCTCTCGGGGCGCAGCCGCTCGATCGCGGCGAACAGCGGGCTCGACGTATCGACCACGCATTGGGTGAGGCCGTAGTGATCGCGCAGGTCGAGAAACAGCAGATTGCCGTGGTCGCGCTTGCGGTGGACCCAGCCCGAAAGCCGCACGGTCTCTCCGGCATCGGCGCGGCGCAGCTCGCCGCAGCTGTGGGTGCGATAGGCATGCATGGGACGGTCCCTGAAAATCCGCCGCAAAAGGCCTTTTTGCCTCGGATTTGTCAACCCTGAGCCGCGTTCGCCTGCCGGCGGCGACAGCGGGTTGGACGCCTTGCGAATCCCGTGTATAGCAGGCGCCAATGACTCTTATCGCCGAGACCGCCGCGCTCGCCGCATTCTGCCGGCGCCAGCGTCAGGCCGATTTCATTGCCATCGATACCGAATTCATGCGCGACCGGACCTATTGGCCCCAGCTTTGCCTGGTCCAGGTCGCCGGTCCCGAGGAGGCCGCGGCGATCGACAGCCTTGCGCCCGGCATCGATCTCACGCCGCTGACCGAGCTGCTGGCCGAACCGAAACTGGTGAAGGTGTTCCACGCCGCGCGCCAGGATGTGGAGATCTTCTTTCATCTGACCGGCAGGATTCCCGCACCCCTCGTCGATACCCAGGTGGCAGCCATGGTCTGCGGCTTTGGCGATTCGGTGAGCTATGAAACGCTGGCCGGCAAGCTGACCGGCGCGCGGATCGACAAGAGTTCCCGATTCACCGATTGGGCCCAGCGCCCGCTGACCGACCGGCAGCTGCTCTACGCGCTTTCCGACGTCACCCATCTGCGCCCTGCCTATGAGCATTTGAAGCGCCGGCTCGACAAGACGGGCCGTGGCGGCTGGGTCGCCGAGGAGATGGCGGTGCTGACCAGCCCGGCGACCTACGATCTCGATCCCCGGGAGTCCTGGCGCCGGATCAAGTTCCGCAGCGACAAGCCCCGCGCCTTCGCCATCCTGCGCGAGGTCGCGGCCTGGCGGGAGGAAGAGGCGCGCCGGCGCGACCTGCCTCGCGGGCGCATCGTCAAGGACGAGACCCTGGCCGAGATCGCCGGCCATGGCCCGACGGACATCGAACATCTGTCTCGTTGCCGCGGCTTTTCCCGGTCCCAGGCGGAAAGCAAGCAGGGGGCCGCGATCCTCGCCGCGGTCGGCCGGGCCCTGGCACTGCCCATCGAGGAATGCCCGGTGCCCCCGCCCCGGCGCGATCTGCCGGCGGGGCTGGGGCCGATCACCGATCTCTTGCGCGTGCTCCTGAAGATGCGTTCCGAGGATCACGACGTGGCTCCCAAGCTCCTGGCGAGCGCCGACGACCTGGAACTCATCGCCGCCGACGACGAGGCCGAGGTGCCGGCGCTTTCCGGCTGGCGCCGCGAGATCTTCGGGGCCGATGCGCTGGCTCTGAAGCACGGCCGGCTGGCGCTCACGTCCAATGGCCGACGGGTCAGCGTGGTGCCCATCGGCGGCTGACGGCAAAGGCCCGGACAGCGCGCCGTCCAGGCCTTGTCCCCGCCCCCGGTTCAGTTTAGTTTAGTAAAAAATGCCAGGGAGGAAAGCATGAAGAAATTCATGAACGCCGTGGACAGGATCCTGGCCGAGAGCCTGGACGGCTTCGCCGCCGCCCACGGCGACATCGTCGCCCTGCACCGCAATCCCGTCTTCCTCACCCGGGCCAAATCGCCCGTCAAAGGCAAAACGGCCCTCATCTCGGGCGGCGGCTCCGGCCACGAGCCGCTCCACGCCGGCTTCATCGGCCGCGGAATGCTGGATGGCGTCTGCCCCGGCCAGGTCTTCACAGCACCCACCCCCGACCAGATGGCGGCAGCCGCCAAGGCGGTGGACGGCGGGGCCGGCGTGCTGTTCATCGTCAAGAATTATTCCGGCGACGTGATGAATTTCGAGATGGGGGCGGAGATCGCCGGCGTCGACAACGCCTCCCTCGTGATCAACGACGACGTCGCAGTGGAGAACTCGACCTATACCACCGGCCGCCGGGGCGTGGCCGGCACGGTGATAGTCGAGCGCATCGTCGGCGCGGCAGCGGAGGACGGCGCCGACCTTGCGGCCTGCAAAGCGCTGGGCGAACGGGTCAATGCCGCGACCCGGTCCATGGGCGTGGCGCTTACGAGCTGCACCGTGCCGGCCGCTGGCAAGCCCACTTTCGAGCTCAGCGACCATGAGATGGAGATGGGCGTGGGCATCCATGGCGAGCCCGGGCGCCGGCGCGTGGCGCTCGGAACCGCCGACGAGATCGCCGCGACCATGCTCCAGGCCATCGCCGACGACCTCGCGGCCAAGCCTGGCCAACCGCATCTCCTCATGGTCAACGGCTTCGGCGGCACGCCGCTGATGGAGCTTTACCTGATGTACGATTCGGCCCGGCGCTGGTGTGCCGGGCGCAACCTTGCCATCGCCCGATCCCTCGTCGGCAACTACACCACGTCCCTTGAAATGGCCGGCTGCTCGATCACCTTGAGCCGGCTCGACGACCCCCTGATCGGGCTCTGGGACCGTCCCATCCACACCGCGGCGCTGCGCTGGGGCTGCTGAAGGACCGCAATCTCTACAGACGCCGGACGATCTTCTCGATCTGGCGCGCGACCTGGCGCAGGAGCTCTTCCAGTTCGCGTTCGAGTTCGGCGTCCTCGACCATGGGCAGTTCGATCTCGATGGTTCGCTTCTCGCGGCCTCGGCGCGGCGCCCGTCGCTCGACCAGCGGGTGGCGCGGATGGGCTGCCTCGTAGGCCTCCATGAAGGCCTGCTTCTCCTCCGGCGCCAGATGGCAGATGCGGAAGATGCTCTCGAGATGCCGCGCCGGGACCGGGATCGGGTAGGCGGGGTTGGTGATCTGGGAGACGAAGCTGCGGTGCTTGCCGATGGCCTTTGCGATCTTCAGGCGCAGGCCCGAAGGGCGCCTGTCGATGTACTCCTGAAGCAGGCGCTTGTAGGCGGCGACCAGGGCATCGCGCCCCTGCGGCGGCGCGGGGCGCAGCCTGGTTTCAGCCATGACCGGCGATCGCGGCCTTGACGGCGGCCAGGCGCGCCGGTGCGACCGACAGGCTCTGAAGCCCGAGGTCGAGCAAGGCCGGCAGATATCTGCTATCGCTCGCCATGTCCCCGCAGAGCCCGACTTCCGTTCCCTTCGTCCGGCCGTGGGCGACGACGCGGGCGATCAGTTCCAGTACAGCCGGATTGAGCGGGTCGTGCAAGGCGCTGACCGCGGCGCAGTCGCGCCCCGTGGCGGTCACGTACTGGACCAGGTCGTTGCTGCCGATGGAAAAGAAGTCCACTTCGAACTGAGCCACATTGAGCGCGGCCGCCGGCACCTCGACCATCATGCCGAGCTTGGGCATGGCCGCAGGCAGTCCGTGGCGGGCGAGCTCGGCCAGCGCGTCGCGGAACAAGCCCCGCACCTCGTCGATTTCCCGCGGCACCGTTACCATGGGCAGCATGACCTTGAGCGGGCCGAGCGCCGCGGCTCGGGCGAGCGCCCGCAGCTGGGGCAGGAAGGCGTCGAGCCGCGCGAGCGACAGGCGGATGCCGCGCAGGCCCAGGAACGGATTGGTCTCGCCCTCCGGGGTCAATCCTTCGATCGGTTTGTCGCCGCCGGCGTCCAGCGTGCGGATGGTCACCGGCCGGCCCTTGGCCCAGGCGATGAGCCCACCATAGACCGCGAGCTGGCGCTCTTCGTCGGGGCGGCCGCCAGGGCCGGAAAACAAGAACTCGGTCCTGGTGAGGCCGATGCCGTCGCAATGGGCGGGATCGATGCTCGCGACGACGCCGGGCTCGTCGACGTTGATGGCGACCGCGATCGGCCGGCCGCTCCGTGTCACCGCCGGGCGCGGCAGGAAGGTGGCCTCTGTACTGGCCGTCGTTTCGCGCTCCGCCACGCGTCGGGTGAAGGCTTCCCGGGTGAGCCCGAGAGGGTATTGGATCAGGCGGCCTTGCTCGGCATCCAAGATCGCCTCGGCTCCACCCACGAGGCGCGCCGTGCCCAGATCCAGCCCGACCACCAAAGGCACGCCCCGGGCGCGGGCGAGAATGGCGACATGCCCGCTGACACTGCCCCCCGTGAGCGCGCCGCCCCGATAGCGGGTCCAATCGATCTCGAGAAAGCGCGACGGCCCCAAATCCTCGGCAACCAGGATGGCGTCGTCCATCGCGTCGGCTTCGTCATCGCCCGTGCCCTCGATCTGGCCGATGACCCGCTCCCGCAAGTCCGCGAGATCGGCGGACCGGGCACGGAAATAGGCGTCCTCGGCCGCCTCATAGTCGGCAATCTGCCGGCCGATGATCTCGGACCAGGCGGTAACGGCGGCGCTCCCGCCCGCGATCGCCTGGCGCACGGGCTCGATAAGTTCGTCGTCCTCGATGAGCGCCAGCTGGAACTCCAACATGCCGACGGCTGCCTCGTCGCTCTGGCATTCCGCAAGCCGGCCGAGGCTTTCGGCGGCTGCGGCCAGCGCGGCGTCGAAGCGCCGACGCTCCTCGGCCGGATCTTTCGTGGAATTGGCACCGACGGGCCGGCGGAGCGCCAGCCTGATATGGCCCGCGGCAAGGCCGGGCGAGGCCACCTTGCCTTCGAATATCCGTTCAGGCTGGTTTGTGCTCATCGAAATCGCGCTTGACCAGAGCCACCAGGGCATCCACGGCTGCGTTCGCGTCCGGGCCGGCAGCACGGAAGAACACCGTCGTGCCCTCGCGCAGCTTCAGGCCCATCACCCGGACGATGCTCTTGGCATCGACCCAGCTCTCCACGCCGTCGCCGCGCAAATGGATCGCCGAGGTGAAGCTCTTGGCGAGCTTGGTCAGCTTCACCGACGGCCGGGCGTGGAGCCCGATCTCGTGGGTGATTACGGCGGAGCCTTCGATCGCGCTTTCGGTACTCATGTTCTCCCGTCGATTCAAGGTGGCGACAATTCCTCGGCCGTGGCGCGCACCTGCTCCAGGTTTCCCCCGCCCGCCGATTCCGTTGCCGCCATGACCGCCCCTTCGACGATGGGCGCATTGCAGATCACCACCTTGTCGCGCCACGATTCCGGCAGCATTTCGATGGCCATTTCGCTGTTGGTCTCCGCACCGCCCAGGTCGACGAGCACGGCCACGCCCTTGCTGGACCAGACCTTCTTGATCGCCGCCATGATCGAAGCGACGTCGGTGCCGAGCCCGCCGGCAGGATTCCCGCCGCTGCCGGCAACCGGCACCTCGTGGCCCACCATCTGGCGGACCATGTCGACCGTGCCTTTGGCGACCTCGGCCGAATGGGAGACGATGACGATTCCGACCCGGCTGGTCATGCGCTTTGCCCTCCCGGCCCTGCCATCAACCCGGACAACGCGCCGCAGGCGGCGTGAACAAGCAGCTGGCTCGATCGGGCGCCCGGGTCGAGATGGCCGACGGACCTCTCGCCCAGAAACGACGCTCGCCCCTTGGTTGCCCTGAGCGGCCTGGTCGCTTCCAGGCCGCGGTCGGCGGCGATGCACAGCTGCGCCGGCAGATTTCCGCTCGACCCGCTGGCGGCCGCGGTATCCAGGGTCTTGGCCACCGGCACAAGCACGTCGAGCATCGTCTTTTCGCCGATATCCGACCTGCCCCGCGACTTGACGGCGGTGACCGCGCTGATGAAGGCGCGCGCGACTTCAGGCAAGCCAGGCGCGGAAGGCAAGTCCTTACCCAGCGCCAGGAACAGGGTGCCGTAAAGCGGTCCGGAAGCTCCGCCGATGGTCATTACCAGATGAGTCCCGATGCCTTTGCACATTTCGGGTAGGGGCTTCTCAGCCAACCCTTCAAGATCGGCCAGGACGGCCTCGAATCCGCGTTTCATGTTGAGGCCGTGGTCGCCATCCCCGATCGCCCGGTCGAGGGCCGTCAGCTCTTCGGCATTGTCGATCACCGCCGTGGCGACCGCGGCGATGAGACGCCTCTTGCTTTCGCTGTCCAATTTCATCGTTGCCCTCGGCTCGCGCGCGAGGGAATCGGCAGAGTTAGCCATGGATTCGATTCCCTTCGCGGTCGAAATAAAGCGGCCGGTTGAAGCCGATGTCGACGCCATCGCCGACCGCAAGTCCGGCATCCGGATCGACAAGTGTAACGACCTCGCTGTCGGCAACTCTGACATGAAGGTGGTTGTGGTCACCCAGATGCTCGATCCAGGTCACCTTGCCGATCGCGCTTCCGTTGACCGCCTTGGAAATCCTCAAATGCTCCGTGCGGGCGCCGACGATGGCCGTGGCCGGCGGAACGGCGATGTCGGGGAAAAGGCCCGGCGGCACCAGGTTGATCGCAGGCTGGCCGAGACGCGCCGCGACGTGGAGATTGGCCGGGTTTTCATAGATCTCTCGCGGGCTGCCTATCTGGATCAGGCGCCCCTGCTCGATCACGCCGATCCGGCTCGCCATGGTCATGGCTTCGATCTGGTCATGGGTAACGTAGAGGATGGTGGCGCCCAGATCCTGCTGAATGCGCTTCAGCTCCAGTCGCAGATCGGCCCTGAGCTTCGCATCGAGGGAAGACAGCGGCTCGTCCATCAGATAGACGGCCGGCCGGCGCACCAGGGCCCGGCCGATGGCCACGCGCTGCATCTCGCCGCCGGAGAGTTTGGTCGCGCGATTGCCGAGTTTCTGGGAGATGCGTAGCAGGCTCGCCACTTCCCCCACTTTGCGCTTGATCTCCGCCTCGGTCAGCCGGCGCACCGGCGAACGCAGCGGAAAGGCAAGATTGTCGAAGACCGAGAGATGGGGGTAGAGGGAATACTGCTGGAAGACGAAGGTCACGTCGCGCTCGGCGGGCGGCGCCTTGGTCACGTCGCGCCCGGAGATGTGGACGGTGCCGCGATCGGGCTTCTCGAGGCCGGCGACGAGGCGCAGCGTCGTTGTCTTGCCGGCGCCCGTGGGCCCCAGAAGCACGACGAATTCGCCGTCGGCGATGAGGAGCGAAAGCTCCTCCACCGCCCGGACGTCGCCGAAGCGCTTGGCGATTCCCGAGAGCGCGACCTCAGCCATTGAGCGCTCCCTCCATCAGAGCCGTGCGCAGGGCCCGGCCGCTTGCCCGGTCGAACAGCGACAGCTTTTCGGACCGGAAGGAGAGACCCACCTTGTCGCCGCGCCGGACGGCCGTCTCGGCCGGCAAGCGGGCACGCAGACTGCCATGGGCGGTCGAAAGCGTGACGATCTGGGTCGTGCCCAGATATTCGGTGCCGAAGACCTCGCCCCGCACGGCACCGGCATCGGAGAAACGCACGTCTTCCGGCCGAACGCCCAGGATCAGGTCGCTTTCCGCCAGGTCCTCGCGAATTTCCGGGACCGGAACGCGGTTGGCGCCAAGCCGCACCTCGGAGGATCCCCGGGCAAGCCCGGCGTGGAAGTCGAGGAAATTCATGGGCGGCGAGCCGATGAAATCGGCGACGAAGAGCGAGGCCGGGCGTTCGTAGATTTCGCGCGGCGTTCCCAGCTGCTCGATCAGGCCCAGGTTCATGACCGCGATCTTGTCGGCCAGCGCCATGGCCTCATGCTGATCATGGGTGACATAGACCGTGGTCGCGCCCAGCCGGTCGTGGAGCATGCGCAGCTCCCCGGTCATGATATGGCGCAGTTCGGCATCCAGCGCGCCCAGCGGCTCGTCCATCAGGAAGGCCTTGGGCTTGCGCACGATGGCCCGGCCGAGCGCGACGCGCTGGCGATCGCCCGAGGCAAGGCCGGAAACCGACCGGTTCAGAAGATGGGGGATGCGCAAGACCCGGGCCGCTTCGGCCACCGCCGCATTGATCTCGGCCCGCGTCATGCCCTGGCATTTGAGCGGGAAGCCGATATTGGCGCGCACCGACATGTGGGGATAGAGGGCGAAGAGCTGGAACACGAAAGCGATGTCGCGTTCGGCCGCGCGACGGAAGGCGACATCCTCGCCCCCCAGCAGGATCCGCCCAGAGGACGGCAGCTCGAGGCCCGCGATCATGCGCAAGGTCGTCGTCTTGCCGCAGCCCGAGGGACCCAGCAGGCAGAAGAATTCGCCGCTGCCCACGGTGAAGGTCGAATCCTTGACGGCGCTGAAATCGCCGAAGGCCTTGTGCAGATTTTCCACCCGGATCTCGGCCACGGCCCCTACTCCGGGAACTTGCTGACGACGACGAACATCGCGGTGCCGGCGAGAATCGTCACGAAGGAATAGGTATAGAGATCGAGCGAGAAGGGCTGCATCAACATGACGATGCCCGCCGCAATGATGGCGGTCGCCGTGTTCTCCCACGGTGCGCGCCGAAAGATGCGCCGGCCCTTGTCAGGCACATCGTCCTCGCGATCCGGCAGCGCGCTCATCGCCTGACCGCGCCGAAGGTGATGCCGCGCAGCAGGAGTTTGCGCAGCAGAATGGTGAAGACGACGATCGGGATCAGGAACAGTGTCGTGCCCGCGGCCACCGCCGGCCAGTCTTGGCCGCCCTCGCCGATGATGAAGGGGATGAAGGGCGGGGTGGTCTGGGCGTTGCCCGAGGTCAGAAGCACGGCAAAGGCATATTCGTTCCAGGAAAAGATCAGGCAGAAGATGGCGGTGGCCGCGATGCCTGTGGAAGCCTGCGGCAGCACCACCTTGATGAAGGCCTGGAGGCGCGTGTAGCCGTCGATCATGGCCGCCTCCTCGTACTCCCGCGGGATCTCGTCCATGAAGCCCTTGAGCAGCCAGACGGCGAGCGACAGGTTGACCGCCGTGTAGAGCAGGATCATGCCCAGATGGGTGTCGAGAAGGCCGACCACGCGATACATCAGATAGATCGGGATGGCGACCGCGATCGGCGGCATCATGCGCGTCGACAGGATGAAAAAGAGCAGATCGTCCTTGGCCGGAACCTTGAATCGCGAAAAGGCATAGGCGGCCATGGTTCCCATCACCACGGCCAGGAAAGTCGAACCGAATCCGATGATGAGCGAGTTCACATATCGCTCGATGTAGCGCGACGGACCGGCGATCACCATGTTGCGGGAGCGGACGAGCTTGTCGTACCACGTCGTGGCCGGCGGCAGGCTGGCGATGAATTCCGGCGTCTGCCGGGTGCGCGTCGTGAACAGGTTCACATAGCCCTCGAGGGAGGGCGTGAAGAGAATCTTCGGCGGATAGGAGATCGAATCCGACGGCGTCTTCAACCCGGTGATCACGATCCAGAACAACGGGATCATGGAGATGAGGGCATAGGCGATCACCAGCACGCCGGCGATCCACTTGGCACGCAAGCTGGGGGTAACGACGGAATGGGCGACCGCGGCGACGCTCATCGCTGCTTCACCCGGTTGAGGGCCTTCACGTAGATGTTGGCCAAGCCGAAAATCGTGACGAACAGGATGACGGCGAAGGCCGAGGCATAACCGGTGCGCCACTTCTCGAAGGCCTCGCGCTTCAAGGTGATCGAGGCGAGTTCGGTAGTCGAGCCGGGGCCGCCATTGGTCAGCAGGTTGGCCATGTCGAACATCTTGAAATTCTCGATGCCCCGGAACAGCACCGCCAGCATGATGAAGGGCAGTGCCATGGGAAGCGTGATCGACCAGAACTGGCGCCACGGGGAAGCACGATCGACTTCGGCCGCTTCGTAGATATCGTCGGGGATGGAGCGCAGTCCCGCGAGGCAGATCAGCATCACGTACGGCGTCCACATCCAGGCGTCGACGATGACGATCGCCCAGGGCGCCAGCTGTACGCTGGCGATCATGCTGAAGGAGGACGGCGGGATGCCGGCGAGGAACGAGATGATGTAGTTGAAGAGGCCGATCTGAGGCTGATAGAGGAAGGTCCAGAAGTTTCCCACCACCGCCGGCGACAGCATCATTGGGATCAGGATCACCGTGGTCCAAAAGCCGTGGCCGCGAAATTTCCGGTCGATCAGATAGGCGAGCGTGAAACCGAGCAGGGTTTCGATGGCGATGGTGCTGACGACGAAGCGCGCCGTCACCTGCATGCCGGCCCAGATGTCGGGATCGGTCAGGATGTCGGCGTAGTAGCGGATGCCGAACCAGCGGATCGGCGCTTCCCGGTTGGCCCGGTAATTGGTGAACGACAGTACGACCGTCCACAGCAGGGGGAAGATATTGATTGCGAGCAAAAGCGCGATAGTCGGCGAGATGAAGAGCCAGGTGATGGACCGATCGGACAGGCCGCGAACGCGCCGGGCGATCCCGACCGGCGTCGCTTCGGCAAGCCTATCAGCCAGGGGTCTCTTTTCCACCGCGTCGCTCATATGTTTTCGCCACTTTGATGCCGGATGGGCTCACCGGGCAAGCCGTGCCTCGCTTCGCGTCCCGGAGGATCGGCCCAACGCTTTGGCACGCTTTGCCGGGCTGGCCCGGCCGCCCCGCCCGCCGCAGCGGACGGGGCGGCCGGAACCGGAAGGAGCCTTAAGCCGCTGCTCCTAGATCTTCCCTTCGTCCTGGAAGACCTTGGTCCAGTCCTTGATCAAGGCGTCGAGAGCCTCCTTGGCCGTCCCCTGGTCGGCGACCACGTAGTCGTGGACCCGCTTCTGCATGTCGAGCAGCAGCTCGGCATAGGAGGGTTCGGCCCAGAAGTCCTTGACGATGCCCATCGAGACCAGGAAGTCGGCGGCGAAGGGCGCGCTCGCGGGGAAGCTCGGATCTTCGAGCACCGACTTGAGACAGGAATAACCGCCCAGCGACCACCACTTTTTCTGCACGTCGGGCTGAGCGAACCACTTCATATAGTTGAGGGCGTCTTCGCGCTTGTCGGAATAGGAGACGACGGAAATGCCCTGGCCGCCGAGCTGGGTGAAATGCTCCTTTTCGGCCGGATTGACGAAGAAGCCGATCTTGTCGCCGCCCACGTTCGGGTCCTTATAGAGGCCCGGGAAGAAGGCGAACCAGTTCATCATCATGGCGACCTGGCCCGACTTGAAGGCGTCCAGGCCTTCCTGCATGTAGGCGTTGGAATAGCCTGGCGGCGTGCAGCACTTGTACATCGACTTGTAGAACTCGAGACCCGCCACCGCACCGGGCGAGTTGACGAAACCCTCCATGTGATACGGGTTCTTCGGATCGTCGTATTGGAAGCCCCAATCATACATGGCGTTGGTGACGCCCATGGTGATGCCTTCGGACCCGCGCTCGGTGAAGATTGCGGCGCCGTAGACCGTCTTGCCGTCGATCTGGCGGCCTTGGAAGAATTGGGCGATGTCCTTCAGTTCGTCCCAGGTCTTCGGCGGCACCAGGTCGCGGCCGTACTTGGCCTTGAACGCGGCCTGGATCTCCGGCCGCGAGAACCAATCCTTGCGGTAGGTCCAGCCCACCGCGTCGCCCATCGCCGGCAAGGCCCAGTAGTTGGGCGTATTCTTCGGCCACTCCGAATAGCCCAGCACCGTCGCCGGCATGAAGTCGTCCATCTTGATGCCGTTCTTGTCGAAGAAGTCGTTCAGCTTGACGTAATGGCCGTTCTCGGCCGAGCCGCCGATCCACTGGCTGTCGCCGATGATCAGATCGCAGAGCTTGCTGTGGGAATTGAGTTCGTTGAGGAAACGGTCGGCATAGCTCGTCCACGGGACGAACTCGTACTTCATGGCGATGCCCGTCTTGGCCGTGAAGTCCTTGTCCAGTTCGACAAGCGCGTTGGCCGGGTCCCAGGCCGCCCAGCAGAGGGTCAACGACTTGTCTTGCGCTTGCACCTTGTCCACCGGCGCCAGGGCGCCGACCGCGGCCACCGCCGCTACAGCAAATAGCGTTTTCCAGATTCGCATGGCTTTCCTCCCGAAATTGCCTTGCCGGCGAGTCTTTGCTCCCGGTCCCTACCTCGTCCCCGTTCGTCGCTGGCTACAATTCCAGGCCCGACCGGTTCCTTCCACCGGGGGCGCGTACCGTGCCATCCGGCGTACCATAAACTATACTGAACTAAACTAAACTTTTGTCAAGCTGCGGCCGGCCGCATTCGCCTCGGCAATACAAAAGGCGGCCCCAGGCCACTCCCCCTCGGGGCCCTACTCTGCTAAGCTGCAGTCAACAAGACATAAACTAAACGTCCGGGAGGACGAGCGATGGACGCCGTGGTCTTCTGCAATCTGCGCATCATCGACGGCAGCGGCGAAGCCTCCTTTGCCGGCGAGGTCCGGGTCGAAGGCGAGCGCATCCAAATGGTGGCGCGCGACGGGGTCGCGGCGGCCCGGGACGGCGCGGAAATCGTCGATGCCGGCGGCGCCACGCTGATGCCGGGCCTGATCGAGGCCCACGCCCATGTCAGCTTCGCCGACACCCCCGATCTCCATTCGCTCGGCGACATTCCGCCGGAGGAGCATGTGCTTCTCGCCGCCACCAACGCCAGGACCTATCTCGATCGCGGCTTCACCAGCCTCAACTCCATGGCCTCGGCGAAGCCGCGCCTCGATGTGGTCATCCGCAACGCGATCGAGGAGGGCCGCATCCCGGGCCCGCGCATGCTCGCCGCGACGCCCGAGCTGACGCCCACGGCGGGCCTCGGCGACGTGCGCCTCTACCATCGGCACCGCGAGACCTTCGCCATGATCTGCGACGGGGCGGAGGAGTTTCGCCGCACCGCCCGCAGCCTGGTGCGCGAGGGCGTGGACACCCTGAAGATCAATCCGTCGGGTGATGAGTTCGTGCCCCATGCCAGGGCCGAGCGCACGGTGATGACCGAAGCCGAGATCGACGCCGTCTGCGAGGTCGGCCGCGCCCATGGCAAGCGCGTCGCCGCCCACGCGCGCAGCGCGCGTGCCGTCGAGCTCTGCCTCAAACATGGCGTCGAGCTCATCAATCACGCCACTTTCGCCGATGCTGCGGCGCGCGACGCCCTGGAAGCGGCAAAGGACCGGGTCTTCGTCATGCCGACCATCGGGATCACCTACACGACGATCTTCGAAGCCGGGAAGTGGGGCATCACGCCCGAGGCCGCCACGGCCATGGGGATGCGCCGCGAATTGGAGCAGGGCTCGGCCTGCATGCGCGATCTGAAGCGCCGGGGCGTGCGCGTGCTCCCCGGCGGGGACTACGGCTTTGCCTGGAACAGGATCGGAGACGATGCCCGCGACCTCGAGCATTTCGTCAAGCTGTTCGGCTTCTCGCCCATGGAGGCGATTGTCGCCGCCACGAAGCTCGGCGGCGAGATCATGATGAAGCCGGGCGAGCTGGGCGTGGTCAGGGCGGGCGCGCTTGCCGACCTCATCCTGGTCGATGGCGACCCGTCCGCCGACATCCGCATTCTGCAGGATCCGGATCGCTTGCTGGCGGTGATGAAGGGCGGGCGATTCCACAAAGCACCCATCGCGCCCCGGAGAGCCAGCGCGGTCGCCTGATCCTAGCTCCGACCGCGCCGGCCGGAGCTTCCCCGCTCGACGCGCCGGCCGAGCACGCGGCCGAGAGCATCGAGGCGCCTGTCCACCGCCTCGCCGTACATGACCGCGCCGTCCTTGGGCAGTATCAGGGTCAGCCGATCTCCGTTGAGGCGCAGCTCGGTCTCGTTCAGCAAACGCAGCGTCGCCCCGGAAAGGGAATAGGCGAGCCTGAGGGCGAGACCGAGCGTAAGGGCCCGGTTCGTCGCCGCTTCGTCGATGAGCCGCAGCACGGGCTCATTGGCGACCGGCTCCAGGCTGCCGACATAGCGGGCGGCGACGGCCGCGGCGGCGAAGACGCGCTCGCCGTGCTCGATGCCGCCGATCGGCAGGCGCAGGATGCGCCGGAAGGCCTGCTCGGCCCGGTAGTCCGGATGGTCGCGCCAGGCGACGTCGCTCAGCAGGCAGACGGCGAGGCGCATCCGGGCCTCGGCCTCGCTCTCGCCGGCGAAGAGCGGCGCGGTCCATTTCGCGAGAGCCGGACCCAGCGCCCCGAAGCGGCCGTTTTCCCGGGCGATCTCCTTCGCCGCCGCCAGCAGGGGTTCCTGGCGCCGCTGCGCCGCTGGCAGCTGGCTGAATAGAAAACCCTCGCGCAAACCGAAGGCCGAGAAGACGATGTTGGCAGGCCGCGCCAGGCGCAACAGCCGCTCCAGCACCAGGGCCGCGAAGGGCAGGCTGTCTACCCGCCTTCGGGAAAGCCCGGCGATGGCCGCCAATGAACGCCGTCCCAGCCGGCTCATGATCCGCAGGAGATCTTCGGCCTGCCGGCGCTCGATCCGGTACTGCTGGATGATGTGCAGGGGGTGGCCTGTCTGCTCCATGTGGATGCGGGCGAGCGAGCGCCAGGCGCCGCCTACGGCGTAGAAATCGCGCCCGCGCAGGTCGCCCAGCCAGGGCACGGTCTCCAGATGCTGGTCCACGAGCTGGCGCGCTTCCTCGCGCTCGCCGAAGGCGACCTCGCCGACGCGCAACGGGCCCAGCGGCAGCGTCGCGTGAGCGCCGAGCTTGCCCTTGTCCAGTCCCACCAGCTCAAGGCTCCCGCCGCCGAGATCGCCCATCATGCCGTCGGCCGTCATGCAGCCCGAGATCACGCCGAGAGCAGAAAATTTGGCCTCCTCAGCGCCCGAAATAATGCGCACCGGCACGCCGCAGCGCCGCCTGAGCGCAGCTACGAAGGCCTCCCCGTCCGCGGCATCGCGCACCGCCGCAGTCGCCAGCATGTCCAGCTTGGTGACTCCCATGGCCCTCGCCAGGCGCACGAAACGGACCAGGTTGACCATGGCCGATTCGACGCCGGCCTCATTCAGCCGCCCCGTCTCGTCGAGGCCCCGCCCCAGTCCGCACAGGACCTTCTCGTTGAACAGCAGCAAGGGCGCGCGGGCCAGCCGGTCGAAGACCACGAGGCGGATGGAGTTGGAGCCGATGTCGACGACCGCCCTGCGGCCTTGGCGCAATGCGGCGGGTGCCGCGCGCAGTAAGCGTCGCACCGGCATTCGCGTCACGATTTCTTGAGCTCGAGCTGCGGGGCTTTCTTGGATTTCTTGAGCGCGCTGCCGCGCCCCGACAGGCTGGGATTGGTCATGAAAAAGGTGTGGGCGCTGAAAGCGCCCGGGCCGGCGGCGACGCGCGTATAGCGACCGTCGGGGCCCAGCGTCCAGCTTTGGGCGTTGTCCTTGAAATTGGCGATCATGATCTGATCGAGAACCTGCTGATGGACGGTCGGGTTCTCGATCGGGACCAGGGTCTCCAGCCGCCGGTCGAAATTGCGGGGCATCCAGTCGGCCGAGGAGATGAAGACCTTCGCCGCCCGCGAGGGCAGTTTCTGGCCGGCGCCGAAGCAAAGGATCCGGCTGTGCTCGAGGAAGCGCCCGATGATGCTCTTGACCCTGATGTTCTCCGACATGCCCGGCACGCCCGGCCTGAGGCAGCAGATGCCGCGGATCACCATCTCGATCTGCACCCCGGCCTGGGAGGCCCGGTAGAGGGCATCGATGAGTTCGGCATCGACCAGCGAATTGAGCTTGACCCAGATCGTCGCCGGGCGACCTGCGGCGGCATGGTCGATCTCCTCGCCGATCAGCTGCAGCACTGTCTTGCGAAGGTTGACGGGCGCCACGGCCACCTTTTCCAGCCGATCCGGCCTCGCCGAACCGGTCATGAAGTTGAACAGGCGTGCCGCGTCGTGACAAAGCGCCGTATCGCAGGTGAAAAACGAGAGGTCGGTGTAGATCTTGGCCGTCACCGGATGATAGTTGCCGGTGCCGAAATGGACATAGCTGCGGAGCGTTCCGCCCTCGCGACGCATGACCATGGAAACCTTGGCGTGGGTCTTCAGCTCCAGGAAGCCGTAGACCACCTGCACCCCGGCCCGCTCCATGTCGCGGGCCCAGCGGATATTCGCCTCTTCGTCGAAGCGGGCCTTGAGCTCGATCAGCGCCGTCACCGACTTGCCTGCGTCCGCGGCCTCGATCAGCGCCTTCACCACCGGCGAATCCTCGCTGGTGCGGTAGAGCGCCTGCTTGATCGCCACCACCGAAGGGTCGCGGGCGGCCTGGCGCAGGAACTGCACCACCACGTCGAAGCTCTCATAGGGGTGGTGGACGACGATGTCCTTCTGGCGGATGGCGGCAAAGCAGTCGCCGCCGAAATCGCGGATGCGCTCGGGAAAGCGGGCGTTGTAGGGCGGGAACAGCAGTTCCGTGCGCTCGTTGACGATCAGCTTGCTGGTCGAGGCGAGTCCCAGCAGGCCGTCCTGGAGGAACACGTCCTCGGGCTTGACGTCGAGCTGATCGATGACGAAGGCGCGCAGGTCCTCCGGCATCGCGGCGTTCACCTTGAGCCGGATGACGATACCGCGGCGCCTGCGCTTCAGCGCCGATTCGAACAGCCGGACTAGATCTTCGGCTTCTTCCTCGATTTCCATTTCGCTGTCGCGGATCATGCGGAAATAGCCGAGGCCGATGGCGGTGAAGCCGGGGAACAGGCGATCGAGATAGAGCCCTATCAAGGTTTCCAACGGCAGGAAGCGAATCGCCTTGCCAGGCAGGCGAATGAACCGGGCGATCTGGGGCGGCAGCACGATAAGGGCGCGCAGTTGACGACCGTCTTCGGCCCGGCGAAGGTCGAGGACGATGGCGAAGCCCAGATTGGGAATGAACGGGAATGGGTGGGCCGGATCCATGGCCATCGGCGTCAGGACCGGGAATATCTGGTCGAGGAAGAAACCGTCCAGCCACTGCTTTTCGTCGGCCGTCAGCTCGGCCCCGTCGATCACGGCGATGCCATTCGTCCTCAGTTCCTCACGCAGCCGGCGCCAGCATGCCTGCTGGTTGGTCATCAGCTCGCCCGTGCGGGCCTTGATGGCGGCTAGCTGCTGGGCGGGCGTGAGCCCGTCCTGGCTCGGCGTGACGATGCCTTCGGCCTGCTGGCCCTTGAGGCCGGCCACCCGCACCATGTAGAACTCGTCCAGATTGTTGGCCGAGATCGACAGGAAGCGTAAGCGTTCCAGCAAGGGGTGATTGGGATTGTCGGCCTCCTCCAGGACGCGCTCATTGAAGGCGAGCCAGGAGAGTTCGCGGTTGATGAAGCGCGATTCCGGTGGTTCGGGCAGCTGCAGAGCCCCGGAGGGTCGCTCCATTGTCGCTGCGTCGGATTTAGTCGCTTCGTCCATGCTCGCCTCTTGTCGGCCCGAGTGTAGAGTGGCGACGTGAAAATGTCATGACAACGTCCTGATCCGTCAGATTGGGTGCCTGTCCTTGAAACGCCTCTACCTGCTTCGCCACGCCAAGTCCGACTGGGCCGATCCGTCCCTGGACGATTTCGACCGGCCGCTCAATGGTCGGGGCCGCAAGAGCGCACCGGCCATAGGACGCTATATGCGCCGGGAGGGCCTGATCCCGGCCCTCGTCCTGAGTTCGCCTTCCCGCCGAACCCGCCAGACCTGCGAGCTCTTGCTCGGCAGCCTCAAAGCCGAACCGCCGGTGGAATTCGTCGACGAGCTCTATCTGGCCGAGCCTGTCCGGCTGCTGAAGCGAATCGGCCGGGTCCCGGAAGATATACCCTCCCTGCTGGTGATCGCTCACAACCCGGGACTACAGGCCCTCGCCCACAAGCTCGCCAGCGGCGGCGACACCGCAGGCCGCCGGCGTCTGGCGGCGAAATACCCGACCGGCGCGCTCGCCGTGCTCGATTGCGATGTGGCCGCCTGGGATCAGCTCGCCTCCGGGCTATGCGTGCTCGAGCGCTTCGTGGCGCCCCGCGATCTACCGTAAGAACGGGCTAGGTGATCGGCCGCGGCCAGAAGGTCTTTCGGCCGACGAAGGCCTTCCACACGGCGGTGACGCGGCCCAGATCGCCGGCGATGCTCGCCGCCTGCCAGCCCAGAATCACGCCGGCGCCGCGCGCCGCCGCCGTGGGGCCAAGGGCGGGCGCTTCGGCCAGGAACCGCTCCAGTTCCTCGACCAGATGCCGGCTGACCAGCGCGTCGTTGAGCGAGCCCAGCACGTCCTGGATGGCGCTCAGCGCCATGATGTACTTGGCAGTCGCCTTGCGCGGGAACAGCTCGCGGAAGAACTCGGCGACGTAGCGCTGCTTCTTGGCCATCAGGCGCAGCCGATGCAGCTCGGATTCCGAGAGCGCGGCCCGCTTGCCGCCGAACTTCCTGACGCGCCGGTGGCGCCTCTGGAGAATTCCGGCAGCAAACTCCGTCACCGGCCGATCGAGCAGGCTGGCCTCGGCGGCGGCCCAGCCGCCGGTTTCGAGCCACAGGTAGCAGCGCAGCAGCATGGCGGTGTAGCGCGGCGAATCGAGCGTCGCCCGGGCGCGGGTCTGGGCCATGGCCCTCAGATCGTGGGCAGCCTCCACCGCGGGCTGCAGTTCCTGCACCCGCTCCACGATGGGTGTCAGCGTGGTGGCGATGAAGACGTCCCAATCGCGGGCCGGATTCAATTCCTGCTGCAGCCAGCGCAGCTCGCGAGACAGGAACTCATGGGCCTCGGCGCCGAGGGTGTCGCGATAGGCGGTGACCAGTGCCCGAAACCGGCGCAGGCCGACGCGCAGCTGGTGTATCCCCTCCGGATCGGCGCCGAGGCGCGCCGGCATCTCATTGCTTTGCATCTGCGCCAGGCAGCTTCGCGCGGCCGCGGTGAAGGCATCGCGCGCGCTCATGGTGCCGCGCAGGCCCGCCGCCGTCGCCTTGGCCGCCGCCGGCTGCTCTCCGGACATGAGGGCGAAGCCGCGGGCCGCCTTGGTGGCCGTGCCAAGGGTCACCGGCATTTCTTCGTGCAGCGCCAGGGCCAGCTCGAAGAGATGCTTGGGCTCGCCCTGGCGAAGCTCGAGCTCGATCTCCGACAGCGGCATGCGCCCCGATTCGCAGCGGATTTCGCCTCGATCGAGAGCCATCTCGATCTGGCTTCCGGCGTAGGCGAGCGGCCAGGTGGTCCGCTGGAATTCGGTAATGAACAGCGGGGCGAGGTGCCGGGCCACCGCTTTGTCGGCCAGCAGCTGGCGCAGACGGGGATCGGCGATCTTGTCCAGTTCCGGCAGGTCGCCTTCGACCGGGGTCTCGATTTCGCGTAAGACCTGAAGCCCGCCGGGTCCGTCCGCAGGCAGCTTCAAGGTCTGGATGCGCCGCTTGCCGATGCTGCGGATGCGCAGTGCGATGCCCCGTTTGGCCAGGGCCTGATCCGGGGTATCGAAGTAGATGGTGCTGAGCCGACGCGTCACCGCGCGTTTTTCCGCCAGGCGCCGGATCAAGGGCAGCTGACGAACGGTGGCGACAAGCTCGGGCGGAACGGCCAGCTTTAGCTCGATCTCGTCTGCCATTCGGCCCCCCAAAGGCCTGCCTAGAGTGCGGCGCTGCCGCGTTCAGCAAAAGCCGCTGGCGCCGACCCTTCCCCGTAGGCCCGGCTCCAGCGGTGTGCCGTGCTATAGCGAAGGCATCTGTGTCGCAAAAGTGACAGTTCGGTGACAGTATGGGGTAATTTTAGTTACGGCGACCTATAGCTTCAGTTTCTTGAAGATGGGTTCGGGAATGGCCTTGATGATCGTCATGATCAGCCACCAGAAGGCCGGAAAATACGCGACCTCGCGACCCTTGGCTGCGTAGGCGAGACAGGCTCGCGCGCAGGCTTCGGGGCTGGCGACCAGGAACATTCCCGGCAGTCCAAAGGTCATGGCGGTGTCGAGGAAGCCCGGCTTTACAGTGGTGACGCTCACCCCATGGGGCGCCAGCTTGGCCCGGAAGCCCTGCAGATAGGCGTTGAGACCGGCCTTGCTGGATCCATAGACATAGTTGGAGGGCCGGCCCCGGTCGCCGGCAACGGAACTGAGGACCACGACAGCGCCCGCCCCCGCCTCGGCAAGGCGCGGGGCGAGACGGGAGAGGACGGAGACCGCGCCCAGATAATTGGCCGCGATCACAGGCTCGGCCAGCGAAGGGTCGCGCTCTATCGCTTCCTGCGGGTACAGCAGCCCGAAGCACAGAAAGATGTTGAGCCGCCCGGGGGGCAAGGCTTCGACGAAGGCCGAATGGCTCGCCCGATCCACGGCGTCGAACGGGCGCACCTCGACCTGGCCGCCGCCGCGGATGCGGATATCGGCGGCGCTGCGTTCCATGTCCTGCAAGTCGCGACCGGCAAGGATGATATCGGCGTCCTGCTCGGCCGCCAGGCGGGCGAAGGCGCGTGCGATGGACGAACTCGCGCCGAGGACGAGCCAGATCGGCCGGCTCATGGCGGCCCGACCTTGATCTCGAGACGTCGGGCGAGATCGGAAGCCATGCGGCTCGCCGGATCGACCGCAGCCAGCACGTCTCGAAATTCCCCCAGGCCGGGATACATGCTGGCGAAGCTTGTCGGCGAGAGCCTGGCATCCTTCGCCAGGTAGATCTTCCCGCCATGATCCAGCACCAGCCGCTCCAGCCGGAGCAGGAGTTCGTCGACGCCGGAGGTGGCGGGGAAATCGAGGGCGAGCGTGTGGCCGCGCCCGCCGAAGGAAAGAAGACCGACGCCGTCGCGCCCCATGGTCTTCAGCACCGCGAGGAAGGAGGCCGCGCGGGAGTTGGCGCAGGTCTCCAGGATCGCGCGCAGCCCGTGGTGGCTCGCTTCCTCGGGCAGCAGGCACTGGAACTGGTGGAAGCCGCGACGGCCATAGAGCCGGTTCCAGCCGGTGATGGAATCGAGAGGGTAGAGGAACTTGTCCAGGGTTACCCGGCGCCGGCGCCCGGCGGCCGGCACCCGTCGCCAGTAGAGCGCATTGAAGAGACCGACGCTCAATGGATTGAGAACAATGCCCGGCAGGTCGAGGGGAACGCTTCGGCGTCTGGGTTCCTTGAAGCTGTCACCGTTCTCCAGCGGCGCCGGATCGGCGCTCTCGACGATGCCGCGGCCAAGGGTCCGCCCCCTGGCAAGAGCATCCACCCAGCCGACCGAGTAGTGCGACTTGCTGCGCGCCTCCTCCAGTGCCGCGACGAATTCGTCGAGATCGGCGACCCGCCGCTCTTGCAGCTCGACGAACCGCGAGGGCACGCGAGTCATTCTGAGCGACAGGGCGACGATGATACCGGTCAGGCCCAGTCCGCCCGCCGTGGCGCGGAAGAGGCGATCCTCCGGGGTGATGCGGCGAAGCTCGCCCGAGGGAAACATGAGATCGACCCAGGCGACATGGGCGCCGAAATTGCCGGCCTGATCCTGGTTCTTGCCGTGCACGTCGTTGGCGAACGCGCCGCCGAGGGTGGCGAAAGCCGTGCCCGGCGTCACCGGCGCCAGAAATCCCCGCGGCAGAAAAAGGCGCCTCAGATCATCGAAGGTGACTCCCGCCTCGGCCTCCAGCATGCCGCTGGCCGGATCGAATTCCAGCAGCCGGTCGAGACGGCTGGTCAGGATGGCGCGTCCGCCGGCGTTGAGCGCCGCGTCGCCGTAGCTGCGCCCGCCGGCGTAAGCAATGATGCCCTCGGGCCCGGCGGCGGCGAGCGCGCGGGCGACATCGGCCACCCGTTCGGGCCGGGCCGCGTCCATCTCGGCCCGAGCGACCCGTCCCCAGCCGGCAAAGGCCTGATGGCGCCAGCCGGCTTCAGCCATAGATGAGCCAGGCAAAAGTGCCGAGCCAGCCGAAGATGCTGATCAGCAGGAAGGGATCGGAAACCGCGAGCCTCGTCGGCGAGCCGGAGCGGTGCTCGACCAGGGTGATCTGCAAATAGCGCAGGACCCCGGCGATGACGAAGGGCGCGGTCAGAAATAGCTTGTCACTGCCCAGTCGCGCCATGTTGTCGGGCTGGGTCGTGTAGAGCAGATAGCAGACGACGAGGGCCGCGAGCACGACGCCGAGCGAGGTGTCGACGAAAGGCAGATTGTAGCCAGCCAGGCTTTCCCGATGGTCGTCGTCGAGACCGCGCACGAGATCGTCGCGCCGCTTGGCCAGCGCCAGGAACAGCGCCAGCAGCAAGGTGCAGGCCACGATCCAGACCGTGGGCGTGACATGGATCAACACGCCACCGGCATAGATCCTGAGGACGAAGCCGATGGCGATGACCAGCACGTCGACGATGGAGATGCGTTTCAGGAAGAATGTATAGGCGAGGTTGAGCGCACCATAGGCGAGCAGCACTTCGAGGAACCCGTGCGGCAGCCAGATCGCGCTGGCCATGATCGCGCCGAGCGCGAGGCAGAACGCCAGCAGGGCGGCCGCACCCAGCTTCACCTTGCCGCTGGCCAACGCCCGCTTCTGCTTGACGGGATGACGCCGGTCCGATTCCCGGTCGCGCCAATCGTTGACGACATAGACCGCCGAAGCCAGCGCCGAGAACGCCAGCACGCCCAGCGCCACTTTCACCACTGCTGCGCCCGAAACCGCCGAGGGCGTGAAGAAAAGGGGTGCGGCCACGAACAGGTTCTTGATCCATTGATGGGGCCGCAGGAGGGCGATGATCGGCGGCAGCGGGGTCATCAGGTCGTCTCGCTTTCGACGATTTCGCGCGCCAGCGGCAAGGTGACTGGCCGGCGCCGCGCCAAGGATTCGCGGTCGAGGCGCGCAACCATCCGCCGCACGGCTTCGAAGCTGCGCTCCATGCGCCGCACGAGATAGGCCACGACTTCAGGCTGCACCGCCAGCTGACGATCGGCGAAGAGCTTCACCAGCAGGCCTTCCATCAGAACCTCGTCCGGCGGATCGATGCCTATGGCCGGCATCGCCGCCAGCCGGGAACGGAGGTCGGCGAGGCGGACACCCCAACGGGCTGGCGCCTCGCGGGAAAGGATCAGCAGATGGCCTCCCCGCTCGGCCAGGAGGTTATAGAGATGCAGCAGGGCCCGCTCATCGACGGGGGGAGCCCCGTCCAATGCCAGCTCGCCGTTGCCTTCCACGAGGTTCGCCAGCGACTCCTCGGAAAGCTCGGCAGGCCGGATCAGCCGCGCGCCGGACCGCGCCTGGAACACATGGGCAAGATGGGTCTTGCCGCAGCCCGCCGGGCCTGAGAGTGCCAGCCCCGGTGCCGGCCAGTCCGGCCACCGGTCGAGCCAGGCGACCGCCGCCGCGTTGCAGGGCGCCACCAGGAAGTCGTCGCCGCCGTAAGAGGCGCGATGGCCGAGGTCGAGGGGGAGCTGGGTCATACCGGGTCGCCGCGGAAGAAGCTGCTCTCGCGGTAGCGCTCCACGGCGAAACGGATCAATACGCCGATCGATGCCGCAGTTGGCACCGCGAGAAGGAGACCGACGAAGCCGAACAAGGCGCCGCCCGCCAGCAGGGAGAAGATCACCCAGACGGGGTGCAGGCCGACGCGCCCGCCCACCAGGCGAGGCGTCAGCACATAGCCTTCCAGGACCTGGCCCAGGGCGAAGAGCGCGGCCACCAGGCCGATATGAGTCCAATCGTCGAACTGAATGACGGCAAGCCCGACCGAGGCGAGAAACCCCAGAATGCTGCCGACATAGGGAATGAAGGCGAGGAAACCGATGCCGACACCGATGGCGAGCCCGAAATTGAGGCCGGTAAGACTGAGCCCGGTTCCATAATAGGCCGCCAGAATCAGGCAGACCAAGGCCTGGCCACGGGCGAAGCCGGCGAGCGTGCGGTCGATAGCGCGAAGCTGGACGCGAATGGTCTCGGCATGGCGCACGGGCAGAAGCGTGTCGATTTCGGCGACCAGCCGCTCCCAATCGCGCAGCATGTAGAAGGCGACGACAGGCGTGATGAACAGGAGCGAGAGCAGGTTGGCGATGGCCACGCCGCTTCCCACGACCCGGCCGAGCGCCTTGCCGATCCAGGGAACGATGCTCGCGGCCTGGCCGCTGGCTCCGGCGCCGATGTCCGACAGGCTGGAGAAGCCGAATTTTCCGGCGAGGGCTTGGACCCAGGGCAGGACACGCCCGATCAGCTGATCGGCGTAGGCCGGCAGGCTGGCGGCGAAGTCGACAATCTGGCGTTCCAGCACCGGGAGCAGGAGGATCAGAGCTACGGCGAGCGCGACGGCGAGGCAGATGCTGACGATCACGGTGGCCGCCGTCCTGCTGCAGCCCATGCGCTCCAGCCTGTCGCAGACCGGGTTGAGGAAATAGGCGATGGCGAGCCCGGCTACGAAAGGCAGCAGGACGCTGCGCAGCAGGTACACCGCGATCAGAAAAAGCAGCAGGCCCAAGAGCCAGAACCGAAGCTGGCGCTGACCGTTCATCGTCCCGTCTCGCTGCCCGCGAACCGCCGGCCCCACACCGCGATATAGGCCCCGCCGGAGATGAGCGTGGTGGCGGCCGCGACGTAACCCAGGGCCATGTCGAGGCCGTGGCTGTCGAAGCCGAGGCCGAGCTGGGCCAGGACCAGCGCCGCCAGCGTGATCTGCACCGTGGTGTTCACCTTGCTGACGAACAGAGGCTGCATGGTGAGATGCTGGGTCAGAAGCTGATAGAGCATGGCGCCCCCGATGATCAGGACATCGCGGAAGACCACGAGGATGACGAGCCAGGCCGGCACATGGCCGGCATAGCCGAGCGCGACGTAGACGCTGGTCAAGAGGGCCTTGTCGGCAAGGGGATCGAGATAGGCGCCGACTTCGCTGCGGGTCTTGAGGCGCCGCGCCAGGTAGCCGTCGAGGGCATCGGAAATCCCCGCCGCGACGAACAGCCAGAAGGCCGAGTTGTACCGGTCGGTCAGGATCAGCCAGACCGTCGCCGGCACGGCCAGAAGCCGGGCGAGGCTGATCAAGTTGGGCAGGAATTGGAGCAAGGCGCGCTTGCTATCCCTGGGTCTGGCCGGCGAATTCCAGCGTCACGTGGCCATCGCCGGCGTCCTGCAGCGTCAGGCCGCGCTGCTGCAGCGCATGGGAGAACTGATCCCGGTCTCCGACAAATACCAGGTCGAACTCGGCATGGTTGGTCATGAGATAGACGACGTCGACCTCTTTCAGCGTGCCGAGCCCGGCGAGACGGCGCCTCAATTCGACCCACTGGGCAAAACTGGCGATCGGGACATCAACGGTGAGACGCTGCTCGACATCCGAGGAGATTCGGTTCTGATCGATCCAGTCCTGCTGCAACTGCTGGGATATCCCGTCGGCCGCTTCGGTATAGGCAACGCCGGGATCGCTGCCGTCGCCGGCGACATGCAGTTGGAAATTGCCGGCGGCCCCGGCAACGCCGTAGCGCCTGGCTTCGACCGACAGGCCAGGCCCGCTCGCGTCCGGCTTGGCCATCGCCACCAGCACATCGCTCACGCCATAGCGCTGAGCCAGCGCCTGGACCTTGGCGGCGTCGCCGGCGACCGCGTCATCGGCGGCGATGGCCGCGGCGTCGGCCTGATCGCCCTTGGGCGCCACCACCCCGACGAGACCGGCCGGCGGCGGATGCTTGGCCCAGAAGGCGAGCCAGTCATTGCCGCCTTCCCACAGCAACTCCTTGCCGCCGGCGAGCAGGACCGGCAACACGAGAACCGGCGGGCTTTGCGAAGGCGCGAAGGCAATGCCGTTCTGCTGCAGGTAGTCGTGAATGGCATCGGCGCGAAAGCTGAAAGCAAGCCGGCCGATGTAGCGCACCGTCGAGCTGCGTTCGGATTCGACCGCATAGTCGGCGACCATGTCGGTGATCTGGGAATCGGTAAGGGCCGGCAGACGCGCCACGTCGTTCGGCGCCGCCACCATGGCGAGCGCCTTGGCCAGCGCCGTGCGCTGGCCGGCGATCACGGCATTGGCCCGCGCCGTCACCGCATCGCTGGCGGTCACGTCCACATCGATGCCGTAGACGGCGATCTCCGCCGCATTCTGGGCCCGGGCAGGCGCTGCGACAAATAGGCTGAGGAGAAGCGCCAAGGCCAATCCGGCCGTCGTTGCAAAGCGCTTCGGATCAAGTATTTTGCAGCCGTATTTCATGCGGGATTTTATATCCCATCGCCACGGAGGACGCCATAAACACCCGCAGCGACAGCCGTGGCGAGAATCGCACCGGCAGCTACCGCGAGGCCGGCGTCGATATCGATGCGGGCGCGGCCCTGGTCGAGGCCATCAAGCCCCTGGCGGCGGCAACGGCGCGCCGTGGCA
>Ga0265313_10000541_pt1 | contig 39473 bp, 37 predicted proteins | sample 4123metaG_FD_203122 | JGI IMG/M metagenome (GOLD analysis project Ga0265313, IMG submission 203122) | Rhizosphere microbial communities from Carex aquatilis grown in University of Washington, Seatle, WA, United States - 4-1-23 metaG | ecosystem: Host-associated > Plants > Roots > Rhizosphere >... | reverse complement strand
CAGGACCTTGTCGATCTGGGCCAGGATCTGGCGGGTCTGCTTTTCGACCGATGGAACGGGGTTGTGTGCGACCTGGCCGGCGACGTAGACCGTGTCGCCATGGACCACGGCCTGGCTCATCCTGGGGCCCACCTCGATGCGCTTGATGCTCATGACATTCCTCCCGATTGGCTAAGGCAAAAGCCGCGGGAGTATGGCGAGGGTCCAGGCACCGGGCAAGGCGCGGCTCCCGCGAGGCCTGTATCTGATCGCGATCCTGGCGAGGGAATTTGTGCATTGATTTTACGGGGGCGGGCCGTTAGTCATGGCCGGCCCATGGCCCGATGCCGCCAAGGGGCCCCATGCGTCCCCGTCGTCTAGAGGCCTAGGACATCGCCCTTTCACGGCGGTAACACGGGTTCGAATCCCGTCGGGGACGCCATATTTTGCTGGTTATCTTCGAACAGGTTGTCGGTTTTCCCCAACAATTACCCGATAAGCGGTGACGCCGGCGCTGCTCGGGACATGCTAGGTTGCCGGCCCTCAGCAGCGGTGGGCCATTCAATGCAATCGCACCTTTCGAGGGCAGGGATTCGACAAGGATTTGGCCTCGGACTCGCGGCCGGATTGGTGCTTGGAAGTCCAACGCTTCATGCGCAAGGAAGTTATGCCGCCCCGCAGACGCCCGGCTTCGCGACTGGGCCGCTGCTCACCCCGCCGGGCGAGACTACCAACCTCGACGTTCCGACCACCGCGTGGCAGACCTTCGAGGCCGCGCCGCTGTTCAGTGCCGCCCTCATCGAGATTGAGGAGCAGGCTTACATCATCGGCTTCTACTCTGCACCGGTCCTTCAGCCCGAAGATGCCAACGCGCGGTATGGGATCCCGGGCGTGCTGGCTTTCGAGAGCCCGCTCCCAGAACCCGTAGCGAAACTGCGCCATGATCGAAAGCTGGATGAGCTAAAGCGGACAGAAATCGCCTTAAGGGAGCCGGCTGGCCTGTGGAGCGGCATTGCGCAGGCTTGCGTGGGGCTGGTTTCGGGGATCCTCGATCCTGTGAACATCGTCGTCTTTCTGAGCATCGGCTTCCTCTCTCGTACCTGGGCCTCGGCGATGCTCCTTGGCCTCCTGGGAGCAATCGGCCTAGCAGCCTTGATGGCCGCAGTAGCAGCGAACACTCAGCTCGAGGTCGGCACGTACGGAGCGGCGTGCATGGTCGGTGTTCTCGCGACGTGGGCAGCCAGGAAAGCTGTAGCCTCAGGTTCCGCTACCCTCCCGGGTGCTCGCTTCTAGAGCCACCGCAGCGCGGATGCGGGGGTGTTCGTTCTGGAATACCTAGACCGCGGAGCGACGGCACCAATCAATTGGGAATCCCGAGTTTCTTAAGCGTAGCCGCTGGGGCCGGCGGCGCGTCAAAGAACTCATCCATTGTCGCGCCGCCGGCGACCCAGCCCTTACCCGGGGTCCAGGTCTCGACCTTGGAGCCGCCGCGCGGCGTCGAAACGATGCGCGAGACCGCGCCGTCGATCACCGAGGGGCCGACCAGGACCTTCGCCAGCTTGGGCCTTGGGATCATTTGCGACGCCTCCAACTGCAACCAAATGCAGGAAGTTGAGGTTTCCCGGGAGGCATAGTTTATTCGGGCTCAGCACGTCCCAACAGTGGGCAAGACCCGGCTCAGGAGGACAAGAGCGGGTAGCCAATATCTCGCGTCCCGGCGGTCGCGGCGCTGCGCTCGCCGATGGCTTCGCGCCGCTCCCGCCTTCGGAGGGTTCCTCCTCCGGATGGTAGATTATCTGTGTCCGTCCTGAGGGACCATGGCGCCCATGACTCGTGGGGTATCTGTCCGCGTTGAGGGACAGACTGAGCAATCATCTTGTTCCGAGGGCGTCACCTGTCCTTCTGGGCGGACCATCTGTCCTCGCCTGCGGACCGCGTTCTGATTTTTGAGGAGGCGAGACCCAGCTCATAAAGTTCTTGGTAGCAAGCCGCCCCGCAAATTCGAATTCGGTCAGTATCCAGGTCGTTGAGTGCCGCTGCTTGAGCGTGAAAGCGCCCTTGGTGTTCGGGAGGACGAACCCCCGATCAATCAAGTCGCGAAATGCCTCATGAGCCGTACTCTTGCCCGTATTGATCCGGCGGGCAGCTTCGCGAACAGACAGAAACAGGGTGCCATTGTTGCTCCCGTTGTGGAGCGCATACAGCTCTACCAGCAGAGCGCGAGCTTCACACGAAAGGCTGCCCCAAGCGGCTGACCTCATGAGCCAAAGATGGAGGCGGACGTGCGGGTCATAGCCTTTGCTGCGCCCGGACGCGTTTGCCTTTCGTCCTGGCTTGCGCATCTATGCAACGCCCGTCTGGCGGTCGGGTGGGATAGCGAGGTTCACCAATTGATCCTCTGCAGGCGACGGCCGCCGCCATCGAAGGACGAGAAGCGGCGCGAGCTAACGGCGAGCCCGCCTGCGCGGCCGTCGACGCGACAGCGAAGGAGGCGCCTCATTTCAACGTCGAAAGGGACGGGGGCCCGCCCTTCGCTATGCCCCAGAGGTAGGTAGCGCCGCGAGCCACTCCGACAGCGCGGTGGTGGGGATCAGCCGGCGCTTTCCAGCCTTGCAGCTTCTAAGGCGGCCGGCCTCGATCTCGCGATAAAGTGAGCTTCTGGAAATGCCGGTCAGCCTTATTGCTTCGGGGATAGAGACTGCGAGCGGGAGGGGAGGGGTGTCGTTGCCGCTGTCACTGCCGCGTCCGGTTTTGCGTCGGGCCATCTGGGGTTCTCCAAGGTAGGATGCCGATGGCTCCCGATATTTCACCAGAGTCGGCTTCCGCCAATGGGCTTCCCGATAAATCGAATTATTCGGGAAGCTACTTCGTGCCCACCAGCCAGCCGCCCGGATCGAGAATGCGCCGACGAAGCGCGGTCAAACTCCGCTCAGCAACGGCGGCGACTTCCGCTATGCCCCGATCACGCTCCAGTATCGCCGTCTGCTGACGGAAGCCTTCGAGCGCCACCGACGGATTGGCGTGCCCCGTGAGCGGCTCGCGCCATTTGTCGATCGTTTTCCAAGTCGGAGCTCCAGCGCTCCTGCGGCCACTGAGCCTTTGCGCGGCTTTGGCCCCCAATGCCTGAAGCACAAACTCAGCAGCGTCCTTTCGGATCCAGCCAGCTTGAACGAGAAAGTGCATCACGGCCGCGCAGTGGCCACGGAGCATTTCCACCGTATGAGGCTTCAGCGGTGCACCCCGACGTTTGGAGGGTAGCAGCCACGGGACCGTGTTGCCTTCCTCAATCTCATTCAGCGCAAACAGAAGTCGGGCCAGAGCCCAGCTCAATTCAGCCTTGCGCCAGGACGGAACGGCATCGAGGAAGGAGACAACTTGCTCAAGGCATTGGTGGGCAGCAAGCCGTTCCTGCCACGGTTCAAAGCCAGCGAAGCCAGGCTTGTTGGATTGCTCAAGCCACTGCTCCCGGAGGTCTCGGAGCCCAGCGTCAAGTCGGGACACGTCATGCAAGACCTGTTGGGTTGCATCGGTCGATGCGTTCATTTCGCCTCCGCATGGCGACCCGCATGGTGCAGCGGGGAAGCGCGTGCGGTGCGCGCTTGTCGGCTGGCCGGCCTATCCCCGCTGTCTCGACTCTAGCGCGTTGCTGCCGCTATGGCCTGCGCGGTCGCATGGCTGTGACTTTGTGCCCGCCAATGATGCCCAATGTCGGAAAGCCTGCCCGGATGGCATCGGCAACATAGGAGGGCGCTAAGTGGGCGTAGTGGCGTTCGGTCATGCGGGTGTCGGCGTGACCCAGCTGGCGGGCGATAACGGGTAGAGGAACGCCGCGCATCGCGAGGGTGCTGCCATGGGTGTGCCGTAGCACGTGGAAGCTGACGGCGGGCTTGATACTTGCGCGCCGACAGGAGAGGGCGAGTGGCCGCTGCTGGTGGCTCTTGCCCCAAGGCTTCCCGTCGGGCCTAGCGAAGATCAGATCGGCGCTGGCACGGCCGGCAACGGCCGCGGCGAAGAAGGCCCTGCCTTCATCGGTAAGGACGGCATGACGCGGCTTGCCGCTCTTGGTCGCGCGAACCGCCAGCGTCCCGGCGTCAGGGTTGAAGTCCGCTACACGCAGTCCTGCGAGCTCGCCATATCGACAGCCGGTCAGCAAGGCGGCGCGCACCATAGGGCGGAATTCTGCGGGGCATGCGTTAACCAGGCGGACACACTCCGCCTCATTGAGATAGCGCACTACCGGTGCGTCGACGTCGCGGAAGGGGGCCACGCGCCGCCATGCTTCGTCGCTTTGGACTCTGCCTTCGCGCCAAGCATGATTGAGAGCAGCCTTCAGGACAGTTAGGACCCGATTGGCAGTCGCACGCCGACGGCGCCGCGCTTCGGCATCGGCAGCAGTGGCATTGGGGGCGAGCTTGGCACCCCTGCGTCTGCGTCTACGGGGCGCGGCATCGGCCAGCCTCCCAAGCCACTCTCGAAGCCCGCGCGCGGTCAGTCGTGTGACGGGCACAGACCCTAGCGCGGGGCGGATGTGCGCGTCAGCGGCCGCCCTGGTGGCTCCCAGGGCCTTCCTGTTGCGCCCGTACCACGTGAGGTAGTCGCCCAGAGCATCGCCAACCGTGTAGGGGCCGACGATGAGGGGCTCGAACCCAGCGGCTCGCCGGGCTTGCTCGGCAAACCACACACGAGCCTTTTCCTGGGCCTGCCGAAAGTCCAAGGCAACCACTCCGTCAGCGTCCAGGACATCGTCGGCTGCACCGAGCTTCGCTTCGACGTAGCCCGCCCTGCGTCCACTCTTGGGGTCCGGGTCGCGGCCGACGTAGGCTCGGGCGATCCAGGCCCCCCCACGCGCGCCGCGGTAGTAGCCGAGATGTGCGCCTTGATCGATCGTCCGCCAGTAAGGTTTGCGGCGCTGCTTCAGCCGGAGCCGGGCTGCCCGGGACTCAAGGTTAGTGTCTCTGATTGTGCGCGCCATTTTGCCTCCCTAGATTTCCCCAACACTTCCCTGATATACGTGCTGAAACAGTGAGAAACAAGGAGAAGCAGGAAACAGGCCGTTCCAAGGGTTTTCTAGTGGATCCCGCGTCTCACCAAATCCCAGAGTGTCATATTTTCCGCCCTTTCACGGCGGTAACACGGGTTCGAATCCCGTCGGGGACGCCAATAGCATCATGCGGTTGTGCCCTGCCTTCGGCGCTCTTTCTGCAGATTTCCTAAAAAGGCGATGCTTCGGTCCTGTAGGCCGGGCACCAGCGGCAACCTGATTGTCGGCCCGCACTCCCCGATTGGGCCCCAACTCAGGTCACCGCCGGCCTTGCCACAGCGCATCATCGGTGTCCGGATGGCTCCTGACGACAGGCCCCCCGAAGGCATACACCGTCATCAAGGCACTAACCGTCGTCCTCCGCGCTGGGCACCCATAACCTACATGCAGCCGGAGCGGCGAGCATTGACGTAGATCAACCGGCTCGGCGGCTTCGCTGCCGATACTCCGCGATCGTACTGCCGCGATCGAGGGAACGCGCCTCAACCTTTCTGTATGAGCGTATACTGAGGGCTGTTTTGGCTTGTTGCAGGATGCCAACTGACGTGACAGATCGCGATGCTAACACCTTGAAACGCAGTCTTCCGGTTGGCGGCCTGGACAGGTCTTCGGGCGCATTGGCCGATGGCAGGCCCGACGAAGGCATTTTTCCATCAACCCAGGCCGCATTGTTCGGTAGCGCACTAAACCGGCGTCACTTCGGCTTTCAGCATCGCCTGACGAATGACCCCTTATTCGCCATTCCGCAACTTCTGGAGCTCCATGAGCGGATCATGGCCAGCGGGCAACGAGGCGGATTGGCTGGTTGGGATGCGGTGCAGCCGTCCCCGGGTCACAAATTTGGCCAGTTGCCTAAGCGGGAGAACGTTCAGGAGGCCGCCCGCGAGATATCCAAAGGCCGGAGCCTGTTGCGGCTGTCGGGTGCCCACGAGTTCGATCCCCGATACAAAGAGATCCATGACAGGATCCTGGATGAGGCGGGTGCGCTTGCCGGCTTTCCGCTTCGCCGGAAAATCACCTGGTCCTCCATGACCATCCTGCTGTCGTCACCCGGAATCATCACCCCCTATCACATCGACCATCAATCCAACCTGCTTCTCCAGATCCAAGGTGAGAAAGACATATGGCTGTTCGATCCGAAGGACCGCCGGGTCCTGACCGAGGATGAGATTGAGCGCTATTATGCCGGGAGCGTGAACGCGGCCGAATATCGCGAAGCGCTTCAGCCCGCGGCCCATCACTACCGGCTGGCGCCCGGTCTTGCTGTCCACAATCCTTCTCTCGGACCCCATTGGGTGCGAAATGGGCCAGGCGTCTCGGTGAGCGTCAGCGTCAACTTCAGCTTAGGAAAGCTTGAGGCGCGGGCGCGGGTTTATCAGATGAATCGCTATTTGCGCCGCATCGGCTTCAGCCCACGACCGCCCGAACGTTCCTTCCTGGACGACTGCCTCAAGAGCGAAACCATGAAGTTGATGTCGAGGAGGCACCCCAAGAACCTTGAAGAGCTCCTAGATTCGATGCCGCGCCGAATTGCCGCCCGCTTCCGGGCAGCCTCGGCGCGCTCGCGCGCCTTGTTGAAGTGACTCCAGTTGAGACACAGAATCCACGCGGAACTCCCGTTGGTCCGCGCAGGCGCCAGGGAAAAGCAGAGTGCGGCCCCAACCGGCCGTTTGCCGATTGGGGGGCCGATTAGAGCAGCACGATGCTGGTGGCTACAGCCTTGTTAGGTTTGGTGGTCACGGCCAACAGAAGAGTCACCGCGGGCCCCGTGACGGCGGCAAATCGGCCGAGCCTGCGCAGCATTGATCGCCGCTCCTGCCCGCCGGTCGCCTGGGACGAATCCCCCTGGCTGGTCGGCACGGCCTCTTCAGTCTGATGTTCGTTGGGCATTTTGTTTCCCCTCTTGGTGCTGCAACCGGTGCAGCAACTCGGTTCGATTTTAGACTCGCGCCGCGGTAGCCTACTGCTTGCAGTACCTGCCGATGTCGCTGCCGCCGTCCAAGCAGCCGTCGCCGTCGATCGTGAATGGCTGGGTCTGGCCGCCGACCGTGATCATAACCTGTTGCCCGTTGTCCGTATAAGGACTCTGCACCGTGCTGCCCATGGCGGTGGTGGCGACGGTGCCGTCAGAACTGAATTCGAGTTTGTCCATCATGCCCTGGCCCTTGGGCAGATAGGTGCCGCTAAGGGTCTGCTGCGCGTAGGCGTTCAGCGCACCAAGAGCGGCAAACGCAACCAAGGAGACGATTGTTCTGTTCACGATATTCTCCAAACTTCCGCAGAGCGGGGGAGCCGACTTCGATTCAGCCCGCACCAGGATGCCAAGTCAACCATCAGTGCGGATGGTCCTTCGGTGCCAGATGTCAAGAGGGCGACCGCGCAAGCGAGGCCGGGCGAAACTGGCTCCGTGCGCACTGTGCTGCAGGTACGGGCAGCCTTCAATTTCCGACTGCGATATGTCCGCCGTTGCCTGTCCGCAGGGCAACCGTGAAGTCGGAGTTGGCATGAACATGGGTATCTGACGGGTCGCGGGATCCGGGCCGGCGAGCCTGAGATGGCAACGACCTCAGGTCGCTGCGGCGTCATGCTGGAATCGAGCCGCCCAATCCCTGATGATGGCCAGGACGGCACGGGGCGTTTCAGGCAATCCCTATATGCGGAGTTTCGCTGACAAATGACAGCCAGGCCCGAGCGTCGCCAACGCCAAAAGATGCTACGCAAGACGCTGGCTGAGATCGAACAGCGGGGGATTCCCTTGCCTGCGAGAATGGAACACGTGGCCGCGCTCGCTCTCGGGTTCTCCGACAGGCTCGCGCAGAGATCTTCGGCCAATCCGGCCATTGAAGCAGCCGAGTACCGTCACCGGCTCTATGAACTGTCCGTCGCCAAAGCCGGCGGGCTTGCCAGTGCGGAATGCAAGAAGGGCTGCTGCTATTGCTGCAAGGCCTATGTGTCGGCACTTCCTCCGGACATCTTTGCCGTCGCCAAGTATGTCTCGGCGCGCGGCCGTTTGGAGATTGATCGCGTTATCGTGGCCGAGGCAATTACGCACGGACAAGATCTGGATCGGCGGATGGCCACTCGCGACCCCTGCGCGCTTCTGAATGGCGATGCCTGCGGGGTCTACGCCAAGCGCCCGATCCCCTGTCGAGCATTCAATTCGCGATCCGTCGAAGCGTGCCGCATCTTCTATGAAGGCGGGCCAGACAACATTCCCGCTCTCGAAATGCCCAAGCTCCTTCGTGCCGCCGTACAACAGGCCATGTTTGCCGCATTGCGGAATCTCGGGATTGCCGACATCAGTTATGAACTGAACCATGCCGTGGTCGTCGCGCTGACGACGGAAAACGCCGAGTCTCGCTGGCTTGCCGGCGAGGATGTTTTTGCGGCGGTCTCGCGCGATCCTGGGTTAGCCATCCGGGGTCCAGGTACCGCGCCGGCGATGATGCTGGACAAGTTGGTGGCGGTCTGTAGAGGTGAGATACCGCTCCCCCAGTAACGGTGCCCGGATGCCAAATCGTTGTGCCCGTTGTCTTACGCTCTCCTCGATCTGGTCCGGGCTGGCCCTGGCCGATGTTGCCATGCATAAGCCGCAATTGACATGCAAGGGTGGCGCGGAATTGGAGTAGGGCAGCATGGCGGCAGGCCGGCTCTCAACGATCTTCGCGGTTTTCGTCTTTCTCGCGCTTGCCGCGCAGGAGAGCCGGGCGCAGCAATATCCCCTCGTGGGTAACTGGGAAGCGAACGTGACCCTGAATGGGCTGCCCATCACCAGCGACGCGACCCTGAGGCAGGACGGCAGCTTCACAATGACCGCGCAAAGCAACCCCGGGTTGGAGTTCAACCTCGTCGGCACCTATACGGTCTTGCTGGCCCAGCAAACCATCCGGTTCGTGAATCGGGATTGGGAGCCCAAGGAAGAGTGTCTGCCGGGCCTTGACTTCGAAATGCATTGCACGACGCTGCCGGTGCCTCAAACCCTGGACGCGCGATACAAATTCCTCTCGCCGGATGCCGTGATCCTCGAGTCACCCACCCTCGACACCGGACCGGTCCAGTTTCAGCGCATGCAATGAGACCAGCCGCGGCCGAGGCGGCCGCGCTCAGTTCTTTCTCTCGGTCAGCGCCTTCAGGATGGCGTCCAGCTTCATGAGCGAGAGTCCGGTCTGGACGACCAGGACGGTGAGCAGCAGCGGAATGAGAAAATAGAGAAAGAACATATTCGCTCTCCTGCATCAGGTATCGCTTGGCGCGGCGGCGCCCCGCCATTCAAGAAGCTTTCCGAGATGGCCCCACAGATTGGCGCATCTTCGGGATAGTAGACAATCCGCTTCGCACCCGCGTCGGGGACCGGGGCCAGCCGACGCGGCCGGTCCCATTGAGCTTCCCGTAGTATCTAACCTTGCCAATGGCCGGGCACGAAAGCCCAGCCGCCGTTGTACTGCTCCCAATGATCCGGGACCCACATGGCGGTCGGGTATGGCCGCTGGGCGTAGTGGCCGGGTACCCACTGATACTGATTGCCGGTCCACTGCCAATATCCCGACTGCCAGACATAGGTGTCGTCGGGCGGCGGCGGGACATATTCCGACTGCAGCGGCGGCGGGCCCCCTGGCGGCGGCTGATAGCCGACCGACTGGGGCTGGGTGCCTGGCACCTGATTGCCCTTCGAATACATGCACTGCATATAAGCGTTGTCATATTGCTGCTGGAGGTTGCCTTGAGCGCCCTGGGAGCCGCTGGCGCCGATGGCCGTGCCGGCGACCGCGCCCGAGGCCGCGCCGATCGCAGCGCCCTGGCCGCCGCCGACGGCGGCACCCAGCCCGGCGCCGAGGATCGTGCCGATGACCGCGGTGCCGACCGCCTGATTGTTCGCCTGCTGCGCCTGCCCGCTGACCTGCTGGTCGGCGTACTGCTTGCAGACGGCCTGATCCGCCTGGAATTGATCGAAGGGCTTGTTGGGAGCTGGCATGACCGCCACGCTCGGCCCTTGCGGGGGTGTGGCGCAGCCGCCAAGGGCGATCGCGGCGGCGAAGCCGAAAGTCACGAAAGATCTCTTGTACATCAGCCAAGTCCTCCAATGAGACGCAGGGGTCACCCGGCAAGGCCACCTCGACAGGGCGGTGACCAAAGCGACTGGGGCCAGCGATCCGCGCATGGCATTGATTGTACAGGTTCGCAGGGTGCGGCGCGATGTCCCGAAACACTATGGGGGCGGCTCGCCCGGCCAGGTTGAGGCTTTCTGCCGCAGGGTCGCGAAATTGATCTCAGTCAAGGCCTTTTCCTCACACAAATAATAAATTATTAACTCCTGCTCGATCGGCTGCCGGATGACCGCAAGGGCACCGGCTCCGCAACCGACCGGCGATATTCGGCCCACTTCGAAAGACAAGCGCCTTTGAGACTGAGGGATCCATCCAACACTTGCGGCGGCAATTCCACGGTCCTGCCCGGCACGTGGGGGTGGCGATGATGGGACTCTGGCGCCGGATTTCCTGGTGGATGCTGCCGGCGCTGGCGGCCGCCTTGGCGCTTGGCTGGCTGCTCGCCGTTCTCTCGTTCCGGTTCGGTGCCGACCGCTGGATCGCCGAGACCGAGCATAGTCGCCTGTTCGGCATGGTCCTTCCGGCCCTCATTCTCTCCATGGCGGCGCTGTTCATTGTCGGCGTCAATGTCCAGCAGAGGCAGATGGCACGCCTGAAAGACGCCACCCGCATCGTCGAGGGCAGCTCGACCGTCTTGTTCCGCCTGAAGGCCACCAGCGGCATGCCCATGACCTATGTTTCCGAGAACATCGGGCGGTACGGCCGTCCGGCCGCCGACTTCATCAAGTCGCCCATTCTCTATCGTTCCCTCATCCATCCCGAGGACGGGCCCGCTTTCGATACGGCGATGGCCAATGTCCTGAGTGCTCGGTCCGAGCCTGGCAATATTGCGTTCCGCATGGCTGCTGCCGAGGGGTCCTATGTCTGGTTCGAAAACCGGTACCTGCCGGTGCGCGACCGGCGGGGCAGGGTGGTGGAGGTCGAAGGCATCCTGCTCGACATCACGGAGGGCAAGCGGGCGGCGGGAGAAATCGCGAGGCTTGCCCGCACCGACGATCTGACGGGGCTCGCCAACCGGACCGTCTTCTTCGAGCGGGTCGAACAGGCCCTTCTGGCCGCCAGGCGCGGCGGGGCGAAATTCGCTGTTCTCTATATCGATCTCGACCACTTCAAGGACGTCAACGACACCCGCGGCCATCACGTCGGCGACATGCTGCTGAAGTCCGTGGCCGAGCGCCTGCGCGGCAGTCTGCGCGCCACGGATCTCGTCGCCCGCCTGGGCGGCGACGAATTCGCGATCCTGCAGGCCGGCGTCACCGAGCCGTCGGACTCCGGCCATCTCGCGGACAAGCTGGCGAAGCTGATGGCCCAGCCGCTGCAGCTCGAAGGCGGGGATGTCCGCTGCACCCTCAGCATCGGCGTCGCCCTTTACGCCAGCGGGATCGAATCCGCGGATATGCTCATCCAGCAGGCCGACGTCGCCCTCTACAGGGCCAAGGAACGGGGCCGCAACCAGTATTGCTTTCACACCCATGAGCTGGATGCCGAGGTTCGCAATCGCGTGTCCCTCTCGGGCGATCTCCGCCAGGCTCTGGCGCGCAATGAGTTCGAGCTCCACTACCAGCCGCTGGTCGAGTTGGGAACGGGCCGGATCGTGGGGCTGGAAGCGTTGATCCGCTGGAACCATCCGACGCGCGGACGCTTGCTGCCGGCCGCTTTCCTGCCCGTGGCTCAGGCGACGGGTCTCGCCGGCCAACTCGGCCAATGGACGATCGGCCAGGCCTGCCGCCAGATGAGCCTATGGCGCGACGAAAAGATCGCGCCCGCGGAGATCGCGGTAAACCTGTCTGCGGCCGAGCTGAAGATGGTGCAGGACGTGGAGCGCCTGGTCACCGAAAGCGCCAAGCGCTGGGCGATCAAGTCCGACTGGCTGGCATTCGAGATCACCGAAGCGGCGCTGATGGAGACGACGGAGCGGGACGTGGCGGCGGTGGCCCGTCTGCAAAGCCAGGGCATCAGGATCGCGATCGACGATTTCGGCACCGGCTATTCATCGGTCGACCACCTGGCGGGGCTGAGAGCGGGGCGCCTGAAGATCGACGGGCGCTTCGTTGCCGGCGCGCCCACGCACAATCGCGACTCCATCATCGTGCGCTCGGCCATCGGGCTTGCCCGCGAGCTGGGCATGGAGGTCGTGGCAGAGGGCGTCGAAACCGCTGAGCAATGCGATTTCCTGATCGCGGCCGGCTGCGAATACGGTCAGGGTTTCCTGTTCAGCCGGCCGGTGGACGCATCCGAAGCCGGCCGGCTGCTGCGCCAGGGCGTGATCGGCAGCTACCGCCGGCAGCCGGATCTGCTGACGGCGTGAAGACAAAGCGCAAGTGAGCTGAGTTCCCTTGCGCTTTCCCTGTCCAGTCAGTTGGTCAGAACGACGGTATCCGGTGCCGTGGTCGTTGACGAGCAGGAGTAGTTGTAGACGCCATCGTTGTAGTCGAAATCATCACCACCTCCGCCCATGTCGTTCCAGGCAAAGTTGTAGCTGCTTCCATTTAGCTCCGAGCAGCTTGGAGAGGCATGTTGCAGAAACGCGTTGTAGGGAGAAGTCGTCCAATCGGTGCAATTGGTGTTGACAGCGGGAACCGTGCCGTCGCTGTTTACCTTCTGAACCTCCAGCGTGGCATTGCAGAAGCCACCGTTCATGCCCGACGTGCTTTCGCCGTGTCCCTGATTGTAAAGCGACGCGTCGTAAGCCTGGTTGTACTTGTTGTTGTTGGGGGGCGACTCTGTCGAATAGAAAACGTGCCAGGTGTAAGCCGCAGCGCCATATCCATTTTGGGTATACGACGAACTTCTTACAGTGCCATTCACCTGATTGACAAACGCGAAGCCGATATTTTGACCGGCTGCCATATTGAACGAGGCATTGGCCGGCGTGCCGCTGTTCTTATTCGTGAAAAGGAAGTGGAAGCTCTGGTCCGAAAGCTTGTTGTTCGCATCCGTGTTCGCGTAGCCAACCGTCGACGGACATGTGCTGGTGCTGTTCAATCCGCTCAGATCGAATTCTGGCGTCACGCCATCTGAGGGGACCTCAAAATAGTAGATGCAGTTCTGGTCATAGGCGCTGCTGGTCCAGCTGCCAAAATTGACCGTTGAAGTCACGATGAAATCCTTGGCGGTAGCTGTTGCCGTAATCGGCATGGAGGATTGAAGAAAGGCCATAAAGGTCGTGGGCATGGTCGCGGTGGCGGTGACAGTCATTTGATAGGCTGACGTGACGCCGGCTGTCGTGATGACGCTGCCAACCGCGGTTGGTGTAATCGTCCCTGTATGAGTGGGAAGCACCGCATTGCTGAAATAATTCGTTGCGATGTTTTGGGCGGTGGTTTGCAGCCCAGCATCAGTAAAGGCCGAGGCGCCTGCCAAGGCTGCAGAATCCACCGCGCCTTGCAGCGCTGTTCTCATGTGGACCGCGCGCATGTAGTCGACGGCGACGCCCACCGAGTAGACGAGCACCGTCGACATGAGCGCGACGATGATAAGAATATTGCCGCGCTCATCGCGGTCGAAGCGACGGGCGAAGGCACGGAGACGCGAAGAGAAAATCATGGGAGCCTCATTTCGCAGATTGGCGGTCTTAGTTTGCTGTACATGACGAGCAGGTTACCGCAGTGTTGGACCGAGGTCGTGAGAAGGCGGTGTCGGACAGGGTTTGGCTTTGGGGCAAGATGTAGGAGATAGGAGAGCTATAGCTGTATTGTGCTCTGACAACTACCACCGCATCTCCGGTCGATGTTGGAGTGACCCCAGAGGCGAGACTGGTTCCCGATATACTACTGACGCCGGTGCCGCAGTGCGTCGTGTCATGCCAGACCTGGCTCCAGGTTACGCCATCGCTGCTCGACAAGCTGGCCACGGCGGCAGAGAAAAGTGTTCCGTCGAATGGCGTCATCACCAATTGCGCACCGGTGCAGTAGTTGGTCAGGTCTGACGTGCTGAGACTGCCCACCTGGGGGGAAGCGATCAGGTTGGCGTAGGCCTGTGCTGCATTGGAGACTTTCATCATCGTTCGCACAACGCGCGTCGCCTCGAAAGTGCCCAGGAACATTATAACGAGAATCGGAAGTATCAGGGCAAACTCAACTAGTGCCGCGCCTCGGCTGTTTCGTAGCTTGTCGGACAGGCGGACTCTCATGAATAGGGCTCCGTCTGAAACACGACAGTGGAGATCAAGAGAAGGGCGCCACCCGACACGTATCTGCCAATGAAAGCTATATAGGAGCGGTTATACGCCGTCTGCACGACAACGTAAGAACTAGCGCCACCCATATTGAAGGTCCCATTGCCTGTCAAAGTACCGCCGCTCCCAGACTGCGCGGATATGGCCGAAAAACTAGCGCCATTGTTGACGTAGACTTGAAGGTTTGTTGTGCAATTCGGGATCAGACCAGCCATCTCGGCGCAGACCGCGCTTGTGAAGGTGCCCAAGCCCGAACCGGCCTTTTGGTATGTGCCGAGCAATATGTTCCTCGATGCGTCCCGTGTGGCGTTGTCGAGGGTTGCCTGGGTGAATATGGCGAGACCGTCGTCGATGATCATGAATACCAGGGCGAAGAACACCGGCGCCACCAGGGCAAACTGGATGAGCGGGTTGCCGCCGGTGTGGCGCAGGAACCGCCTCAGAAGGCCGGACGGCCGGGACACCTTGCGCATGTCAGCGGGCCACCGCGACCTTAGGGGCAGACCGCAGACCGTCAAAGGCATCGGTACCACCGCGCCCGCTAGTGAACACTGGACTCGTCATAGCCGTCCCGGCGAAGCCAAAAACAGAAAAACGGTCATTAAACATATATTATCTCATACTTTCCAGCAACAAGCTTTGGCCCGATTGCCACAGCGGGCACGGCAATGTGAAGTGGGAATTGTCTGAGTTATTTCAATAGTGTTAACGGTCATTTGTGCGCCGCAGCAAGGGCTGCGTCAAGACGCCCCGGGCCAAACCGGCCTGGCCGCTCTGGAACGCCTATCCCACCGGACCCACGGTGTCGACGATCAGCCGGTAGTGTTCCGGGCGCCGGTGGGCGGCGAAATTGAAGATGTTCTGCTTGATGTAGGCCCCGGCGTCGAGGTCGCAGGCGGCCAGGATCAGTTCGTCCTCGAGGCTGGCGCTCTGCGCCACGATCTCCCCATTGGGCGTCACGATGGCGCTGCCGCCCATCATGTCGACGCCCTCCTCGCGGCCCGCCTTGGCCACGCCGACCACCCAGGTCCCGTTCTGATAGGCGCCGGCCTGCATGGAAAGGTGATTGTGGAAGGCGCGCAGGTGCGGCGGCTCGAACCGCTGGCCGTTCAGCGCCGGGGTGTTGTAGCCGATCAGCACCATCTCCACGCCCTGGAGGCCAAGGACCCGGAATGCCTCGGGCCAGCGCCGGTCGTTGCAGATCAGGATTCCCACGCGGCCGCCGAGTGCGTCCCATACCTTGAAACCCAAGTTCCCAGGCTCGAAGTACCGCTTTTCCAGATGCTGGAAGGCCCGCGTGGGATCCGGTTCGGCGTGGCCGGGAAGATGGATCTTGCGGTATTTGGCGACGATCCGGCCCCGCCTGTCGGTCAAGATCGCGCTGTTGAATCGCCGCTCACGGCCGTCTTCGCGGGCAAGCTCGGCATAGCCGAGGTGAAAGGCGATGCCCAGGCGGTCGGCTTCTTCGAACAGAGGTGCGGTTTCGGGGGATGGCATCTCCCGCTCGAAGAAGGAATTCAGTTCGTCGGGATCCTCGATATGCCAGCGGGGAAAGAATGTCGTAAGGGCAAGCTCCGGAAACACCACCAGCTCGGCGCCGCGGCTCTTGGCTTCCCGCATCAGGGCGACCATGCGCCGCACGGAGGAGGAGCGCGGCTCGGCGCGGCCGATGGGCCCCAGCTGGGCGCCCGCTACCTGGAGGATTCGCGCCATGGATCCCGTTCTTCTTCGATGGCGCTCACGATGACGCTTCGGACCTGAGGGCGGTCAAGGCGAGGCCGACCGCCGCCTGGGTCGGATCGACCACGGGAATGCCCACATGTTCCTGCAGCGCCTGGCGGTAACCTGCCATCCCGGCGCAGCCCAGAATCAGCACTTCGGCGCCGTCCCGCTGGCGCAGCTCGCTTCCCACATCCGCCAATCTTTCCGTCACCCGGTCGGCCTCTCGCAATTCCGATACCTTGAGACCGACCGCCCGGTCGCCAGCAAACCGTCCGGAAAGACCAAGGGAGGCGACATAGCGCCGGTGGCGCGGGATCGAGCGGGCCAGGATCGAGATGATGCCGAACCGATCGCCCCTGGTGAGGGCGACGGAAAAGCCGCTCTCCGCGATGCCCAGGACGGGTTGCTCCAGCCGCTCGCGCAGGCTGTAGATGCCCGGATCGGAAAAACAGGCGATCACGAAGGCCGAGGTCCGGTTGCTTTCCCGCTCGGCAAGCTTGAGGAGCGGCAAGACCACGCTGTCAACCTGGACCTGGTTCTCGATCCCCGGCGGCCCCTCGGCCAGGGTCGTGCAATCGATGGCCGGGCCGTCTTGAAACCTCAAGCCTTCCACCGCCGCATCGATGTCGCGTGTCACCCGCTCGCTGCTGTTCGGATTGATGACCAGGATGCGTTGTCCCATGGTTGCCTCTCAGCTGCCGGCCACGGCCCGGCGGGGTGCCGCCGTTTGGCTTGCTGCCGGCTCGGGCTGCAGGAATTGGCCGCTGCCCGGCGCGGCCAGAACTTCCGTGCCGTCGCAAATAAGCTTCCCGCGCAGGTAAGTCGCCGCCACGCGCATGCCTATTGGGTGGCCGTGATAGGGGCTCCAGGGCGCGCGCCGGCAATGCTGGCGCCGTTCGTCAAAGGTGAAGCGGCCTCGTTCGGCGATGGCGAAATCCGCATCGGCGCCGACGACGATCGCGCCCTTGCGGGGACAGAGGCCGAAATGCTTGGCCGGCGCCTCGGCCAGCAGGCGCGCCACCTCGGGCGGAGGCAGGCCTCGCTGGTCGATCGCAGCGGTGAAGAACAAGGGGAGTAGGGCGGCGACACCCGGCGCGCCGGCGGGGGTGGCGAAAATATCTTCGTCGTTCTTGCGCGGGAGCGGCCAGGAGCAGTGATCCGAGGAAACGAAAGCGACGAGGCCTCGGCGGAGCCGATCCCAGATCGCTTCGCGTTCATTGGCGCGGATAGGCGGATTGACCTTGCTGCGCGCGCCGGCATGGATCGCATCGGCCTCGGTCAGGATCAGGTAGTGGATGCAGGTCTCGGCCGTTGCGGCAAAGCCCTGGGCGCGATAGTTGGCCGCCATGTCGAAACCGCGGGCGAGCGAGGAATGCACGATATGGGCCCGCACGCCCGTGGCCGCGCCGATCTCCAGCAGCACCGCGTTGGCCACCAGCTCGGCCAGCGCCGGGCGGCTGGCACTATGGGCGTCCATGCGCCGGCGCTCGGCCGCCTTGCTTGCCCGGATCGCGTCATCCACCAGTTCCTGGTCCTCGTTGTGGACGGCAACGCTGAGCCCCGTTTCGGCGATGGCGGCAAACGCACGCGCCATGGCCGGATGGGAGATGCGCGGGAAGCGCTTCGGATGGCTCTCATAGGTCGAGATCTTGAACGCACAGGCCCCGGCGGCGGCCAGGCGGGGGATCATGGCCAGGTCCACCTCCTTGGCGACTGTGGCATAGAGCGCCACGTCCACATGGGCCGTCGCTTCCAGGACTCGGCGCTTCGTTTCGAACAGGTCGCAGGTGGTCACCGGGTCCGGCTCGTCATAAGGCATATCGACGACAGTGGTGACGCCACCGGCCGCGGCCGAGCGCGTCAGATCCTCGATGCCGGCAAATCCGTCGGCCGACCCGGCGTGGACCTGGCCATCTATGATCCCCGGGAAAACGAGGTGACCGCGAAAGTCCCTGATTTCCCGTGCGGGGGGCGGGTCGCTTTGGCCGATGGCTGCGATCCTGCCGTCGGCGACGGCGACATGGCCATCCGGCAGGACCCGATCAGGGAGGACCAGGTCGCCTCGGATCAACAGATCGTGCTTCATGAGCGCCTTCCTTTGCCGAATCCTGGCGGCAGGACAAGCCCTTTCCCGGCGAGGACCGCGCGCGCCTTGGCGAGGGCGCCGGGCGGCGGTGCCGCAGGCTGCCAATCCGGCCGGTCGCCGGCGCGGCGCGTGGCATCGATGCCAAGCTTCGCGACCACGCCTTCGCGCTCCAACGGCTCCGACCGGTCGGCCCTGACGCCGGGCACGACGAGAATATCACGGTCTGCCTTCATGCAGGTCGCGATCGCCCATTCGACCTGAAGAGGGTCCCAGGCGTCGATGTCGGCATCGATCACGACGACCTGCTTGATGAGATTGACCGCGCTCCACACGGCGAACATGGCCTTGCGAGGGTCACCAGGCCGCGGTTCGCCGAGGCCGACGACCGCATGCAATCGCCCGGCGCCGCCCATGCCGACCGAGACGCTTTGGCAGGATGGCACGCTGCGCCGTACGTGACGGCAAAGCCCGGCGGCAATGGATACCCCGCCGATCAGCACATGCTCAGGATGGAAGCCTGGTTGGATGGCCTGATAGATTGCATCCTTGCGCCGGGTCATGCGCGTGAAGGTCGCCACCTGGCCCCGGCCGTAGTCCTCGAACAGGCCGTGGAATTCCGAGACGGGGCCTTCTTCGAGCAGCTCGTTCGTATCGATCCAGCCTTCGAGCACGATCTCCGCCTGGGCCGGAACCGGAAGTCCGTGGCTCCGACAGCGGATGACCTCGACGGGTTGGCCAAGGAGGGCACCGGCCACTTCCATCTCATCATCGCCGAGGCCGAGATAGAGGGCGGCGGCCATGAGAACGGCGGGGTGATTGCCGATGACGACGGCGATGGGCAGCTTCTCGCCGCGCGCGGCGGCGGCTCGCGCCATGACGGCCAGATGGTGATTGGGCGCGATCCCGATGAAGGCCCGATTGCCGCCGAGGGGCTTCAACCTGGCGAAGGAGAGATTGCGCCGTCCTGTTGCGCTATCGGCGGTGACGATGGCGCCGGCGGTGACGTAGGGCCCCGTCTCCCGCTCGAAGAACGTGGGGATGGGAAGGCGGCCGAGGTCCGGTTCGGCTATCTCGACGTCCTGGCAGGGACCGGCCTCGACGAGGCGCGAGGGAAGCGGCCGATCAATCGCGGCTACCAGCTTGCTCTGCAAATCGGCCGGCGTTGAGCCGAGACCCCTCGCGATCCGGGCAAGGGAGTTGAGCACATTGCCGACGACCGCCATTTCGCCTTGGCTCGGCCTTTCGAACAGCACCGCGGGCCCATCCCAGACTTCGGTCAGGTAGGCCGACATCTCGAAACGCGGATCGACGGTCTCGCCGATGCGCAAGAGCTGGCCCTCCGCTTCGAGACCGGCGAGAAATCCGCGCAAGGACTGGCTATGGAGCGTGGCGCCGGTCATGAATCGCGAGCTCCGAATGCATGGCGGGTGAAGCTTTGTGCAAGCTGCTCCAGTTCCGGCCCGAGGACGCGATCGGCATCCACCGGCGGAACAATCGACCGGACCTCGTCGAGGAAGCTCGCCAGTGGCGGCGGCGCGGGCCGGCCTGTCACGTGAAGCGCCTGGGAGGCTATGACGGCCAGCAGGGCGAGGGCGGCGTCGAGAGCACGGCCCGCGCGTTCCTCCTTCGCCCAGGCGAGAAAGGCGGGTGCCGCCACGTCGTCCTGGCCGGCGCCGGCTGACTCGCTGCCCGGTATGAAGCTGCGCTGAGCCGCCGCCTTGGCCTCTTCGAGGAAGCCCGTCACTGCCATGGGGATATAGCCGACATTGCCGTGCCCGTCGGATTCGCTTGCTTGCCGTCCGACCATGAGGAGGTCCGGCAGATGGGAGACCCGGCCGTTCAAAAGCTTGGAACTATGGCGGTCGCAGAGCAGGCAGATATCGGCCCAGATGGCGGCAAGATCGTCGAGCACGGGTGCTGCCATGGCGTTGTGATAGCCGCCGGTGCTGAGGCAGCGGCCAAGCGGATGGGCCTCATCGGGCGGCAGGAAGACTGGATTGTGGGAGACCGAGGCGAGGGACACTTCCGCCGCCCGCCCGGCCTGGGCCAGGGCACGATGAGCCTGTCCCAGGACCCGGGGGACGATCCGATAGCTGACGGGCGCCTGGTATTTCCGGCGCCCGCCGCCGGCACCTCGGAGATAGCCGCGCAGGCCCGCCAATGCCGCGGCCTCGTGTTCGTCGCCCCAAAGGACGTCGAGGGCGGGATCGTAGTGTTCCAGGGGCGCCTGGAAGGCTTCGACGGAAAGGGCGAACACGCGCAGCGCCTGAGCGACCCGGTTTTGCGCCGCCAAGGCGGAATCCGCGATCAAGGCTGCAGCGGATGGAGATCCGTTGATGAGGGAATTCCGCTCCTGCACTTCCAGCTCGAACCGCTGGGACAAGCCGGCGAAGAGGGGATAGAGGGCAAGTATTTCGCCTGCACCGCCCTGGCCCGTGGCGGCGACTTTTGGCAGCGGACCGCCGTCCAGCATGCCAGCAACCGCAAGGGCGATCCGCGGCGAGGTCGCGGCATGGCCTTCCAGGAAGTTCGCCAGCCGGGCGAGGATGATGCCGCGGACGATTCGCTGAGGCAGAGGCTCGCCGAAGGACGTTGCCGCGGCGAAGGGTTTCAGCCGGGCATGGCGCTGGCGTTCTTCCTGGTTCAGGCGCCGGCTTGCCAGCTCGCCCATGGCTGTGGTGACGCCATAGACGACCAGTTGCGGGTCGCTGTCGATGAGCCGGAGGAAAGCCGCTCGGCAGCTGGCGATCCGCACCAGGGCGGGCTCGGCAATGCGCAAGCCCTCGCCTTGCCAGGCCACGCGCCGGAATGCTTCCAGGTCGATGTCGGCGCGCCGGTCCAGGACAACCGTCATGGGGCACTACCCTATCTTGTCTTTGCTGCTGGAACCAAGGCGCGAGGCACTTGGCCTCGCCGCTGGCCAGTGCGCGGCAGAATTTTGGGAAATGAGTCGCCTCGTCAATCGTTTCTTAACAATGATTGGCGAATTGTAAGCAGCGGCCGACCCTGGCGGGCGAGGGGTGTTCGGCCTACATTTGCCGGGATGGCTGCCTAATGGAATCGCCGGGAGCAGTCGAGCTGTGGCTATGATTTTGCTGATCGACGATGATGGATTTTATCGAGGCGTCATTCGACGGATTCTCGAGGATGACGGCCACCAGGTCATCGAGGCTCTGGACGGCGCCGAAGGCCTGGAAATGTACCGTCGGTACAAACCCGCCCTGGTCATCACCGATATGCGCATGCCGGGGGTCGAGGGTGCGGAGGTCATCAGGACCTTGCGCCAGATGGATCGGGGGGCGCGCATAATCGCCGTTTCCGGCGCGGGCACCTTCTACAACGTCGACTTCTTCCAGCTGGCCAAGGAGGTCGGCGCCAATGTCATCCTGCGCAAGCTCGACCCGACGGACCGAGTTCTGGTCGAGGTCAACCGGGTGCTGGAAGCGGCCTGAGCGGGCCGGATACGCAAAACCGACTTCGCCATCTTTGACGCTGATCACCGCCTCGCCGGCGTAGAGAGCGCCGTCAGCCTCGGGCGAACTGGGCTGACTCGGTCATCACCTGGAGGTATCGGGTGATGGCCTGGCGGTCAGGAAGCGCGCGCAGGCTTTCGTTGGCGATGACGTCCCCGATGGACACCGAAAGGCTGCGGCCAATCTTGTTGCTCACCTCGTGGAAGAGCATGGCGAGCTTCAGGGTCTGGTGCAGGCGGGCGGCGACCAGGTAGAGCCGGCTGTTCTGGCCGTGGAAAAACACCGGCAGAACGTCGGCACGCGCGCGCATGATGAGCTTGGCGGCGAACGTCTTCCACTCGAGATCGATGGCCGGTCCGTGGAACGTCGGCGCCATGGCTACCCCGCCGCTGGGGAACACGATCAAGGCGCCGCCCTCGGCCAGTAATTTTGCGCCGGCGGCGCGGGAGCGGACGTTGGTCGCGAGCCCCTCCCTCGTACCGGTGAAATCGATGGGCAGGATGAAGCGTCGAACCTCGGGCGCCTGGTGCAGCACCCGATGGGTCATGATCATGTACTTGCTGCGGACCTGGGAAACGATCCGGCACAGGATGATGCCATCGACCACGCCGAAGGGGTGGTTGGCGATGATGACGAGTGGGCCCGTCGGGGGAATGGCCTGCTCTGGTTTGCGGTTGAGCCGCAGATCGAGCCGCAACCCCTCGACCGCATCCTCCCAGAACCGCTCCGGCGGACGCTGGCGCTTCTGATAATCCAGATAGAGGCGCTTGATCCGCCGCTGGCCGCTTAGCTTCTCAATGGACCGGATCACAACCCGACCGAGCCGTCCCACCTCCTCCGAGGCGTAGGAGAAGGTGGGAGTGGGGAGCTCCGCCTCGGACAGCATTTCGGCTGACATGAAATCGATAGGCATGCGTCATGATTATCCCGAGTCTGTTGCATGATTGTGTCGATCCGACATCGCACGCGACAGAATTCGGCGCGGGAAACCTGACGGCCGTCAATGTACAAGGCGGACGAGGCCCCGCGCGAAGCAGGGCCAGTCGCTCTCAAAGCACCTCCAGCACCTGTCCCGTCAACAGTCCTTCGACCGACTTGACATAGGCGTTGGCGACACGGGATCCCGGCACGGCGTCATGGCCGAGGAAATACGGGCCGAAAGTCGGAAGCGATTCCACCAGCACGCCGGGGCTCACCACGTTGATCCTGAGGCCTCGCGTCAGCTCGATGGCGGCTGCCCGGGTGAAGCTTTCCAGCGCGCCGTTGACGAGGCTGGCGCAGGCGCCGTAGCGGATCGGGTCATGGCTCAGCACGCCGGCGGTCAAGGTGAAGGAGCCCCCGTCATTCATATGGTCGCGGCCGATGAGCACGAGATTGACCTGCCCCATCAGCTTGTCCTTGAGGCCGATCTGCATTTCCTTCTCGGTCATCTTGGATAACTCCCCGAAGTGGACCTTGCCCGCCGTGCAGATCAGAGCGTCGAACCGGCCCGTGCGCTCGAACAGTTTATGAATGGAGGCTGCATCGGTGATATCCACTTGAAGGTCGCCCCGGGTCTTGCCCACCTTGACGATCTCGTGGCGCGAGCCCAGGGCTTCGCTGACGGCCTTTCCGATGGTGCCGGTGGCGCCGACGACGACGATCTTCATGTTCGAAATCTCCCTGGGATTGCAGTTGCGATGACTCTACTATGCTGTCCCGCCGGTGAGGCTGTCCATGTTCGCGAAGCTTGCACATTGGCGCGATTGCCTGTCGGGCGGGGAATTTGGGGGAGAGCACAGCCGTGGAAGTCCAGGAGAAGGCTCCGCATCAGGCGCTGGAACATCGCGAACAGGGCTATCGAACGCCGGTGACCATCCCCGCCGGAATGCCGACAGTCGAACCGCGGCTGGTCGCGGCCATGCCCGAAAGCCTGGCGGGATACGGGACCATCGTCACCGATCCCTACAACCATCCGGTCGAAATCGTGCGCTGGCCGGCCCAGGGCTGGCGCGCCATCGATCCCGATACGGGCGATGAGGCGGGCACGACCGAAGGCATCTTTTCATTCTGGTGGCAGGGCGAGGTCCTCTACGGCCGCAATGAGGCGGTCAAGGACGGCTATCTCCTGGGCTGGTCTCGCGACCCGGCTCACGCGTCGGAAACGGCGGCGAACCCCGATCGTTCGCGCATTCTGCTCTGGCATGTGAACTACCATCCCGATGGCGGGCAGCTTTTTTATCCCCTGGACAAGACTCCCTTCGTGGTTCCCCTGGCCAAGCCCGGCGATGACCTTGAACCTAAGGATTTCGTCGCCTTCTACTGCGATGGAAGTTTCGGGGTCTGCCTGCATCCGAACGTGTGGCATGAAGGCGTGTTTCCCCTGGCGCCCTCCGGCCGCTTCTTCGACAAGCAGGGGAAAGTCCATGCCCGGGTGAGCTGCAACATGCCGGCGGAGTTCGGAGTGCTACTTTCGGTACCGTTGCGCCAGCCGGACTGACGGTGCGACCAGTTAGTTCGTAGGCAGGAGCGGGTATTTCGCCCACCAGGCGGACAGGCGCTCGCCGAGCTTGGCATTCGGTGAATCTTTCAACTCATTCGCCCTTATGACCGCTTGCCAGCGGGTCGGCAAACCTGCGCGGGTCAGGCGTTTGATTTCGATGCCACCACGGCCGATGCGCTCGCAGACCGCCCAGCGGCTGAGGATCGAAACACCCAACCCCGCCCGCACCATTTCCACGATCATGGCCACGTCTCCCGCCTTGACCCATCGTCGCGGCAATGTCTTGGCCGGGCGGAAGAAGCGATCGTCCTCGAACCCTTTCTCGGGCACCGTGGAATAGGTGAGAAAGATCTCGTCACGGAAATCTCCCGGCTCGAGATACGCGCGTCCGGCCAGGGGGTGGCCGGAAGGCAGGATGCCGACCAGCTCGTCCTCGAACAGGGGAAAGGTGCGTACGCGCCGATCCTCCACATCGCCCCCGCAAATGCCCAGATCAACCACGCCGTCGATGACGGCATTGACCAGCGGAAAGGACGGACCGCCCAGGACCTCGATATCGAACTGGCCCCGGTCGGCGGCAAGATCGGCGATGAAGCGCGGCAGCCATCCCTCGCAGCCATAGGCGCCGCTGCCGATGCGCACTACCGGCCCGTAGCCTTTCCGAAAGAGTTCGAGATCGGATTCTACCCGGTCGACCTCGGCGATGATCGTCCTGGCGGCGCCCAGAATTTCCTCGCCCATAGCCGTAAAGTGAAGGCGGCGATTGACCCGGTGGAACAGCGCTACGGCCGTTCGCCTTTCGGTCTCCCTGATGTGATGGCTGAGAGCCGACTGGGTGATTCCCAGCGCCGCCGCAGCGCGCGTTACCGAGCCGTGGCGATGGATCGCCACCAGCATGCGCAGAACCTTGAGGTCGAGACTAATGGCCATGGGACAAGGCCAAGCATATCATGAGATTCGCTCATTGAATTGCCTCGGATTATGAGATTCTGTTCGTTGGGTCCATCACGTAATCTGCCGCTGCCGTAGCTGTTTGCGCACCCGTCGGGGCGTGGCCCCCATGAGCCAGATTTCTGAATTACGGAACAGACGAATGCCCAGGAACGCCCGCTACGATGTGCTGTTCGAACCGGTCCGGATCGGTCCGGTCACTGCGCCCAATCGCTTCTATCAAGTGCCCCATTGCACCGGCATGGGCATGGACCAGCCGGCGAGCCTCATGCGCCTGCGGGAAATCAAGGCCGAAGGCGGCTGGGGTGTGGTCAACACCGAATATTGCTCGATTCATCCGAGCTCCGAGGACGCGCCTTACAGGCTGGCCACGCTCTGGGATGACCGCGACGTGGCCACGCTGTCGCAACTGGCCGAGCGGGTTCATCGGCACGGCGCCTTGGCGGGAGTGGAGCTTTGGCATGGCGGCATCAAATCGCCCAATCGCGCCAGCCGCGAGACGACCCTCTCCCCTTCGGGCGGGCCGGGCCACTACGTCTATCCGATCCAGACGCGGGCCATGGACAAAGACGATATTCGGGCTCTCCTGCGCTGGCAGGCTGCGGCCGCGAAGCGGGCGATGCAGGCCGGATTCGACATCGTCTACTGCTACGCCGGTCACGGCTATCTGCCCTTCCAGTTCATATCGCCGCGCTGGAACCGGCGCACCGACGAATACGGCGGGTCGATCGAAAACCGGGCGCGCCTCTTGCGCGAGATGATCGAGGTGACCAGGGACGCCATCGGCCACCGATGCGCCGTCGCGGTGCGGCTGGCCATGGACGAATTGATGGGCGAGGCGGGCGCCACCCATGAGCGGGAAGGGCGCGAAGTCGTATCCCTGTTGGCCGAGCTGCCGGACCTCTGGGACGTGAACATCTCCTATGTCGAAAACGATTCCATGAGCGCCCGCTTTTCCGCCGAGGGCTATCAGGAGCCGTACGTTGCCATGGTCAAGAAGCTGACCAGCAAACCCGTGGTCGGGGTCGGGCGCTTCACCTCGCCTGATGTCATGGTGTCGCAAGTCCGCCGCGGCGTGCTCGATTTCATCGGCGCGGCGCGGCCCTCGATCGCGGACCCCTGGTTGCCGCGCAAGATTGCCGAAGGCCGTGAAGACGAGATCCGGGAGTGCATCGGCTGCAACATCTGCCGAGCGCACAACAACATGGGTGTCGCGCTGCGTTGCACGCAGAACCCGACAATGGGCGAGGAATATCGCCGCGGCTGGCATCCGGAGCAGGTACCGCCAGCTGCCGGCAAGACGGACAAACCCATCCTTGTGGTGGGCGCCGGCCCCGCCGGCCTCGAATGTGCCATGACTTTGGGCAAGCGTGGTTACCGGGTCATGCTGGCCGAAGCCAAGCGCGAGCCGGGCGGGCGGGTTTCGCTGGAAAGCCGACTGCCTGGCCTTTCCAGTTGGGCGCGGGTGCGGGACTACCGCTTGGCTCAGATCGAGCGGCTACCCAATGTGGAACTATTCCGGGAGAGTTCGCTTTCGGCCAATGACGTCGCCGCCATGGATTGCGGTCATGTCGTGCTCGCGACCGGCGCAACCTGGCTGAAGAACGGGGTCGGCTTCGCCAACGGAAATCCGGTGTTGGACCAGACGGCGCCGAACCTCCTGACACCGGAAGATCTCCTGGCCGGTGTCGTGCCGAAGGGCCGGATCGTGGTCTATGACGACGACCAATACTATATGGCGGGTGTCCTGGCCGAATTGCTGCTCCAGGCCGGGAGGCGCGTCAGTTTTGTCACGCCGGGACTCGAGGTCTCGACGTGGACCGCCATGACGGACGAGCAGATGCGGGTGCAGACGCGCCTGATGGCAGCGGGCGCCGCCATTCATCTCGCTCGTCGTATCGAGGGATGGGACGGTGCCACCGCACGCTTTGCCAGCATCTACGACGGCTCGCCTCTGGAGGTCTCCGGCGACGCGCTCCTTGTCGTCGGCGCACGCCAGGCCAGGAGCTCTCTTGAGCGGGAATTGCGCGCGCTCCAGGCGACTGGTGGCTTGCCGCAGGTCGAGACGATCAGAGCCATCGGCGATTGCCGCGTTCCAGGCGCCATCTATAGCGCCGTCTATGAGGGCCATCGGGCGGCCCGGGAATTCGGTGAAACCGTCGATCCCGATGCCGTCGGCTACACCCGCGAAATGGTCACGGTCGACCAGAGGGAGACCGGGCCATGAGCGACGCGGTTCGCGCAAAGCGCCGGGATCGGACGGGTCGCAGCGCCGGCTTGCGCCAGCTCCCCTTCGGCCTGGTTCGCAACCGCTATCGGCCACTGGATATCCTGGGCGAGGATCAGATCGAGGCGATCCATCGTGCGTCGCTCCGGCTCCTGGCCGAAGTCGGCATGGAGGTTCTGCATGAGGAGAGCCGGGAAATCCTTCGCCGGGGCGGGGCGGAGGTGGAGGAAGCCAATTGCCGCGTACGCTGCGACCCAACACTGATCGAGGAACTGGTCGCCAAGGCCCCGCCGGTCTTCACCATGGAGGCGAGAGACCCGGCCAAGAACCTGATTGTCGGCGGCGACAATCTCGTGTTCACCGCCGTGGGGGGGCCGGCTTTCGCCAGCGATCTCGATCGCGGGCGGCGGGCCGGGACCTATGCCGACATGCGGGACTTCATCAAGCTGATCCACCAGCTCAATGTCATCCATCAGGAGGGCGGCGGTCCGATCGAACCGACCGATCTGCCCAGCGAGACGCGTCATCTCGATTTCTACGAGTCGGTGCTGACCCTGACCGACAAGTCCTGGCAGTGCTGGGCGCTGGGCGGCTACCGGGTCCGAGATGCCATCGCCATGGCGGCGATCGCCAACGGCATTCCCCAAGACAAAGTCGATGGCAGGGTCATCGCCGGCACGGTGATCAACGCCAATTCGCCCATGCGTCTCGACATTCCCATGGGCGAGGGACTGGTGGAATTGGCCAGGGCAGGCCAGGCCACCATTGCCACGCCCTTCACGCTTGCCGGCGCCATGAGTCCGGTGACCCTGGTAGGCGCTCTCGCGCAACAGAACGCCGAGGCTCTGTTCATGATCGCGCTCACCCAGCTCGTCCGGCCGGGTGCGCCTGCGGTCTATGGCGGCTTCACCTCGAACGTGGACATGCGCTCGGGCGCGCCGGCCTTCGGCACGCCGGAATACGCCAAGGCGGCCATGGTCAGCGGTCAGCTCGCCCGGCGCTATCGGCTGCCCTATCGATCCAGCAACGTGACCTCCTCCAACTGCGTCGATGTCCAAGCCGCGTACGAATCGGGCATGTCTCTCTGGGGCACGATCATGGGCGGCGTGAACATGATTGAGCATAGCGCCGGATGGCTGGAAGGCGGTCTCACAGCCTCCTTCGAGAAACTGATCGTCGATGCCGAGATGCTTCAGATGATGCGCGAGTTCCTGCAGCCTCTAGATACCGCGGACGTGGGCGAGGCCATGGCGGCGATCGCCGAGGTCGGACCGGGCGGGCATTTTTTTGGCGTGGGTCACACTCTCGAACGCTTCGAGCACGCGTTCTATTCGCCGCTGCTCTCCGACTGGCGGAACTTCGAGACCTGGGAGGAAACCGGAGCCCTCGACGGCACGCGCCGGGCCAACGGCATCTGGAAAGAGCTGCTGCGGACCTATGTCGAGCCGCCCATGGCCCCGGAGATCAGGGAGGAGCTTGGCGCCTACGTCGCTCGACGCAAGGAGCAGATCGGCGTCGGCATGCTGTAATCAGCGCGGCCGCGCCTTCTTCTGTCTAGGGCGCGGAGGCGGACCCGCTTGCGGCAAGCGCATCGGCCGCTCGGGATCGGCAGCTCCATAGTTGCGGAAATACTCTGAAGCAGCATCACGCCGCGGCTCGTAGTCCCAGGGATGGAGCCGGCCGCGCATGAGGGCCGCGTGTACGAGCCGGCGCGACCGCTGGCTTTCAACAATGGCACGACGCAATGCCGCCGCGTCCCACCGGCGGCCCGCCTCGCGCTCAAGTCCAGGTTCGATCGCCGCACCGGCCGCCTTTCCCGAAAGGTTGTGGAGTTCCTGGGGATCCGATTGCAGATCGTAAAGCCGGGGCGGGTCGCCCGGGCAGGTGATGTATTTCCACCGGCCTCGCCGGATCATGAACATGGGCTCCCCGGTGCCCTCGGCCATGTATTCGCCATAGACCGCGCCGGCCGGTTTACCGGGGCCGACGGCGGCGGGGACAAGGCTGTTTCCATCCAGCTTCAATCTGCCTTCGGAGAGTTGGGTTCCGGCCAAATCGAGAAGCGTCGGGAACAGATCGACCAGAGAAACCGGCCGGGCCACTCGTGCCGGCTGGGTACGACCGGGAATGCGCATGATCAGCGGCACGCGGACGGCTCGCTCGTAGAAAGTCATCTTGTACCAAAGCCCGCGTTCTCCCAGCATGTCGCCATGATCGGCGGTTACGATGATGGCGGTCCGCTCGTCATGGCCGGCGATTTCGAGGGCACGGCGCAGGCGGCCAAGCTGCTCGTCGGCATGGCCGATCATGGCGTAGTAGGCGCGGCGTGCGGCACCGACCTGTGCCGTGCTCAGCACATATTGACCGCGGTCATAGAGGGCGTGAAGGCGCTGGTCCGCCGGATGGCGGCGATCGAGGGGCATCGGGGGCACGGTCGGCATGTCGATCTCGGAGTCCCGATAGCGATCCCAGAATGCGCGAGGACCGAGATAGGGGTCATGGGGATGCATATAGGAAACGGTGAGGAGGAAAGGCCGGTGGTCGCTCGCCCCCGCCGCGGCATAAAGCCAACGTTCCGCTTGATGGGTCGCCTCCTCGTCGTAGTCCATGGTGAGCGACCGATCGCTCGGCCCCGCTTCGACGACGCTCTGCAGGCTGTGGAACCAGTCGAAATTCCGTGTGGGTTCTTCCCAATTGGGCGTCCAGGCGAAATCCGACGGCGAAAGGTCGGTGGTCAGCCGCTCTTCGAATCCATGGAGCTGATCGGCACCGGTGAAGTCCATTTTGCCCGACAGAGAGGTGCGATAGCCGGCATCGCGGAGCAGATGGACGAAAGTCGGGATGGAGGACGCGAGCTCGGCGGCATTGTCGTAAGCCCCGATCCGGCTCGGCATCCGCCCTGTCAGCATGGAATGGCGCGACGGCGAGCAGAGGGGGGAATTGCAATAGGCGCGCTCGAATACCGCCGCCTCCTCGGCCAGAGCCGTCAAATGGGGCGCCTGGACCACCGGATGGCCATAGACGGGAAGCGACAAAGCGGACATCTGGTCGAACATGACCAGAAGGATGTTCAGGGGCTTCGGGCGTAGTCTCACCATCTGCAGAGCCTTTTGCGGCCAGTTCCGACAAAGCGAACGACAAGCTGCGGCAGATCGGCGTTGTCGGCAAGCTGGCGCCGGTAACGATTGCCCGAGGCCCTGCTATCGGTCGAAGATGCCGCAGCCGACAAAAGGGGGCAATGGATGAAGGTTCGCGTCAATCGTGGCAGTCCGCCAGCTGTCGCGGCAGCAGGCCGTCGGACGGTCAATCCCATAGTGCTCACTGCCAAGCAGTCCCACAGCTTCGTCCTGCCTGCCATGGATACGGAGTTCCTGTTGCGGGACGAACTGCGCGGCGTGCGCTTCGGGCTGGAGTATGAGAAAGCCGAGCTCATTCTGCGGGACGCCCGTATCCGCTCCACGGTCGTGGTCTTCGGCAGCGCCCGGGTGGTTTCGCGCCATGAGGCCAGCGCCCGCCTGAAGGCCGCGAAGGGAAAACGGCAGGTCGACCTCGCAAGGCTGCGTTTGAAGCAGTCCGCGCTTTACGAGGAGGCCCGGCGGTTCGGGCGCATCGTCTCCGAACAGGGCGGGGCCCTCGATCATCGGCGCGGATATCGCGACAACGTTATCGCCACAGGCGGAGGGCCCGGCATCATGGAGGCCGCTTGCCGCGGCGCGGCGGAAGCCGGGGCTCCGTCGATCGGTTTCAATATCAGCCTGCCCGCGGAACAGCTCCCCAACCGCTATAGCTCGCCGGGACTGACTTTCGACTTCCACTATTTCGCGATGCGCAAAATGCATCTCGTCATGCGCGCCAACGCTCTCGCGGTGTTTCCCGGTGGCTTCGGAACTATGGACGAGCTGTTCGAGATCCTGACGCTTCTACAGACCGGCAAGGCACAGGCAATCCCTGTCCTGCTGTTCAACCGGTCCTATTGGCAGAAGGTGATCAATCTGGAGGCCATGCGAAAGGAAGGGATGATCGCCGCTGCCGACATGAAGCTGTTCGAATACGCCGATACTGCCGAGGAGGGCTGGCAATCCCTGGTGAAGCGCGGCCTCAGCCTGCCCAAAGCGGGATAGCGAGGCTGCGGGTGATCAACGCGCCGCCGCGGACGTGGCCAGGAGGTGTGGGGACCCCGCCCGAGACGGTGACTGATAAGCCTTGGCACCCAGGTCAGGTCTTCAGCCAAGCCTTCTCCGCGATGCGCCCATTGTCCAGGTCGAAGCCGCTATGGGGCGTGTGTCCGCCAACCCTCGAATTATGCGCGTCGAGCCAGTCGCGGAATGCAGGGATCAGCGCGCCGCCCTGATCGTGCAGCATTGCCTGCATCTCCCAGATGTAGGTCTTGCGCTTGGCCTCGTCGAGTTCGGCGCGGGCATCTGCCAGCAGCTTGTCGAAGGCGGGCACCCGCCAATGGGTGTCGTTCCACGCCGCGTCGGACTTGTAGGCGACATCGAGCATTTGTGTCGCTGCCGGGCGACCGCCCCAGTAGCTGGTGACGAAGGGGGCCTTCAGCCAGACATTGTTCCAGAAGCCATCGGCCGGCTCCTTCTTCACATCGATCTTGATGCCGGCTTTGGCAGCTGTCTTCTGGTACAGCACGGCCATGTCGGTCGCGCCGCCGAAGGCCGCTTCGGAGGCCGAGAGCACGATCTTGGCGTCCGGCATGCCGGCCTTGTTGAAATAGAACTTGGCCTTGTCCCGATCGTAGGCGGTTTGCGGCAGCTCCGAATTGTAGAACGGGTCCCCTTTGGGGATCGGGTGGTCGTTGCCCAGGCTGCCGTACCGGCTGAACAGGGTCTTCAGGACCTTCTTGCGGTCTATGGCATATTTGAGGGCAAGGCGGACGTTGATGTTGTCGAAGGGCGGCGTATCGCAGAACATCGTCAGGATGGAGTGCCAGCCACCCGGCGCCTGGACGAGCTTGATCTTCCTCGACTGCCTCAGCATCGCCACCGCCTTCGGATCGACGCGATTGATCACGTCGACCTGATCCGAGGCGATCGCCTGCATGCGCGCGTTGCTGTCGTTGATCACCTTGATTTGGACCTCGTCGAGGAACCCGCGATCCGGTTTCCAGTAGTTCGGGTTGTGCTTGAAAGAGGCGCCGACGCCCGGTTCGAAACTCTGGAAGGTGAAGGCGCCGGTGCCCACGGGATGGGCCCAATCCTTGAAGTCCTTGGGCACGATCAGCAGATGGTAGTCGCTGAGCACGTAAGGCAGATCGGCATCCCCCGAGCTGAGAGTGATCTGGATCTGATAGTCGCTCAACTTCTTGACGTCGGCGATCGCCTTCATCGGTGCGGCGACGCCGGACTTCGCGTTGCCGCGATGAAGGTTGAGAGAATAGATTACGTCGTCCGCATCCAGTGTCTTGCCGTTGTGGAAGGTGACTCCTTTGCGGATGTTCAAGACCCAATCGGCTGCACCGGGCTTGGCATCCCAGCTCTCGGCAAGCTCGGGGATCGGCTTGTTGTCGGCGCCGTTCTCGATCAGGCCGTTCATCATGGTGAATCCGGACACGAGCGCGACACTGTCTGTCCAGGTCGTCGGGTCCATGCTGTCAGTGGTGCTTCCGCCCGCGATCCCCAGCCTGAGGGTCCCGCCCTTCTTCGGTTTTGCGGCCATGGCGATGTCGCCCAGCATCGTCGTCATCAGGGCGGTGCTGACGCCCAGGGCAGCGGCACGGCCCAGGAATTCCCGGCGGGTGGTCCGCCCAGCAATCGTCCGCAGTCTCCAGAAATCGAGCTCCGTCATCGTCCTCTCCCTGTGGCGTCTCTGGGGGTTTGCAATGGCGTTATGGCTGGCGAGGCCTAACGGCCGTTCATGGTCAACTGATACGTGGGCATTCCCTCGTCGATACTATAATTAAGTGTAGTGGCCGGATACTAGCACAATCGCCGCTCGAGTCCACTGGGAACGAGCACTCGCCCCGAAAAATTTGCATCTCTGATATGGTCCGAAATCTGTCGTGGGAAGACTTGAACAGGAGACGCCAGTGAAGAAGGCCATAGGCCCCGCCAAACGTCGATCGGCTCCGCTGGGCATTGTTTCCGCTCTGCCGGAGGAATCAGGGAGCCATGCGCTGGTGCCTCGCCGGGGCGGGAATATCGAACTTGGGGGCTTTCACTTCCGGCCGGGGCGCATCGATGGCCATGACGTGGTGATTGCCGAAGCCGGCGTAGGCAAGGTTGCGGCCGCGCTCGTGGGCGGGCTGCTCCTCGACCATTTCGGCTGTCGCGCCCTGATCTTTTCGGGTGTGGCAGGGGGGCTCGACCGGAAACTCGCCATCGGGGACGTGGTCATCGCTGACGAGTTGGTTCAGCACGACTATGGCGCGTTGGTAAAGGGCCGCCTCAAGGCCTTCCGTCCCGGCGACGCCCCCATCGGCGTTGCCCGGAACCCTTTCACGTTCGCCCTCGCGCCCGCGTTGCGCCGGAAGATCGGCAAGGCGATCCAGGGGTTGGAGTTGCCGCCCCTGCCGGGCGGACTTCACGCCAAACGCAGACCCCGGGTGGTCTTGGGACGCGTGCTGTCGGGCGATCAGTTCGTCAACTGCGCGGTCACCCGAGCTCGCTTGCAAAAAGAGTTTCGCGGCCAAGCGGTCGAGATGGAGGGCGCCGCCCTCGCTCAGGTGGCGGAACGCTTCGGCGCGCCCTGTGTCGTCGTGCGATGCCTCAGCGACCTTGCCGGCAGCGAAAGCCACATGGACTTTCAGACATTCCTTCCGGCCGCAGCCGCTGCGGCTGCGACTGTTGTCCACCGGCTGATCCCCGTGATTGCCGGGCCGTAACCATCGCCCGCGAGTCTCTACGCACGCTCCTCCGCCACGCTGAATTAGGTCTTAGCGACCTTGCGGAAGACATCGGCGACGAGGTACGGCGTCATGTGCTCAATCGTCGCCCGGCCGTCCGGTTGTTCGTCGATCCAGCGGGCGGTTTCACAGAGCAATCGGTCGTAGACCTCGGATGGGAGATACCAGAACTCGGCGAGCAAGCGATCCCGCAACTGGCCGAGAGCTTCGCCGAAGGTGATCTGCTTCTCCCATTTAAGATCCGTGACATCGACCGGTATCGACGGGCAGCCCTGAGAAGACAGGAAATCGATCAGTTCGGACTTGTCGCGCATGCCAAGGAAGCGGTCGGGAAATCCCAAAGCGTCCGCGCGCTGAGCAAAGTATTGTCGCACCGCGTTCCCAAATGCGCCTCGCTCGGCAATGTGGACGATGCATCCGCCCGGCTTCACCGCGCGCACAAGCTCGCGGCAGGCCGTCTGCCATCCCTGCACATGCTGCAAAAGCTTGGAAAGCACGACGGCATGAAACGAGCTGTCGGCGAAAGGGATCGCCCTGGCATCGGCGACGACGAAACGGGCGGGGCGATCCGACGTGAATTTGGCCCGGGCTATGGAAATCATCTTCAAGGATATGTCGATACCGCAGAGCTCGTATCCCATGCCGGCGAGGGGCAGGGACATCTGGCCCGTTCCGCATCCCGCATCCAGCAAGATGCCCCGCCGAGGCAGGAAACCGAGCTGGACCATGCGCTCGTAGCAGGTCGCCAAGCGTTGCGGGGGCACGTCGCGGGTTGCGTCGTAACGCGCTGCAATGCGCGAAAAATCGGAGGTCGGGCCGAGGGTCGCTGCCTGAGTCATTGCCCTTAAGACTACCAGAGCTCGCCGAAGGGGTCCCGGCCTGCTAAAGCGTCCGCTTCACGAAATCGATATGCTGGCGCAGGTGATAGAGGTCCTCCGCGAACGCATTCGGGATTTGGAGCCGGCCGGTGTCAGCCTGAAGCCGGTCGAGCGCCTTGAGAGCCATCTCTCGCGCTTCGGGCCGGCGGATGTCGCGCGCGCCGACCTCGATGCGTCTCAGCTCCCTGTATTGGTGAAGGATCCGCCGGCGCACCTGCCAGCGATAGGTCGGCGGGGCCATTCGCACGAGGGGGATCATCAAGGTGAGGAGCGGCAGGATCAATATCCACATGCGCTGCACCAGCACGGCCGCCCAGAAGGGCAGGTACCGGCGAAGGAAATTCGGGCCGTTGGCGAGCGCCCGCTTCGCCTCGCTGGTCAGGGGAAAGTCGAGATGCCCGGCCGAGGGAAATTCTTCCGGCTCGGCGAATTCGTCTCCGGGACCGCTGATTGCGCGGGTCGCCTCGATCAAGAGATCGACCAGGGCGGGATGCAGAGAGCTGCGCGAAACGAGGGCTGCGGCCGGGGCGAGAAGGCTGATATCCTGCGCCGGTACATTCTTCTCCAGGTTGATCATCCCTTTGGGCAGGCTGACGACGGATAGGAAGCGGAATGTCCGGGCATAGGCCTGTGCTTGGGCAAGATTGACTAGGCTGACGCCGGGGGAAAGGCCGAGGTCTGAGACCGTGGGATCCCGCAGCGAGGTCACCAGAAATACGGCATCAACCCGTCCAGCCTTGAGAGCCGCGGCAGCGTCCTTGCCGCCAAGGGCAACGAAGACGGCATTGTCGTTGTCCACTCCGCTGGCAGCGAGAAGCTCGGCCGCGACCTCCCGGGTGCCGCTGCCGTCTGCGCCCATGGCGATCCGCCTGCCCTTGAGGGCCGAGAGACGATCGGGCGGCGCGCCGCGGACGAACAACCAAATGGGCTCGTAATAGAGACTGGCGATCGAACGCAGCGCGGGCATCGCGTCCGGGTTGCCCGTCCCGCCCTGGACGAGGGCCAAGTCCACGCCGCTCCGCGGCGCGCCCAGCAGGGTCAAGTTCTGCAACGAACCCGCCGTGGGCAGCACGTCGAGGGTAATGCCATCGCGGGCGAGCACGGCCTTGAGGTTCTCCGCGTACTGGTCGTAGCCGCCGCCGGGGGCACCCGCCGCGATCCGGAGGTGGCTGGGCGGTGCAGGATCAATAAAGCGGTAGGCAAGAGCGAAGCCGGCCGCGATCAGCAGCGCTATCGGGATATAGACTTTGAGAAAGTCCTTCATGGCTAGGGCGCGAGGACGGGCAGGGGTTCGAACCGCCAGATCGGCAAGTCGATATGGCCCGGGTTCAAGCCGCGGATCTGGGACCAGTCCTCGATTTCGATGATGCCCTCCACCCGCTCACCGGTCTCCGAGAGGGGAAACGCGCCATGATCGGCGTAGCGGGTCAGGTCTGGCGCAATGTCGCCGCGATAGTGTCCATAGAACGGTCGGGCCTGGCGCACCACGCGCATGTAGTGAGCCTTCCAGGTATCGGAGCCTGTCGTCACCGCGAGTGCGCTGAGCCGGCATCCGGTGAAATCTCTGCCCGCGGCCTCGGCGACACTGGTGCCGACCAGCCGGTAGCTGAGGTCGAACGGGGATTCGATCACGTCGGATATGGAGAGGAACGGAAGCAGCGGCCGGATGGCACCTGGATCGATGTCACGTCAACGGGGCGCCAGCCGACCGGCGCGCTTTGCCTCCCAATGGGCGTAAAGTCCATGAACCAGCGTCGAGCGGATGGTCGCCGGAGGGGAGAGGTCGCTCACGGGGCTTGGTGTTTGTGATACCAGTTTTGAACCAGGTCGGCTGACCGCTGGAGCTGGGCAGCGGTCATCTCCTGGGCCAGCGCATCGCGATCGGCCCGCACGCGCTCCCGATCGCTGCCTTCGGGCATCACGTCGAGGGCGACCGTCAGCCACATATGGGCGACGGCCAGATCCTTGGCCACGCCCTGGCCGTTGAAATAGAGAATCGCGAGGCCGATCTGGCCGTCCGTATTCCCCTGAAGCGCCGCCGCCCGATACCAGAAGAAGGCCCTGCTAAAGCTGGTGGCGACACCAAGACCGTAGTGATAGATCGACGCCAGATGGGCCTCCGCCCTCGCATCGCCCTCCCTCGCCGGCGGCGTCAGCTCCTTAAGCGCGATGCCGTAGTCGCCCTTGTTGAGGGCTTCGATCCCGGCGTCGGTCTCAGCCAAGGCAGGGACCGCGGCCATACCCGCCACCAGCGCCGCGATGGCCAGCAACTGGCTCCATCGGCGCAACATGCGAGGTCGCGGCCGACCGGGGGATTGCAGAAATTCTCTCCGTCGCCTTCGCATGGTCACTCCCTATTGGGCGAGCGTCTTGCGGCAATTGCGCCAGGAATCATTCGCCACCGCGATTGTAGCGGCCTTGCCTTCGTCATGCCGGATGTCCCGAATAGACTGCGATTGCCTCACCGATTTCGCCCAGCGCACGTTCCGTCGCCGCCGCACCTTCGGCGATGCCCTCGGCGGCCCGATCGAATTCCAGGAGGCCGATATGGCCGAGCCGGGGCGAAATGGAGACGTCGGGAGGCTCGCCTGCCAGGCGACTGCGGGTGATGCGATCCTGCATGATGTTGAGGGATTGCACCATGACGCCAAACAGGCTGGGCGCGCCTCCTGCGCGGCCGAAGATCCCCTTCAGCCAGGCGCCGAGGCCGTGCTCCGCCTTGTTCGCGACCTCTGGAAATTCCTGCAACAGGTCGAAGCCGGCGGCGCGCGGAATGCTTTGGTCGGCGAGCTTGGTGCGTCCGACAACATCGGCATGAAGATTGACGGCGATCACGATCTGCGCCCCCATGGCCCGACAGACGGAGACGGGCAGGGGGTTGACCAACGCCCCATCCACCAGCCAGCGCCCATCCATACCCACGGGCGAGAATACGCCCGGAAGACAGATCGTCGCTCGCAGGGCGTCTACCAGGTCGCCGCGACTGAGCCACACCTCATGCCCGGTCACGAGGTCGGTCGCCACGCAGGTGAACCGAACCGGCAAGGATTCGATCGCCGTCTCGCCCAGATGCCGGCGCATGACGGCGGCCAGGCGATTGCCCCCGATCATCCCGCCGCCGGAAACATGGAAGTCGAGGTAGCCGACAATCCGCAGCTTGGTGAGGTCCCGGGCCCAGTCCTCGATCACGTCGAGCTTGCCCGCCAGGTGAATGGCGCCGACGAGCGCCCCGACGGAAGTCCCGCAGAGGATGTCGGGCTTGATGTTCGCCTTGGCGAGGGCCCGCAATACCCCGATATGCGCCCAGCCGCGCGCGCCGCCCCCACCCAGGGCCAACCCGATCACCGGCCTGGGCATCGCGCCGCGACTACGCGAGGAAGGCTGCGTCCTGGCGGACCTCGATCACGGTCGGTCCATCGGCGACAAAGGCGTCTTTCAGCGATTGGGTCAGCTCCGCCAGGCTCTTCGGCTGGCGGGCATGGCAGTGGAAGGCTCGGGCAAGGGCCTGGAAATCCGGGTTGCGCGGCTTGACCGCGATTTCCGGGATGCCGCGGCCCACCATGTCGCCGGCGATTTGGCCGAGCGCATCGTTGTTCCAGAGCAGCACGGCCAGGGGCATGCGCAGTTCGGCTGCCGTCGCCAACTCCTGAACCGTGAACAGCAGGCCCGCATCGCCGGCAAGGGCAACCACGGCGCGATCCGGCGCCGCTAGCTTGGCGCCGATGGCGGCCGGCAGCGCGTAGCCGAGGGTGCCGAAGCCCTGGGGATGAAACCAGGTCCGCGGCCGCCGGCAAGGAAAGTAGACATTGGCGGTATAGGCGATCTGGGTCATGTCGGAGGCGACGATGCCGTCTTCGGGCAATGCTTCCCGCAGGGCGTCGAGGACCGCGATGTGCTTGCGTTGCAAAGGGCGCCAATCAGCGAGGTTGGCGGCCCGGATAGCCGCCAGGCGCTTGCCTTCCGGCGCCGGCCGCTTCTGGATCGCGGCGCTGAGGGCCGCCAGGGTCGGCCCCGCATCGGCAAGCATGGCTACAGCCGCCGGGTAGTCGCGGCTCATATTGCGCGGGTCGAGATCGATGCGGATGAGCTTGCCCTTGATGGGCAGGGCCGCGGTCCAATGGTCGGTCTCGGCCAGTTCCGTTCCCACTGCCACCACGACATCGGCCTCTTCCAGCAGGGCCAGGGTCGCTTTCTGGGCCAGGGTCGAGCCGAGGCTCTGAGGATGATCGTCGGGCACATAACCTTTGGCCGCCACGGTCGGCACGAGAACGGCACCCGATTTCTCGACGAAGGCGGCGAGGGATTCAGTGGCTTCCACGCTGCCGCCGCCGGCGATCACCACCAGAAGCTTGGCCGCCTGGATCAGCTTGGCAGCCGACGCGATCGCCGCCCCATCGGCTGCCGGCCGGCGCCGGCGGCCGCGGCTGTCCTCCGCCGGAACGCCGGGCCCGGACAGAACGTCCAGGGGGATTTCGATATGCACTGGCCGCGGCCGC
>Ga0265313_10000538_pt1 | contig 39535 bp, 37 predicted proteins | sample 4123metaG_FD_203122 | JGI IMG/M metagenome (GOLD analysis project Ga0265313, IMG submission 203122) | Rhizosphere microbial communities from Carex aquatilis grown in University of Washington, Seatle, WA, United States - 4-1-23 metaG | ecosystem: Host-associated > Plants > Roots > Rhizosphere >... | reverse complement strand
GGGGAATCGATTCGGCTGTCGTGGCCGCCGTAGCCGCGGCGGCCTTCGGGCCGGAAAACGTGACGGGCGTCTCGCTGCCGTCGCCGATCTCCTCGCAGCATTCCAAGGACGACGCCCTGGTCCTCGCGAAGAACCTCGGGATCCGCTGCGAGACGATTTCGATCTCCGAGGTCGTGGCGGCAACCGAGTCCGTCCTCTCCCCCCTCTTCGCAGGCAGGCCCCCGGACGTGACCGAGGAGAACATCCAGGCCCGCGTGCGCGGGGTGCTCATGATGGCCCTCTCGAACAAGTTCGGCTCGCTCCTCCTGACGACCGGCAACAAGAGCGAGATCGCCGTCGGATACTGCACGCTCTACGGAGACATGTGCGGCGGCCTCGCGGTCATCTCCGACGTCTACAAGACGCAGGTCTACGCCCTGGCGAACTGGATCAACGCGGACGCCAGGCGCGCGGGGCGGCAGCCGCCGATCCCTCAGTCGACAATCGACAAGGTCCCGAGCGCCGAGCTGCGCCCCGGACAGACCGATCAGGACACCCTTCCCCCCTACGATGTCCTCGATGCGATCCTCAAGGGCTACGTCGAGGAGGGCCTCTCCCGCGCGGATCTGGCCGCGCAGGGCTTTCCCGACGCCGTCGTCAAGGAGGTCGTGCGCAAGGTCGACCTGAACGAATACAAGCGGAAGCAGGCCGCGCCCGGGCTCAAGATAACGCCCCTCGCCTTCGGGGTCGGCCGGCGGATCCCGATCGTCCAAAAATATGTGAGCTGATCCCGGGCAATGTCCGTCTCAGACAAACTCTTCGCCCGCGCGCAGCAGCTGATCCCGGGCGGCGTAAATTCCCCGGTGCGGGCCTTCCGCTCGGTCGGCGGGACGCCCTTCTTCGTGACCCGCGCGCAGGGCGCAACGCTCGTCACCGCCGACGGCCGCGAGTTGACGGACTTCGTCTGCACCTGGGGTCCCGCGATCCACGGCCACAACCATCCCAGGATCCGGGCCGCAATCGCCGCCGCGCTTGAGGGCGGCACGAGCTTCGGGACGCCGAATCCCCGGGAAGTCGAGATGGCGGAACTGATTGTCCGGTTCGTGCCGTCGATCGCGAAGGTCCGGATGTGCAACAGCGGCACCGAGGCCACCATGTCCGCCGTCCGCCTCGCCCGCGGCTTCACCGGCAGGGACAAGATCGTCAAATTCTCGGGATGCTACCATGGCCACTCCGATTCCCTCCTCGTCAAGGCCGGCTCGGGAGCGCTGACCCACGGCAATCCGGACAGCGCCGGCGTTCCCGCGGCCTTTGCCCGGGAGACGATCGTCATTCCCTTCAACGATGCCGCCGCGCTCGACGCCGCCTTCGACGCCAACCCGGGCGCGATCGCCGGCGTCATCCTCGAGCCCTGCATGGGCAATGTCGGCCTGATCCCGGCCGACCCCGGCTGGCTTCGAAGCGTCCGGGCCTCATGCACGGCGCAGGGCGCCCTCCTCATATTCGACGAGGTCATGACGGGATTCCGGCTGGCGCGGGGCGGCGTGCAGGAGCTCGAGGGAATCGTCCCGGACCTCACCTGCCTCGGGAAGATCATCGGGGGGGGCCTGCCGGTGGGGGCGTTCGGCGGGCGCGCCGACGTGATGGACCGCCTGGCTCCGCTCGGCCCCGTCTACCAGGCGGGCACCTTGAGCGGAAATCCCCTCGCCCTTGCGGCGGGCATCGCCTCGCTCCAGCTGCTCGAGGAATCGGACCCCTATGCGCGGCTCGAAGCGCTGGGCCGAAAGGTTCGCGATGCATCGCTGGCGGCCGCGCGGGCAAAGGGACTGCCGCTCCAGGTTCCCCAGATCGGCTCGATGTTCTCGTTCTTCTTCAGCGCATCGCCTGTCCGCAACTATGAGTCGGCCCTCGCCTCGGATGCGGCGCTCTTTCGCCAGGTGTTCCACGCCTGCCTGGCGGAGGGCGTGTACCTTCCGCCCAGCGCCTACGAGACGGCCTTCCTCAGCACCGCCCACGAGGGCGCCGCGGTGGATCGCGCCTGCGAAGTCATCGCGCGCGCGATCGCCCGCCTATAGGGCTGGGCAGACCGCCACGCTCGGCTCGACCAGGCCGAGCTGGACGGCGTAGCGGGAAAGCTGGGCGACGCCCCTCAGTCCCGTCTTCTTCGTCAGGCGCGTCCGGTGGTTGACGACCGTGTGGACGCTGATTCCAAGCCGGGCGGAGATCTCCTTTGAGCTCAGGCCGTCCGCCAGCCCGCGCAGGACGGTCTTTTCCCGGTCGCTCAGCCGGGCGGAAAGGCCGGCCCGGGGCGGCTTGAGGTTGACCAGATTTCGGATCGCGTCGCTTGTCGAGCGGCAGAAGTAGACCCGCCCCGAACCGACCGCCTGAAGCGCCTGCCGGAATTCGTCGAGTCCCGCCATCTTCTCCACGAGGCCGTGCGCCCCGGAGGAAAGCGCCCGCTCGATCGAGTCGGCCTCCAGGTGTCCCGAAAAAATGAGGATGCGGGCCCGGGAGCAGGCCGCCCGGAGCGGGGCCAGCAGGGAGAGCCCGGAGTCGGGCGGCATGACCAAGTCCAGGACGATAAGATCGGGCTGCTCCCGCCTGCAAAGCTCGAGCGCGCCGGCCGTGTCCTCAGCCGAGCCGACCACCTTGTGGCCGGGCATGAGCTCGATCACCTGCTGGAGCATCTCGGTGATCGCCGAATGGTCGTCAACGATCACGACCCGGCGGCGGGGGCGCTGCGGTAAGGGGGCGGGCATCACTTGAAAGAATTCAGTCCCTGATGCGCGATTTTGACCAAATATCTACGCAATATGCGCCATATTTTGAAAATGAGGAGAACACCCTAGGACGGGCGTTGGTGCGTTCGTGTGTATTTTCCAGGGTGTTTCACCCAGTTTGGTCCTGGGGCCCCCTCTTCAGGCGCGGGGATGCGCCCGGTCATAGACGTCCTTCAGGCGGGCGACGCTCACGTGGGTGTAGACCTGGGTCGTCGCCAATTGCGCGTGCCCGAGCAGTTCCTGGACAAGCCTCAGGTCCGCCCCGGCGTTCAGCAGGTGGGTCGCGTAGGCATGCCTCAGCTTGTGGGGGGTCAAATCGTGCGGAAGTCCCGCCAGAGCGAGGTAGCGCTTGAGCATCAGCTGGATGCTGCGCGGACCCATGCGCCGGCCGGCCGGCGTCGCCACAACGGGGTCGTCCGGGCCCGCCCGGCCCTGGAATTCCCGCCGGAATTTCCTGAGGACCGCGACCGCCACCCGGCCGAGGGGGCAGAGCCTCTCCTTCCCGCCCTTGCCGCGCACGCGCGCAACGCCGCTCGCCGGATCCACATCCCCGTGGTTCAAGCCGACAAGCTCGCTCACCCGCAGGCCTCCGCCGTAGAGAAGCTCCATCGCAAGCCGGTCCCGCCAAGCCGTGAACGCCTCCGCGCTCCCTGCGTCCAGCAGGCGCTGCGGGCCCGCAAGGAGCAGCTTCATCTGCTCCTCGGTCAGGAATTTTGGCAGCCGGCGGTCGAGCTTCGGAAGCGAGAGGCCGGAGAGCGGGTTGCCGCTGATCCGGCCCTTCCGGCGCCAGAACTTGAAGAAGGTCCGCAGGCCGGAGACGCGGTTGTGAAGGGTCCTCCGGTCGTAGCGCCGCTGCGCCTCGATCGCAAAGTCCCGCGCGTCCCGCGGGCCGAGCGAATCGAGTCCGCCCTCCCAGCGACCGGCCGCGGCCAGCCATCCGTAAAAATCCACAAACGCCTGCCGGTAGTTCCTGACGGTGTAGGCGGAGCAGCGGCGCTCCAGGGCAAGGTGGTCGGCAAAGGGCGCCCACCAGTCGGCGAGCACCGCGGCGGGAACGCCTTTATCTACGGGCACGGCGATTTCGCCTTTTCCTCGACGGCGCGCCGGACAGCCCCGCAATGGCGCCTGAGCGCGCCCTCCGAATCCAGCCCGCGGGCGCGGGCAGCGGCCGCGATCTCGAAGAGCATCCGGCCGAGCGACTCGTCGGTGAGATCGCCCGCGAGCGCATTGATCCGCGCCGCATCCACGGCGTCCTCCGCGGGGAGCCGCTTCTTCTCGATCTGCTTCCAGATCGCCTCCGCCAGCATCAGCGCTGGAAGCCGGGGAGGCAATTCCTTGAACAGGGCCGGTGCCGGTGCTCCGGCGCGGGCACGTTCACCGGCCTTGATCTCCTCCCACCGCGCGACGACCTGCCCGGATGTAGCCAGCTTGTCCGCGCCAAACACGTGGGGGTGGCGCCGAATCAGCTTCTCGTTTATGTCCCGCGCCACGTCGTCAAAATTGAATTGCCCGGCCTCCTCCGCGAGCAGCGCGTGAAAGACGACCTGGATGAGGACGTCACCGAGCTCCTCCCGCATGTGCGGCATGTCGAGCTCGTCGATCGTCTCCAGAAGCTCGCTGCATTCGTCGATCAGGCACCGGGCCAGGCTCTGGTGCGTCTGCTCGCGATCCCAGGGGCAGCCGGCGCGAAGCCTCACCATGGTAGCCCGCAGATCGTCGATGGAGCTCATGCCGGGAATTCAAAAGGTGAAAGCGGAAAGCGGAAAGCGGAAAAAGCGCCGCCCAAGCCTTGGGCGCGCCCGTAATTTGCGGTGTTTCCGATTTCCGATTTCCGCTTTGCCTTCCCGCTTTTCGCTTTGCCTTCCCCGCTTTGCCTTTCTTCTTTCCGCTTTCCGAATTTCAGATTTCTATCGAGCTGTGGACAAGCTGACCGAGATCATGGCGTGGAAGCGGCGCGAGATAGCGCCGCGGGTTCGTCCCGTGTCTGAAGCCGAGCTCGTCCGGCTTGACGCCGGGACCCCCCGGCCGCCCTCGTTCGCAGCCGCCCTGCGGCGCGGTGACGGACAGCTGGCCGTGATAGCTGAGATCAAGCGCCGCTCGCCGTCCGCGGGAGACATCCGGCCGCAGGCCTCAGCCTCCGAACAGGCGCTGCGCTACCGCGCGGCGGGCGCCGACGCCCTGTCCGTCCTCACCGACGAGAAATTCTTCGGTGGGGCGCTCGACGACCTCCGTGCCGCGGTCGGCACGGTCTCAGGCGCACTGCCTTGCCTGCGGAAGGACTTCATGGTCCACCCGGTCCAGGTGCTTGAGGCCCGCGAGGCCGGCGCAAGCGCCATTCTCATCATCGTTCGCGCACTGGAGGACGAGGAAATCCGCATTATCCATGGAGCGGCCCGATCGGCCGGCCTGGATGCCCTTTTTGAAGTCCACGACGAAGCGGATCTCGAGCGCGCCGCGCTCCACGGCGCCCGCCTGATCGGCGTCAACAATCGCGACCTCGCGGTCTTCAGGACGGACCTCTCGCTCAGCGAGAGGCTCATGCCGCGCCTGCCCGCGGGCTCGACGGCGGTTGGCGAGAGCGGCATATTCACCGGGGCCGATGCCGCGCGGCTTAGATCCGCCGGCGCCCATGCCATCCTGGTCGGCGAAGCCCTGATGAAGGCGTCAGACCCCGCGGCCCTGATCCGGCAGTTTCGGGGAAACTAGCGGGCTGCCGGATGCCTCTCTCGCCGACGGCCACCCGGGAGCTTCTCGCACAGCTCGGCCACGGCCCCGTGCGCCGCCTCGGGCAGAATTTCCTCGTTGACGGCAACATCGTGCGAAAATCCATCACGCTCGCCGAGATCGCCGCGGGCGACACCGTCGTCGAGATCGGCCCCGGCCTCGGCACCCTGACCTCCGCCCTCCTGGAGGCGGGCGCGCATGTCTGGGCCATCGAGCTGGACCCCGCCCTCCACGCACACATCGCCGAGACGCTCGGAAAACAGCATCCCTCAGCCCTCCGCCTCATGCTCGGCGACGCGGTCGAGCATCCGCTTGCCGGGCTGGGGGATTCGCCCGACGAGGGTCTCGAAGCGAACATAAAGCGAGGCTCGGCTCGCAGTGAGCGGAGCGGCCCCTCGTCGGGCGAATCCCCCACTGCTTTTAAAATCGTCGCCAACCTCCCCTACGCCATCGCCACCCCCTGGCTCGATGCGGTCCTCTCCGGCCCCCTGCCGGCGCGCATGGTGCTGATGCTCCAGCGCGAGGCGGCCGACCGGTATGCGGCGGCACCCGGGAGCAAGAGTTTTGGAGCAATCTCGGTGTTCCTCCAAGCGGCCTACGACGTCGCCCCAGGGCACAACGTCGCGGCTTCCTGCTTCCATCCCCGCCCGGAAATCGAGTCGCGGCTTCTGCATCTGGTGAAAAAGCAGGAGCCGCACCTCTTTCCGGCCGCCACCCGGCTCCTGATCCGTTCGTGCTTCCAGCAGCGGCGCAAGCAGATCGGAGCCCTCCTCAGGGACCGGCTCCCGGACGAAGGCGCGGCCTTTCTGGAACATCTGATCCGGGCAGGCTACTCAGGAAAGACCAGGCCCGAAGCGATCCCAGTCGCACTCTGGATGCAGCTCTGATTGCTTGATCCCCGGCTTGAAAGCCCTTTTTTCGTCCTTTTCATTTAAGCAGCACCCATGCCCCGCGCCGCCCTCGCCATCCTCCTGATCGCGACCGCTGTCGCCGGCAGGGCCCAGTATGCGGGCGGCCCCCTCGTCGGGCACATTGAAGGCGACCGCTATTTCGCCCCAAACGGATCCTACCAGGTCGCGATTCCGGTCCGCCCAAAGATGGGCGCTATCGTCACGGACACGCCCAATGTCGTGACGTTCAAGGACGACTACGACACGCTCTTCACGATCGCGTCCTTCCCCCTTGACGCATCCCAGCGCTGGCTTCTATCCGAAAACGGAACCCGCGAATATCTCCGGAGGTTCTTCAACGACTACGTCCTTCCCGACTTCAGGCACGCGTTCAAGGGAGTTGAGGTCGAGGACAAGGGTGTGTTCATGCCCGAGTTCCTCGACGGCGTCCTCGTGATCTACACGCTCCTGCCGGGAGGCTCCATGTTCGCGGACGACCTCGCGGTCATCGATCCGAACCAGAAGCCGCCTGTCGCAAAGCGCGGCAACATGCTCTTCGTGAAAAACGGCTTTGTCTTCGTCGTCAGCACCGAGCTCGCCGAGCGCGTGACCGAAGGCAGCGCCTACTCGATGAAGCCCGCGGAGGAAAACACCGTCCTTCGCGAGAAATTGACCGACATGGCCTCAAAGATCCGCTTCCCAAAGTCCCCTCCCTCCCCATGAGCCTCTCCTCCTTCCTGATCTTCATCATCCTGGGCGCGCTTGCCGGCTGGATAAGCGGGCTGCTCACCAAGGGCACGGGCTTCGGAGCGGTGGGCAACATCATCGTCGGCATCATCGGCGCCTTCCTTGGGAACTTCGCTTTCGGGCTCCTGGGAATCGTGGCATTCGGGCTCATCGGCCGGCTGGTTTTCGCGGTCGTCGGCGCGCTCATCTTCATCTGGCTCCTCCGCTTCGTCCGGAAATAGAAAGTGTGTGACGCCGCCGCCGGGCGTGCGTCATGCCGCCCACATCCCATGCCCACACCCCACCCCGCAACCCTTCGGAGTCTTCTCATCACGGCGGCCCTTTTCGCGGCCCCGCTCGGATACGCCCAGGACCGGCCCCCGGGCGCCCCCATCGGCCCGCTCGGTTTCGGAGGCGCCCCTGCACCAACGGACCCCGCTTACCAGCCCATCGCCCATCAGACGAATGCCGCCGAGGTCGCCGCCGTCCTGGGGCGCGTGCTCGCCTATGTGGACTCCGCGACCCCCAGCCGCCTGGTCGACCGCAAGACCGGCCAGGAGATCACCGATTTCACGACGCCGAATCCCAACACCTCGTTCGAACGCGATCCCCAGCATCCCTTCGGAGTCGTGGGCTATGAGTGGGGCGTGGCCTACGCCGGAATGCTCGCGGCAGCGGACGCGACCGGCGACCCCCGCTTCAGCGCCTTCGTTTCGAGCCGGATGGCCCTCATCGCCCATGCGCTGCCCGCCTTCGGGACGCCCCCCCCCGGCGGCGGCCAGCCCTTTCGGAATCCCGTCCGCGGGCTCGTCGCTCCGGGCGCCCTGGACGACATCGGTGCCATGGATGCCGCGATCATCAAAGCCCGGATCGCCGGTGTCGGCCCCGACCTGAAGCCGGTGATAGACACCGCGGCGAAGTTTATTTCCCACGGTCAGTTCCGCCTGCCCGACGGAACCCTCGCGCGCCACTGGCCGGTTCCCGAATCCGTCTGGGCCGACGACATGTACATGAGCGTGCCCGCCCTCGCGCAGACGGGTAAACTGACCGGGGACACCCGCTACTACGACGATGCCATCCGGCAGGTGCGCCAGATAGCCGATCACCTCTTTGAGCCCGCCAAGGGGATATTCCGCCACGGCTGGATCTCCTCGAACCCGGACAGCCTCGACGTCCACTGGGGGCGTGCGAACGGCTGGTGCATGATGGCGATGGTCGAACTCCTCGACGTCCTGCCCCCGGATTATCCTGGCAGGGACGACGTCCTCGCCCTCCTTCGCGCCCAGATCCGGGGAGTGGCGGCCCTTCAGTCGGGGTCGGGCCTGTGGCACCAGCTCCTCGACAGGCCGGATTCATACCTCGAAACTTCGGCGTCCGCCATGTTCGTCTTCAGCATCGCGCGGGCGATAGACCGCGGCTGGATCAGCCCGGTGTACGGGACGATAGCTCAGACCGGCTGGAATGCGGTGGCCGGAAAGGTCAATGCCAAGGGCCAGGTCGAAGGAACCTGCGTCGGGACGAACTTCGCGCTCGATTTCCCGTACTACTATTTTCGCCCGGCCAGCCCGCTCGCACCCCATGGATACGGCCCCGTGCTTCTGGCTGGAGCCGAGATGCTCCGGCTCCTGAAGAACGATGCCGTCGCGCTGAAGCCCCAGGTCGGCAGCATCTATTTCATGCCGAAGGCGGACGCGGCGAACGTCCGCCGTTAGCCAGAGGGGGGTCAGGCCGGACCCCTTACTATTCACTCGGCGTTCGCTGGTCGCCGGCCGTTCCGCCCGGCCTGCGGACGCGCGCGCGCTCGGCCGGAATCGGACGCGGCGGAGGCGGGTCGTTCGGCAGCTTGTCGGCGCACATCGAAAGGACCTCGATCGCTGCGAGCGAATTCTGGGCCGTCCCGTTTGTCCCCACCCTCGGGGCCTCGTCGATCGGGTTCAGGACGTCGGGACCCCCCACATGGCGGGTCGCGTACATCCCGGCGCGGATTCCTCCAAAGCCGCCAAAGAGGGTCGCGATCGCGTGCTGGGCGAACGCCGGATTACCGGTCTTCAGGTAGGCGTACGCGGCGAGCCGTCCGCCGCCCTGCTCCTGGCCGGCATACTTGGCGTCGGCGCCCTCCGTGCCCGTCGTCCTGTCCCTGGCGATCACGTCGGCGGGAGCGTCCTCGAGCCGGCAGTACTGGAGCCAGGTCTTCTGCCAGCCGGGATTGTCGACCAGGTCGTTCAATTCAAAGACGACCTCGGCCCCACCCTGGATCGTCGTCAGGTTGTAATCCCCGAGCTCGTCGGATACCTGGAAGAGCTTCCCGGTCTTGGCGTCGTATCCGTAGACTAGGTTCCTGCCAGAGCGGAAGCCGTACGGCATGGCCGCCAGGGAATCCATCCCCGCGTAGATCTTGTCGCGCCACTTCGTGTCCCCGGTCCGCTCCCATTCGGTCATCCAGTTGCCGATGAAGGCGAGCCAGTCCGGCCCGCCGCGAACACGTCCGGGGTACTGCTTCTCCCGGTCGTTCTCCGGCTGCGCGAGGCGCATCGGATCGAATTCGACCGCCTTGTAGTCGGCATTCGCGACCTCGTGCATGAGATCGCCGACCCGCTCGTCCGTCGTGAGGTAATAGTAAAAGCGCTTCCACGCGGCCTGGCTTATCCGGGCCTCCTTTGCGCCGCAGCCCCACGGGACGACGTTGTGCCGGGACCCGAGCCCGGCAAAGCGGCCGAGATGATAGACGTCGACCTCGCTCGTATTCCGGGTCTCCGCCTCGGCCAGCCGGAAGATGTCCGCCCTCCCGGTCCTGAGATAGCTGTACCAAAGCCACATGTCGGTCCCGAGCTCCGTGTTGTCCCAGGCCATTCCCCCGAGATCGTACCGCCACACATGGCGCACCTCGTCGTAGGAATGCATCACGTTCCCAAAGTACCAGTAGCCGTACCAGTGCCTCTGCTCGACCTCCTTCTCATAAAGCGAGATCGCCCCGTCGAGCTGGTCCTCCACCATCTGTTTCAAGGGGGTCGAGCGATCGGCCGGGCTCCACGCCCCGAATACGCCCGCACTGTGAATGGTCTGGGGCGAAGAGACGAGAAGCGGCGGCTGGCTGCCGATCTCGGCCAGCCTCGCCGTCTCCTCGCGGCTCGGGACGTCCCCGGTCGCAAAAAGGGTGAGCTCGCTCGTCCGCGCAACGCCGGTCGCGGTGCTGAATCCCGGCTGCACGTCCTCGTAGACCGCGTCGAGACCGTGGGCCTTGATGTCGTAATGGCGGAGGTCCATGGAGGGGCCGTCGGGCGACCAGAGCCAGGCATAGAGCGAGGCCTCGTGGCCCGAGGCGTTCCGGACCTCGAGCGAGGCCGGATAGGACTGCCAGAAATTCCGGATGCTGACCGCGAGCCCTCCGCTCACGTCGCCGGCAAAGACAAGCCCCGATGAGCGGCGGCCCGCCCCGGCCTGGAGCCAGGTGCTCTCCGGATTGGTCCGCTTGACGATCGTGAACCCATCCGCGTTCGGCTGGTCGAGCTTGAAGTCGTCCCAGATGGCCCAGTCTCCCATGAGGACCTGTCCCTGGGCGTCAACCTGCGCCAAGTTCGGCACCCGCATGCCGGCCACCTGATCGGGGAAGACATCGACGCCCCTTCGGGGCCGGCCGAAGGCCGGATAGGCGCCGGGAGCCGGCGGGGGCGGCTTGCGATTCGGATTCGGATCCATGACGGCGTGCCCCTGGCGGCCGACAAGCGGCTGCACCGGCTCGGCCCAAAGGCCCGAGCCCTCGCCGGAAAACGCAACATGCCTGTTCTGAACCTCCTCGCGCATCGGAACCCCGAATACGACGCCCAGACCCCGGATGAAGTCGTGGTCCTGGTCACCGTCGAAGATGATCGAATGAACCATCCGCACCGATTCCTGCCCGGCGTAAAAATAAAGCCTGACGACGAAGGGCAGCCATGCGCGGCCGCTCTTCTCGCCCTTGTGCCGACCCTCGATCTTGACGACCGCGCGAACCGGGCCCGACTGCTCCAGCGTCACCTTGTCGATCCGGCCAAAGTATTTTTCCCGATGGGGCGTGTCCTCGGCATTGCCATCGGGCCCGTCCTGGAGGATGCAGACGAGACGGCCCTGCCGGGCGACCTCGCGGCCGTCCACCGCCATCCAGTCGATGATCGAATCGCCCTCCTTCGGAATCCGGCATCGGAGGCGGCCCGTGTCGACGACGATTCCCGTCTCGCTCTCGTGAGCGCGAACCATCGGGCCGGCGACCGGCTTCCCTGCGCCGGTCGAAAGCGTGATCGGGGCGTCCGCGCCTGCGACGGTTGCGATCCCGGTCCATTTGATCGAGCCATCCGGCCAGGTGGCCAAGACCCAGCTCTGGACTGGCAGGGAATTGCCTCCGGCGCCCGTCAGGGAGAAAGCCTGGTCCTTCCGCACCTCGCCGCGCGGCCAGGGCACGCCGAAGCTCACTCCCACCGCCTTGGACGGCAAAGAGGCGTCCAGCCAGTTGATCGAGACATCGCGGGCGAATACGGACGACGATGCGATGCAGGCAAGAAGGGAGGAGACGAGAGCGCGTTTCGTTTTGGACATTGGAGGGAGATCCAGTCCGGGCGGGATTGCCGGGGTTGAAGGGTTGCGGGGACAGGAGTCCGTGGGCTGAAAGACGCAACCGGGGGCCCGGGGTTGCTCGCTATCTTTATTCCGCCAGTTTTCGCTGCGCGCTGAATACGGGCCTTATGGCCACGCTGAGGCGGTCCTGAAGATCCTGCATTTCCCGGTACCGGGCCGCCCGGACGCGGTTCGGAACGCACCGGGTCGACTCGTCCAGGGCCACCATGTCCCGCGTGAAATCCGAGATCCGCGCCTTCTTGCCGTCGCGGAGCGCAAGCGCCCACGCGGCCTGGAGCGCGGCGCCCAAGGCCGCGCCCTCGTCGGCCGCCATCGCCACGACCGGAACGCCGAAGACGTCGGCCATGATCTGCCGCCAGGCGGGCGACTTCGCTCCGCCGCCGGTCACTCGGATCTCCTTCGCCACAACCCCCAGTGCCGCGAGGCGCCTCAAACCGAAGTTCATGCCGAGCGTGACGCCCTCCATCGACGCCCGCGCGATATGCGCGTTCGTGAACGTCTTCTGGCTGAGCCCGAGAAATATACCCGAGCCATCGGGAACATTCGGGGTGCGCTCTCCTGCAAAATAAGGAAGGAGGACGAGCCCGTCGGAACCCGCCGGAGCCTCCGCGACGGCGAGGTCGAGCGCGGCGTGGTCGAAATCGAAAAGGGCGCGCACCCGTTCGGTGACCGTCGTCACGTTCATGGTGCAGAGGAGCGGCAGCCAGCCGCCGGTCGAAGAGCAGAAAGCCGCGATCTCCCCGCGCGGATCGACGACCGGCTTCGCGGCGTAGGCGTAGATCGTCCCGCTTGTCCCGAAGCTCGCCGTCACGACGCCCGGGGCGACGTTCCCGGTCCCGATGGCGCCCATCATGTTGTCGCCGCCGCCGGCGCCGACCACGACGTCGCGCGGGAAGCCGTACGTCCGCGCCAGCTGCGGGCGAAGGACGCCCGCGACCGAGTCCGAACTCGACAGTGGCGGCAGCCAGTCGGCAAGATGCGGATCGATCGCGCGGACCGCAGCCGGCGACCAGGAGCGCTTTCGCACATCCATGAGCGCGGTGCCGGAGGCATCGCCATACTCCATAAAATAATTTCCGGTCAGGTGATGGTTGATGTAGTCATGCGGAAGCAGCACATGGCGCAGCCGCCTGTAGTTGCGCGGCTCGTGGCGCTTGAGCCAGAGGATCTTCGGCGCGGTGAATCCGGGAACGAACGGAACCCCGGTCTGCCGCAGGACGGCCTTCTCCCCGCCTAGCTTTCGCGTGAGAATCGCGCATTCGGGAGCGGTGCTCGTGTCGCACCAGAGCTTCGCGGGACGGATCACCTCCCCTGCCCCGTCCAAAGGCACGAAGCCGTGCTGCTGGCCGGAGACTCCGATTCCGCGGACCCGGGAGCGGTCGATGACGGCCCCGACTTCGCGGAGCGTGCTGTCGAGGGCTGCGATCCACTCCCGCGGATCCTGCTCCATAGCTCCCGCCGGAAGCCCCTCGATCATCCGATGCGGCGCCCGCGCCTCGGCGACGACGCTGCGCGAGTCCAGGTCGACGACGACGGCCTTCGTGCTCTGGGTTCCGGAATCGATTCCTATGAATAGGGACATAAATAATCCCTACCAGCTCAGCTTCGGCTCGTCCAGCCGGCGAACGCAATCGGATTTGGCGGCGGCCGCCCAATGCGCGATCGTCCTTCCCCCGAGGAGCCGGTTTGGCGCGATCTCGGCCAGCGGCTGGAGGACAAACGACCGCTCCGCGATCCTGGGATGCGGGACCTCGAGGCCCTCGTCGGCGACCCGCAATTCTCCATAGAGTAGGACGTCGATGTCGATCGTCCTCGGACCCCAGCGCTCGGCGCGTACCCGGCCCATGTCGGCCTCGATCCGAAGGCAGGCGGCCAGGAGATCGGCAGGAGCAAGCGCCGTGCGGATCTCCACCGCCGCGTTCAGGAATTCGGGCTGGTCGATCCGGCCCACGGGCGCCGTGGCGTAAACGGAGGACACGGCTGCGACCCGGGTTCCCGACGCACGGTCGAGCCGGCGCACCGCCTCCGCGAGAAGCGCGGCCCGGTCCCCTTGGTTACTGCCCAGCCCGAGGAAGGCCGTCTGTGCGGTCGCTGCTGGCTTCAAAGGCGACATAGTCGAGCGTGCCGGGTATCGGCGCCGCCGGCTTCTTGATCATGATTTCGACCCGAAGAACCCTCGGGCACTCGCGCAGGATGGCGTCGATGATCCGCTTGCCGAGGGTCTCGAGCAGCTTCACCCGCTCCTGCTCCACCACGGTGCGGCAGATGCCATACACCTTCACATAATCGACGGCGGCCCCGAGGCTGTCGGTCTCCGCGGCCTCGCCGACGTCCGAGGTCAGCACCAGGTCCACCTGAAAGCGCTGGCCGAGCGCATTCTCCTCGGGATGGTGCCCGTGGTAGCCGTAAAAGGCCATGTTCTTGAGGTGGATGCGCCCTTGCATGGACATCAGCGAGCATACATCCGTTTGGCGCGCAACACCGCTTCGGCCGTGCGCGCGGCCCGAAGATTGGCGAGGACGTCGTGCACGCGGACAAATTCGATCCCCTCCGCCACGGCGAGAACGGTCGTCGCAAGGGTGCCCTCCAGGCGCTCCCCCGGGGGAAGCCCGCCGAGCGCGTGGCCGATCGAGGACTTGCGCGAAATGCCGAGAAGAAGCGGAAATCCGAGGGCCTTGAGTTCCCCTATCCGCCCGGCGATCTCGAGGCTCTGCTCCGGGGGCTTCGCGAAACCGATTCCCGGATCGAGTATGATCCGGTCCTCCGGAACCCCGGCCGCCCGGGCGATTTCCAGCGAGCGGGCGAAGTACCGCTTGATCTTTTCGATCGCATCGCCGGGTTCTCCGGAAAAATCGCCATCCCAGTGCATCAGGATGACCGGGCAGCCGAATTCCGCGACGACGCGCGCCATTTCCGGGTCGCCCTGGAAGCCGCGCACATCGTTCACCCAATGGGCCCCGGCCGCGAGCGCGGCGCGGGCCACGGCCGGCCTGTGGGTGTCGATCGAGATCGGAATCGAGACAGCGGAAAGCACCCGCTCGAGAACCGGGACGACGCGGGCGATTTCGTCGCCCTCGGGGAGATCATCCCCTGCGCCGGGCCGCGTTGACTGGCCTCCGAGGTCGATCGCGGCGGCACCCTCGGCCGCCATGCGTTCCGCGTGGGCTACCGCCTTCTCGACGGTTCCGAACCTTCCCCCGTCAAAGAAGGAATCCGGCGTGACGTTAAGTATCCCGATGAGCCGGGTCTCTCCGCCGATCGCCAGGCTGCGGCCGCGGCAATCGAGCATCCGTTCCATCTTCAGAGCAGCTCCTTTGGCAGGAGCGGATGGAGTTTCTTGATGTCCTGGACGGCGTCCCGGTGGCAGACGAGGACGGCGTCGGGCGTCTCGACGACGACGAGATCCTTGACGCCGCAGAGGGCGATCACGCGCCCGTTGCTCAGGGCGATGTTGCCGGAGGAATCGGCGACGACGACCCGGCCGCGGACGGAATTGCCGGCGGCGTCGGCCGTCAAGTGCTTCGGCAGCGCCGTCCACAGGCCGACGTCGTCCCAGTCGAATTCCGCGACCAGGGTGGCGACGCTCGCCGCCTTTTCGAGGATGGCGTAGTCGACCGAAATCTTCGGCAACGCCGGAAACCTGGAAGCCATGTACGCGGCGGGATCGCCCGCGGGAAATTCCCGGATGAAGCGCGCGAGTTCGGGCGCATGGGCCTCCGCCTCGGCCAGGAAGGCGCCCGCCTGCCAGAGAAACATTCCCGCGTTCCACGCGTACCTGCCGCTCTTCACGTAGCCCTGCGCCGTGGCCAGGTCGGGCTTCTCGACGAAGCGCCCGACGCTCCGGAACTGCCCACCGGGGCCGCTCACGCCAAGGGCCGGCCCAAGTTCGAGATATCCGAAGCCCGTGGACGGGTGGGTCGGCATGATGGCGAACGTGAGGAGCGAGGCGTGCGCCGCGGCCCATTCGAACGCGGCCTGCAGCTGGTCGGCAAAACGCCCCGTGTCGTGGATAAACGCGTCGGCGGGGAAGATCGCCAGGACTCCCTTGGGATCGCGGACCCGAACGAGCGCCGTTGCAAGCGCGGCGGCGGGCGCCGTGTCGCGCCGGGCCGGCTCGGCAACGATCTGTCCGGCCGGAACCCACGGAAGGGCGGCGCGGACGCTCTCGACTTGGGCCTCGCTCGTCAGGACGTAGACGTTCTCGGGGGGCACGACACCCTCGACGCGCCGGACGGTCTCCTCGAGGAGCGTGCGTTCGGACAGAAGCTTAAGAAGGTGCTTGGGCGTCCGCGCACGGCTCATCGGCCAGAAACGTTCGCCGCTGCCGCCCGCGAGTATGCAGGCGTATAGGTGTGAGGGGGCGCTCATGCGGAGTGGGAAACTGAAGTGCTACCGGCCGCTCCCCGCCCCCACCAGCCAAAAGGGGCGCGCCAGATTGCGCCAGACCCTGGCACAGATTTCGGGAAGTTGGGACACGATGGCATGATCGGTGGCTCAAATGGCCGGTCTAAATCGGGGGTCAATATTTTTTAACCTATTGATTATAGGAAGCTAATGAAATCCATCGCCCACGGGGTACGTGCGCTGCTCGGATAAGGGCATGAGTCGCATACTCGGAATCGATCTTGGCACCACCAACTCCTGCATGTCCGTCATGGAAGGAGCAGAGCCCGTCGTCGTGCCGAACGCCGAAGGCGGCCGCACGACCCCCTCCGTCGTTGCATTCACCAAATCCGGAGAGCGCCTGGTCGGCCAGGCAGCGAAGCGCCAGGCGGTCACCAATCCGCGCAACACCATCTTTTCGGCGAAGCGCCTGATCGGCCGGAAGTTCACGGAGGTTCGCGAAGAGGCGAAGAACATGCCGTTCAAGGTCGTCGAGGGAAAGAATGGAGACGCCTACATCGAGGTCCAGGTCGGCGACAAGACCGAGCAGTTCGCGCCCCAGCAGATCGCGGCCTTCGTGCTCGGCAAGATGAAGGCCGATGCCGAGGCCTACCTCGGCGAGAAGATCACCCAGGCCGTCATCACGGTCCCGGCTTATTTCAATGATTCCCAGCGCCAGGCGACGAAGGATGCGGGCAAGATCGCCGGCCTCGACGTCATGCGAATCATCAACGAGCCGACCGCCGCCTCGCTCGCCTACGGCCTCGACAAGAAGAAGGACGAGAAAATCGCGGTGTTCGACCTCGGCGGCGGCACCTTCGACGTCTCCGTCCTCGAAATCGGCGACGGCGTCTTCGAGGTCAAGGCCACGAACGGCGACACACACCTGGGCGGCGACAACTGGGACGAATCGATCATCACGTGGCTCGTCGACACCTTCAAGAAGGACAACGGCGTCGACCTGCGCAAGGACCCGATGGCCCTCCAGCGCCTCAAGGAAGAGGCCGAGAAAGCCAAGATCGCCCTTTCCTCGACGCAATCCGTCGACATCAACCTTCCCTTCATCACCGCCGATGCCTCCGGCCCGAAGCACCTCAATGTGCAGCTGACCCGGGCGAAGATGGAGCAGATCTGCGACCCGCTCTTCGAGCGCTGCCTCCAGCCCTTCAATAATTGCCTCAAGGACGCCGAACTGACCCCGGCGCAGATCGACGAGCTCGTCCTCGTCGGCGGCATGACCCGCATGCCCAAGGTCGTTGAAATCGCCCGGGGGCTCGGCGGCAAGGCGCCGCACCAGGGCGTCAATCCCGACGAGGTGGTCGCGGTCGGCGCCGCCATCCAGGGCGGCGTCCTCAAGGGCGACGTTCGCGACGTCCTCCTGCTCGACGTGACCCCGCTCACCCTCGGCATCACGACGGCGGGCGACGTGGCGACGCCCATGATCACGCGGAACACCACCATTCCCTCAAAGAAGACCCAGATCTTCTCCACCTACAGCGAAAACCAGCCTTCCGTCGAAATCGTCGTCCTGCAGGGCGAGCGCCCGATGGCTCGCGACAACAAGACCCTCGGGACCTTCCGGCTGGACGGCATTCCTCCGGCGCCGCGCGGCCTCCCCCAGATCGAGGTCACCTTCGACATCGATGCCAACGGCATCCTCCACGTATCGGCCAAGGATCTCGGCACCGGCAAGGACCAGAAGATCACCATCCAGGGATCGTCGGGCCTGTCGAAGGACGAGGTCGACCGGATGACCCGCGAGGCCGAGCAGCACGCGGCCGAAGACAAGAAGCGCAAGGAGGCCGCCGAGGCGAAGAACCAGCTCGACACCACGATCTACCAGCTCGAGAAGACGGTGAAGGAGGCGGGCGACAAGCTCCCCGCCGACAAGAAGTCGAAGATCGACGCCGCGCTGGCCGACGCCCGCAAGGACCTCGCGAGCGACGACGCCGACCGGATGAAGGCGGCGCTCGAGAACCTCACCAAGGTCGGCGGAGAAATCTATGCCGCGGCCCAGGCCGCCTCGCAGCCACCCCCCGAGGGCGGCCCGTCCGGCTCCCCGCCCCCCGAGGACGGCCAAAAGGCCGAAAAGAAGGCCGACGTCGTCGACGCCGACTTCGAAGTGGTTGACGAGGACAAGAGTAAAAAGTAATTTCAGCACCCTTTCGCCTTCCTCCCCAGCCCGGGGCGGCGGCGCATGGGCGCAAAACCCGGAACAATCCCACCCTTAATGAGAACCCAAATCCAAATGGCAAAAGTCAAAATCAAGCCCATCGGCGATCGCGTGCTCGTCAAACACATCGACGAGGACAAGGAACAGGTCCGCGGAGGAATCATCATCCCGGACAGCGCCAAGGAGAAGCCGCAGGAGGCCGAGGTCATCGCCCTCGGAACCGGCAAGAAGGATGAGGACGGCAAGGTCCAGGCCTTCGAGGTGAAGGTCGGCGACCACGTCCTGATCAGCAAGTACGGCGGCACCGAGGTGAAGATCGACGAGGTCAAGTACACCCTCGTCCGCGAAGACGACATCCTCGGCGTCCTCGCCTGAGCCCCTTGCCCGCACAACGAAACTCTAAACTCAGAAAATAAAATATCATGCCAGCAAAACAACTCCTCTTCGATGAGGCCGCCCGCCAGAAAATCCTGCGCGGCGTCGAGCTCCTCTCCCGCGCCGTCAAGGTCACCCTCGGTCCCAAGGGCCGCAATGTGGTGATCGACAAGAAATTTGGATCGCCGACCGTCACCAAGGACGGCGTCACCGTCGCCAAGGAGGTCGAACTCCCCGATCCCTACGAGAACATGGGCGCCCAGATGGTGAAGGAAGTCGCCTCCAAGACCTCCGACGCCGCCGGCGACGGCACCACGACCGCCACGGTCCTCGCCGAGTCCATCTACAAGGAAGGACTTAAGAACGTCACCGCCGGTTCGAACCCGATCTTCCTCAAGCGCGGCATCGACAAGGCCGTCGAAGCCGCGATCGCCGAGCTGCACAAGGGCTCGAAGAAGGTCTCCGACCGCGAGGAGATCCGCCAGGTCGCGACCGTCTCCGCCAACTGGGACGACACGATCGGCAACATCATCGCCGACGCGATGGACAAGGTCGGCAAGGACGGGACGATCACCGTCGAAGAGGCCAAGTCCATCGAGACCACGCTCGACGTCGTCGAGGGCATGCAGTTCGACAAGGGCTACCTGTCCCCCTACTTCGTGACCAGCGCCGAGAGCATGGAGGTCGTCCTCGAGGACGCCTATGTCCTCATCCACGAGAAGAAGATTTCGAGCCTGCAGGACCTCCTGCCCCTCCTCCAGACCGTGGCCAAGAGCGGCAAACCCCTCCTGATCATCGCCGAGGAAGTCGAGGGCGAGGCGCTCGCCGCTCTCGTCGTCAACAAGATCCGCGGCACGCTGAACGTCTGCGCCGTCAAGGCCCCCGGCTTCGGCGACCGCCGCAAGGCCATGCTTGAGGACATTGCAATCCTGACGGGCGGCAAGCCCCTCACCGAGGACCTCGGCATCAAGCTTGAGAACGTCACCACGAGCGACCTCGGCCGCGCCAAGCGCGTCACCGTGGACAAGGAAAACACGACGATCGTCGAGGGCGCCGGCAAGAGCTCCGATATCCAGGGCCGCGTAAAGCAGATCCGCCGCCAGATCGACGAGACCACCTCCGACTACGACCGCGAGAAGCTCCAGGAGCGCCTCGCCAAGTTGGCGGGCGGCGTGGCCGTCATCAATGTCGGCGCGGCCACCGAGGCCGAGATGAAGGAAAAGAAGGCCCGCGTCGAAGACGCCCTCCATGCGACCCGTGCGGCCGTGGAAGAGGGAATCGTCGCCGGCGGCGGTGTGGCGCTCCTGCGCTGCGCCAAGGCCATCGACTCCGTCAAGCTCGAGGGCGACGAGGCCATCGGGGCCCAGATCGTCCGCCGCGCCATCGAATCGCCGATCCGCATGCTCTGCGCCAATGCCGGCGTCGAGGGTGCCGTGGTCGTCGGCCAGGTGCTCGCCGGCAAGGGCAACTACGGCTACAACGTCGCCACGGGCGAGTACGAGGACCTGGTGAAAGCCGGCGTCGTCGACCCGACCAAGGTCACCCGCACCGCGCTGCAGAACGCGGCCTCGATCGCAGGACTCCTCCTCACGACCGAGTGCATGATCACCGAGATTCCCGAAAAGAAGGAATCAGCCGGCGGCGGCGGCGGTCATCCCCCCGGCGGCGGCATGGGCGACTACTGAGCCCGGCCTAGAACAAATTCCAAAGGCGCTCCGGCAACGGAGCGCCTTTTTTTATCCCGGGCCTGCCCGGATCAGGGCAGCGGAGTACAGAGTTCCACCAGGTGACCAACATTATCCCTAATGACCCTCAGCCAAGGTTTCATTGCACCTCCGGGGATTTCGTTACAACCTCTGGAAATGAAACCCAGTGTGATCGCCATCGATCCGGAGATCATGAGCGGGGCGCCTTGTTTCGTCGGAACCAGGGTGCCGATCCAGGCCCTTTTCGACTATCTCAATGGAGGGCACCCTCTGGCCGACTTTCTCGAAGATTTCCCTTCTGTGTCAGAGGATCAAGCGCATCAGTTGCTCACTGAGGCACGGGAGCGGTTGCTTGCCGTAGCCGAAGACTGAGGGACATGCGCATCCTTCTGGACGAGTGCATGCCGAAGCGCCTGACCCGCGAATTGGTCGGACATGATGTTCGGACGGTTCAGCAGATGGGATGGACGGGCCTAAAGAACGGCGTGCTTCTGACCAAAGCAGCTGAAAGCTTTGTAGTTTTCTGACCGTCGACAAGAACCTGCCGACGCAGCAACAGCTGGCAGCTTATCCGATAGCAGTTCTCGTGCTGCGCGCTGCAACAAACGACATCAATGACATAATGAAACTGATGCCGGCGTTGATCTCAAAACTAACGGTGGCTCCAAAAGGGAAAGCCACACTCATCGATCACTAGATTTATCTGGGCTCGATTGAGGCGCAGGGGCGAAATCCAGGAAGTAAAGCGCGAGGAAAGAGCTGACCGACACAACGGCCAGCGTGTAGGCCAGCCTCCGGCCGTGCCACAGGGTCCCGAGCCAGTCCCCAAACTGGGCCGCCAGGACGTTCGCCTTCCCTCCCATCTGCTCCATGCCGCGTTCGTAGCGCTTCGAGTCCGCCGCGCCGACCGCGTATGAATTTCCGGCTGCGTTGATCTCGTAGCCGGCCGCCGGACCCGCATCGTCCGGCGCCGCCGCGAAGTACACGACGACTGCGGCAATGAGGCCCACTGCCAGGATCGCAAAAGCGATCCGATCGAGACGCGCACGAAGGGGCGTACCCGCTTCAGGTCTGCCGTGATCCTCTTCAGATTGCATAGGCTGCGATTACAGTTTGGACGGCGATGACCTGATTGCCACCTGGTTCAACAGGAAGCAATGCCGACGATTCCTAAAGAACCGCCGACATCGCCTCGACGCATTTCGCTTCCGCTTTCCGCTTTCCGCTTTCTCTTTAGATTTCTTGTTCGGTTTTCCGAACGGCGGTAGCCAAGGGGTATTCCATGACAGATGACGCCCCACTTCTAAGCCGGTACGTCCGGGAGCGCTCAGAAAGCGCCTTCGCGGAAATCGTCCACCGCCATCTTGACGGGGTCTATTCGACCGCACTCAGACGGGTGGGCGGCGACGCGCATCTGGCTCAGGATGTAAGCCAGAAGGTTTTCATCGCCTTGGCGAAGAAGGCCGAAGCGCTGGCCGGCCATCCCTTCCTGACCGGCTGGCTTTACGCGGCCGCCAAGGCCGAGGCCGCAAATGCGGTGCGAACCGAACAACGCAGAAAAAATCGCGAGCAGGAGGCCCAAGCCATGGGAGAACAGAACGCATCCGACGCCGTCCCGCTCGACTGGGGCCGGCTGGCTCCGGTCCTCGACCTGGCGATCGACCAATTGGACGAACCCGACCGCCGCGCCGTCCTGCTTCGCTTCATCGAACGCAAGCGCTATGGAGAGATCGGCGCCGCGCTTCAGATCACGGAGGACGCTGCGCGGATGCGGACCCAACGGGCCCTGGATCAGCTTCGGACCTTCCTTCAGGGCCGGGGCTTGGTTTCCACCGTAGCGGCTCTCGAGATGCTTCTTACCGACCAGGCGGTGGCCGCTGCTCCGGCGGGCGTCGTCACCGCAGTCACCCAAGCCGCCCTGGCCGGTGGAGCACCCATCGTCGGGGCGGCGGGCGTGGGCCTCGCCATCGCAGGCGCCCTCGTATCGCCGGCGTTCCTGGCGGCCGTCGTGATGGTCGCGGGAGGCACGGCGGCAGGGTACGAGTGGAAGCAGGCGTCCCGGGAATCCGCGCTCCTTGCCCAGTCCCAGAGCGCCTACCAGTCGATCGTCGCCAAGGTGCGCGTCGATGCGCGCAATTCGGCAGCGGCAGCAGCGGCCCGGCGGGAGGCCGCCTCCCGGCCGAATTCACAAGCTCCGGCTGGGGCTTCGGGTTCGGCAAGCCCCGAGGAGGCGGCCGTGGCCAGGGGAAAAGCATTTATGGAGCGCCATCCGGACGTCAAAGCCGCCTTCACCGCGTGGATGGACGCGTCGACCCACGCCGAGTACGCCAAGCTCTATCGAGACGTGGGCCTGAACCCCGCTCAAATCAGCCAATTTGAGAGCCTGATGCGCTTCGGCCGCGGCATGGGCTGCACGATCCCGGGAGGCGAGATCCAATTGACTCCGGACGGCGGACAATCGCCCACCGACGCAATGACGGCGGTCTATCAACTGCTCGGGCAGGCAGCCTTCGCCCAGTTGCAAGCCTATCAGAATTCAATGCCCGCGCGGCAAACCGTCGCGACTCTAGCCGCGGCGCTGGCCCCGACCGACGCGCCGCTGAGTCCGTCCCAGATCGAGCCCCTGGCCGACATCCTCGTTAAAAACAAGCGGGACAACCAGTTCGATTGGGACCAGGTCCAGCGGGATGCACAGGCGCTGCTCACGGCGCCGCAACTGGAAATGCTGGCCAACGTCCGGACTGCGTCGGAGACCATGAACTCGCTGCAATAACGGCAGCTCAGCGCGAATCCCTCTACTCATGAAGAAGCACCGCCAGCTTGAATGGGCCGCCGTGGCCGTGGGAATCGCGGCCGCCGTGGCCGCATGGTCCTTCGATCGCCATGCGGAATCGGAGCGGGCCGAAATCGCAACGTTCACAGTCCAAATCGCCGAAGCCCAAAAGCGGGATCAAACCCTGCTGGCCGGCAAGCCGGAAACGCCGATCCCGGCACCCGCCGGCGCCAGTTCCGCGGCATCGGCTTCGGCTTCGGCCAGCGCCGCCCAACCCAAGGAAACCTGGCTCAGCCGGCTGCAGAACGATCCAAAATTCCAGAACATCTATTTTGCCCGGGAACGGAGCCTGACCGCGATCCGCTACGCCCCCTTCCTTTCCGCCCTCAAGCTTTCGGCGGACGAGATCGGCCAATTCAAGGAGAACGTCCTCTGGAAAACGGCCGGCCAGATGGATCTGCAGGACACCCTTCGTGCGCAGGGACTTTCCATCGACGATCCCGCCGCGGTTTCGATAAGCAAACAGCTGGCATCCGTCTACGAGGCTGCGCAGACCAGCCTGCTCGGTGCCCAAGGCTATCAACAGCTCTCTTCTTTCGAGCAGAACCTTACCTCGCAATCTCTGGTCAGCAACCTGGCTGGCGCAGCCGCAATCGCCGGAACGCCGCTCGATTCCACCCAGGTCCGCCAGCTCATTCCCATCCTTGCGCAGGCCCAACAAAGCCAGGTTGGCGGGGGTTCGACGGATTGGGAAAGCATCACCAAACAGGCCCGCGCAATCCTTTCGCCCGCCCAGCTCGACGTCTTCAATTCGGGAGAGCTGAACGGCAACGGCTGGGGCTGGCAGTTTCAGGAGCGCCTGAACTCGCTCATCTACAAGGCGGGAAAGGCGGACGCAGCCGCCGGCCCCGCAGGAAACTGATCCACCTCCGCTTTCCGCTTTTCGCTTTCCGCTTTTGCCTTTCCACCGCCGCTTTCCGCTTTTCGCTTTCCGCTTTTGCCTTTCCACCTTCTCATAGAATCGTGGAAGTGATCTTTCTTGGCACAGGCACCTCGCAGGGGGTGCCGATGATCGGCTGTTCGTGCGCCGTCTGCACGTCTCCCGATCCCCGGAACAAGCGGACGCGCACATCCCTCCATGTCGTGATGGACGGCCTGCACGTCCAGGTGGACGCCGCTCCCGAACTCCGGCTCCAGTGCCTCGCCGCGGGGATCGCGCAGATCGATCTCTTCATCCTGACCCACGGGCATTCGGACCACATCGTGGGCATGGACGATCTCCGGCGATTCTGCGACCTTGCTGGAGGCAAGGCCCTCCCGGTCTATGGCACGGCCGACGGCCTCTCGCGGGTGCTCGCGATCTACCCCTACGCAATCACGGAGCGTCCGCTCGTCCGCGGCTATCCGGCATTCAACTTGATCGAGATGCCCGTCGAGCTCGAACTCCCGCAGGGGACGATCCGAACGACCCTGCTTCCCCATGGCGGCCTCAACACCCTGGGCCTGATTTTCACGGAGCGCAGCAGCGGGAAGAAGTTTGTCTATTACACCGACTGCAAGCGGGTACCCCGGGAGGCCATAGCGCTCGCGAAAGGCGCGAACGCCGTCGTCCTCGACGGGCTCAGGCCCGAACCCCATCCCTCCCATATGAGCATCAACGAGGCGATCGAAGTCGCCCAGGAGATCCGCGCACCGCGGACGTGGATTACCCATCTTACCCACCTGACCGACCACGAGCCCTTTGAAAACACGCTGCCAAAGCCGATCAAACTGGCGCATGATGGGCTTAGAATAAGTCTGTAAGCTAATCCAGGGAAGTAGGTAATGAGACTAATATGAAAGTGCGGATTTCGCCCTTGCCTAATTCATACTACTTTAATGTAGATTTTAACCTGTGAACACCAACACTCAATCCCTTCGATTCAAAACAGTGTCCGCGCTGGTCGCAGCGCTGGCCATCGGTTCCCTGGCTTCGCCTCCCCTTCGCGCGGACGAAGCCCAGGACATCAAGGACCTGCAGACGCAGATCCAGGCGCTTCAGGAAAAACTCGCCGTCATCGCCCGAAAACAGGAGATCGCCTCCGACGACGCTACGGCGGCCGCCAAGGCGGCCCCCAAGGTCTCAATCACCGACAGCGGCCTCGTCGTCGCCTCGCCCGACGGCGCGAGTTCGATCCATGTCGGCTCCCTCGTCCAGTTCGACTCCCGCGAATTCCTAGCCGACGGCGGCGGCCTTTCCAACAACGGTTTCTTTCTCCGGCGGGCCCGCATCATCATCGATGGCAAGCTCGACAAGTTCACCTCCTTCCAGTTCGTGCCGGAATTCGGCAATGGGAGCGGCGGGACGGCCACCGCAGTCGCAATCCTCGATGCGAACCTGACGATCGCACCCACGCAGGCCTTCCAGCTCAAGGTCGGAAAGTTCAAGACACCGATCGGCCTCGAGATCCTTCAGTCCGACCAGTACACGTTCTTCGCGGAGCGTTCGCTCGTGAACAACCTCGAGCCCAACCGCGACCTGGGCGCCCAAATTGGCGGATATCTCGGCAACGGCGCCGTTTACTACTCCATCGGTCTCTATAACGGCATACCGGACGCCTTGACCTCCTCGGGCAATTCCGATTTCGACAACGACAAGGACGTCGACGGACGCCTTTTCTTCACCCCCTTTGTCAATGATAAGGAGTCCGATCTGCAGGGTCTGGGCTTCGGCATTGCAGGCGGCCTCGGACGGGAAAAGACCCATTCGGCCGTCACCTCCGGCTACAAGACGGATGGACAGCAGACGTTCTTCAGCTACGGCGGCGCAGTCTATACGGACGGCGCCGTCTGGCGCATTTCCCCGCAGGCTTATTATTACCATGGTCCGTTCGGAGCCCTGGGCGAGTACGTCATCTCGGCATTGAACGTTAGGCCGAGCGGTCCGTCCGCCCTGCCCAAGACCAAGCTCGAGAACAAGGCGGCCTCGATCACGGCGAGCTGGGTTCTCACGGGAGAGGACGCCACCTACACAGGCGTCGCGCCCGCGCAGCCGTTCAGCTGGGTGAATGGCACCTGGGGAGCCTGGCAGGTCGCAGCCCGGGTCGAGGAACTCAAGCTGGACACCAAGGCATTCAACGGCACCTCGCCACTCGCCTCGCCGATCACGAACGCCAACGAGGCCACCGGAGCCAGCATTGGCATCAACTGGTATCTCACCAAATCCGTGAAAATCACCCAGGACTTCTTCGAGACGCACTTCCACGTCACGAACCTGACTCCGGCGACGCCGCAGGTCCTCAAGCACAGCGAAAAGGCCCTCGTCACGCGGGTGCAGCTCTCCTTCTGACCGGAGACATCCCGTCGCCACGCACAACAATCTGAAATCCGCACTGTCATGAAATTCAAATCCCTCATCCTAGCGGCGGTGGCCCTTGCCACCGCCGCGGCGGGCTCCGCCAAGACAATCGAGCTCCTCAATGTCTCGTATGACCCGACGCGCGAACTCTACGCGGACTACAACGCGGCCTTCGCCAAGTACTGGAAGGCGAAGACTGGCGACGACGTCGTCGTCAAGCAGTCGCATGGCGGCTCCGGCGCCCAGGCCCGTGCCGTCGTCGACGGCCTTCAGGCGGACGTCGTCACCCTGGCCCTCGCCGCGGACATCGACGCCCTTCACAACAACGGAAAGCTCGTGCCGGCCGACTGGCAGAAACGCCTGCCGAGCAACTCGACGCCCTACACGAGCACGATCGTCCTGCTGGTCCGCAAGGGAAACCCCAAGGGAATCAGGGACTGGGATGACGTCGTGAAGCCCGGAATCTCCATCGTGGTGCCCAATCCCAAGACCTCGGGGGGTGCCCGCTGGGCCTACCTCGCCGCCTGGGGCTACGCCCAGAGAAAATATGGGAGCGAGGAGAAGGCGAAGGAATTCATCACCGCCCTCTACAAGAACGTGCCGGTGCTGGACTCCGGCGCGCGCGGAGCGACAACGACCTTCGTGGAGCGCGGCATAGGCGACGTCCTGCTCACCTGGGAAAACGAGGCCTTTCTCGCGATAAAGCAGTTCGGGTCCGACAAGTTTGAGATCGTGGTCCCCTCGGTCAGCATTCTCGCCGAGCCGCCGGTTGCGGTGGTCGACCGGGTCGCCAAGCGGAAAGGGACGACCGAGGTCGCCAAGGCCTATCTCGACTACCTCTACTCCGATGAGGGCCAGGACATCGCAGGCCGCAACTTCTACCGCCCGCGCAACCCGGCTGCGGCCGAAAGATATGCCTCGGTCTTTCCGAAGATAGAGCTCTTCACGATCGACGACACATTCGGCGGTTGGACGAAGGCCCAGCAGACGCACTTCGCCGACGGCGGCGTCTTCGACCAGATCTACCAGAAGTAACTGTGATTCCCTCCCCGTTTCGTTCCGCGGCCGCTGGCTCCGAGCTGGCGGCCGCCACCTCTTTGCTCTCCGGCCCCCTCCAGGCCCGGCTTAGCGCTCTCTATGCCCTGTCGCAGGACTCCCCGTATGTCTTCGCCTCGCCTCTCGGCCCCTTCCATTACGGCGGCCGGTCCGCCTACGTCCCCCGATTGGTTTTCTTCGGACCGCAGGCATGCGACGATTCCTGGCGCCTGTCCTTCCTCGCCGGCTTCGACCATCGCGATCTTCGGGCCTCCCGGGCCCTTCTTGCCCTGGTGGCGGGACTGGCTGAGAACGCCGATGCCGGCCACGGCCTGAGCCTGTCCTTCTTCCCGCTCGTCGACGTCGCCGGCCTTCTCATCGACGCGCCCGACCGGGGCCTCGCCTCGGCCCATTGGGGGACGACGGCCGCGCCGGAGATCCGCATCCTGGAACAGGATGCCCGCGGGCACGGGTATCACGGCTTCGTCAGGATCGAAACAGCACCCCCTCCCGACGATCTCGTCGTCATCCGGGTCCGCCAGCCGATCACCCGGCCCCTGTCGCCCGACGTCGAACTGATCAGCTCAGGGGAAACGGAATCCTACCCGGTCCGATTTGAAGCCGTTCCCGCCGATGTCCCGGCAAAAAGCGGACCGCTTTCGATCACAGACGACCTTCCGCTGGCACCGTTCGAGCTGACACTGCGGGTGCCCGCAGCCTGGGCCGACCATGATTATCAGCGGGCGGTCGTCGTCCTGCTGAAGCACTTTCTGAGGCGTTACCGGGCGTTCCAGGCACACGGCCAGCACCTTTGACATGGCTCCCGTCGGCCGCCGCAGGTTCGTCCTTCCCGGTTTTGGGATTTCGCTGGGGTTCACCCTCGCCTACCTCGGGCTCGTTGTCCTCGTGCCGCTCGCAGCGGCATTCCTCAAGACAGCGGGCATGAGCTGGCCGGCATTCGTCAGGGCCGCGTTTTCGCCGCGCGTCATGGCTGCCTACCGCCTGAGTTTCGGTGCGTCCCTTGCCGCCGGATTGGTGAACATGGTCTTCGGCCTGGTGGTAGCCTGGGTGCTCGTCCGCTATGCATTTCCGGGAAGGCGCCTCGTGGACGCCCTCGTGGACCTGCCGTTTGCGCTGCCGACGGCCGTCGCCGGCATCGCCTTGACTGCGCTCTACGCGCCGAACGGCTGGGTGGGGCATTGGCTCGAGCCGCTCGGCCTCCGGGTTGCCTTCACGCGGATCGGCGTCTTTGTCGCCCTCACGTTCATCGGCCTGCCCTTCGTCGTCCGGACGCTTCAGCCCGTGCTCGAGGAGTTGGAGCCGGAGATCGAAGAGGCCTCAGCCAGCCTGGGTGCCAGCCGCTGGCAGACGGCGCGGCGGGTCATCCTGCCGGAACTCCTTCCGCCGCTCCTGACGGGCTTTGCCCTGGCTTTTGCGCGCGCACTCGGCGAATACGGCTCGGTCGTCTTCATCTCGGGCAACATGCCGATGCGAACGGAGATCGTGCCCCTGCTCATCATAACCAAGCTCGAGCAGTACGATTACGCGGGCGCGACGGCCATCGCGGTCGTGATGCTCGTCGCCTCCTTCGTGCTCCTGCTTCTCATCAATCTCCTCCAGAAATGGAGCCGCAGATTCTACTGCGCCTGACATGGCCGCCGCAAGCATCAGCCGCCTCTCCCAGGTCAGGCCGCGCCAAGGGCTGCCGCGCGCCACGCGCGATGCCCCGTGGATCCGCTGGTCACTGACCGCGGTCGCCCTCCTCTTCCTCGGATTCTTTCTCGTCCTCCCCCTAGCCGCGGTCTTCGCCGAGGCGCTTGGCCACGGCGCCGCCGCCTACTTTGCATCGTTCCGAGACTCGGACGCCCTCGCGGCCATCCGGCTCACGCTCCTGACTGCCGCGATCGCCGTCCCGGCCAATCTTGTCTTCGGCGTGGCAGCGGCCTGGGCGATCACCAAGTTCCCCTTCCGGGGCAAGAGCCTCCTCATCACGCTGATCGACCTGCCCTTCGCCGTATCCCCGGTCATATCGGGGCTCGTCTACGTCCTCGTATTCGGAGCGCGCGGGTGGTTCGGGCCCTGGCTGATCGACCACAATATCCAGATCATTTTCGCCGTTCCGGGAATCGTCCTGGCCACGATCTTCGTCACCTTCCCCTTCGTGGCCCGGGAACTCATTCCCCTCATGCAGGCTCAGGGTACGGACGAGGAAATGACGGCTGTCACGCTGGGCGCCAGCGGCTGGCAGACCTTCTGGCGCGTGACGCTTCCAAACATAAAGTGGGGCCTCCTCTACGGCGTCATTCTCTGCAACGCCCGGGCCATGGGGGAATTCGGGGCGGTGTCGGTCGTCAGCGGGCACATCCGGGGCGAGACCGACACCATGCCGCTGCACGTCGAAATCCTCTATAACGAATACAATTTCACGGCGGCCTTCGCCGTCGCCTCCCTTCTCGCCCTCCTGGCCCTCGTAACCCTCGTCCTGAAGACCTTCGTGGAGTGGCGCCACGAGCGGCTGGGGCGCGCCTGATCGCCATGAGCATCGAGGCCCGGAACATACACAAGAGCTTCGGCGCTTTCGCCGCGCTCGCCGGCGTCGATATCCGGGTGCCGGCGGGAAAGCTGGTGGCGCTCCTTGGCCCGTCGGGCTCGGGAAAAACCTCCCTCCTGCGGATCATAGCCGGGCTCGAGCACGCCGACCCTGAAAGCGGCCAGATTCTTTTTCACGGCGAGGACGTGACCGATGTTCCGGCCGGCAAGCGCAAGGTCGGGTTTGTCTTCCAGCACTACGCTCTGTTCAGGCACATGTCCGTCTTCGAAAACATCGCCTTTGGCCTCCGCGTCCGGAGCCGCAGGGAGCGGCCCCCGGAAACCGTCATCGCCGAGCGCGTCCGCCGGCTGCTGGAACTCGTCCAGCTCGAAGGCCTCGGTCAGCGCTACCCCAGCCAGCTTTCCGGCGGCCAGCGGCAACGCGTGGCCCTCGCCCGCGCACTCGCGGTCGAGCCAAAAGTGCTCCTCCTCGACGAGCCCTTCGGGGCGCTCGACGCCAAGGTACGCAAGGAGCTGAGGCGCTGGCTTCGCCGCTTCCATCGCGAAATCCGGCTTACCACGATATTTGTCACGCACGACCAGGAGGAGGCGTTGGAGGTTGCCGACGAAGTCGTGATCATGAACCAGGGCTGCGTCGAGCAGGTGGGCTCCCCCGCGGAGATCTACGAAAAGCCCGCCTCCCCCTTCGTTCACGAGTTTCTCGGCCTCGAAGACGAGGACTTGCAACAGCTCCGGATTCGCCAAGCGCAGGCTGCAGACCGGGATTACGCAATCTGACATAAGTCACTTATTAACTGGTTTTAAAGAAGCTTCATTGCGGAAGCAATAAGGCGCCTTGAATCCATAGGTGATTACTGTAGATTCAAGCTTCACCCCGCATGAAGCTGTCGAAACGAGGCGAGTACGCCCTCCGTTCGCTCATCAACCTCGGCTTCGCCGTCGAGGCGAAACGCGAGCTCGTCCAGGCGTCCGAATTGGCCGAGTGCGAGCAATTGCCGGTCAAGTTCCTCGAGCAGATCCTCCAGACGCTCAAAGACGCGGGGTATATCCGGAGCGCGCGCGGCAAGTTCGGCGGCTATGCCCTGGCCAAGCCGGCGCGCGATATAAAGATCGGCCAGGTCGTGCGCCTGATCGACGGACCCCTGGCGCCAATCGCCTGTGTAAGCCAGACCGCCTACGAGAAGTGCACCTGCCCGGACGAGATCCACTGCGGCCTGCGCATGCTCATGCTCGATGTCCGGAACGCCATCGCGGACATCCTCGACCGGTATTCCCTGGCTGACGTTGTCCAGGTGACGATCCGGCGCATGCGCCGGGACGGCATTCCGCTGCCATTTTCCGCCGAGGCCTCCACGCCCGTGCGCGTGCCGGCCCGGCTCGCCCGCCAGCTCGCCAGCAGACACAAGGGCGCGCGCATCTCCCCCACAGAGGGCGTGCTCCACCAGCTGCTCGGCGACTACACGATCTGATCGTTCTCTCTTTTCCCCCTTTCGTTTCGTGAACCTTTTCATCACACGTTCCTTCCTGTCGCTCGCACTGGCCGCCGCCATCGCGCGCGCAGAGCCGATCATCCTCCGCATCGGCTATTTTCCAAATATCACCCACGCCCAGGGCGTGATCGGCAGCGAGACCACCCGGGAGAAAAAGGGCTGGTTCGAGCAGCGGCTCGGCCCCGAAGTCACGCTCCAATGGTATGCCTACAATGCCGGTCCGAGCGCGATGGAGGCCATCTTCGCGGGCAGCATTGACCTGACCTACGTGGGCCCGAGCCCCGCGCTCAACGCCTACATCCGATCGAACGGAGAGGAGATCCGCATTCTTGCGGGCGCCGCCGAGGGCGGCGCAGCGCTCGTCGTTCCCGGGGACGGCAGCATTTCCAAGCCTGCCGACTTCAAGGGGAGGAAAGTCGCCACTCCCCAGCTCGGCAACACACAGGACGTCGCGGCCCGTGCCTGGCTTAAGAGTCAGGGCTTCCGGATCACGATGGCCGGCGGGGACGTCCTGGTCCTTCCGACAGCGAACCCGGATCAGCTGCCGCTGTTCCAGCGCCGCCAGATCGACGCCGTCTGGACCGTTGAGCCCTGGGTCTCGCGGCTGGAACGGGACGCAGGGGGCCGGGTCTTCCTAGAGCAGACGGACGCGATCACCACGATCCTCGTTTCCTCGGTCAAGCTTCTGCGATCCCATCCGGATCTCGCCGAAAAATTCCTCGCCGCCCACGTCGAGCTCACCTCCTGGATCAACGCCCATCCCGACGAGGCGAAAGCCCTCGTCCGCACGGGACTATCGGCCGACACAAAGCGGGAGATGTCGGCCGACCTTGTGGCCAGCGCATGGCGGCGGCTGCGCTTCACCGACCAGGTGTCCAGGGATCGCTTTGATGGCCTGGTCAAGGATGCCCAGGGCGTGGGATTCCTGCGAAACGCGATTCCGCTCGACCGCCTCTTCAGCCGAACTCCATGACCGTCACGGCCGAGCTGCAGAACGAGGTCCCCGCGAAGCTCTCCGTGCAATCGGTGAGCAAGAGCTTTCGCACGAAGGATGGGGCCGTTCAGGCGCTCGACCGGGTGTCGCTCGACGTGGCCGAGGGCGAATTCGTCTGCCTGCTCGGCCCGAGCGGATGCGGCAAGTCGACCCTCCTCAACATCATCGCGGGGCTCGAGAGCGCCGACCAGGGCCAGGTGATCGGAGACGGCGGACCGATCACGGCCCCGGGCCGCGACCGGATGATGATGTTCCAGGAATCCGCCCTCTTTCCCTGGCTCAATGTGCGGAAAAACGTCCTCTTTGGACTCAAGCTCAAGCCCGGGCTTCGCCGCAAGGAGCGGATCAATGTGGCGGACTTCTACCTCAAACTCGTCGGCCTCGAAAAGTTCCAGCGCTCCTTCGTCCACGAGCTCTCCGGCGGAATGAAGCAGCGGGTGGCCCTCGCCCGCGCGCTCGCCCCAAATCCGCGCGTCCTCCTCATGGACGAGCCGTTCGCGGCCCTCGACGCCCTCACGCGCGAGCAGCTCTACGGCGATCTCCAGCGGATCTGGCAGGAGCGGAAAAAGACGATCGTCTTCGTCACGCACAACGTCCGCGAGGCCGTCTGCCTGGGCGACCGCGTGGTGCTGTTCTCGGCGCATCCGGGCCGGATCCGGGAGGAATTCCGGATAGACCTTCCCCGGCCGCGCGACATCAACAGCGTCGAACTCGCCCGGCACGCGACGGCGATCATGGCCTCCCTCAAGGGCCACGCCCCCGAAACCGCCGCCGTCTCCGAATGAAGCGCGTCATCCGAGCCTCGATATTCTTCGTCGGCCTGGTCCTCGCCTGGCAGGCGCTCTACCTGACGCACTTCTGGTCTCCGGTCCTCGTGCCCTCGCCGCTCAGCGTCATCCAGTATCTCGTGGGTGCCGCCACCGATGGCACGCTCGGGGCGGCGATCGTCGTGACTCTGCGACGCCTGCTCTATGGCTACGCCTTCGGCATAGCGATCGGCCTGCCCGTCGGGTTCCTGACCGCGCATTTCCGCGTGCTCAAGGACACGATCGGCCTCCTCGCCCTAGGCCTTCAGACGCTGCCCAGCGTCTGCTGGGTTCCGCTTGCCCTCCTCTGGTTCGGCCAGACGGAGTCCGCCATGTTCTTTGTCGTCGTGATGGGGACGATCTGGTCCGTCATCATCGCGACCGAGGATGGGGTCCGCAACCTGCCGCCCATTTACGCCCGGGCGGCCCACACGATGGGATCGCACGGGCTGCACACCTGGACCCGGGTCATCCTTCCTGCGGCTCTTCCCTACATCGTCGGCGGCATGAAGCAGGGCTGGGCCTTTGCCTGGCGCTCGCTGATGGCTGCCGAGATCTATGTGACCATCCTGAGCGGCTTCGGGCTCGGATTCCTCCTGAATAACGGCCGGGAGCTGAACGCCATGGACGAAGTGATCGGCATCATGCTCGTCCTCCTCCTGATCGGCGTCCTCGCCGACAAGATCATCTTCGCCCCGTGGGAGCGGATGCTCCGCCGGCGCTGGGGCACCGCCAAATAGTCATTTTGACAGACGCCCATCCTCCGGGTCTCCTTTCCGAACCGCCAAACGAAAACTCAAACCCATCATGGCACGCATCTACAACGACATCACCGAAACGATCGGAAACACCCCCCTCGTCCGCCTCAATCGCACCGCCAAGGAGCACGGCGCGCAGGCGGAGATCCTGCTCAAGCTCGAATTCTTCAATCCCCTTTCGAGCGTCAAGGACCGGATCGGAAACGCGATGATCGAGGACGCCCTGAGAAGCGGGAAGATCAACAAGGACACGGTGCTCATCGAGCCGACGAGCGGCAACACCGGCATTGCGCTCGCCTTCGTGGCGGCCGCCAAGGGCCTGAAGCTCATACTCACGATGCCCGAGACGATGAGCATGGAGCGCCGCAAGCTCCTCAAGATCCTCGGCGCCCGGCTCGTCCTGACCGAGGGCCCCAAGGGGATGAAGGGCGCCATTGCGAAGGCCGAGGAACTCGCCTCAAAGATCCCGAACAGCCTCATCCTGCAGCAATTCGCGAACCCCTCCAACCCCGAGGTGCACCGCCGCACGACCGCCGAGGAAATCTGGCGCGACACGGACGGCAAGGTCGACATCATCGTCTCCGGCATCGGCACGGGAGGCACCATCACGGGCGTCGGCGAGGTCCTGAAGCCCCGCAAGCCCTCGCTCAAGATGATCGCCCTCGAGCCCGCGGGCTCCCCCGTCCTCTCGGGCGGGCAGCCCGGCCCCCACAAGCTCCAGGGAATCGGAGCCGGCTTCGCCCCGCCGATCCTGAACACAAAGATCTATGACGAGGTAATGACGGTGAAGGAGGAGGACTCCGGCCCGATCAGCAAGCAGGTGAGCAAACTCGACGGGATTCCGATCGGCATTTCCTCCGGCGCCGCCGTCTGGGCCGCGATCCAGCTGTCCAAGCGGCCCGAGAACAAGGGGAAGCAGATTGTCGTCATCATCCCGTCCGCTGCAGAGCGCTACCTCTCGTCCTGGCTCTTCGCCGACGTCAACATCGAGAGCGACTCGATCGACGACCTGCTGGGCAAGGCCTGACTCCGGGTGGAGCGCGTTGTCCCCAACGCGCTTGCTCGGCCCGACAGTTCGCCTAGCGCGTTGGGGACAACGCGCTCCACCTATCGATGGACGAACGTTTCTGACAATGCATTATTTTGCGGTCATCTCGTCAGCTTCCGGTACTTGATCCGGTGCGGCTGGCCGGCGTCGCCCTTGCGCCGGCGCAGGTCCTCCAGGTAGCCGGAGTAGTTTCCTGCAAACCAGGCGACCGTGCTGTCACCCTCGAAGGCCAGGATGTGTGTCGCGACCCGGTCGAGAAACCAGCGGTCGTGCGAGACCACGACCGCGCAGCCGGCGAAATTTTCCAGGGCTTCCTCCAGGGCGCGGATCGAGTTCACGTCGAGGTCGTTTGTCGGCTCGTCGAGGAGGATAAGGTTGGCCCCGCGGCGAAGGAGCCGGGCCAGGTGCACGCGGTTGCGCTCGCCGCCCGAGAGGATGCCGACCTTCTTCTGCTGGTCCGCCCCGGTGAAGCCGAACTGGGCGCAGTAGGCCCGCGCGTTCACCTCGCGGCCGCCCATCCGCAGGATCTCCTCGCCCCCGCTGATGGCGGTGAAGATCGTGTCCCCGTCCGGCAGCGAGTCGCGCGACTGGTCGACATGGGCGATCTTCACGGTCGGGCCGATCCTCAGCTCGCCGGAATCGGCCTTTTCGTCGCCGAGGATCAGACGGAAGAGCGTCGTCTTGCCGGCGCCGTTCGGGCCGATCATGCCGACGATGCCGCCCGGCGGCAGGGAGAAATTCAGGTTCTCGAAGAGGAGATTGTCGCCATACCCCTTCGCGAGCCCCTTCGCGTCCACGACGAGTGTGCCCAGCCGCGGGCCCGGTGGGATCACGACCTCGAACTCGCGCTCCTGCTCGGTCACGTTCTCGCCAAGCATCTTTTCGTAGGCGCTGATTCGCGCCTGCGACTTCGCCTGCCGCGCACGGGCGGATTGCCGGATCCATGCGAGCTCGCGCGCCATCGCCTTCTGCCGGCGGTCCTCCGTCCGATGCTCCACCGCCGCGCGGGCCTGCTTCTGCTCGAGCCAGCCCGAGTAGTTGCCCTTCCAGGGGATCCCGTGCCCGCGGTCGAGCTCCAGGATCCACTGCGCGACATTGTCGAGGAAGTAACGGTCGTGGGTCACCGCGATCACCGTACCGGCATAGCGCGCGAGATGCTGCTCCAGCCAGTGGACGCTCTCGGCATCGAGGTGATTGGTCGGTTCGTCGAGGAGAAGGATTGCCGGCTTCTGCAGGAGGAGCCGGGCAAGCGCGACGCGGCGCCGCTCGCCGCCGGAGAGCTTGTCCACGACCTGCTCGCCCGGCGGGCAGCGCAGGGCGTCCATCGCCATCTCCACTTGCGGGGCGACATCCCAGGCGTTGAGGGCCTCGATCTTCTCCTGCAGCTCGCCCTGGCGCTCCATGATCTTCTCCTTCGCGGCGTCGTCCGCCCCGGCGAGCTCGTCCCAGGTCGCGTCGTAGGCGGCCGTCAGGTCGAGGAGCGGCTGGACCCCCTCCTCGACGCAGGCGCGCACGGTCTTGCCCGCTGTCAGCTGCGGCTCCTGCTCGAGGAGTCCGACGGCATAGCCCGGCTCAAAATGCACCTCGCCCTCGATCTCCTTGTCGCGGCCGGCGAGAATCCGCAGGAGGGAGGACTTGCCCGAGCCGTTCAGTCCGAGGACCCCGATCTTCGCGCCGTAGTAGAACGACAGGGAGACATCGCGGAGGATTTCCTTCCGCTCGATCTTCTTCGACACCTTCAGCATCGAGAAGATGATTTTTGGTTCGTCAGGCATGTCTATTCCTCACGCAAAGTCGCAAAGTTCGCGAATCCGATCCTTAACAGGCTCAGATGTGCCGCGAGTCTGCCTCGTCCTTCTTCGCGTAACCGGTCTCCTGGCGCTGGTGGTTCACCTGGTTTTTCTTGACGTAGGCCTGATAGACGTCGTCGGCGCTCATGCCGAGGGTCTGTGCAAGCGAGATCAGGAAATGGAAAAGATCCACGACCTCGACACGGGCATTCTGCTCGTCGAACTTCTGGTACTTCGCCCACCACTTCCAGGGAACCGAATCGATCAGTTCGGCGATCTCCTGCTGCATCGCGCGGGTATAGTTGAGGATCCACTTCGCCTTTTCCTCGTCGGTCGTGGGAGGAAGCGAGACGCCGATCCGGCGGTTGAGCGCGTCCTGCATGCGGAAAATCTCCTCGAGTTTGTCCATGGGGCCGAAACTGCCGGGGCTCAATCGGGAGTCAATGCCGGGGCGGGTTTGAAAGCAGCGCCCATTCAAAACCCTGGGTTGTAAGCCTATCGACCGCGTTATCCATTGTTTTAAAGGCCGTTGCGTGAGGGATAAATTGCAGTTGCTCTTGAGCGGGAACGGGTTGATAGTGATTTCTTATAGTTCGCGTCGAGCGCTTTTACCCGCGCTCCGCAGAACTGCGAAACCCACGGGCTGCCCCGCCGAGCGATCGGCTTCGGGCGCCCACCCAGAGAAGAAAACACAAACATGACAGATACAAACACGTCCGGCGCAGACTTCGCCCCGGGCGCCGGCCCGTCGCTGACGGACAGCCAGGCGCCGGCGGCTTCCGCCGCGACAGGCGCCTTCGGCGCCACCCAGCCGATCGGTGCATTCGGCTCCGTGCGGGGCTCCGGCCTCGCGCGCGGAAAGCGCACAAGCACACCCGCGGCCACAGCCGCCCCCGCCGCCAAGACCGGCGAATACAAGCCAACCGCACTCGAGGTCATCATTCCCGAGCGCGAATACAAGAACCCGTTCACGGGCGAAACTTCTGTGAATCCGCCGGCGGAAGCGCCTGCCGAGGCACAGCCTTCCGCCCGCGAATACATCACGCCCCAGCCCCCCCAGGCCGAGGCTCCCGCTCCCGGGATCGAGCACGCGCCCATCGTCGAGAGAGACGCCGCGCACGATGAGGCGCCCTCCCAGGAGAGGCCCGAGCTCACGATCCTGCCCCCGGCCCGCCCCGTGCAGGCCGCGCAGAGCTGGGAACGAAGCCCGTCGACGGATTCCAAGTCCGCGGAGCCGATCTTCCCGCTGCAGCAGCCCCGCGAGGGCCGCCGCGACGACCGATCGGACTCCCGCCCGGAGCCCCGGGCTGACGGACGCGAGCCGCGTTCCGATGGCCGCGAACGGCGGCGCGACGAACGCACTCCCCGCGAGGGCCAGAGGCGCGACGACAGCGATTCACGCTACGGCCGGCAGCACCCGGACCCCCGGGACTATCCGGACGGCAACGAGCCGCGCTGGGGGCGCGAATCGTTCCGACGCCGCGAGCCCTCCGCCGAGGCGCCACGCCCGGAAACCCCGAAGAAGCCAGCCGGCTTCTTCGGCTGGCTGAAGAGCCTTTTCGGCGACAAGCCGGCCGCCCAGCCGCATTCCGGCGAGGGCGACCGCGGTCAGGGCCTCGGCCATGACGGCCAGCACCACCGGGGACGCCGCAGACGCGGCGGCCGCGGACGGAGCCGCGGCGAATTCCGCGGAGGCGAAGGCTTCAACGCGGATCGCGCAGGCCAGGGCCAATCGTCCCCCGAGGGCGGCCAGCCCCGGTTTCAGGGCGGCGAATCCCGCGGAGACTATCCGGGCGGCGAGCACCGCCGCCATCGCGGAGGCCGCGGGCGCCATCGCGACGATCGCGGCGGCCCCCGTTCAGAGGGCTCCCAGGGCGGCGGGGCGATCTGATAATCCTTGCCACGCACAGAACCAAGGCGTCCGCTTCCGCGGGCGCCTTTTTTCTGCCCACCTTCCGCCTTTCGATTTCCGCCTTCCGCTTTCCGCTTTTCATAAATGTCCGATCTCGTAGTCAACGGCGGCAAACCGCTCTCGGGAACCATCACGCCGTCGGGCAACAAGAATTCGGTCCTTCCGATCCTGTGCGCGACGCTCCTGACGGACGAGCCCGTCACGCTGACGAACGTTCCGGACATCACGGATCTGGACAAGCTGGTCTCCTTCTTTCGCGCCCAGGGCTCCCGGATCGACTGGGATCGGGCCGCAGGGACCCTCCGCGCCGACCATTCGAAGTTTCGGGCGGCGCTCGCCGGCGACGAGCTGCCGCAGGACATGCGATCGACCGTCCTCCTCTACCCCGCCCTCCTGCGCCGGCTGGGCCGGATCAGCCTTCATTCGAGCGCCAAGGGCTGTTCGCTCGGGGTTCGCGAGATCGACCCGCACCTGGAGATTCTTAGGGCGCTGGGTGCCGGGATTTCCGAGGGGGAGCCCCTGTCCATCTCGCTGCCCGGGGGATTCCGAGGCGCCCGGCACTGGCTCGACTACATGTCGGTCACCGTCACGGAAAATTTCGCGATGGCGGCGGCCGTCGCCTCCGGCTCGTCCACGCTGATCAACGCCGCCAGCGAGCCGCATGTGCAGGATCTCTGCGCGGCGCTGGTCGCCATGGG